>Ga0207720_100172_pt1 | contig 59830 bp, 54 predicted proteins | sample A23P2SouthBayCA_2_FD_187751 | JGI IMG/M metagenome (GOLD analysis project Ga0207720, IMG submission 187751) | Aerobic enrichment media microbial communities from Eden Landing Ponds, California, USA - A23 E3 (2) (SPAdes) | ecosystem: Environmental > Aquatic > Marine > Unclassified | place... | reverse complement strand
CTCGACCTCGTCCTCGACCTCGTCGCAAGAGTAACTGTTTTTCGGGCGTCCCGCGTCGCTGTGACCGGGGCGTGTGGCCTAGCGGACAGGGCGAGAGGTTCCTAACCTCTCGATCGCGGGTTCGAATCCCGCCACGCCCGTACAGCGACCGCAGGGAGCGAACCGGAACGGGATTCAAACCCGGGGAGTCACAGCCCGGAACGGCGCGAAGCGCCGCACGCCCGGAACGTCTCCACTCGGTTCGAATCCCGCCACGCCCGTTCTGTGACGAACGCACGTGAGGAGCACGGGTCGCATCCGAACCCGTTCCCGATCACGTCCGCTCGGGAGTTCGCCGCCGGCCACCGCTGGCGCAACTCCGAAAACCGGCCGTACGCTCGGTGTACTGTCGGGAAACGCGAACCTTCCTCCGTAAACGGTCTTGCTGCTTTATTCGCGTGGACGACGACCCGTCAGGGGCATGTCTCGTGATTCAGGTTCTCGCGGAGAGAGACAGATATCGAGGGATAGAGAGACGATTCGCGGGTGGGCGGACCGACACGGCGTCGTCCCGGTTCGGGAGCGCGAGGCGGGGGAGCCGACGGACCGATTCCGCATGGTCTCCGAGGACCGGATGAGCGAGTCGCACGAGCGCCTCGAGTGGGACGAGTTCTTCGATCACCTCCACGAGGGCGACCACGCGGTCATCTACCACGGCGAAGGGGTCGACGACCCGTTCGAGGTCGCGGGCCACGACGACCTCGAAGCCCGCGTCGACGAGGAGAACGTCCGGGACCGTCTGATCGAGGGCGAGACCGTCACGAGCGAGATCACCGAGACCACTGTCGTCGAGGCGGTGGTCGTCGAGGAGATGGACGTCGAGAGCGAACTCGTCGACACCAGTATCCGCGACCAGCGGATCGTCGACGTGGAACTCCTTGGGCGCGATTGTACGAACTGCGAGTTCGTCGAGGACGGAACGATCGAAACCCGCGACCAGTTCGACCGCGAGCGGTATCTCGCGACGTTCGGGAATGGGTCGGCCGTCGTCGGGACGGAAACCGCCGGCCGGCCGGACGCGGACGACGAGATGGGGACGGGCGATCGGCCGATGGGCGAGGGGACAGGAACGGGCGATCGGACTGACACGGGCGAGCCGATGGACACGACGGCAGTCGACGTCCCCTACCACCTCGCGGTCGACGTCGAGGAGACCTGGACGGTGATGCGGGAACTGACCGAGGAGTTCACCGTCGAGAGCCGCGTCACGGGGGTCGATACGACCGAGGCAGAGACCATCGAGGACCACGACATCGACGTCCAGGGACTCCACCGGTCGATCGCCGAGAGCGGGCTGATCCACGACCAGCGATCGGCCGACGAGTTTCTCGCCCACTCCGAAATCGAGAGCGAGGTTGCCGATCCAGATCGGGTCCATACGACGTTCACCCGGCAGCGAACGGTTGAGGACGAGGTCGCCGACCGGAAGCGCCTCCGGGCCGAGGTCACCGAGGGCGAACTGCTGGGACTGGAGACGATCCACTCCCGGGACGTCGTGGCCGAGGAGCGTCCGCCCGGCGACGAGGCGGCGGCGGGGACGACCGGCAGCGTCGACCTCGCGGACGACGCTGTCGGCAACACGGTCGTCAACCCGATGGGGGACGAGGTCGGCATGGTCTCGGGGGTCGACGAGGACCGTGGGACGCTGCACGTCGACGTTCATCCGGGACTCGCCGAGCGCGTCCAGTCCGCGCTCGGGTGGGGGAGCGCGGACGAGGAGGACTACACGCTCAGGGCCGAGCAGATCCGCCGCGTCACCGACGACGAGGTCGTACTGCGAAGCGAGGAACATCTCCCCGAGGACGAACGCGACCGCTAGGGGCTCACCGGGACGTCGGGCCGGCCGAACGCCCGTCCCGGCCACGGTTTCCTCTCCATACTGCGATTCGGACGCTCGCCGCCGAGCTTCGCCGGCCCGACGCGCGTCGGATCCTGGGTTAATCAATCATTAACGCCGGAGAAGGGTTTTTCAGGCTCCGAATCCATGGACGGGCAATGGCTTCCGACGACGCCGACGGTTCCGAACTCCCGGAGATCGAGGGGACCGTCGACGCCGGATCCGCCGACCGCGACGCGGTCGACGTCCGGGTCGGAGAGTACACCTGGCGGGAGTTTCTCGGCGAGTTCGGCGCCGACGCCGACGCCGATGCGCTGTACCGCGACATCGACGCCGCCCCCGAGAGCGATCGCTGGGACGACGGCGAGGCGGAACCGCGCTATCCCGGCGCCGACGACTGGGCCCGGGTCGACCTCGACCCGGTCCAGTATCTCGGCTTCCACCCGACGGCGATCGAGGCGGCGCTCGCGGAGGCGGCGGCGCCGGCGGGGCGCCTCCAGGCCGACTTCGAGGCGTACTGTGACCCAGAGACGACGCCGGTACGCAAGGACGTCTGGACCTGGGAGCATTACAAACGCGAGTACTACTACGAGGACGACGGCTCCCGCCCGCGCGACGGGGAGGGCGAGATCGAGCGCTTCGATCGGTCGGACGCAGTCGGCTTCGATCCCGACCGGATCGAGGAGGTGTTGGCCCATGGGGCCCAGTGCGCCCGCGAGACGGACGACCTGGTCGACGAACGGACCGTCGACGTGTCGTCGGAACTCGACGAGGACGCGTTTTTCACCGACGAGGACGGCGCCACGACCATCGCCAACCGGTACGACCTGGAGAAGACCGTCCCGCTCGCAAAGAAGAGCCACTTCCGCGAGGTCGAACGGTACTGGGTGAACAAGCCGTACTCCTTCGTCGTCATCTTCCACTCGGTCAAGGAAAACGAGAAGAAGTACTACGTCGTCCAGCCCCACCTCACCCGGATCGAGGCGGAACTCACGGAGTTCCTGGAGGGGAAACTCCGGACCGCGATCAAGTACGCCGACGAGACAATCGCGGTCTCGGGGGAGGAGGAACGCGAACGGGTCATCGAAGACCAGACGTACGAACTACTCGCCCGGTACAACCTCTACGAACCGCCGGAGGACGACGACGGGGGGACCCTCGCGGCGCTCGAAGCGCTGTTTGCCGAGGACGACGACGAGGAGTCCGACGACGGCCCGTCGGCGTTCGCGCGCTTGCTCGCCAGACTGGGGCTCGCCGGCAGCGGGGACGACGCCCCGCCGGACCAGACGGCCGACTCGGAGTCGGTGCCGAACGTCGTCGGGACCGAGCAGGCGGCGAGCGACGCAGACGACGCTCCGGCGGCCGCGGCCGTCCCGGGCGAGGACTCGGACGACGCGGACGATCAGCCGGAACTCCCCGACGAGGCCTCGGGGGGGCCGTCAGCGCTCCCCGGCGGCGGGACGGACCTGCCGGCGCCCGCGGCCGACGACGGCGACGCGGCCGACGCGCCGGTCCACGACGACGCGGACGACGCGGTTCCTGCTCTGGACGGGCAGGTCGATCCCGACGCGACCGCGGCGGACGCCCCCGAAGCGGGACAGCGGGCGGACGGGGCGGACGCGGCTGACGGTGGCGAGGACCGGGCTGAGGCTGACGCCGACACGGACGCCCAGGCCGACGTCGACACCGAGGCGGCTGACGGCGACGCGGCCGGTCGCGGACTCGTGGAACGCCTGCTCGCCCGACTCCGGGCGTTGCTCGGGGAGGAGGCGACGACGACCGACGACGGCCCGGGACTCTCGGGCATCGCCGCCCGCCCCGAACCCGCGGTGCTCGCGGAGGACGCCGACGAACTCACCGAGTACCAGGTCGTCAAGCTGCTGTACTACCTGAAGCGGGACTTCATCGGGTACGAACGGATCGACGGCATCAAACACGACATCAACGTCGAGGACATCTCCTGTGACGGCTACAACTCGCCGGTGTTCGTCTACCACTCCGACTACGAGCAGATCATCACCAACGTCTACCACGGCACCGACGAACTCGACGACTTCGTGGTGAAACTGGCCCAGCGATCGGGCAAGGGCATCTCAAAGCGCCGCCCACAGGTCGACGCCACCCTGCCTGACGGCTCCCGCGCCCAGCTCACGCTGGGCAAGGAGGTCTCGGACCACGGCACCAACTACACCATCCGCCAGTTCAAGGACGTCCCCTTCACCCCGATCGACCTCATCAACTGGAACACGTTCTCGCTGGACCAGATGGCGTTCCTCTGGCTGTGCATCGAGAACAACAAGTCGCTGATCTTCGCGGGCGGGACCGCTTCCGGGAAGACGACGTCGCTGAACGCGGTTTCCCTCTTTATCCCGTCGAACTCCAAGATCGTCTCCATCGAGGACACCCGCGAGGTCGAACTCCCCCAGCGCAACTGGATCGCCTCCGTCACTCGACCATCGTTCGCCGACGACGACACCGGCGACATCGACGAGTTCGACCTGCTGGAGGCGGCGCTCCGCCAGCGCCCCGAGTACATCGTGATGGGCGAGATCCGGGGCGAGGAGGGTCGCACCCTGTTCCAGGTGATGTCGACCGGACACACCACCTACACGACCTTCCACGCCGACTCCGTCGGCGAGGTGCTCAAGCGCTTTACGACCGACCCGATCAACGTCTCGAAGACGATGTTCTCGGCGCTGGATCTGGTGTCGATCCAGACCTCGACCCGCGTCGAGGGCAACAAGGTCCGCCGGAGCAAGTCGCTGACCGAGATCAACCACTACGACCCCGAGAACGACGAGATCAACGTCCAGGACGTCTATCAGTGGCAGGCAGAGACCGACGAGTTCCTCAAGATGGGCGCCTCGAACACCCTAGAGGAGATCAAGTTCGACCGCGGGTGGACCCACGAGACCCTCAACGAGGAGATTTTCAAGCGGCAGGTCGTGCTGGCCTACCTCATCGACCGCGGACTCAACACCTACACGCAGGTCGCGGCCACCTTCCAGGCGTTCATCAACGACCAGGAGACCATCCTGACGCTGATGGCCAACGACCAGCTCGAACGCTCTCTGGAGGACCTCCGCGAGATGGAGTCGGTGCTGATCGACATCGACCCCGAGAAAGAAGAGATGGTCCCCCGTCCGGACGCAAACGACGCGGTACTCGAACAGGCAGGGGAGATCCTCGAACAGGCCGAGGAGAGCCTGTTCGTCGACTACCGCGGCGAGGAGGGCGCCAGCGTCGCCGAGGCGCTCGTGGACCTTCCGGAGCGCCCCGACGTCACGCCCGACGCCGCCGACGACCGGCCCGAACTGGACGCCGTCTCGGAGTCGACGGACGACGAGCCCTCGCCGCTGGACGACGAGGACCCGTCGCCCCTCGACCAGGGGACGGGCGAGGCCTCGCCGACTGGCGACGACGCGTCGTCCGTCCCCGGCGGTGCGGGGGGAGCCGGAAGCGACGTTGCGAACGCCGACGGCGGCGAGTCGCTGACGGCGGACGAGGACCCAACCGCCGCCGACGCGGGGACCACGACGCCGGACCCGTTCCAGAGTGCCTCGGCGGGCGCGGACGACCGCCCCGCTGGGGACGGGGACCTGGACGACGTGTTCAGCCCCGAGGGCGACGACCCGTGGCTTGACGAGGAGGACGAGCCGTCGACCACCGGGTTCGAGTCGTCGACCGGGGGCGACGACGAACCGGCCGTCGTGGGGAGCGACGACGGGCCGGCCGATGCCGGTGGCGCGCCAGCCGATGCTGGTGACGCGCCCGGCACGGACGCCGATGTGCCGGACGTGGACGTCGAGATGGGAGTCGAGGACGAACCGCGGGTAGACGACGCCGAGCCGGCCACTGACGGGGAGCCGTCGACCGACTCGAAGCCGTCGGTCGACGAGTCGGCAGCCGATTCGGGCGTCGGCGAGCCGTCGGTAGACGCCGACTTGTCGGCTGGTTCCGGGTCACCGATCGGGGAGGATGCCGGGGGAGACGACGACGCTGCGGTGGACGACGACGCCGCCGCAGTGGACGACTCCGGTGCGACGGATGGGGACGCCGCGACCGGAGACGAGACCGTCGATCTGGACTCGGGGACGCTCGACGACGGGGGGACCGATGGTGAGGGTGACGACGGGGCCGAACTGGACGACGGCTGGGCGTTCGGCGAGTTCGAGGAGGCCTCGGAGTCGGACTCCGGGGAGGCGAGTGAATGAGCCTGGACACGGGCTCGGAGCTTCAGAACAGTTCGGACCCGCTCGGGGACGCCTTTTACCCGCTGTTCGAGCGGCTGTTCGACGTCGACGGCGACTTCGTCGCCGACATCGATCTGAAACTCCAGCAGGCACGGATGTCGGACACGGTCGAACTGTACCTCTCCCGGGCGCTCGCGGTCGGCGTGATCGGTGGGCTGGTCCTGTGGCTCCTCGGGATGTTCGTCGGCTGGGGGGTGTTCGCGATCGGGCTCGTCTCGGCCGAGTCGTTGAGCCTGGGAATCCCGGTCGGGAGCGAGTCAATGGCACGGACGTTGCGAGCGCTCGCGCGCCCGGCCGCCGTGTTGCTCTCCGGGATCGTCTTCGGCGCCGTCGGCTTCGGCCTCGGCTTCGGGACGCTGGTCGCCATCCCCTACTCGCGGGCGAGCGCCCGGAAGCGGGAGATCAACATGCTGCTGTCGGACTCGATTTCCTTCATGTACGCGCTGTCGGTCGGGGGGCTGAACCAACTCGAAATCCTAGAGGCGATGGCGATGGCCGAGGACACCTACGGCGAGGTGGCCAGGGAGTTCCAGTCGATCGTCCAGGAGACCGAGTACTTCGGCACGGACTACCGGAACGCGATCAGAAAGCAGGGAATGACGACCCCGAGCGACGAACTCTCCCAGTTTCTGACCGACATGCTGTCGATCGTCAACTCCGGCGGGGACATGCAGAGCTTTCTCGACGACAAGAAGGAAAAGCACATGCGAACCGCAAAGCAGCAACAGGAGATGACCCTGGAGACCCTGGAGCTGTTCGGCGAGATGTACATGACGCTCTCGCTTTTTCCCCTCCTTTTGATCATCATTCTGGTCATCATGTCGATGCTCGGCAACGCCGATCAGCTCCTCCTGTACGGGACGGTGTACCTGATGATCCCGATGACGGGCGTCGGCTTCCTGGTGCTCGTCTCGACGGTCAAGCAGGACGAACCGGGTGACGGCTACCTCAGCCCCAGGGACGGCACCGAACGGCTCGAGGAGAGCCACCGCGAGGGGTTGATCCACATGGGGCTGATCGAGAGCTTCGTCGGACAGTTCACCCTGTTCGACCGGATCAAGAGCCGGGAAGGCACCTGGAAGACCAAGGAACTCCTCAAGCGACCACACGTCTTCTTCCGGGACACGCCCCTGTACACGCTGGTCATCACCGTTCCGGCGGCGGCAGTTCTGCTCGGGGTGGCGTTCGCAAACGGCGCGGCGCCCCGGAGCTGGGACGGCATGATCTCCAACCCGGTCTGGGGGACCTTCCTCTGGGTGTACGTGCCGAGTTACGTCATCGCGCTGCCGCTTGCGGTGTTCCACGAGTGGAACGTTCGCTCGCGACGCGCGGTCACGCGGAAACTTTCGGACAACCTGCGGAAGCTCTCCAGCGCCAACGACACCGGCCAGACGCTGCTCGAATCGATCAAGACGGTGTCCTCGACCTCGACCGGAAAGCTCGCCGACGAGTTCGACATCATGCACGCGAAGGTGAACTACGGGATGAGCCTGCGCGAGGCGCTCGTCGAGTTCAACAACAAGTACCACATCCCCCGCCTGGCCCGGACGGTGAAGCTCATCAGCAAGGCCCAGGAGGCCTCCTCCCGGATCACGGAGGTGTTGACGACCGCCGCCCAGGCCAGCGAGAACCAGGACGACATCGAGCGCGAGCGCAAATCGCGTACCCGGATGCAGGTCGCTATCATCCTGATGACGTACATCACCCTGCTCGCGGTGATGGCGATCCTCAAGACCCAGTTCCTGGACGTGATGGCCGGCCTGACAGACCAGGCCAGCGGCGGCGGCGGAGGGGCCGGGGGCGGTCCGGCACAGTTTGGCGGCGGCCTCAACATCGACGCCCTCTCACTGCTGTTTTTCCACGCCGTGACGCTCCAGGCGATCCTCTCGGGGTTCATCAGCGGCTACATCCGTAGCGCCGTGTTGATCTCGGGCGTGAAGTTCGTCGTCGTCCTCCAGACGCTCGCGCTCGCGGTCTGGGTGGTGGTCGGATGACCGACCGCGGGCAGACCCTCATCGACTACGCCATCGGGGTCGGGCTGTTCCTGATCGCCGTCGCGGTCGTGTTCTCGTACGTCCCCGGGATGCTCGACCCGTTCTCCGCCGACCAGGACCACGTTCAACTGGCCGATCGGACCGCCAGCCAGCTCTCGGAGCACTCCCTCGCGAAGCCGGGCGAGCCGTTCGTTCTGGACGCAGCGTGTGCCGACGACTTCTTCGACGAGGACGGCTCCATCGGGGCGTGTCCGTTCCCGTTCCCCCAGGACGGCTCGAACCTCACGGCCGCACTCGGGACCGACCACCTGACGCGACTCAACGTGACGGTCGCCGAGGCCGACGGGACGCCGGTCGACCGCGGGGTTCGTCTCACGGCGGGGGACGACCCGACGGCCGTCTCGGGAAGCGTTACGTCCGCCCGTCGAACCGTCCACTACCGGGACCGGACCTACCAGCTCGTCGTGAGGGTGTGGTAGCGTGCTCGACTCCCTCGGCCGCTCCGACCGTGGCCAGGCGTTCACCCTCGAAGGGTTCTCGGCGGGCCTGGTGATCCTCGCGAGCCTCCTGTTTGCGCTGCAGGCGACGGCCGTGACGCCACTGACCGCGAGCACGTCGAGCCAGCACATCGAGAACCAACTCGACGCGAGCGCCTCGGGGATCCTGGCTGGCGCAACCGAAAACGAATCGGTCCGCGGGACGCTCCTGTACTGGAACAGCTCCGAGCCCGGCCACTGGTACGCGGACTACCAGGGGGCCTACAGCCTCGGTGGCCCACCGACCGCCCTCGGTCGAACACTCAACGAAACGTTTCTGGAGCGGGGGATCGCGTTCAACCTCAACGCCTACTACGTCGTGAACGGCCAGCGACAGCGCCACCAGATCGTCGACTTCGGCACCCCGAGCGACAACGCCGTAAGCGCCGGCCGAACTGTCGTCCTCTACGACGACGACCGACTGCTCGCGCCCGACGGGACGCCCACCGGCGAGACGCTCGTCGGCACCGACAGCTTCTACGTCGGATCCGACACCGCACCCGACAGCGGGGTGTACGCCGTCGTCGAACTGGAGGTGGTCGCGTGGCGGATGTAACCGGGCCGTTCCGGGGCCCGACCGACGGCGTCGACCGCGGACAGCTGTTCGTCGTCGCCGCCCTGGCGCTCGCAACCCTCCTGGTCGCCCTCGCCGTGCTGATGAACGCTGCAATCTTCACCGAGAACCTCTCGACCAGGAGCGGCGGCAGCGACGTGCGGGGCGCCCTCGAATCCCGGACCGGCGCGGCGTCGAATGCGGCCGGGCTGATCAGGCACGCCAACTACCACGACAACGGGTCCTACGCCGATCTCGACGGAGGCCTCAGGGCAAGCGTCCGCGATTACAGCGCCGCTGCCGGCGTTCACGGCAGCGTTCACGGCCACGGGGTGAACGCGACCCTCGACTCCTCGCAGAACGGCACGCGGATCGTCCAGGACGACTCCGGCGACTTCACCAGCGCCAGTGATGGCGACAACTGGACGCTGGTCTCGAACGCGCGAACGCGGGACCTCCTGCTTAACGTCTCGGCGTCCGCGCTCGAACCCAGTCCCGGGACCACCGTCGAGGACTACCGCCGCTCGCACGCCTTCCAGGTCGTCTACGTCGACGGCGGGACGGAGTACCAGGTGTTCGTCTACGACGACAGCGGCGACGTGGGCGTCCAGACGATCGAGGACGACGGGTCGCCGACCCTGTACGCCGCCGACTGCACCGCCACGCCGAGCGGCGGTCGGCTGGCGATCGACGTCGAGCGCGGCCTGGTCGGGGGGGAGGCCTGCCCGTCGCTGTCCTTCGTCGGGGACCTCGGCACCGGGCACGACCTCGCGTTCCGCAACGCCACCCCGCCGGGCGGAGCCAGCGTCGAGGGGACCTACGAACTCGTCACCGACGAGGACGTGAGCACCCTCGGAAGCACCAGTCGGTTCAACTCGACCGCCGCCGACGGCGACCCGTACGTCACGCCCGCGGTGTACCGGGCGCACCTGACGTTCGGCTACGACTCCGGGAGCGTCGACTACCGGACCCGGGTCACCGCGAACCCAGCCCACGTTCCCCGCCGGTACGGTGTGGCCGGCGCCGGTGCCGTCGCCGGTGGCGGCGGCGGGGGGGGTGGGGGCGGCGGCGTCGCGGGCGGCTGGGCGCCCAACGGAAGCGTCACCATCGACTCGACTACCGACGAAGGTGGTAACGAGTACGACGTGACGGTGTCCTACACGGTCGACGACGGGGACGACGACATGACCTCGATCGACCTCGTTCTCAAGGACCCGGATGGAAACGGCCAGGGCAGCAAGACGCTCTCGGCCGGAAGCTCGCCGGACACCAGCAGTGCCACGTTCCAGAACGTGAAGATCACGGGCAACGACAAAAACGAGGCGTGGACGGTGGAGCTGACCGTCTACGACGACGACGGGAACACGGGGACCGGAAGCGACACGGAGGACCTCCCGTGATCCCGTCCACCACGACCTCCGGTCGGTCCCGTTCACGGGGCGTGTCGACGACGCTGGGGTACGTCCTCGCGCTCGGCATCACGGCCGTCCTCGTCACGGGGTTACTCGTCGCCGGTGGTTCGTTCCTCGACGACCAGCGCGACCGGGTCGTCCGGGAGGAACTGCAGGTCATCGGGCAACAGATGGTCAGCGGCGTGGAGGCGGCCGACCGTCTCGCGGTCGCCGGCAGCAGCGACGCCGCGGTCGAAATCTCGATCCGGCTGCCGGCGCGCGTCGCCGAGTCGGGGTACTCGGTGGAACTCGTTCCCGACGGCGGGGGGACTGCGGTCCAGTTGACCGCCGACAACCCGGACGTCACCGTGACCGCCGGGTTCGTCGTTCGCACGGCCGTCGACACTGGCGACAGCGTGCGGGGTGGCGACGTGGTCGTCTACGTCACTGACGCCGACGACCTCGCCATCCGGGGGGCGGATCCATGAGCGCCCGGTCGGATCGCCGGGGCGTCAGCGACACGATCGGGTTCGTCTTCATCTTCGCGATGATCGTCGCCACGATCGGGCTGGTCCTGGCGGGCGGCCTCACGGCCCTCGAATCCGTCCGCGACGTCGAGCGCGTCGACAACGCCCAGCGGGCCTTCGACGTGCTCGCGGAGAACGTCGACGACGTCCGGTTCGACGGCGCCCCGAGCCGTGCCACCGAGATCAAACTCTCGGACGCCTCCCTCAGTCTGGGGGATCCGGTCACGGTCAACGTCAGCGCCACCGATACGAGTTCGCCCGGCCGGTCGTTTTCGACCGAATACACCACCCGTCCCGTCGTCTTCGAGGCGGCGGAGTCGCGGGTGGTGTACACGATGGGTGTGGTGTTCCGCGAAGGCTCCGGGGGCGCCGCCGCCGCCGTCCGGTCGCCCTCGCTCGTTGCAACCAACGAACGCGTTGTGCTGTCGGTGCTCGTGACCCGGACTAGGAGTGAGGCCGGCGTCGCGGGGTCGACGACCGTCCTGGTCAGGACCAACCGCGCTACCCAGCGAGTCGTCACCGCTTCGGAGGAGCCGTTCGACGCGGTCTACCTGAACGTCACGTCGCCTCGCGCTGGGGCGTGGGCGCGCGAACTCGACGGCCGGGGCGACCTCTCGTGTTCGCACGACGCCGCCACCGACACCGCCCGCTGTGAGGTTCGGAACGTGGCCCGGACGTACGTCTCGGTCGTCGAGGTCGACGTGACCTTCGAGTGACCGCGGCGGGCGCGGGTCGGGTGGGACGTCGATCGCGGCCCCCCGGCGGTCGTTCCGTCCCCGGCGTCGGCTCCGGTCAGTCCAGCCGAATCTCGATCTCGTTTTCGGTGACGTGCAGGTAGGTGATGTATCCGCCGCCTGTGCCCCGCGTGTAGGTCATCTCCCCGTACGATTCGCTCTCGTCGACCCGCTTCCCGGACGGCGACGTCTCGGAGACTTCGAGGTTGTAGTTCGGGCCCATCAGTGCGAGGTAGTGGTTCGTGATGTCGGTCATCCGCTGGTCGCCCGACCCTTTCACGTACGTCTCTTCCTCGTAGGGAACGGTGCCTGCGTGCTCGTCCCACGTCGCGGTCGGCGCCGCCGAGCCGCTCGGGTCCAATTTCCACTTGCTCGCGCCCGTCCCCGAAATCTCCTTGTACTGCATGATCGTCCCCCCGGTCAGGTCGACGTCGATGCGCGATTCGTCGTCGCCGTCGCCGTCGAGGTCCGAACAGACCACCCGGATGTCGCCCGAGTCGTGAGGGACAGAACTGTTCTCCCACTCGTGGCTCACGGTCCCGTTCGAGTAGTAGACCCCGACGGTCAGGTCGGCGAACTTGCCGTTCTTGCACTGCTGTTTCTCCGGCGAGTAGACGAGAACCTCGAAGCGCTTGGGGCCGTTCGTGGCGTAGAACGACCAGTACATGTTCTTGTAGAAGTTGTTGTTGCCGCTGTCCTGCAGCGAGAACTCGAAGTCGGAGATCGGATGGCCGTCCGCGATGCCGCGCACCTTGACGCCGTCACCGTGGTCCGGCATCTGGAAGGGGCCGTTGACCCCGCCGACGGTCGTGAGGTCGACGACCGCGCGGTGGTTCGAGTGGTCGACCGAGACGTTCCCCTCCGTTCGCGTCCGGAAGTAGTCCGCCCACCCCTGATAGTACTGGCTCTGGACGGTTACCCGGACGACGCCATTGTTGACGGGGTTCCGGTAGTCCTTCGTGGGGCTGTAGTTCGCGGTCGCGTTGGGGAACACCCGCCGGGCGGTCCCGCTCGGTTCGATCGTCGCCCGGACGCGACCGCTGCCCGCGTCGCTCCCTCGAACCCGAATCACCGGGAGCGTCAGCGTCGCGTCGCGGTAGTGGAACTCCGGCGGCGATGCCATCGTGGCGTTCCCGTCGCTCAGCCGCCAGACGCCGCCGCCCTGGTAAGCGAGCGTCCGGTCGCCGTACTCGTACACGAGCGCCCCGAGCGTGTCGTTGTAGACGGTCTCGTTGGTCGGCGGGTCGCTCGCCGTGTGGTTCAGGTGCTCGATCCGGAGCCATCCGGCGTCCTCGTCGACGGCGTAGTTCCCCCGCCCGGCACGGCCGAAGTCGACCTCCTGGGCTTCGGCGTCCCCGAGCGCCGCCATCGCACCCCGCGAGTCGAGCAGGCTCATCGTGTGCTCCGTCCGCTCGTGACTCGTCCGCTCGCCGATCCCGTCGAACGCGTCGCCGCCGGCGGTCACGATGAGCCCGCTGGTCATCACGGTAATCGCGAGCAGCAACGAGACGCCGACGACCGTCGACTGGCCGCGGTCGAACCCCTCCGGTCGCCCGTCCCCACTGCGCATGGATTCACGTGGGGTGTCACCGCCTAATACCTGTCGCAGGCCGATTAAGCGGACATTAACTCGCCTGCTACCCGGCGTCGGTCGTGGTTGACGACACAACCGTTAACCGAGCCCGTGCCATGAGCCCCCACATGGGATCGCGGCTGCTCACGCCGAGGTCGAGCGTCGTCGGACTCGGGGCCGTCATCCTGGGCGCCGCGCTGCTCCAGGCAGCCGTCACGCAGCTTCAAACGCCCGAGGGAGTTCAGTATCTCGTCATCGGTCTCTCGGCCATCGCGATGATCATCGCGCTCGTCGTCGTCGCCTACGTCCTCCGGGGGGCCACGCACGCGAGCCCACCCGAGGACGGTGCCCCGAACGGCGGTGACGGGACGGGGGACCATCTCGAACGGTGATCGGGTGTGGGCCGGCCGCGGGACGTCCGGGGTCGACGCCGCCGGGCACGACCGAGACCACGACCTCCGTCCCGGGCACGACCGAGACCTTGACCTCCGTCGGCTCCGCGACGACCCTGGCCGCCGAGGACGACTGACGCGACTTCAGGATTCGATCTTCTCGACGATCCCCTCGGCCTGTTCCCGGGCTTTCTCCTCGCCGAGGGTCTTGCTGACCAGGACGGCCTGGACCTCCCAGTCGTCACCGTCTTTCTTCTGTCCCATGCGGACTTCGCTTCCCTCCGAGACGGAGCGTGCGGGCTTCTCGGCCCAGTCCGGCGTCCGGATCTCGTCAAACTCGTCCGGATCGCGGAACCTGACGTGGGTGTACTCCTCGCCCGTCTCGACGTCCTTGACTGACGGCATGGGTGGTCGGTGGTTCCCGGTGAGCTAAACTCACCGGCGCGCACCCGCAGGCACGGTCGCTGTCGTGCTCGTGCTCGTCGAAGCCGCCGAAGATGGGAGACAGGGCGGGGCCGGGTCCCATCTCCCCGACAGCGATGGCGCGACGCCGGCAATTCACCTCCGAGGTGGCTTGAGGTACGATCCCGAATGGACCGTCCCTGCAGGTTGTCCGGACGTCATCTTCAACAGTCCTTCACCCGAGGCTGGCCATCCCTTGCTACACCCGTGAAAACGGAGTGGACTCGCCGGGGAACCCGAAACCGGTGGAATAGTGCGATTTGTAGTTCTCTCTTTTCCAATTTGTTTTGTTTCGAATCATCAGTCGAGGAACTCCCGTCTGATCTGCATCTTTTCGCGTTCTGTGCGCTCGTCGTAGTGCAGGTCGAGGACCTCTCGAGAGACGTTCATCCGATCAACGACGACCTCGCGAGGGACGCCGTCTCGGAGGTGCCTCGTGATCGATCCACGACGGACTCCGTGTGGAGACCGCGAACTTGGACACTGGCGGGACTTGGTTCGATTGAGGTACTCGCAGGAGGCGATTTCCTCACCGTGGGGGCACTCTCCAGTATACTCGCATGTTCGGGTCCATTCGTAGACCGTTCGCCGAATGGGGGGTCCCGATAGCCGGCCCTGCACGCTCGTAATCAGCGGCTCACGCCCGTATTCGTCGCTCACGTCGTGGCGGTTGTGATCGATGTAATCCTTGAGGACCTCGAGGTAGTGATCACCGACGTGAATCGTTCGCTCGGCTGAAAGCCCGTTCTTCAGTGGCGTGTCGGACTTCGGACGGTGATAGAGGTCGATGCATCCGGCGTCGAAATCGATGTCGTCCACGTCGATCGCCCGCAGTGATCCAAGTCGGATTCCCGCATGCCACATCAGCGCAATGATGATGTGGTCACGCGTGGCGTACTCGAACTGGTGGAGGTACTCCAGCAGAGCCTCTGCATCCGGGGCGTCGAGCATCTCGTTGCGCGCTGCTTCCTCGTCGTCGATGTCCGGGATCAACACTTTTTCCCGCAGTCCCTGTTCGACGGCGTCGATGCTGGCGCAGAACTCCAGAAAAACACGAAGCGTCGAGAGGACACCGACGAGACTGACCGGAGCCAGGTCTCCGTAGCCCGAAATTTCCCCGGACGACCTGGCGATTCGGAACTGATGGAGGTCGCGACCGGTCAGATCGTTCATGTTGTCGATGTCCTCGTCGGCACACCACGCCTTGAACGAGTTCAGCCGGTACTGCTGGTTTGCAAGGGTGCTTTTGGCCAGATCGGGCTTCCGGTGTTGGATGTAGAGCTCGACCGCCTCATCCGGATGCATGGGTTGGAGATCGCCACTCACCGCGGACCACCAACCCTCTCGACGCGCCAGGTCGTCGCGCGACCGTTCGTCGACCACTTTTCGATGGCGACGCCGTGGAGATCACCGTCGACGGCCGACAGCGAGCGGCCGACTTGTTTCGACGAGAGGTCGCATTCAGCGGCGATATCGCGGGCGCGGAGGTATCGGACCTTGCGGTCGTCAGTGAGCGTCGCGAGCACGCGAACGACCGTTTCGAGTTGCGTCGCCGAGACGTGTTCAGCCGAGTCCGGGACCACGATGCCGCCGTCTGCAACGGCTGGGTCTTCGCGAAACTCCTCGGGCGGGGTGAAACAGTCCGCGCACGCGAGGAGGTTGCTCGGACTGGGCTCCTGGTCTCGGGGACGGCTGTCGTAGACGAACAGGTACTCGGCGTCAGCCTCGCACCACTCGGGGTCGTCACCGCCCCGGAGGACCTGGCACTGCGTGTTCGCCGGGGCGTCGACGACGTCCAGGATCTCGGGCACTGGGAGGCCGCCGTCGGTTGCGACCCTCGCGCCAGCGTCTTCGAGGATCTCGTCCAACTGACCGGCGTGATGCCGGAGAAGCGAGCGCCCCTCGGTCGTGAGCTTGTAGCCGTTGGTCCTGCTATCGATCTCGTACTTCCGCACCAGGCCGCTCTCGACGAGTTCGTCGAGGTTCGGGTAGAGTCGACCGTGGTTGATCTCCGGGTACCCGAACCGGATCTCCATCCGGTTCATGATCCCCAGGCCGTAGGGTGTCTCGCCCTCGTGCTGGAGGGCGGCGATCGCCTCCAGGATGTCTCGTTTGAAGCCCGTGAGGGCGTGCCATTCTAGGTCGTCGGTGGTGGATGCGTCGCTCATCGGTTCAGTGGGATCGTCAGTAGTTCCGCCGTCGGTCACCAGGTGCCGTGCGCGATCGTCGAACGTCGCGACTGGAACGTCGTCGACCGCGCACCCGCAAGGGGCAAGGTGATGTCGGGCGGGACCCGCCGCGGCGACGCCCTCGATGGGAGTCCCGCAGCGGGGGCACTGGTCGTTTCGACCAGCCTGCAAGTCGCGGTTGTTGACTATTCTCGCGGCCGATCCCGGGCTTTTTTCCGGGTGTGCGTCGTCTACCGTCATTGAGGAGCGACCAGCCGGGTCGTGTTGTGAGCACGGTCCGGCACTCGTTTTTGAGGCGGACGTCACCCGGACTGAGTCGCTACTGCAACCACCTCGTCCATTTACAATAAAGCTTTGTGCTATACAACCAAATAGAGTAGAACAGATGGCCAAAACAAAACGCCGACTCGGTACTATTAATCGGCTGATGGTCGCAAGCGTAGCCAAATGGTTCGGCGGAAGAGGGCGCCTTTCATGAACGAAAACGACGACATCATCCTTGAGTATCTGGATGATATAGCGCCCAGCTCCGAACCACCGAGCGTTATTCGATTCAACATCGAAAAGAGAGCAGATGAATTCGGCATCGAAAACAGGATCGGTGAAATGTTCACACAAAACACCGTTCTCAACCGTCTGAAGAAGCTGGAATCGTCCGGATTGGTGGAAACTGATCGGCAGAAGGGCGGATACAGAAAAATTACTGAAAAAGGATCTGCATATCTCCGTGGCGACTACGACGTGGGCGGAGAATCTGAGGACTAATTCGGGCATCGTTTTCACGCGACCTCCGTGGACACGGGTTCGTCGTGATGCCGCCACATCCCCCGACCGCTCTCACTGACTAACTCTACGTCTGGGCGACGGACCCGCTGCCCAGTCTTCCGGTCGAGAAGGCGCTCATACCGTCGATTACACTCTTCGCAAATAAACGAGATCTGGGTGGCACGCCAACTCGCGTGCCCCTCGGGACACCTGAGTCGCCAACACTCGGCGGTCTCGTCGACAGCGATCCGGATCATCGGAGGCACTCCCGATCGCGGCGATGAATGCGATCGCAGTCGGGACACCGATACAACGGACCGTCCTCGATGAACCCCTTGGAAACCGTCACGCCGGGACAGCCCCCGAGAACGTGGCGCTGGCCTGATGGGAATACTTTTCAGAATACCCATCCAAGTGTGAATACGAATGCCCGAAGCCAGACTCGACGATCGCGGCCGGCTCACGATCCCGAAAGAGTACCGCGAGCGCTTCGGCGACCGCTACCGGATCGTCACCCGGAACGACGGCATCAAGCTGATCCCGGTCGACGAGGATCCGCTTGGTGCACTTCGCGAGGAGTTCACCGACGTGGACAAGTCGGCAGCGGAACTTCGCGAGGAGGCCCGACAGGACGCCGTCGACGACGCCGGGAGCTGAATGTACGCCGAGACCGACTTTCTGCTCGCCCTCATCAAGGACGAAGACTGGCTGGGAGACTCCGCCGAGCAGGTGTTCCACGAGCATCGGGGCGACCTGTGGACCTCGCAGTTCACGCTGATCGAACTGCTCCTGGTCGCCTACCGCGAGGACCGCGACTGCGAGCGGGTCGTCGCGGCGGCGGCCGACCTCGTCGAGATCAGGGGCGACGTCGATACCGTTCTTGCGGCCGCGACGTACGTTGAGGAGGACGGCTTCACACCCTTCGATGCCCTCCACCTCGTCAAGTCGGACGGGGACGTGATCGTCTCCAGCGATGGGAGCTACGACGGCTTCGCGCCCCGTCTCGAGCTCGAAGACTGACAGCGTGCGTACTTGGGCGCTTGTACCCTGAGTCTGAACCCGCGAGATCTCGATGTGATGTGCGCTGGCCACAATCGATCACTCCAGTCCGAGCGCCCGCAGGACTTGATCGATCCACTCGGGTTCCTCGACGTCGCCGAGCCGACGGCGGTTCTCCCATGCCTGGAGGAACTGGACCGTCAGATCGGAGTGCACGCCGTAGGTCCACCGCCGATCATCCGTGATCACGTCGACGGTGGCCTGGTAGTCTCGATCGTCAGTGATCTCGACGGTGACGAGATCGCCGTTGAGGAGCTCTATCTTCCGTCGCTTCGCTGCATCGTTCGAACCGGGCAGTTGGGTCTGCGACATACCCGGGTGAACAAGTGGGACTCAAAAGTCCGGTTCCGGTTCGTGAACGAAAGTGACGGGATATCGTCGCTATCTGGTAAACAGTAGTTCGTTGGCGTCGCTACCGGGTGTGATCGAAAGTGATCGAATGATCGAATCCCAGACCAATCCTGCGACTAGTGATTGAGACGTGTCGCTGTTACTACCTCTGTCGAACCGATATTGATTCGACACATCTGCTGATGAAACAGCCGTTAGGTTGGTGTGCGTAGATACCGCTATGAGTCCTACCAGATACGGTAGACGTTTTCGGTAGTCTGCACGATGCACAGCACGAATGCAGTACTGAGTAATTGCGTTCGCGCTATTCGGGTCCAACCCACGTGAGGATAGCTTCGTCTCCCTCTCCGTCCTTCTCAACCTCTCCTGTGACCCGCCAGAGGACACGAAGGCTGGCATCTAGACTCCCAGACTCGATGCTCTCGGTCCCGTAGTCCTCAACCATACGGCGTTTTAGTTCGCCCTGGCTGATTTCTCCGACCGAGTAGATCAGGCGACGCATCTTCGAAGGCTGGTTATCGGTACCTCCCAGCAGTCGGTTGTAGAATCGCTCATCTGTGTCCGAGTGCAGGCGATCCGTTCGGTCTCGCGGGACCGGTGGTAGAGCATCGAGTGGCGGCAAGCCGAGTTCACTTGACTCCGAATTCGCTCCCGATGTCCCATCGGCCGAGGACGTTCGAGTCGGGAGGTTAGGTGGCGTAACGTCGGGCGAAACACCTGTCCGTCCCGAGCTGGCCGTATCGTCTCCACCACTGGACGAGGCCGATGAGTCGGACGTGAACGAGCGCTCGGACTCATCACCGATATTGCCCTCAGAGTCGAGAGACTCTATCTCCTCCGAGCTGAGCGGGGTGCTATACTCGCGCACTGGGTCGAACATCGTCCGCTCGATCTCCGAGATAGGGTCTCCCGGCTCGCCAGGCATCGTCCGGTCAAATACGAATGCTGCCTCCGGGTTCCGACGCAGCGCTGGCTCGGTCAGGTTCACTGATCCGACGATGACTCGCGCATGGTCCTCACCCTTAAACAGATACACTTTCGGGTGGTATGTAATCTCCGCCCTGTGCATCTCGATGGTGTACGCCTTGATCTCTGACTTGTGCAGGCGCTCCAACGCCTGTCGTGTCGTCGCCTGCTGGTCCGTCCCAACGTGAACTTCAACCCCCTCGACATCTGACTCCTGCATAGCCCCGAGAATTCTGTTAACGCCTGATTTCGTGGCGAATGCGACTAGGATATGTATTGATGTGAACCGTTCGTCCCGGATAGAATCGGTGATAACCTGGCCGACGGTGGTCACCTCGTCGCCGTCTTCAATTGCCTCTCCTTTCATCATCTCTGTGATACCCTCGTTGGAGACACCAAATCCTTGGCCGACAGTGGCGAATCTCATTATTGAATGGTGCTTTTTCCAACACATAGAACAACCGATTTCGCGGCACTTCTGGCAGCAGCCGGATAGATCAAGAACGGCCATGCAAGATACTTCGTCTGTACTTACCGAAGGTACTTGCCACATCGAGGCGGATCACCTCTGAATCGCACCCTTTCATTCACTCAAGCGACGTGGCGATACCGCGACCCTCGAGTTGCACCAATCTGCTCGACGAGGTCGTATCGTTCAAGCGTCGCGAGATACCGACGCCGCGTTGGCTTCGACCGAGGATCCAGTGACCGTTCCTCGTATCGTTCGTGAAGATCCTCGGCAGCAATCTCCCCGTGGTCCTCGATAATATCGTAGAGGATTCGCTTCTCGGTCGAGAGACGCTCGATGTTCTTCTGGTGTACGTCCGACTCCGCGCCGTCCACGACCGACTCGACCAGTCCGGGGCTGAGGGACTCGATCCCCTCGCGGTCTGCCTTGAGCGCCGCTCGTCTGAGGATCGCGACCGCCATTCTCGCGTCGCCGGCGGCGAGTTCGGCAAGCCGATCGATTGCGGCGCGGTCGTGAGCACTCGGTCGGAGGCCGGCGTTGATCCTGCCATCAACGATATCGACCAACTCCTGGTGTCGATACTTGTCGAGTCGCATCGACGCAGCGGATCGGATCCGGGATTGGATTCGCATGTCAATATGCGAGAGCAGCCCGTTCTCATTGACGCAGATCAGAATCAACGTGACGTTCTCGGCATCGAACATCGGCGCGAGGAGTCCGAGGTCCTCCAGGGCGTCGACCTCGTCGATGATGAACACCACCTGGTCCTCGAGTTCCCGTACGCGGCGGAGAAATTGATCCCGGGAGCTGGTCTCGCGCTGGAGATCGTGACCGAGGTCGGCGTCGATCAAGAGTGAATGGAGGACCCCCGTGGTGGTGGAGTTGGAAAAACAATTCGTGTATCCGCTCGCAACGGATAGCGTCTCGCGCTCAAGCATCTCCAGAGTGTACTTCGCCAGGGTCGTCTTTCCTGATCCCGACGGCCCGGTGACCAAGGTGTTCTCACCCGAGAATCCGTGTTCGATCGGAGACAAGTGTGACGATAGGGAATTCATGTCGTCGTTCCGGTGAACGAGTTCGTTTGGGAGGTACTGGTCCCGGAGAGCCCTCGCATCTGTAATCATGCTGGAAGGACCTTCTCAAAAGGATATCAAATCGACCCGTCCGGAGTGTTACTGAAAGTGTTCTATTCTGTAGTTACAAATCAGTGATTATCTTTTTTACCTCATTCAGAACCTCTTGTTTCGGGGCTTCAGCATTCACACAATGGACCCCCTCTTGATCACTAAACATCGTCCTATAGACGGATCGGACCTCCGATAGGAAATTTACTTTCTCAAACTTATCCCCCGATTCGGATTTCCTTTCGAGAGCTTCTTCTGGACTAACGTCAAGAAGAATCACCTTCGAAGGCTCAATAGTCCAATCCCTGTGGAGGTTTATTATCTTTTCAGGCGAAAAGTCAGTTTGTACGGCCTGATATGCTACTCTTGAATGATAGTAGCGATCCATGACTACGGTTGATTTTTCCAGGGCAGATCTCAACCGAGGTTGTTGATTTGCATGGGCTGCCATATGGAGGAATAGATCACAGACAGGGTCTACGTCTTCATGTAACGCTCTACGTGCTACATCCCCAACCCATGAATCCTCAGGTTGAGTCATTGAGATATATCCGAATTCATTACAGACGTGATCAACGGCGGTGGTCTTACCTGCTCCATCGATTCCCTCAATGACTATTAGCCGACCTTCGGACGCCATACTGTCAGTTTGATCTAATTTATCATAAACCCACATTCGGATTACCAAACATTCATTCGTAGGATATCCCAGGGATCAGTAATCAAGCGAAATAGTAGGTGCGGATTCGTATATTGATCTCAACTCATCAACTGAACGACCCTCTGAATTTCTGAATCTGCGTCTTGCTCTCCCCTCCTTATTTCGAATCTTGTCATATTTGTAGAATTCACAGAGACAGTTTTGAATATCTGCCAAGGATAATTCTGTTAGATCTCGTGATTCGTTATGTAGATAGGGAAAATCAAGGTTCAATCGATTGAATTCAGTTCGTTGATTCTCTCTGAGCCAACGCATGATGGCTAGATCATGGACTTGCGAAGGATCATGGGTTAGACGCTTAATCCCTTTCTGTGCTCCAGGGCCCGGTGACGACCAATCATCTGCAGAGAACGGGAGGACTGATTGGCCACTATAATAATTCACTGGATAGAGAAGATCAACTAGAACTTGGTAGGAGAGGAAATTACCAAATCCTTGTTGCGACCGTATCTTATTGTATGCTTGTTTGGCTGATTTGGCTGAAAGCAATTCGTCAAAGAAGGATTTGTCGGACGAGATCTCATCAAAGAGCATAGCAATGTTTTCTACTTTATCAGAAGAACCCATTTGGCTATATCCAGCTACCATATATGCTCCAGTAAAAACCGTCTGGCCCTCCACATCTCTTCGCTGTTTCAGGCTGTTTTCAAACTCTTCGCTACTAAAGTCAGATAATGATTGAAATCCAATGTGTTTGTGTGTGTCAAGTCTTCCAATTAGCCTGTAAATCATGATATTGAATATTTTATCGGCTTTGGTAGCATCCACCTCAAGAATATTCTGGATGGCATATTGGGTTCCAGGATCTAATTTTCGATACACATTTGTGAATCTGTTATTTTGTAAAACCGGATCGCTCGTCCAAGGCTCAGATTGATTTTCTACGACTCGACGATGCCAGATACTCTGGCGTTCATGAACAAAGTTCCAAAAGAGATCAAGTTTGTTTTTATTGAACTTGGCCCCGATGTCGTGTTGCCCGGCTATCGATTCCGACATAAATCTTATGCCAGTACGAGTCCCCGGACAACATTTGAATCTTATGGGCGGGAACAAAGAGCGACCGCACCTTGTCAATTCGTAGAAAAATTAATTGTCATTCCCGATTACATCTGAGAGTACATGAGTGAATCAGCCGACCTTATTGATCTACAAAAGCGACAGCACAACCACGACAAAGAGCACCATCAAGACATTTTCAATACCTCGTATCCGGATCGAATGAATCACTACGTTCTACACTTCTCAAAATACGTGGGAAGACTCTCGGAAAACAATCCTGACGAGCAGAAACCGACCGAATATCTCGAAAAAACAATATCGGATTGTTTCATTGTCGCATTAGCATCGGCCAATACATTGAATTTAGATATTCACCAACAAATTCAGCAACGACATGGCATTGACGGGGATACTCCGGAAGTAATTGCCAGAGAATTAAATCAGGTAGACGAGATCGATAGGATCGATGATATCCGGACATGGCTTTTCAACGAATTGGCCAAACCAGCCGGGGAAATGTCGAATGCAATGGAATCACTGGACCATATGGAAGCAATGGCGGTCCGGGAAACTCTTGAGGAGCAAACCATGAATATCGTGGAAGACCTCTTGATAGCGTCTAATATGATGGAAACTCATGTAGGGCGCTTGCTCAATGAAAGGTGGGTCGAGATAGAAGAAGAGTCCATACTTTAAGCAAATTGGATATTTCACCTCATACAACAAAAACAGCTCTAAAGGAACTGCTGCCCTACGCAGAGATTACTGGTGGCTCCTTTGTCAACGAATTACCCAAACTCAGTTGTCTTTCTGATACAGAAGCCCGGCTGAAGCTAAAAGAGGCCCGTGAGGAGGCAGTCATAGAAGCAATGCATAATCTGAAGGCCAAACTGGAGCATTGTCAACAGAGTTCCCCAAAGAAGGCACCTGCGGGTTATAGAATTTGGCCAGACGGGTACACAGGAAGTGTTACGCATAAAGGTCCGATAGTTCTCAGTGCGGTAGTTGAAACTAACCGCTCTAAGTCTCTTGGGATTGATGTCGAGTTTAATCATGCTAATAACAACGAACTACAACACGTGATGGATGAAGAGGAAATGCCAAGCTATGCTGACGCAAAGCCAGTCGAGTTAGGCGTATTCTCTACAAAAGAATCAGTGTATAAATCATACTTCCCCGTTGTGAAAGATAATCTAACATTTGACGACGTATGCATCGATTGGGTAGACACATCTCCATCTGTGGACTATGGCATAGCTAAATGTCCGAATTCTTTAGAGATTAAGGTACAATGTCGCTATGCGGAAAATTGGGTCATATCCACTGCTCAACTGAAAGATACTAATTGAGGTTGTCGTACCTTCGGTGAAAATTGTTAACCCGGGGGAGAGATCATGTCAGAATCACCGCAAGCTATAATACTCTTTCTGTCGGCTATTTTATTACGAATGTCCTCTCCATCCGGGGCTCAAAATGTGGATGAAGATCTTGCAGCCCTAGAGGAAGAGCTCCGGGAATGGTGGGATGAAAGGAATACTGGGATAAGTGGAATTGAGGATGATGCGATGGATGATAACGATTTGTGGGGTGATATCCCTGAAATCGATTCTAAGGCTGCTGCAAGGACGGCACCGATTTGTGAAGAGCAACTAGACATTAATTTTGATATGTCGATGATTCGAGAAGGAGGTTATGAGTCTATTGATGATTTTATTGATGATCTGCTGCCCCAGCTGCGTGAGAAGCTGATACAAAAACAAACCCAGGATGATGACACAGGATAACGAAAGGTCGGAGGAAATGGGCCAGAGGCTCAAAGAAGAGCGTGAATATAGAGGCTTCTCCCAGGAGGAAATTGCAGAATTCCTCGGTACGACTCAAACTAAAATCGAGGAGATAGAAAATGGGGATCATGATATTAGTTCAGATCAACTTGAGATGTTGGCAGACATATACCAACTATCAGTAGATAATCTATCTGGCCAGTCCGAAATCGAGTATCCTGACGAGCAGTTAGATCTCCTCACCCGGAGCCGTGAAGATTTATCAGAAAACGACCGTGACGAAATCCGTAGATTTGCTGAATTTCTAAAGTCTAGGGAAACGAATGGAGGAGCCGATGACTAGTTTCCGTGAAGAAATCCTCGAGGCTACAAAAGAAGCCCATGAAATTAAAGAAGGCAGAATCAAAGAATCAAGCACAAAGCTAGACCTCTGGGAAATTGTTGACGAACTTGACATTCCAGTCCTTTTTCGACCATTAGATAACTTATGGGGTGGCGCAATTACAATAGACGGGCAACAGGGGATATTAGTTAAATCCCGATTGCCCCCATTTCTTCAACGATTCACGCTTGCCCACGAACTCGCTCATGTTGTGTTGGGGCATGAAAATCGGGTTGACGATGAATTAAGCGTGAATATGAGAGTTTCAACGGAGAGTAACCGCCCAATTGAAGAATTGACAGCCGACACCTTTGCCTCGGAACTATTAGCTTCAAAAGAGCTGATTTCAATAAATGCCAACCGAAACGGGTGGGGTAGAGAAGAACTACAAACACCCGAAAATATCTATCAGCTCTCAATTCGTCTAAGTATAAGCTTTGAAGCAACGATATGGGCACTGGTAGACCATGGTATATTATCTCAGAGACAGGGAGAGGATTTTAATGATGATCAATCACTCCCAAAGAAGTGTAAAGAATACTTTGCACCAAAAAGCATCTCTCGGAATTCTCATGCAGATATTTGGTCATTGACTTCCAAAGAGAGTAACGCATTGTTTGATGCAAACAAAGAAGATGTTTTCATTATTGAACTCAAAGAGCGGACCTCTTCAGGATACCGATGGGAATTTGAAGACAAATCGACGGTTAAGGTTGTTTATGATGAACACACGAAAGGAGAAGAATATGGTTCATTCGGAACAAGAAAAATCGGGTTTTCATTCCCTAGTCCGGGAAATCACTCAGTCAGACTAAAACACATGAGACCGTGGAACGGTGAAGAACTCGAACAGCTTAATTTCACCATAGACACACGAGGGAGAGAAGAGATCGGACTACCACGAAACGTGAAAGAAACTTCTCTCCAGAGGGGTTTGGCTTAATGCTTGAAACAGAGGTGGACCAACGGGAAGATCTATACAGGGTTCAGGATCAAGGCCCTTTCTCAACATGTTTATCGTATGCAACATCAACAGCACATAAAAACAATAACAACATCCCGAATCCACTATCGGCGGAAGCTCTTCACTTCACAGCATCAGAGGGAGATTTTCATTCCGGCTGTCAGATGCCCGATGTTCAAAAGGCGCTTTTACAAAGAGGTCAACCAGAACAACAGCATTGTGAGCCAATAAATGAAGGAAACTGTGATACGTGGTCTCCACCGAGTGACGTATATTACTATACAACTACCTCTACAACCGGAAATCCATCCCCCCAATTAGTTCGAGATTTAATAAAAGAAAACAGACTTCCTGTTCTAGGAATAGGAATAACAAAAGAATTTCACTACCCTGAGGCACCATGGGTGTTTTCTGCTGGGGATATTGAGGGACGCCATGCAGTTGTCGGCGCAGGTTTAGGAGTTTTTGATGGAGAAACGGTGGTACTAATCCGAAACAGCTGGGGAAGTGATTGGGCCAATTCCGGATATGCCTGGGTTGACAATTCGTTCTTAGAGGAAAATCTTGAGAGACTGCTGATTGTTGAGGAGAGTGAGACTAAATGACACAGGTCTACCAAGCAGAAACTCGATTGGAAGCATGGGTGCAAGCCACAAAACCGCTTCTTGATAGAGATTTCATGCAAGATATCATTCTACATGTGGACTCTCCAAGCAAAAACCATGATCTTGAAGACGAAGTCCATTCTGAACTAGAAGAGAATTATAAGGAGGCAAATATGGACCCTATCAATACCATAGCAGAGACCATTTTCCCTGCTTGGCTTTATAATGAGAAAGGGGGTTCGATTGAGGACGTGTATGATGAATACTTAGATCAACTCGATATAATTTTGAGTAGAAGTAGAGGATATAACTGGGGTACATATTTTGAGCGAATGATTGAATGTAAGGATCCAGAGACTGGTGGAACATTCAATCCCCTTCAAAAGACGATCGAAAAATTAGAAAGAGCAAATGGACCTGAAGGCCACCCATACAAAGCATGCTATGAAATAAACCTCCATAGATTTGCCTCTGATATTGCGGTATATGATGGACATAAAGACGGGAATCGACCGATGAACCTGCCTTGCCTCTCCCACCTCTCGTTTAAACTATTTGATGGAGAAATTCATCTCACAGTTCTGTATCGCTCTCATGAGTATCGATTCAAAGTTCCGGGGAACCTGCTAGGATTGGCACGTTTGCAGTCTTGTGTGGCGAGAGAAATCAACGCAGATATTGGCCCATTAGTCGTTCACTCAAGCAAGGCGTACATCAACGACGAACCCCCAAAGGGCCCCTTCCGAAAAGTTGTAGAGAATACATCGGATCGTATGGACCATCACTCGTTGGATGATTTTTGACTTATAGTTATCTGATGGCTTTGAGTTAAGCGCCTCAATCTACTGTACCAATTGACTCACAGTAGTGTAACTAATACTCCATATCGACGGACCATTCTGATTCGTACTTGAGGGGGAGTTCGCGCACGTCAAGGATCTCGACGATCTCCGCAGCGGTGAGACTTCCGCGCGAGCTGACCTCCTGGAGAAGGTCCTCGAACTGACCGGTCGGATATGTCGATGTCCCACCGCGCTGGCGGAAGTAGTACCGCGCAGCTGCGTCGAGCGCCTTCGACGTGTGACCCTTCCAAGATCCTGTCGGCGGATAGTTTTTTCAGGTTAATCAACAATTAGCGGGCAATGAGTTTTGGGAAAAATCTGTGCCGTCTCACAGCTCTTCTCATGGTGGTTTCTACAATCGGTCTTACGACCACGGCGGCCTATCCAGTCGGCGCACAGGAAACCACGACAGAAACGGGCGGAGCACTCGATGTCGGGGCCCAATCGGAACAGCGGTACCTCGATGGGATGGAAGATATCGTCAATCGAATACCCGGTGTCTCAGCTAAAACGCACGCTTTCGTATTAGTCCAGGAAGACCGCCGAATCCTCGTCTTCACCGATCAAGAGCCCCGGACGGGACAGGCAACGGTTCAAGGAACACTCGTTCAAGCAGATAGACTTCCCAACCTCGGCACCACCGTTATGTTCGCCGAGTCAGTCGAAGTTTCGACCAAGGGAGAGCCTGTCTCGCTTTCGGAGGTACGTTCCAACCCGGGAGAGTACCATTCCGATCTCATTCGGGTTACGGCTACTCACGAACAGATATCCGGATTGGTCGAGCCACCGGAGGGCCAGGTGGTACAATATCAGTCGACGGGGCAACTCACGAACACCCCATCCTTTCAGATGGACCAGCCGGGGAACCTCGGGCGATGGGCTTCACTGAACCTCAGTGACAACGAACTTTCCCAAGGAGCGGACCAGGAAATCGATCAACGCTTTTCGAATGACGGACTCGCGACCGTCGATTTCCGAGACGGGCAATTCTGGAGTAATGCGGAGGCGACCGTAGACGGCGTACTTCTCTATGATGAGGGATCCCCGGCTCTCGTCGTGGCGGATCGATCCTACTCTGGGGCAGAACTGGAGAGTACCCAGGCACTCCAGAAGCGAGGTGACGAACTCGAGGGCGAGATCGTTACGGTCGAGTCGACATTGGTCGGTGCTCAGATTAGCACCCAGGAGACACTAATCAAGGTCGCACAGTGCGCTCCCGACTCGGTCACGGTCCCGATGTCACCACCGCTTTGCGTCCCCGTTCCAACCGATACTGTCGTCCATGCAGGAGTTCTCGTGAACGGCGTCCCCGATGATACGACCGACATGGTGGCCTACGCCGGGCTTTCAAACCACCACCAAAACCAGCCGGCTACGCAGCGGAGAGGAACGTACAGAGTCACCGGACGGCTGATTTCAACCCAGCAGCTCTCAGGGGATTTACCGGAAGGATATGCTCTGTTGGTCTACCAGATGGAAAAGACAGGCTCGCTCAACATCCAGACAGAGGCACTGGATCGCGCGAAATCGTACAAGAGCGAGGTGACATCGAGTCTCCGAGCCCAAGTAACGACGGTTCGAAAGGAGACCTCGAAGAGGGCATATCGGGAAGCGGTTGAGAATACCTCGGGTGCTTCCGAGTCACAAGAACAAACGGCGACGCCGACTCCTCAACCGGCGAATCTGGAGGTCGTCAATGCAGAGTTGACTCTAACCGAACTTGAGCCCGGTCAGGAAACGGCAGCCTCAGTGAAGATTCGAAACAACGGTGAGACGACAGGAACGACGACGGTGAAGATCGACGTTGAGGGCGGCCCGATCGTCACAGAGGATGTACGGGTCGCTCCTGGAGAAACGGAAACGGTCAGGATAGGGTTCGACCCAGGGATCACGGGAGCGGCAACGGTCCGCGTCAACGGTCAAAGCATAGGGACCGTCACGGTTACGGAGAAGGGTGGGTTTTCCGTGCCCAATTTCAACGGAGAATTGCTCGGTGTCATCCTATTCATCACGGCCGGAATTACGCTCTTGAGCGGTGCTGTCGTCGAGTTTCTGCGTGGCTACAAAAAGGAATTCTCCAGGGACGAAGTGACGACCGGGAGACTACCAGGGATGATCTTGTTTGTCACAGCAGGGGTGAGCTTTCTCGCAGGTGGCTGGATTTACGGCCCACCAACCCAGGCTATCTCGGTACTCGGTGGTCTGATCTTGGGGATCTTGGCAGTGATTGAGGGATTCAGAATGCTGTACCAGTCTCTTTGAACTCAGTCACATTCCGTAGATTCCGGCCCAATCGAGCGCCCGGCCGACAGTCGACCGCGGACAATCCTGGCGATCCGGCCCTCGCACTCGACGAGCCGGCCCTGTTCGAGGGCGTCATTGATCGCCCCTCGAATACGAGCGTGATCGAAGCCGGCGTGACCGAGCACGACGAGGATTGTCTCGACGCGAACGGCCTCCGGTTGCTTCCCGCCAGTTTGGTAGTCCACGGTCCGAACGACGCGGTCGACGAGATCCTCTCCGGTCACAGCATCACCTCGTCGGCCTGGTCGTGGATGCGCTGGTCGGACAGTTCGATGTACTGCTGGGACGTCGAGAGGTCTTCGTGGCCCATCACGCTCTTGATGAAGCTCGCATTTGCGCCGTTCGCAGCGAGGCGCGTTCCGAAGGTGTGGCGGAGGTGGTGCGGGAAGACCTTCCGCGTTAGACCGGCGGCCTCAGCCAGGTCGACGACATCGGCGTGGATCGTCTGCCGGGTGACTCCGAGATCGCGCCGGGACCGGAACCAGTCTTCGAGGTGCCTGCGGAGGTCGGGGTTCCGGATCGGGATCGTGCGAGCGCCGCTCTCTGTCTTCGGCACCCAGAGACCAGCACCGTCGCCCTCGACCAGTTCGCGAACGACCCGGCGACCCAGTCGATCGTTGAGGTCGGCCAGGTAGGAGACGCCTTGGTCGGTGATCGTCTCCCAGGACTCGCCCTCGAGGCTGGCGAGGTCTGCGTCGATCGTCTGGTACTGATCCCGCAGTTTCGCCAGGCGGTCCTGGCACTCCGAGCAGTTACACTCGCGCCGAGCAGGGACGCGGATGTCGTCGCGCTGCCAGCGCACCCAGTCACTCGTCATGTGGGCGGCCGCTGAGGCCCGGAGCCCAGTCAGCGGCAGCAGATGAGCAACCAGGGCGCGCCGTTGCTCGCGCTCGGAGTCGAACGGGCTAGTCGGGGCGGCGTCGAGGAAGTGATCGAGATCGCGGTCTTCGAGTGGGTTTTTCGAGGGCATGAATCTAACACTCAACCTATCACGGTAAACTCAGGATACTGTGAAAGGCCTTCTGGTGGTCATAAGGGGCGATATGGCGGGTTCAGTTTTACACTCTCCAAAGGAGTGTAAAACGCAGAGTGTCGAAAAAGATGGCTCGCCGCAGCTCCCGGACCGGAGGATCTGAAACTGAGCTCGATCTCGGTCGGCGCCCTGTCGACGAGGCGCTCGACATCCTCGAGGATGCCATGCTCGACTCCGGCGCGCCAGGACGAGAGGCTGCGGCAGCCCCCCCGGCGGCCCGCGCCCACGATACCGCCCGCCAGACGATCGCAAGTGGTGTCGGCGACGGATCGGGGGCCCTCCTCGGGATCAAAGGCGGACTCTGGGCCGAGGACCTCCCCGACGAGGTGCGGTCGGCGCTGCTCGGTCGGACGGGACCGGTACGGCTGACGATCACGCCGACCGGCACACCCGACGAGTACGAGTGGGAGCTCCGAACCGAGATCGTCGAGTACGATCACGATCAGGAGACGTTCGTTCCTGTGTCGACGCCGCCTGACTCTGGGGCCTTCGTCGACTGAGAGTGACTTCGACAACCTATGACACGCCCAGTCGATGACGGCACGCCGCTTCGCCAGTCCGGTGATCGGCTGTGCGTCGGTTCCCCACCGCCAGTGACTAGTCCCGTCTCCCCCGCTGTACGTATGGTGCGGGGGCGACCGTCGCCCGGATGGTGGTTTCGACGTGCCGTTCGACACTGGTCTTCGGGGAGTCTTCATCACCCCAGACCAGGGTAACCTCGGTCCCGGGCTCGCTGTATTCCACGTCGATACACCCGAGCGATAGCATTTCGCGCTCGTTGTACGTGTAACTCCGATACTTGGCGACCCCTATGTGTTCGCCCCCCTTTCGCACGTCGTCGTACCTCCCTGCCGTCGACGTGGGGAGGGACATGAACTGGTGTGTATCTCCCTCACGGAACAGCGATGCGTACACGTCGATCACGTCCTCTGAATTCCAGACCAGCGACACTTTGGTCCGATCGGGGTCTTCAACCATCTCCGCCACCGCTTCCCGCCCGATGAAATCGTGGTCGAACGCGACGATACCCTCGTAGTTGAGCGCGTTCGGCGTCAGATAGTAGTCGGAGATTTCTTCCGACTCGTAGCTCCCTCCGATCGCGTAATTGGCTTCGAAGCTCTTGGCTGGCAACCACTCCCTGAACCCTCGCAGGTCCTCATGGTTGTAGATGGCTGGAATGTAGCCTCCCATCCAGGCACTGAGCGTGCCCGTGCTCCGGTAACTTTCCGACCCTAACTGTCGGAGTCCGTACTCTTCACCGGCATCTATGATCTCGTCTTTGATTTCGTCGTGGTAGTCGTAAGGGCCGAACAGCTCCAACCCGCGTTCGCCGCTCATCTGGTGGCCCAAGACGTACAATTCGTGGCCGTTGATACGCACCGTGTCCATCTCGAAGAAGGAGATTCCGTCAAACGCATCGTCGGTTACCTCGTCCAGTATCTCGAAGGAATCGGGACCCATTAGTTCGAACCTGAAGTCGGCGGGGGTGGCGCCGGCCCCCGGTTGGTAGACCACGTCAACCGAGACGTCGTACTCGTCCTTTTCGGCGTTGTATCGTATCCAGTCGTGGAGTGCCGGTAGACCGACGGCGAGGAACGTGTCTTCGTCGAGATAAAAGAGGATGCAGTCCCCAATAACGTAGCCGTCCGGATTACATGCGACGAGTTGTTTTGCCTGGGGTGGCTCCCCGGACGTGAACGACTCGAAACTATTCACCGCCAGATCGGAGAATAATTCGATCGGTCCCCGGCCCGATGCCGTCCCATCTGACGGGTCTCCGGGCCGAATGTATTGGTTGACCATGTGATACGACTGGTCCATAAACGCACACCCTTCTCGCCAGGCGCGTTGTTCCTCGATCCAGTTCGTTTGCACCGCCGGTAGATCCGCGAAGATAGACGACACATCCGGGTCCAAACTCCTCAAATACTCGGCCGTATTCGGCACGTCCTCGATAAGGTCTTGGAGAGTTCGCGATGACATTCGTTATTCCTCCGCGCTCCCCAAATTGTGCCCTCTGTCGTCGCTCTCTTCGACGGATTCGATCCCGTGGTGGGGGGTAGCGAGTCTCATTGGTGACCACATAGAATTCCGATTTCGGATTCATTAGTCGTTGGCCCCACTATACTAGGTAGAAATAAGGTCACAGGTGACACACTGAGTCACCATGCGGCAGGTAGACGTCATCGCGGATGTCGGGCAGGACTCCGATCGCCCGTTGTTGCGTCTGCTATCGACGTCTCCGGAAGTCACCGAAGCCCGTCTCTGGAACTACAGTTTCACCGAGCGCTCGCTGTTATTGTTGTTCTTCGTCGACGGCCTGCCGTCGTTACAGAAGGAAGTCGAGCAGTGCCCCCCGTCTCTTCCGTCGAGACCGCCCCTTTGGACGACCGGGGTTTCGTGCTCTTCGTCGAGATGCACAAGGAAAGTCCGCTCGGACAGGCCCTGTATGCCAAGGAGGTGGAGTCTGACGGGTTGTTCTTATTTCCGAGCCTCCTACGGGACGGGAAACTGTACCTCCGGTGGGTCGGAAACACGGGGAAGCTCTCGGACGCCTTTGAAGGCGCTCGAACCGAGATATCGGACGGTATCGAGAGTATCACAGAGGTACGATTACCGCTCGAAGAAACCTCCGTTCTCGACGCGCTCACTGCCCGACAGAGGGAAGTGGCGCAAACCGCGGTCAGCATGGGTTACTACGCTATCCCACGTCGCGCGACACACGACGACATCGCCGAGGAGTTGGGCTGTTCTGCCCCGACAGTCACTGAACACCTCCGGAAGGCCGAATCACGGCTCTTCGGACAGATGTTCCCCATGTCCTGATACGAAATTGCAGTCCAAGGACCTCGACGATCACTCCGATCCCGTCGCGGGGATGATGTCGACGACCTCCGCCGTTCGGAGACCCGATCGCATCATCAGTCCGACCGCAACCTTTTGCTCTGTGCCGTCGGCCTCGTCGACCACGTCACTCACCTCCTCACGAGTGAGCCATACCTTCCGTCGGTCGCCCTGTCGTGGTCATCCATGTGGGTTTCCGGTTACCTCACAAGTCGGAAGAAAACAGCCATTCACCTAGTTTTTCGGGGAGGTCTACACCGGAAATGGAGGGGTTCGCTTCCGACTCACAGGTGTTCTCGGAAACGCCAACCTCACCAGCCACAGTGGGTTCTGGTTTTCTCTCTGTGTTCTGTCGGACATCGGTTGCTGAATGGAGAGGTCGCATCTGTGCCCCAGATATCGTTTATTTCGTACCTCGATTTCTGAAACAACCGTCAAATAGCACGTGCGTATTCAGCAGTTGGGAGATTGATGGTTTCCCTTGGGCTTGGTACCGGATGCATTCCGCCACCAACAATCCTCCACAGAAGAGCGTACTAGTAAATTGGCTTGCATGGGACGGTAAGACCCGCTGCATCGTGGCGATCTGCTTCGGCATCTCTCTTTGGTGTACTAACCGTTCTATGACACCCTCAGCATCAAATATGTGAGCAGTGTAACCTATATGCTCAATAAGTATTTACCGAGTAAGCTACTTTATGTAGATAGAACCAGCGCGACCCAAGTCTGTGGTCCCCCCGCTGTAACCAGCGGCGTAATGCACTCTCGGGAGGTGTGGAATCGACACACGGCTGGTCGTTGCGCACCTACTACCATGGCAACCACTCATCCCAGCCGTGTCTTTGCAAGCGGCTCCGCAACCACACTGTACGTCACGATTCCCGCAGCCATCGTTGCCGACTCCCAGTTCCCCTTCGTGGTTGACGACGACATCACTGTCACCATCGAGGGGGACAAACTGATCGTGACTAAGCCACCCACCGGAACGGACAAATGACCCACCGGGGCGTTGGCACCATGGACGACACAATTCGGATTTTGCACGTCGATGATTCACCTGAACTCAGTGAGTTAACCGCCACGTGGCTCACTCGACAGAACGAGCGGTTCACCATCGAAACGGCAGCAACCACCACCGAGGCACGGGAACATCTGACCGCACACCACGTCGATTGCATCATCGCTGACTACGACATGCCAGAACAGAATGGCATCCAGTTCCTCGAAGCCATCCGCCAGACGTATCCAGACCTCCCATTCATCCTCTACACCGGCAAGGGCTCAGAGGAGATCGCCAGCGACGCAATCTCCGCAGGCGTGTCTGACTACCTCCAGAAGGATACCGGCCAAGACCACTATACAATCCTGGCGAACCGAATCATAAACCTCGTCACACAAGCCCGCGCCGAACAAGAAGTCGAGCACACCCAGGAGTACTTCAGCCGAATTCTCGACCACGCCTCCGACTACGTGATGATTGTCAGCGAAACCGGAGATGTCCAGTACATCTCTCCTGCGGTCGAACGCGTGTTGGGGTACTCGCCAGAGGATCTGAGTGGTGCAGACGCCTTCGAGACGATTCATCCCGAAGATCTCTCGCTGGCGACGGAGACGTTTATGAACCTTCTCGACGATCCAGCCGAGGAACGGACGGTCGAGTATCGGGTGCGCCACGCTGACGGGTCCTGGCGGTGGCTCGAAGTGCGGGGCCGCAATCTTCTCGACGACTCCGTTATCGATGGCATCCTCGTCACCGCCCGGGACATCACCGAGCGGAAAGCCCACGAACGGGAACTCACGACGGTCAAGCGACGGTTCGAAGCAGTCCTAGAGAACACGACGACGCCGATGTTCCTGAAAGCCGATGACGGCACGTACATCTTCATCAACCGAGAGTACCGCGACCTCTTTGGCTTCCACGACGAGGAAGTCATCGGCCGGACTGACCAGGACATCCACCCGCCGGAGGTCGCTGCCGCCGTCCAGCACAACGACCAGACGGTTATCGAACGCGGGGAGCCCATCGAGGCCGAAGAACGCGTGCCTGTTGACGACGAGGAACGCATCTATCTCACGACGAAGGCCCCAATCTACGATACGGGCGAGCGGTCTGACCCCGACGACCCGGTCGGGGTGTTCGGCGTGGCGACAGACATCACCGAGCGCAAACAGCAGTCCCGGCGACTGGAGACGCTCATCAGCAACTTGCCCGGCATCGTCTACCGGGCACGGAACACGCCTGACTGGCCGATGGAGGTTGTCCGTGGCGAATGTGAGGAACTCACCGGGTATTCCGCCGACGCACTCCAGAACGGGGAGGTCATCTGGGGCGAGGATATCCTCCATCCCGACGACGAAACCCCAATCTGGGAGACCGTCCAAGACGCCATTGCCAACGACCGACCGTTCGAGGTAACCTACCGAATCCAGACGAAAGACGGAACCACAAAGTGGATGTGGGAGCGCGGCCGCGTCATCGACTCGGGCCCCCCGGACGAGATCATCCTGGAAGGGTTCATCACCGACATCACCGAGCGCAAAGAGCGCGAACAGGAACTCACTCGTATTGAGCGCCGGTATCAGGCCGTCTTCGACGATCCGAACATCCTGGTTGGATTGATCGATACCGACGGGATGGTGCTTGACATCAACCAGACGGCCATGGAGTACATCGACCCCACGCTTAGGGAGGTGACGGGCCAGGCCTTCTGGGAGACGCCCTGGTTCGACCACTCCGACGCCGTGCAAGCGGAGGTCCAAGAATGGATCGAGCGTGCCGCAGGCGGCGAGTACGTCGAGTTCGAGGCCGATCTCGTGCGGCCAGATGGTGAGCCCTACACTGTCGAAGGGGTGTTCCGCCCGGTCACGAACGACGACGGCGAGGTCGTGTCGCTGCTCATCTCCGACCGTGACATCACCAAGCGCAAACACCGCGAGCAGGAACTTGAACGGATGCGCGACTTCTTCCAGGAGGCTGAACAGTTAGGCGACCTGGGCGCGTGGGAAGTCACGGCGACCGGCGACGTCGTCTGGACCGACGGTACTCGACGGATCCATGAGGTCGATGCGGCGTACGAACCGACGCTCGAAGACGGCATCGCGTTTTATCATCCGGAGGACCGAGGGTCCATCGAGCAAGCGGTCGAAGCTGCGCTTGATAGCGGCGAATCGTATGACGTGGTTGCCAGACTGATTACCGCGAAGGGGAACGAACGGTGGATTCGCACCCGCGGGAAACCCCTTGAGGACGGCTCAGTCCGCGGCTTTATCCAGGATATCACCGAGCGCAAAGAGCGCGAACTGGAGTTGGACCGGCAACTCGACCTGTTCCAGAAAGCCCAGGATATTGCCAACGTAGGTGCCTGGGAGTACGATATTCAGCGTGACGAGGCCTGGTGGAGCGAACAAGTGCGTGACATCCACGGGCTTGCCTCCGACGTTTCGCCTTCACCGGAGGTGAGCTTCGAGCATTACCATCCGGAGGATCGCCCGCGTATCCGGACCGCCTTCAAGCGAGCTATCGAGAAGGGGGAGCCGTACGATCTTGAACTCCGATTCATCGACGAGAGCGGTGACCAGAAATGGGTGCGAACCCGTGGCCAGCCACAGCCCCCGGATGATGAGGCCGTTCTCGTTCGTGGGACGATTCAGGATATCACCGACCGCAAAACCCAGCAAGAGCGACTCCAGCAGCTTACCGAGCAGTACGAGACGGTCTTCGCTAACGCCCAGGAGGCGATTTTCCTGCTCGATGTCGAAGACGGTGACACCTTCCGGATTGCCCAGCTCAATCCCGCCGAGGAGGGACTGCTCGGGTACGCGACCGAGGAAGTCCAAGGTAAGACCCTGTACGAACTGTACGACGAGGAGACAGCCGACAATGCGACGGCGGCTTATGAGCAGTGTCTTGCGGCGGGTGAGCCAATCACGAGCACCGCGGAGTACCACCTCGAGGGGAAGGCCAGGACGTTCGAGACAAACCTGGCCCCAGTCAGAACCGACGGCACCATCACCCAACTCGTGGGCGTCTCCCGGGAGATCACTGAGGCCATCGAGCGGAAGCAGGAACTGTCCCAGACAAACGAGTTGCTCTCGACGCTGTTGAACGAACTCCCCGCTGGCGTGCTTGCGGAGACAAGCGATCGTCGCGTTGCGGCGGTCAACCAACAACTCCTGGAACTGTTCGATGTGGCTGGCGAGTCGGCGTCAGTCGTGGACCGCGACTGCGTCGCGTTCGCGGAGAATACTAATTCGATGTTTGCTGATCCGGATGCGTTTGTTCAAACTATCGAGGAGCGGATTGACCGCGGAGTGGTTGTCCGACGAGAGTCGTTGGAACTGGCTGATGCTCGGGTGTTCGAGCGGAGCTATCGCCCAATCGAATTCCCGAGTGGGGATGGTCATCTGTGGTTGTACTGGGACGTGACCGGCCGGTATCGGCGCGAGGAGTCACTGCGGCGGTTCCGGGAAGCTGTCGAGCAGGCGGGGACAGCCGTGTTCATCACGGATACCGAGGGGGTGATTCAGTTCGTCAACAAGGAGTTCGAAGACCTCACTGGGTACCCGAGTGAGGAAGCGGTCGGCGAGATGCCGACGATTCTCAATTCCGGCACCCACGACGAATCGTACTTCGAGGAGTTGTGGACGACGGTTCGAGCGGGAGACATATGGGAAGATACGATCGTCGGTCAGCGGCGGTCCGGAGAGAAGTACACGGCGGTCCAGACGGTTGCACCAATCACCGACGCGGAAGGTACTATCACGGGGTTCGTCGGCGTGCAAAACGAGATCACTGACCGGCTGATCGAACAACAGCGGCTGAGCGTGCTCAATCGGATGCTCCGGCACAACCTCCGCAACGAGTTGGCGATCGTCATGGGATATGTTGAAACGGTGATGGACCGCCATTCTGACGAGCAGACACACAGGGCGTTGGCGACGGTTGTCAAGCGGTGTCGGCGGTTGCTCAGAGAGATCAAGAAGGCCCAGGAGTTTCAGCAGTTGCTCGGTCAGGACCGCCACGATGACCGTTCAATACAGACGATTATGGAAACGCTGCGGGAGGTCGCCGCGTCGTTCGACGCCGCCGAGTTACAGGTGGACTGTGAGCCCGCGGACGAGGCGACGGTGTTGGATGTCGTCGAGGTCGCACTAGAGGAATTGGTGGAGAACGCGTTCACACACGGGGGCGAGGACGGGACGGTTCGGGTAGCGGTCGAGCGATCAGCGGAGACACAGGTCGTGTTCTCGATTACTGATGAGGGGCCGGGGTTGCCGGAGATGGAACAGCGGGTCCTCAACGGGGCGGTCGAGCAGCCGTTGAACCACAGCCAGGGGTTCGGGCTGTGGATGGCTTACTGGCTCGTCCAACTTGCCGGGGGGTCAATCAGCTACGACGAGCACGAAGGGTCGGGCACGACAATCCGTGTACGGGTCCCCCTCACCGGCGACCACAGTGGCTGAGTCGGTATCGATCGCATGGCAGTATAGAGTACCAGGAAGGTGCGCTCAAACCGAGGGACAAGGGGTGTTCGCCAGTACAGCCGGGTTGTACCACCGATGATACCGGAATACAGACGGTGCCGGTTGTCGGCCGACGTACGTGATTAGTCCGGCCGGATATCGACGTCGGTAATCTCAAAGCGAGCCCCGCCATCAGTACTGTCGGCCAATTGTATTGTCCAGCCGTGGGCATCAGCCACCTCCTGGACGATGCTCAACCCGAAGCCGGTGCCGTCCGCGGTCGTCGAGACCCCTGCCTCGAACACGGTTTCCCGCTGGTCGGGCGCGATTCCTGGACCGTCATCCGCTACGTAGAACCCTCCGTCGAGCCTCCCGATTGTGACGGTGACGTCTGGGCCAGCATGTTCGACGGCGTTCCGAAAGAGATTCTCCAGCAGTTGTTGCAGGCGGCTGCGATCGGCGACCAGCTCGATGTCATCCACAACCTGAAGGGTGGCGTCGACAGTCTCGACATCCTGCCAGCACTGTTTGATGGGGTCGGACAATACGACGGGTTCGGTCTCACCGAGGTCCCGACCTTCGCGGGCCAGTGTCAGCAAGCCCTCGATGATTGCTTCCATGCGGTCGTGGGCGTCGCCGATGGTGGCGACCGCCTCCGTGTTCTGGTCCTCCCGGAGAACCGCCAGGTAGCCGTCGGCGACGTTCAGTGGGTTCCGCAGGTCGTGGGCGACGATGCTGGCAAACATAGTCCAGCAGTTCCGGCAGGTCTCGGTTGAACAGGCTATTGAACGTCTGCCAATTTAGAAACTTTTCCAAGAGAATCTCTTTATCTTGATCGATAGATGATTCCACTCCACTGAGCGAGTTGTCGGAGGTCAAGCCGAAACAGAGGGCTGTACCTACCTCAGGCGAGAGCTGCACCGACTGCGTTTCACGCCTACGGAACGCTCTACACACGTTCGTAACAAACGCTATTAGTCCCGGCCGTTCGAGGAGATAATATGGACCATACGGTCATTGATGGCGAGTGGCACAGCGGCGAATCCGGAGCCGACATCCGGGAGTACCTCTCCGATGATGATTTTCGGGAGAACGAGGAGGAGGGGTACCTCGCGGGACCGAAGGAGTGGGGACCAGTCCAGTGGGACGGCTGGGACCGTAGCGCCGGCGGTCGCACGGAGATCAACATTCACTCGGCGGACATCGAGTGCGCCGAGGACATCGATCAGGTTCGCGAACAGCTCGGGATCGATACCGTCGTGTTCTCTCCGGGCCAGTTCCGGATGACGACGATTCCCGCACAGGACAAGCAGGTGCCGTATATGCGGGCGTTCAACGATATGACCGTCGACAAGTTCGCCCGCGGCGACGGCACCTACTACGCGAAACTCTACATCTTCGGCAACCATCCCCAGGAGAGCGCCGAGGAGATCAAACGGTATGGCGACGAGGAGGGCGTCGTCGCCGCTATGATCACCGACGTCGGGCCGACGTTCCCGATGGGCCATAAGAGCTACGAGCCGATCTATGAGGCCGCGGAGGAACACGACATCCCGATCATCTTACACTCGACGACGGGCATCGTCGCCGGCTTCCCCATCGCCGGGATGCAGGCCACGAACTTCGCGGAATTCCATACCCTCGCGCACACGATTCCGAAGATGTGGCATGCAAATAGTCTCATCCAGCGCGGAGTCCCCGAGCGGTACGATGTCGACTTCGGCTTCTGGGAGGGCGGCCTCTCATGGATTCCCGCCCTCGGCGAACGTCTTGACCGGGAGTACCTCGAACGCTCAAGCGAGTTCGCTGATCTCTCGCAGCTACCGAGCAAGTACCTCTCGAAGTTCTACTACGGCACGCAGCCGCTGCCGGAGGAGGCGACCGAAATGGTCGACGTCGTGGACCTCATCGAGCGCGCCGACCTCGAGGATCAACTCATCTACTGCTCGGACCGGCCCCACCAGGACTTCGACGCCCCAGCGGCGGTCGATAACGTCGAAGGACTCTCAGAGACGCGGAAAAAGAGGATTTTTCAAGATAACGCCCGGGAGTTGTTTAACCTGTAAAAGCCATTTTTTGTTCGGCGTATACCGGCCGGTCACTCCACCGAGACCGTACAGTCCAGCGCTTCAAATGCTGTTTACGTTCTCTGCTGTATACACCGCACGAGTCGGCCGGGAGAAGGTGCTCTCACTGGAGAGCTTCAGATTGGGACTCACAGCAGCAAACTGATCGAGAGACCGGCGACTACGGCTCGGACGATGCGCCGACACCCTCAGCAATTGCTTGAAGCTCGGCCTTCCGGAACGTGGAGTCATCCGGCGCTTCCAGCGATTCTGCGATGCCGACCTGTGTCCGGATTTGTCGGCGCATCCCCGTTGTCGATGGACGCCCTGCCTCGTCGACATCGACTTCGAGTGCCTCACAGATTGCCTGCAGCTCCTCCTTCGTGAATGATGCATCGAACTCCCGTTCGAAGCGACCCGTCGCCACTCGAATCGCGTTCCGAACCTCATGGACGGTTGGACTCACGACTCTCTACTCTCCCGTCATCTTCCTCAAAGTTCCTACTCGGTACGTACCGTTCCGTTCACCGGAGACCCCTACCCACGAACTGACGCAGCAGGCGACGTTCGCGGACACCGCTACCTGCTCAAAAGGCCTAGCTGTTACAGACAGGCTGTCGAAGAACGGATGTTCGTGGACAGGGCCCTACCAAAAGGGGGGTTGCTTTCAACAGGTCAATCTTGAATTAGCTGGTCGTCAGGACTGAGTATCGGTCACGGACTCGGCACGGAATCTTCCGACTCTGTTCGGGGAACTGCCCCGTCAATCACCCATCGTCGCTCAGTCGGAACGTGGTACTCGGAGCGTTGCAATGGTACCATGTGGCGAGTTCGACGAAAACGATAGGTCGCCACCGCAGTTTTGAACCACCCACCGCGTAGTCCACAGCCCTAACCCGTCAAGATGCGTTGTCTTCTGGTCCGTCTTCACTTCGCCTTCAGCGATTTTGGCCTGTCTCGGCACGATTCCCGGTCCGTTGTCTACGATACGCACGGTGACGTATTCTTCTTGCAGCCCTTCGGTGACGGTTACTTCTACTTCTTTCTGGTCACTGTCGTTGTGTTCGATTCCATTCCGAATGAGTGCCTCGACAGCGGTCGAGAACGTTTCAGTCACCTCTCCACGGATAGTGTCAGGTGTGGTGACCTCAATTGTCGCCTCGGAGAATTCGGTGCGAACCCGCGCTGCGGCTTCCGAAACGATGTCAGCTAGGTCTTGTGTGTATGGCTCGCTTTCGCCAGCGATCTGCTGTTCGATTTCGTTGGTCTGTTCAGTCATCTCGTGAAGTTCCTCGGCAGCGTCGACGGCCATCTCTACCATCTGCTTATCAGTGCCGTCGAGTTGCTCTGTCACGTTCTCCAACCCCTTGATGATTGAGAGTTGATTACGAATATCATGGCGAAGCGTCCGCGAAAGCACGCGAAGGCGTTCGCGGCGCTGGCGCTGGACAGTCACGTCGATGTAGATCGCGTAGCCGTCTCGCGCGGGGCCACGATCGACCGGAGCAGTCAGTCGAATGAACTCACGCCGACCATCAACAGTTTCCAGTTCAATAACGTTTGAATCCCACGCCTCTTGTGCGTCCGGTGTCTGTGGAGAGAGTGGCCGGTCAACCGGTTCCAAATTCTCGTCCGGTGGGACGATATACTCCGTGAGGCTGTTGTCGAGTATTGTGCGTCGATCGAACCCAAAGACCTCGGTAAAGGCGGGGTTGACCGCCCGAACGATAGGCACTTCGCCGACAAACTCAACGCCGACGATGGGATTCGGAACGTTATCAAAAAGGGCCTGAAATCGGTCGCGCTGGGCTTCGGCATCGTCGGTTGCCTGCTGCTGCTGTGCGGTTCGTAAACCCAGGATGACACCGCCGAGAGTACCAATGACGACTGCATCGGCGGCGAGTATGAACGGTTTGAGGTCATTCTGGAGGCGGAGTTGTACCAAGACGACGAGTGAAATCAACAACGCCACTCCTATGGCGTGAAGGACTGAGAGTTTGGCGACGGTTCGGACATACTTGCTGCTCCAGTCCGTAGTTGCCAGCCAGCCCGAAATACTTAGTATAGCGAGGCTCAGCCCGAGCAGGGCCACGTTCTCGATAACCGTCGAAAACAGGGGTTTCCCTCCTACAAAAATGTCTTCCGCCATGTCGAAGACAGGGACTGAACCCACGAGAATGCCAAGGAATCCAACCACACCCGCCCAAAAAATTCTCTTCAAGTTGGCCATGGATGGCTATGTTAATCTCTCTTAATAAAGAAATTGTTATTAAGTGACCCGAAGAATTTATGAAGTGGTGGCTGGTCGTTAAAGCTGTCATCTGCTTCTAACGGAGTTGACGGAGTTACACACTCTATAAGAATGTAAAACACAGAGTGACGAAAAAGAGAACTCGCCGCAGCCCATCCACCGGAGGATCTGAAACTGAGCTCGATCTCGATGGTGCTCCGTCGACGAGGCAGGCTGCTCCTCGAGCCGGGGGCATCTGCGCCCAGAGAGCGATCTCTGTGGTCAATCGGCCGCCCCGGAATCCTCGCCCGTCCAAGACGCGCGCACTTTACACTGCTACGTGGGTATGCGAGACCGGACTGGATAGTGGAGCGAGAGATGTCTCTGCTGAGATCCTCTGGAGAGGACCAATCTACTGCGAGAATTCGTTCTCCAGCCGCTTCGCCGATGGACTGGAGAGTAGGCTGGAGAATCAGTCGTCGCCGACGACGTCGTCCCAGGGGATTGAGAGAGCGTCGTGGCCGATCGGCGTCAGTGCCCAGTGTCCGAGGTCCTCGTCTTTTACCGCAGCCGTCGCGATGGCATCGTTGTCAGAGAGGTAGTTTGCGACCGTCGACGATGAGACGCCTGACGCCTGGCCGATGGCGCCCTGCGATGTGAGCTGACCTTCCCGGATCGCCTCCAGGACCGACAGCATCCGGTCGCGCTTCTCAGCCGAGCACTGTGCCCACGGCCGGAGTGACTTCGGGACGTCGTACTCCTCGAAGGCCTCCTGGAGGCGCTCGTCCTCGGCCGCTTCGAGATCCCGGAGTTGCTCGCTCCGTTCGCCGATGATCCCGGAGACGTCCTGGAGCGACAGATCACTCGGGATCTCGAATTCCCGACGCTCCTGGAGGACGTCCTCGACCAGCACCTCGTCGACGTCGTCTCGATCAACGTCCTCGGGAAAGTCGGCGTCCAGGAGGAACCACTCGCCGGGATCGGGGATGCGACCGGTGACGACTTCGCCGGTGTTCGTGTTCACCCACCAGTCGAAGGACATCCGGCGGCGCCAGTTGTCGTGGGGCGACTCCCGGACGCGCGCACCCCACGCGAGGCCGTACCGATCAAGCCAGTCGCGATCGCCGTCGCCCAGCCCGCAGCGCGCGCCGGAGAACTCGACCGGCCAGTGACGGTCAGCCGGCTCGATGATCATGCCCTGACCTTTCGAGAAGTCCTTGATCTGGTAGCGCTGCTCCTGAGAGAAGCGGTAGTTATCGGCGAGCGTGTTGATCCCCTCGTCGTCGTTCTTCAGGAGGATCTTCGTCGCCATGTTCGACCTGATCGCTTTGTAGACGTCGTTGATCTTCTGCGTACTCCCGACCAGGAGCACTCGGCGACTGCCACCCTGGGAGGCGATCTCGAACAGCGTCTGCCGGGTGGCCTTTGCCTCCGATGAGTACTTCGCGTCGCCGAGCTTCGAGGGGGCGATGTTCTTTAGCTCGCGGACCTCGAGAGCGACCCGCGGGAGCCGAGAGTTCTGATCGCGGGCGCGCCAGATCAGGTTCATCCAGAGGTCCATGATCGTGAACCGAAGCGCCTCGTTGCCGTCCTCGAGGAAGTTGCAGTTGAGGACGGCCACTTTCTCCTGGCGCTCCAGGATCGCCTCCATGTCGAGGTTCGTCTCGGCGCCCTTGTCTTCGATCAGGCCGTCGCCGGCGTACTGCGCAAGCGCGTTGGCGGCGGACTTCAGTGCCTGATCCTCGTCCATCTCGTAGCTGATCTCACGGATCGCCTCGTCGCCGTCATCGTCGGCGAGTTCAGTGATCTGGATGGTCGCTTCCATCTCACCGGACATCTCCTGGAGGCGCTCGCAGAGGCGTTCGACGGACCCACCACCAGCGAGCGTCTTGTCGAGTGCCGTTCTGATCCGCCGCTCGGTGTTGGCGTTGATGCTCGTGATCCCGGCAAGCCGAAGCACCAGCTCCGGGGTGAGGTCCTCGACGCCGATCGTGAACGGAACGTGGTTCCCCGGGAGCCGATCGGGTAGCCCCGGCATCGCCGGGACGAACACCTCGGTGTCGTAGGCCTTCGGCCGCTGGCCGAGTCGTTCGAGGCTCTCCTGGATCGGTTCCTCGTCGTTCGGGACGGCGACCATCGGCAGTTCGTTGCGGCCGTCGTCGAGGATCGAGACCCACTTGTAGCCGTGTTCGTCCTTGAGGTTCCCGCAGATCCGTGCGTTCGTCGAGTCCTTCCCCTGCCTGGGGAGCGCCACCGTGAGGATGTGGTCACAGGAGTGATGCGGGATCTCTGCCGCCCGCTCGTCGAGGGCGACCGTCGAGTCTTTCGGGACGCGAATCCGCCCGATCGGTGAGACAGTGTCCTCGTCGACCAGTGAGGAGGCGCCGGTGGCCTCCAGGACCTCCAGCGTCACGGGCGCGTAGGCGGTCTTGTCCGTGACCGCCGAGAGGTAGCCCAGGCCCTTTGCGACGTCGACGAGGATCTCGTACTCGCGCTGGGCAGGCGACAGGCGGCGCCCGCGCTTTCGGAGGCGATGCAGTTTCAGAAACCGCTGTTTCGTCGCCTGGTCGAGCCGATCGTCACCGCCGTGAACGACCGCTGGCCGATCGGGATCGTGCCAGAGGTACCAGAACACCAGATCGAGCAACTGGCCGGGGGCCTCGTCAGTCTCGCCGACGATGGCGTCCTCGGCGCGGTCGATCAGCGTGCGGACGCGGGCCTCGACCTGGAGGGACTCCATCGCCTGCCGGCGTTCGACCCGCTTCGAGATCTGGTTCCCCGCGGCGGTGGCGGTGTCGGTCCGATCGGTCGTCTGGATGTGGTCGTAGCTCATTCTTGTACGAACCCGGTTGTCTGCTCGTCGATCTCGACGCTCCGCAGCTCGTAGCGGTCGGGGATCTTGTGTGTCGGGAAGCGCTCGCTGAACGAGGCGCGGACCGTCGCGACGTCGGGGGGCAGCGTCTCCGTGCGTGCTCGGACGGCGGTGATGGTGTCGACGCCGTCGGCAGTCTCGGCGGCGACCTCGCGCTCGACGAGCGTGTTCGGCACCAGGTCCTCGTAGCACTCGGCGACCAGCTCGGGATCGTGGCCAAGACCGACGAACCGCAGCCCACGCCAGATGTAGCGGCGATCGTGCTCGATCACCCGGTCGGCCAGCTCTTGCTTCGGGAGCAGCCCCTCCGAAGAGTCGAGAACTTCGTTTACGAGGGCGTCCATGATGGCGGGCTTCTCGCGGTTCTCCCGCCAGCCGGTGAAGTTGACGAGGTACCGCCGCAGACACCAGGCATAGCGCTCTTCGATCGCCGGTGAGGGCTGATAGCCCTGGCAGCGCTCGAGAGCCCTCGAGGAGAGTACCTCGACGAGCCGGTCGCGGTCGGTCGAGGCGTAGGTGTGCCCCGCGAGGAATCCCATGTAGACGGTCAGTTCGTCGGTGTCGACGGTCTTCACCAGGACGCTCACCTCGTCCCAGTACTCGCCGTCGACACTCTCGCGAAGTGACGCCAGCCGTCGAGCACGGTACCAGGAGGTTCCCTGGTAGAAGCCGATGCCGGCGAGTATGGCGACCGCCAGTAGCGGCGGATAGAGCCACCAGGCGACCCAGAACCGCACGATGATGAGTTCGACTGCCAGCACTGTCCCGACTGGCAGCAAGAACCGCCAGACGAGCGAGTCGGCGTCAAGGCCGCTCGCGAGGTCCATCCGCCAAAGCTTGAACCGCTCGCTGGCGGTGTAGTCGTCGCTGTCGGTCGACTCGTCGGACAAGCCGCGTTGCTTCCGCTCTGCGGCTCGCAGTCGGAGTTTCTCGGCCGTCGACGGGGCGACGTCGAAGACCTCGAGCACCTCGTCGACGACTGCTAACAACTCCTCGCGCGGGCGATCGGCAAGCACGCCACCCCAGACAACCTGTGAACACTGGGGACACCGGCGGTGTCTCCTGTGATCGGTGTAGCGCCTTTCCGTGATCGGGTCGTCGTCGGCCTCGGTCTCGATCTCGACCTCCGAAGGTGCAACGTAGTGGAGTGGGTCAGTTAGTTCGACCTCGCGTCGATCGTCGTCTTCGAGTTCGTGCCAACAGTGTGGGCACAGGAGTCGGGCGCCCGCAGCTCGCCGAAGAATCTGCGCGGCAATGAAGGCCTCGCGGTTGACGCCTGTCTTCTCAACGTGGCCGGCTGGCTGATCGTCGCCCTCGTAGCGCTCGTCGTCGACCGCGAAGTAGTTCTCGCGACTGCCGAGCGCTGGGCTGGTGGATTCACTCATGGTGATAGAATTGACTGGTAATCCCCGCACGAATCGGCCGCCCTGATGGGCGTTCGGGACTTGTAAGGCGTGCCGCCCTGTCCCGGTCCATCCCTCTCGGGGCCGTCGTGACGAAGTTACCTCGAACGTGACAGTCTCTGTCACTTAAAGAAGGGCGATTAAATCAGCGACTTGCCACAGTCCTTTTTGTGTATAGCAGATGACTTGACGCTCTAAGTTGAGAAAACCACAGGCTAATTCCTACCTCTTCAAACCCGATTAGTCTCCTGCTCCCAACTTCCGGTAGTTCGATCTGAGGCTTGCCAGCCACTTCACCTCGGAGGGCAGGACGACCGGAAGCACGACCTCGTGGGCGGAGTTTTTTAATAATCCGGTGGAAAGAGAGCGCGAATGGGTGAGCGGGTCACGCGCCGACGCGTGTTGGCGACGCTGGGTGCCGCGGCAAGCAGCGGTCTAGCCGGATGCGGCGCTACCGGACTAGACCGGTCGGTATTCGGAACCGAGGAGGACGGTGACATCGTCGTCGCGCCCGACGGCTCCGACTTCCAGGCCGGCACCGCCGACGCACCGCTGGCAAGCATCGAGGCTGCCCTAGAGCGGGCGGAGCCAGGGGCGACCGTCAGCGTCCGGCCGGGCGAGTACCGCGAGTCCGTCTGGACCCAGCGCGACGGAGAACCTGGCGCCCCGATTACCATCACCGGCCCGCCCGAGGCTGTCATCAGGCCACCCCCCGGCAGCCACGAGGCGATCCGCATCGGCCACCACCACGTCCACGTCCAGGGGCTAACCATCACCGGTCTGACCGATCCGGAGCGCGAGCTCGAGGTTTCGGACGCCTACAGCGACAACTGCGCATACATCTCCGCGGAAGAGCGGGCCTTCGAGGGTCTCGATTATCTCCGGGGCGTCGTTTTCGAACCGGCCCGAATCGGCCACGCCGGGAAGGCGATCGTCCAGACCACTCGCCTCAGAGACGTCGTCATCGGCAACTTCGAAGTCATCGGGCCCGCGGGTGTATACTACGACTCACGCATCGCTGACACCGAATACGGCCACGTCGGCGAAATCGTGTACATCGGGGCATCGGAGAACGCCCGCGGTGAGTTTCGCTACGGCTACCCAGATCTGGACCGCACGCGGAACGTCCGCGTCCATCACATCAACAACAGCGCGGGCTATCGTAACGCCGAGGTCGTGGACATCAAACTCGGCTGTGAGAACGTCACCGTCGAGTACTGTACCAGTCGGAACTCCGGCTATTCGAGCGAGGACGCTACCTGGCCCGCCATCAACCTCGGCGGCCGCGACTGCACCATCCGGTGGAACGACTTCGCCAAGGGGCCGCTCGGCATGTCCGTGGCTGCGTGGGTCCCGACTGGCGAGATCGACGGCACAGAGTGGGCCAGGGACAACGCCATCTACGGGAACCGCCTGGCGGACTTCGACAAACCCTTCCGCTTTTTGACCACAGACGTGCTCACCGCACCAGGTCCCGAAGCCCAGCGACTGTTCTGTGGGAACCAGGTAGGGGGTGCCAGTGATCCCGAGTTCTCGATGGCAAGCGACAGCTGTCCGTCCGACGTGACCATGCCGGACACAATCGGCCATCGCGGCGGCGACAGCCCCTGGACCGACTGAGGATCGTCTCGCTGGCCGGTCTGGGCGACCCCATTCTTCAACACCTAGCAGATATCATTACACGCCATGGCAACGTCGTCGTTCAGTCTCGACCGCTCGCCCCGCAGCGTCGGCGGGGAAGTCGGTCGGGTCGTTCTGTTCGCGGCCGTGCTCGCCGGTCTTAGTTACGTGTGGTTTCCTTTCCCGTTCTCAACCGGTATCCCCATCGACTTCCAGGTAGTCGGCGTCTTCCTGGCCGCACTCCTACTGGGCCCGGTCCGCGGGACGGCGGCCGTGGTCCTGTTCCTCGTCGTCGGCGTGGCAGGTCTGCCCGTGTTCGACGCTGGAACCGGCCTTGACAACCTGTTCGCGAGTCCGATGGTGGGCTACTACCTTGCCTACCCAGCGGCGGCCGCCGTGGTTGGCCTGCTCGTTCACAGCGGGACCGGGCGACGGGACTTGGAAGCCGTCCGCGTGAGGGTCCTGCTTGGGGCGATGCTCGCCGGCTTGGCCGTCATCTACGTAGGCTTCACCGTGGGCTACGCCGCCACGATGGACACTGATCTTGCGACTGCGGTCATCATCGCGGCTGTCCCGTTCTTCCCTGCCGAACTCATCAAGATGGCAGCCGTCCTGGGCATTGTCCGTCTCGACTTGCTGGCCGGCGACTGAGCTTTGGATTCCTGTAGGAAGAACCCCAAACTGAAACGTCTATTTTTCGACCCGTTTGTACGTAGGCGACGTATCTGAGGCGGAATCAATGAACCCCAAAACTCAGACAGCCAATTTGCTAAGCAAAGAAGCGGTCTCTGTTGAAACCCTCAATAAATGATACGAGCGGCCTGCTGAATACAGAGAATCGACTGAGGAGACTGCCTACTCAAACGCTATGGGGATGGCAACTCTAGTCAAAGTCGATGCGGACACTACGCCTATTGCTGGCAGTACTCGTTTTATTCCTGTTGGCGTCGCCGGTACTGGCTCACGTTCCCACGTTCCCGGACGACAACTCGACCCCAGAAACAGCGGTTGCGGTCCCGGATCCGGTGAAATCGTGGTCCCTCTACGATTCACTGGGTGACGGCGAGGTCAAGTACTATCGAGCGACGCTACAGCCAGGCGAACGACTCCACGTTGGGACCTTCACTCCGCGTCAAGGACGCTTCAGGCCATCGTTCGCGGTGATGAGTCCGGCACTCGATGCAACCGATCCCGTCCCCCAGCGAGTGACTGTGCCAGACGGGATGGGTGCTATCGTTGTTTCGGGTCAACGCCCAGCGACTGCTACCTACGAGCCATTCGCGCCGTCTGCGAACTATCACACCGCCAGCTTCGACCAGGAAGTAGATACGGAACGGACGTACCTGATTGCTGTCTACGAACCCGTAAACCGAACCGGCCCGGTCGGCGTCACAATCGGTTACAAAGAGGCGTTTTCGCCGACCGAGTATGTGACCGTGCCATTCGACCTTGTTCAGACGCATCTGTGGGAGGGACAGTCACCCCTCCTAGTGATCGGTCCGTTTCTGCTGACATTTTTGGCCGGTTTCGGGTTCGTTCGAAGGAGATGGCACGACGCGTCGGGAGACAGACCTGTCCGGGTTGCGCTTACCGGTGCTGGACTGCTACTGATTGGTACCGGCGTGAACACGGCCGTTCAAATGGGCATCGCGCTGCTACAGACCGGGCTGACGCTCGGGGCGCTCGTCACGACGGTGTACGTCGTCGTCCCGATTGTCAGTGGGAGCTGGGTAGTCGGGCGTGGACTGGACTCAGAGTGCAGGCTCACGCCGCGGCGCCGTCTCGGTCTCGCTATCACTGGCGTGCTTACACTCCTGACGTGGGCGGGTTTCATCCTTGGCCCTCTGATCCTCATCGGATTGGCTGTGATTCCGAAACGGGTACTCCCAGCGTGAACTCGACGCCCACCTACGTCCCCACATCCCCCCGATGTTGACCGTTTCTCGTTCCAGATGTGCGCGCTGTATCCAGCACGGCTGATGAAACCTATCAGTGATTGAGTATTTCAACAGGATCGAGAAACCCGGTATCGATGCAACTGCGGCCGGTTGCACGTCGATAGAAACCAATGAAGAATTCGACGTAGATGAGATGGATGCCATTGCGGGGGGTTTACTTGGATGTCCTGTTCACATCGACGAAGAGAATGACTCAATCGAATTTGTGGAATCTCTCAATCTACATCGAGGAGTGTGTAACATGATTTTAGATTTCGCAGAAAAGAATACTGCACTTCTCAATGATTTTAAACACGGGTTCCGAGTAATCTCACTAACGCCTGATGATTTAGTTGAGCTAACAGAATCCGTTATTGCGTTTAGAGGGGATGATGAAGAACGATTTGACGCAGTTCTAGAGGCGATGGAAGAGGAGCTGAAAGAAGATACTTGGGGCTTCTTCTTTTCAAGGATGTCCACTAAAGAAACCGAGTATGGATATGACTGCCAATTAGATGTGTACCACGTTGATGCTTGGTCGTGTTATAAGCTGGCTGATTTAACCTTTGATGCTCTCTACAATTTGATCGCCCAAGGGCCCGGGACGTCATTTAGAACATAAACTCTCAGAGATTCCCGAGCTTGCATTGAATGGTGAAGTGTCTATTATCGACCATTTATTCGGTTTTGCGGTCCCGTTGCGGGACGATCCCGAAACAGTGGTGACAGACGAAGATTTCCAAGATCAATAACACACAAAATCTCTCTCAGTCTCGAATGGAAATTTCAATATTGGCAGCCGCTCCGACCGTTGTGCTCTCCCGTGAGGTTGAATGCGGTTCTACAACAGATCAATGACAAACGAACAGATATACTCGATGTATGTCGATTGGACCTCTTAATGTTGTATTAGTATATATCGTGTCAAGTAGCATTATTATGTTTCAGTAGTACCCTGCACGTATGCCAGAGGCCTACGAGAGCTCATTGGCCAATCTATTCGAGGGGAGCCAGTTAGAGGTCCCGCTCTACCAGCGCTCCTACGCGTGGGAGCCACAACAAGTCGATGACTTGCTTGATGACATCGAGTACATTGAGCAGCGATTGGCAGAATCGAATGAATCTAGCGTCTATCACTACTTCGGCACGGTGGTTCTCGACAACCGCGGTGGGCTCAACGCACCCGGTACTGACGATTGGACGCGATTCCACATTATCGACGGCCAGCAGCGCCTCACCACGATTAGTGTCTTGATGGGGGTGATCGCCGAGGAGTTAGATCACCTTCAGACCGTCTTCGACGAGCACGAAATCGGGACGGGTGAGCTCCCACCGGATATTATCGACCTCCCCGAACAGAAAGCCAAGATTGAGCGCCGACGCTACATCAAGAAAGGGACTGCAGCGGAAGGCCGGCACCTGTTGCCGGGGCAACTCACAGAAGACGCCTACGAGAAGCTCGTCGTCGACGAGCAGCAACCGACCGAGGTGCTAAAAAATCAGGATTTAGTTCCGGCCCAGAAGCTCGCCCGATCGAAAGAGCAACTCCAGAACTGGCTGGATGACCAACGCGAGAAGCACTGTGGAACAGCGGTTTTTGAAGAGGCCACAAGTGAGGAGCTCATCGAGTACTACGTCGCGCTCCACCAATTGATCCGCATCATCTCCTCGAAATTCAAACTCACCGTTCACGAGGTCCCCAGCGCGGACGAGGCAGGCCGCCTATTTGAAGCCGTTAACGATCGAGGCCGAGACATCACGCTCTCGGATAAGGTGCGGTCGTATCTCATCTACGTTGCTGGGGAGTTCGACCAGCTCGATACGACCCAGGTAGCGCGGAAATTCAACGAAGCCGTTGAGACGGTCGCTATGCATGCTGAGGACGACAGTACGGTTGACCAGTTCATCCGCTTCCACTGGGAGCTCTTTACGGGCGAGCACAAGGACATCCGCTCCGATCGGGACCCATCCGATATTCACCGCCGGATCAAACACTCTCCCCGACATGCGACGATGAGTCGGCCTGCTGATGAGATCGTCGAGTGGACGGAGACCTATGTCGGGTCCTTACAGGATGCTGCGGACGCCTTCGTCGAGGCGAAGCATCTCGATGTGTTCACAGACCGCTATAGCGTCGAAGACGAACTCCTCTCGAAGCTCGTCTCGCTGCACAACTACAACTTTAGTAATCTCACGCCGCTTATGATGGCGATACTGATTAACCGTTCTCCCTCCGACGATGGATTCGGTCGGATCGTCGACCAACTCGAAGTCTACTCCTTCCGGGTCTACCAGGTGATGAAACGGTCGACGAGGATCGGTCGTCGAGAATTCAAGGAGGCCGCACATCGCCTTTATTCTGCGGGCCACCCCGACGACTACGTCACTGACCTACTAGGAGGACCGGTCACGGACCCACCATACGAATCGGTCGAGGAGGCAATCCCGCAGGTTGCCACCTATATTGACGGATTCATTGGGAGCCACTGCCCAGACAATGACTTCGTCGAGTACCTCACGAAATCCGATATCATCTCCGGGAGCGATACGCGCGGCTGGCCGGGCTTTTGCAACAAGGGCGCTATCCGTTACCTGCTGTATGAGTACGAACGCCACCTGCGAAAAGAGCAGGGCTCGGATTCAGCGCTCAACCAATTGCCTGATGTCCGGACGTTGAACGATGATTTCACCCTAGAGCATATCGCCCCGCAGAACCCCGAGAGTGATGCTGCACGACTGCACAATCATAGTGACAACGTTGACCGTTTGGGGAACCTCGCCTTGCTCGGCCCGCAGGACAACTCCAGTGCCGACAACGACGAGTTCGAGACGAAGTACAACCAGATCTATGCGAACGCACAGATGCGTATGCTCCAGAACGACCTGCCTTCTCCTGCCGGCGGATGGGACGTCAAACAGGTTGGCCTCCGAGAACGGCGATTAGTACGCTTCTGTCTGGACCGTTGGAGTGGGGAGGCAACGGCGCGTGTCACGCTAAATGCGGATGCCGAGGGGTTAAGCGAACAGGCTGTTGATGATCCCGCCGGGGGTGTGGCACAGCGGATTCGAGAGGATATCGTTCGTCTCGCCGGGAACAACGGGAATCGGACGCCCTCGTCGATCGCCATTGTCCCGAACTCGGGTGACAACCTCGGAGAGGACATCGGGACCGTTAGTCAGTGTTGTGGGTCGGTGCTCACGACGCTTCAGGAGGCCGACGACGAATTACAATACGAGTGTGTCTGTGAGGCTGCATTGGATGCGCCCAATTACGCGCTCGTGACAGAGTGATTGCGCGTTAGTCATCTTGGTCAAATGGGAGCTCTACTCCTCATCGTCCCGCGGCGGCCGCTTCGATAATCGGTCGAAGCGACTCTGTGCTTTTTTTTTCCAAGTCACCGTCTCCTCGGGTTCATACTCCAACTCAACCATATCCCCATCCTCCAATGTCAATGACTTCAACAGAGCTGCTGCATTGAGTACCTAATCACTCTGTGTGCCCGGTGCCACGGCCTCAGGGAGAAGGAACTTTCCGCGGCGTAATTCTGCGTTGCCGGCCTCTGTTTCGACTGTTTCAACTGGAACCAGCGGTGCGGGGGTGGCCGGAGTATTTTCGACTCTGGTTCCTTTTAGGGACACGTCCTAATGGTATCTTCCACCATCCCCGGAAGATCACCGCAGCCAGCGCGGCCGCTCGGCGGTCGAGATCTCGATCGGCGCTCAGATCAGGACGAGCGAACTGGTCGCTTCGAAGGGTTCCTTATAAAGAAACGAGGCGCGGGATAGCGATGCCTCTCAGGGCCGCACTCAGGCGATGCGTTTTCCGACCTTGCCCGACGGGGAGGCCGCGTACTTGCTGGAGTCAGAGACGAGGTCGCGGACGTCGTAGCGCAGCTCCAGGAACTCCTCACGCGGTCGGCCGGCTTTCAGCCACGCGTCCAGGCCGGCCTCGAGGACGTCGTCGATGTAGTCGTAGGCCTGCGACACCTCAACTGCGGACAGGACGGTGTCGATCCGGATCACGCCGTCGCGGTCGCCAGTGAGGTCGCGGAACTCGCCACCGTACTTCGCGAGCCACTTCTCGAGTGCCGAGTCGCCGACGCCCCGGATGTCGACGTCACACAGAGCCGCGATCCGGTCGGCAGTACGCCTGACGATGTCGCCGAGGTGATCGGCGATCGCGGCGACCTCCTGGCGGACCTTCTCGGAGAGGATCGCGACGGTGCCGTTGTCGCTCTCGACGAGGTCGCCGAGTTCGGCAATCGCCTCGTAGATCCGGCTGATCGAGTAGCCGGTCTCGTCGGCGACGTCGGTGTAGTGAGTACTGCCGCCGTCGGTGGCGACGGTCTTCGCGACGGACTTCGCCGCCGGCGAGAGATCGTCCAGGACCTGGAACAAAAGGAGGTCCTGCTCGGCCTCGAGGCGGGGCGTGGGATCCGAGAGGTGAGCGACGTCGCGGTTGCTCGGGGAGATCTCGAAGTGGTCGTCCTCGACGAAGGTTGTCGGGTCGGGTTCGGTCGGGACGCCGGCCCAGTCCAGAACGTTCACCAGCGTCTCCTCGAGTTCGTGCAGCAGCTCGTCGCGCTCACCCCACGGGACCGCAGCCTCGTCGAGCGACTTGTGGAAGGCGACGCCGTACTTCGGCGACGACAGTGGATCGTCGTCGCTCTCTTCACTCCGAACATGCTTCGGGTGGTAGACCTTGTGGCGTTTCCCGAGGGAGTGATCAGGGCCGAGTTCGGTCGCGACGGTCGGACCGTGCTCGAAGGCGTGGCGGTGGCCGACGATCTCGGTGTTGTCGGCGGAGTAGACCCACGAGGATCCCTCGAGGTCGCCGACCAGGTGCATCAGCCGGTAGAACAGGCCATCGGTGCTGACGAGCTTCTGTGCGTAATCCCGCTTCAGGCGGACATAGAGCTCTGTCGTGACGATGTTGCTATCGTCACGCGGGCGGTTGAAGTAGCGCCGATTCCAGTCGAAGGTCGCCTCGGCGGCCAGTCCGAGGACGGCCTCCTGGAGGATGAACTTGTACTCCTCGAAGGCGAGGTTCGATCCCTGGACGTGGACCTGGACGCCGTCGCCGCCACACCACGGGATGCGAGCCTGCTCGCCGCTGGGCTTTCGAAGATCGTCCCACCGTGGGGAGACGACGAAGTCGGCCGTTTTCTGGTCTGGGCCCTCGGCGTGGATCTTGAACTCGTAGGCGCGATCGCCGGTGATCGCGTCTGACGGCCGAGGCGCGATCCCGGTTTCGTCGTTGTAGTTGAGTCGGACCTGCCAGACGCCATCGCCGAGTTCCATCGTCGCTTCGTCGTGACCGTCGAATTCGTCGAGACAGAGCGCTGTCAGCGCCCAGTATGGGGACAGACCGTTGTCGGTGAACCACCAGAACACATCGACCTCGTGGAAGGCGGGCTCGATGTGGCTCACCCCTCGTCACCTCCGTCAGCCCGTGCTGTTCGCATCTGCTGAAGCTTCGCGCTGGCACTGCTGCCCCGATCGTTCGTCCAGCGGACCTCCTTCGGGAGCGCCGGGCGACGCGGCCCAACGGGGCGATCGCCACGTTCGCCGTGTGCTTCGAGGGACTCGGCGCGCTGGTGGAGCCAACCGAGGACCTCGTCCCGTGGTCCACGCTCCAGGGCGCGCTCGACGCCGATCCAGGAACCGATCACGTCGAGATAGTCGATCCCGCGAATCCGGACCACGATCACGAACGAGGGATCGCTACCCTCCCGGTCGGGCTCCAGGAGCGGTCGGTCGAGATACCGGGCTGGATCCTCACCGATACGCGCCGCTACCTCCGGGAAGCGCTCGCGATCACGGTCGGATGCGGGCCTACCAGGCACTATTCGGACTCTTGGTACTGAGTGCTGGGCCCAGCAGCCCGCCACTGCGGGAGGTGGTCAGGGCGCTCGGGGCAGCCGTACTTGTGGCCGACTTCGCCGTGATCGACGGTGCGCGTACACCGGGCTCCGCAGACGTCGCAGATGAACTCGGAGTCTTTCTCTGCGCGTGGACGCCCAGTGCGGCCGAGGCTCACGCGGTCTCACCTCCTGCGCCTCGGCAGACCGCGTCGAGGATCTCCTGGTGGCGACTGGCCAGCGACTGCCAGCCGACCTCGGTTTCGACGTGGCGGATCCAGTCGGCGACGCCGAAACCGCGAGCCACGAGATCGGCCTGGCCGACGACGCCGGCCGGCGTGCGCCAGATGATGCGGTCGCCGGCGACGTCGTCATCGTCGGCGACGAGATGGTAGTCGCCGCGCGCGTCGAGGCCGAGCAGTTCGTCGACGTCCAGGACGTCCCGGACGGTACCGGCGCGGGCAAGCTGTGGCTCGGACTGTCCCGGCGCGATCAGGCGGGGGCCCTGGCCGGTCCGATCGATGACGACCGCGATGACAGCGCCGTTGAGCGACCAGGCTGACTCGAAGACGACGACGTCGCCGCGCTTGAGGTCGCAGATGGGGACCGACGCCGACGAGGGGGCGGCGTTACTCGCCATCGTCACTTCCCTCCTGGAGGTCCGATCTCGCGCCATGCGACCCATTCTCCACGGTGGTGAAGAACATCAAGAACCCGACACTAAAGGGAAGGACCGCGATGAAGCTGAGTATGAGGGACGCAGTCTGCCAATCGAAAAGCGAGATTATCAACAGAATCCCGCCAAGATTCATGATGGCGCCCCACTGGAAGCGAGTGAGACTGTCGGCGAGGTTCTCACTGCTGGTCTCAGACGTAGCGGCTGATTCAGGGCGACCGCCGTCGGTAACAAGCGGGCGCTCGCCTTCGAGGGCGACATCAGCGCAAACGTCACAGTACCAGTCGCCGTCGACTGAGTCGGTCTCTGCGTCGTCTGTCTGCCCCTCGTGGCCGCAGAGGATGCACATCTCGGAGTTGACCGCAGACACATCACCAATCATGAAGCACCACCGGCCGTCACCACAGAGGTGGTTGGTTCGGTGGGCTTCCTGTTGAAAAAGCGGAGAACTATCTCGGCACTCCGAGAGACGTAACCACTCCCTAATACCCACCTAAATTCACTATTAGTTAACTTACATTGTTGTTGACACATGGTATGCCAATGTTCCAACGGGGGGATGGGGTCAGAGCAGTGTATCACCCAGAGGAGGTCGAGAATGGGGATCTTGTCGTTCGAATCATCGAACTGGTCGCGAATGTGCAGAACACCCAGGCTGAGACGCTCCCACCGTTGCAGACCAGCATCGACGGAGAGGCATTGGAGTCGTTGCTTAGGAGTACCGCTCCCGGCGGAGAGATCCACGTTATGTTCTCCTACGCGGGGACGACCGTGTCGATTACACACACGAATCAAATCAGCATTCGTGTGACGGAAATGTGAGTCGCTGATCGACTTTGATTTTCGCCGTTCGGGGCGGCCCCTGTGCGGCTCGTTTGGGGACTGCTTGGTACTGTAGGCTGAACAAACATTCAGGAAAAGTTTCATGTTTCTCAGGGAATACTCTAATCCCGGGGGAAGCGCTCTGCCAAGACTCGTCCCCCTTCGGTGCGCTTCTCCCTTTCTTGATATTCCTCGTCCTACCGACCGGTCGTTACAGTCTGCGTCGGGGGTGGAAGAATCCCGACCGCCGTCGGTGGCGAGACCGTCGCCGCAATCGACACCGACACGGTTGTCGCTTCGATCGGCGGCCTCGACGATCGTCTCGGGAACGTCTTCGAGGGCAGTCTGGAGCTGATGCTCGGAGACGTGTTCGGGCGCCGCGATCAAGACCGAGACGTCGCCGTGCTCGACACGGGCGATCGCCTGGGCCTCAACGATCTCGACGTCGACGATGGTCGGCGTCACGGCCGACACCTCCCGTCGTCCAGGGCGGGACAGCGTTGGCCGTCTTCTTCGATGACGGTTCCACAGAACTCGCAAACTGCGATATCGGCCGTATCACGGCCGAGGAACGCAGGAGATGGGCTCAAGCCGACCACCTCCGCTCCCTACACAGAAGCCGAGACGGCGTCGACCCGCGTTCCGTTTCGGCAAGAACTCTCCTCGCGAAGTGAGGATTGGGGTTGAAATAACCCCCATCTAAACGGCTGTCTGAAGGCCTGTGCGTGGCTAACGGGGAAAGTCTCCACGGGCGAGAAACGGGCATGGACTCGCCGGGATTTGAACCCGGGGCCTCTCCCATGCCAAGGGAGTGATCTACCCCTGATCTACGAGCCCGCGGTCGCATCACTGCCTACCCCCGAGAGGGGTTTAAGCGCTTCGAATCGCCCGCCGTACGAGGGTGCCTCACGACCGCCGAACCCGGGCGTCCGTGACCGTCGCCGCGGACGCTCGCCACGAGTCGAAAAGGTTTACCGCGCCGCTCGAAGACTGGTGGACGGGAACAGCGCGGCCGCAAATCCGACTCGTTCGCTCTCGCGGACTTGGGATTGCGGTAGTGCGTGGACGCCCGCCGACCGCGGCCCAGCCGCGAGTCGAGCGGTCGTCGAACACGCTCTCCTGCGGCCACCGTTCCAACCAGATACATGGCACGAATGCACACCCGACGCCGCGGCTCGTCCAGTT
>Ga0207720_100170_pt1 | contig 60052 bp, 49 predicted proteins | sample A23P2SouthBayCA_2_FD_187751 | JGI IMG/M metagenome (GOLD analysis project Ga0207720, IMG submission 187751) | Aerobic enrichment media microbial communities from Eden Landing Ponds, California, USA - A23 E3 (2) (SPAdes) | ecosystem: Environmental > Aquatic > Marine > Unclassified | place... | reverse complement strand
CGGCCCGTCATACCGACGAGTCGTAAACCAGCAAATATCCCAACCCAGCGGTGCGGTGCCGTGGGAAGCCTCGCCGTCTACGGCGAGGAGGAGGTCACCACTCCCCGGTTCGGAGATGATGGAAGACGTACGTCTGGGCGTAGCCGGCGTACTCGCCGCCCAGACGGTCGCGCAGCGCCCGTGAGGTGGCAGCGTAGGAACCGCGATCACAGTCCGGATAGTACTCCTCGATCGCCGACTTGATCCAGGTATCGAGCGGGACCGCCTCGTCGAAGCCAAGCGAGAACAACAAGACGCAGTCGGCCACCTTGTCGCCGACGCCGACGAACTGCGTCAGGTACTCGCGTGCGTCCTCGTACTCGAGGTCCCGCGCAGCGTCCGGATGGGCCTCGCCGTTTGCGACCATTTCTGCCGTGCGGACGACGTAGGGGGCGCGATAGCCCAGTCCGAGGTCGCGAAGGTCAGCCTCGGTCGCGGTCGCGAGTTGTTCCGGCGTCGGGAACGCGTGATAGGTCTCGCCGTCGAACGCGACTTCGTCGCCGTACTCCCGTGCCAGCGTCGTGACCATCGTGTGAATCCGTCCGACGCGCATCTGGGCCGAGCAAATAAACGAGATGAGACAGCCGAAGGACGGATCAGCTACGAGTCGCATCCCACGGTGGGCCTCGTATGCCTCGCGGAGCAGCGGATCATCCGGCCCGGCCGCGACGATCGCCTCGAGATCGTCGTCGAGGCGCAACAACCGGCGGACGATCGGCTCGGCGTCGGTCGTCGATTCCCACTCGAGACAGCCGTCGCGAGTCCGCACGCGGATCACGTCCTCGGTGCCCTCTGATCCGCCGACGACCGTCGTATACCACGCATCAGATGGCGGCGTGCCGCTGTACATCTCGCCGTCAGAGCGCTGCCAGAGGTAGCTCTGGCCGCTCTCGAGCGTTCGGTACAGATCGAAGCCACCGGCGAGTTCGTCGATCGAAATCGTCCCCGTCTCCATTCGTCCGACCCTTCGACGGTGTGGGCTTTTGCCTTTCGACCCACTGCCGAGCTATCAATCGTTCGACTATTACTGGACCAGATGGCACAGTGAGACGGGCGATGAGAACTCGTGCGAGGCGAACCTTCTTACTGTAGGCCATCCAATGTCACGGTATGAATTGCAGGGTCGTCGTTGAAGCCGCCGTGCCGGTCTTCGACGTTGAGACGGAGGACGAGGCGATCCGGATCGCCATCTCGAAGACGGGAGAGATGTTGAACCCTGATCTAAACTACGTCGAGATCAACATGGGCGAGCGTACCTCTCCATCGGGAGAGGAGCTCCCACCTGCGTTTATCGCGGCCGACGAAGCACTCGTCGCACTCGAGTTGGAGATGACCGTCTTCAACGTCGAGCGTGAGGAACACGCCTCGCGGATCGCACGAAAGGAGATCGGCCAGCGCCTCGAGAACATTCCACTCGAGGTGATGGAGGTCGAGGTCATCGAAGAGGAAACGGCTGACGAGGACGCGACCGACGAAACGACGGATACGGAATCAACCGACGAGACGGAGGAGACAGAGGACGACGACGAGATCCTTCCCGAGTTCGAGGATCTCGTCGAATAACGGCCTCATTTTCCCAATCGGCACGAGACACAGATCCACACCGCATCGTTATTCTTTGGCGCGCACAGTCTTGGACAGCCCCCGGCTCACCAGTGACCTCCCTCCCCGGCGCAAACGGCGGAACGGCCTCTGCATAGACAGATTGTGCGACGAGTCTCGCCAGTCACCAGTAAGCAACGATCGGAGGATGCGACGATATTCTTAGTCCGCAGTTGCGGCGACTGCTTCTTGCTCCCCTTCCCGCATGTTCTTCGTGATTCCCCCGGCGAGCGCAAAAACAGCAGCTTTGTGGTCGGTCTTCGATTTGTGGATGGATGTTGGCCGAATGCCTCGTGATTCGTATTCTTCGAGGTCGATCTGGCAGTTATCCCACTCTGCACACTGGTTTGATACCTCCGCAAGAAGGCCGTGAAGGTGAATGAGCTCCTGCTTCTTCATAACCATCCACTCCTACCCACTGCAGGGTTATATTATTATCTTGAGTTGCGTTAACACGCAACCTATGTTAAACGATTGGTGTGTCATCAGCGGAAACGATTCGAATGCTGTGATTACGTGAGCGGAACCAGGTGATGAAACTGTGTTAGGAGTTTGTTTACCCGCGTAATAGCAGCTTTCGTTATATTTTCTGAGACTCGCAATGGGTATTAAAAGTTTCATACTCGAGTGTCGGGCGCACAGAAGGCGGCCAGTGACTATCCGCGTGGAGCGTGTCATATAATGGTTCTCGGCAGGCATTATTCGCGGAATAAATCTTGAACAAAACCAATGACTGGCGAAACTACAGGCTCATACGCGAATTGAGAGCCGTATAATCATCAGGTAGAGGGTGTGAGACGTATTCTATGACACGCTGCGCGTGGGCAAAACAACGCCGGCAACTCACCCATGTTTTGTACCGATCGTGGAGCGAGCGTCCGATCGGATGAAGTGGTGTGACTCGTCGACGCAATAGCTGTCGCTGGTCGATGAGTACGGTTGCCCTCCAATCGGAGGAGCGACGATCTTAACCGAGTTGTTTCAGCGTCTGAAGGTCACGATCCGTCCGCATGAACTCGGCAGTGCGATGTGAGGCGTGACAGTTCGGGCAGTGAAACATGTCAGCGGGTGCGGGGAGTTCGTCCGGAGAAACCTGCCAATCCTTCGCACATTCGGGACACAACAGTTGGACGGTCGTTTTATCCATGCCACACTCTTTCACACGAGAGGTCAAAAACATTGCCGCAGTTCCAGTCGGTCGAAAATACCACCCGCGGCAGCCTGCGAGCGACCGTCAAAAGGGGGGTCGTTATATGTGGAACAGGCGCAATACCACGGCCTGAAGGCCGTGGATACGCGCCGTCACTCAGTGACCCGTTCCACCGATACCGACAGGGCCGGATATTCCACGTCAAACATAGCCTCTAAGATCCTCTGTTTCATAACTGATTATGGACACAGTACGATGCTGGAGACAACCCGCACCTACGTCGCACGCATCACAAATCACACGCAGATTCGTGACAACCTCGACCAGTGCGGGTTCGCAGCATCGAAACTGTGGAACGTCGGTCGCTACTACATCCAAGAACGGTGGGATGAAGACGGTGAGATACCCGATGAAGCCGAACTGAAGTCGGAGTTGAAAGACCACGAACGCTACAGTGACCTCCATTCTCAGTCAAGTCAGCGAGTTCTCGAAGAGCTTGCTGAAGCGTTTACCGGCTGGTACAACTCCAACGACGGCAACAACCCACCGGGCTACCGGAAACGTGGCAACCGACACCCGCGATCGACCGTCACGTGGAAAAAGCGAGCTATCAAGCACGACGACAAGCACGGCCAACTCCGCCTCTCGAAAGGGTTCAACCTGAAAGAGTCACGGTCTGACTTCATCCTCGCGGAGTACGAAACCCGCCCCGACGTAGAAGTCGAGAACATCCAGCAAGTGCGTGCCGTCTGGAACGGCGACGAGTGGGAACTCCATCTCGTCTGCAAGAAAAAGATTCCAGTCGAAGACACACCCGGGGACAACACGGCGGGTATTGACCTCGGTATCAGTAACTATCTTGCCATCGACTACGAAGATGGCACAAGTGAACTATATCCGGGGAACGTGCTAAAAGAGGACAAGCACTACTTCACCCGCGAGGAGTACCAGACCGAAGGCGAGAACGGGCCGTCGAAACGTGCAGTGAAGGCTCGCCGGAAACTCTCCCGACGCAAAGACCACTTCCTCCACACACTCTCGAAACACATCGTCGAGCGGTGTGTCGAAGAAGGCGTGGCGAAGATAGCAGTTGGCGATCTCAGCGATATTCGAGAAGACGACAACGGCGACTCGCGGAACTGGGGTGCGTCAGGGAACAAGAAACTCCACGGATGGGAGTTTGACCGATTCGCCCGTCTACTTGAATACAAGGCCGAAGAACACGGCATCCTCGTTGACCGCGTAGACGAGGAGAACACCTCGAAGACGTGTTCGTGTTGCGGGCAGATTCGGGATAGCAACCGCGTGGAGCGTGGTCTGTACGTCTGTTCGTCGTGCGAAACGACGATGAACGCAGACGTGAACGGTGCGGTGAACATTCGGAGAAAGATAACTCAGAGTCCCCCGACCGGGGATATGAGTAACGGCTGGTTGGCACAGCCCGGAGTCTTCCTGTTCGACCGTGAGAGCGGACGGTTCACACCGAGAGAACAGAGAGTCTGCAAACCCTAATATCCCAACGCTCGGGATTCCTCCGGGTTCAGCCGGAGGAGGATGTCAAGCAGGTGCAGCCGTATCAGAGGCCTCGAGCAGCTCCTTGTACCGGTTGCGGATGGTGACTTCGGAGATGCTTGCGACCTCGCTGACCTCGTTTTGGGTGACCTTTTCGTTGGTCAGCAAGGCGGCAGCGTAGACCGACGCGGCCGCGAGGCCGACCGGCGACTTACCGCTGTGGACGCCCTCCTGGCGGGCCGACTCGAGCAGTTCGCGGGCCATGCGCTCGGTCTCGTCCGAGAGATCGAGGTCGCTGACGAACCGCGGGACGTAGTGTTCGGGGTCGGCCGGCTTGACCTCGAGGCCGAGTTCCCGGATGATGTAGCGGTAGGTGCGGGTCAGCTCCATCTTCTCGACGCGGGAGACGGCCGAGATCTCATCGAGGCTGCGCGGCGTGCCGGCCTGGCGGGCCGCGGCGTACAGCGACGCGGTCGCGACGCCTTCGATCGAGCGGCCAGGCAGCAGATCCTCCTCGAGTGCGCGTCGATAGATGACACTCGCCGTCTCGCGGACGTTCTCGGGGAGGCCGAGCGCGGATGCCATCCGGTCGATCTCACCGAGTGCCTGCTTGAGGTTGCGCTCCTTGGAGTCGCGGGTGCGGAAGCGCTCGTTCCAGGTGCGAAGCCGTTGCATCTTCTGGCGCTGGCGGCTCGAGAGCGCCCGGCCGTAGGCGTCTTTGTCCTGCCAGCCGATGTTGGTCGACAGCCCCTGGTCGTGCATCATGTTCGTCGTCGGCGCGCCGACGCGGGACTTCTCGTCTTTCTCGGCGGCGTCGAACGCACGCCACTCGGGACCGCGATCGATCTCGTCTTCCTCGACGACGAGCCCACACTCGGTACAGACCGTCTCGGCGTGCTCGTCGTCCGAGACCAGTCGGCCGCCACACTCCGGGCAGCGCTCGCGCTCATCGGATACCGACGTGGTTTCGTCCCCCTCGGTCTCTCGCTCGTTCGTATAGGTTCTGATGTTTGTATCTGTCATCGTGTATCGGGTGGGTTACTTGGGACTCCCGGGTGGGATAACCAGAAGAAACCCGGTCGCCTCAGCTAACATAGAGTAAGGCCGTAAAGGATATAAAGTTTTCGCCTACTTTATAAACTAGCTGAGTTTGTTGTTATATATGTTCCGGTTACATGGTTATTGATCATGTAGGATGTGCCGACTCGGCGTCCACGTTCGTCATCCAGCCTCCCCATCGTCGACCGACCAACTCCCGTTTCGATCACACGCGAGCAGCCGCTACTACTCAACGGTGAAGAGGTGTCCCTCTCGCGGGACGTCGAACAGCCCGACGCGAGCGCCAGCATCGAGCCATGCATGGCCGTAGGAAAACGACGCCAGCGCGTTGACGAGATCGTCTTGGTCCCGAAAGTGATTCCCATCCTCGAGATACGACGCTGCCATCTCGTAACAATCGGCGGCCGCATCCGCCATCGGGGTCCCCTCGGGTGGTGCGATCGTCGCTGCATCGAGCGCCTCTGTGAGTAACTTACCGTACCGGTCCGTTTTCTCCTCGAGATCGGCAGCCATAGTCGGTGATCGTCGCTTGACCCCGTAAGTGCGTCGTGTCGATGCAAGACGCTCGCCTCGGCGGTCACGCACGCGCCCGTTCATAGTGTGTGCCTCGAGAAACGCTATTGCACCGACCACCGCTGGTTCTCCAGACAGCCGAACAACGCCTGTTGACGGCCCAAAAGCACCGTCACAGCAAGGGGGTGTCGTTGCTGCGAGCACAAGCGGTTTAGGCGCTCTGGCCCAACACCTGCAATATGACCGACCAGCCACGCGTCGAGATCTATACCAAGGACGACTGTTCACACTGCAATCGAGTCACGGACCTCTTCGAGGGCAAGGGCGTCGACTACAAGGAGTACAACGTCTCCGAGAACGACGAACGATTCGAAGAGATGGTCGAGCGGACAGACGGTCGCAAGACCGCTCCGGAAGTATTCATCGACGACGAACACGTCGGTGGCTGGGATGACACACACGAACTCGACGAGACCGGTGCGCTCGACGAACTGCTTGGCATTGCCGACGACGAGATCGTCGACCACCGCCCACTGATCATTGCCGGCACCGGTATCGCGGGCTTGACCGCAGCAATCTACGCCGGCCGCGCGAACAACGAGCCGCTGGTCATCGAAGGCGACGAGCCCGGTGGCCAGCTCACACTGACCACTGACGTCGCCAACTATCCCGGCTTCCCCGAGGGCATCGGCGGCCCCGACCTCGTCAACCGGATGAAAGAGCAGGCCACGCAGTTTGGTGCCGAGCTGAAAAACGGGATCATCGAGTCAGTCGAGCGCGTCGAGCAAAGCCCAAGCCGTCCCTTCCGCGTCGAACTCAGAAACGGCGACATCTATACCGCAGACGCCGTCATCGCTGCCTCGGGGGCCAGCGCACGGACGCTCGGGATTCCCGGCGAAGACGAACTCATGGGCTATGGTCTCTCGACGTGTGCGACCTGTGACGGCGCGTTCTTCCGCGGCGAGGATATGCTCGTCGTCGGCGGTGGCGACGCCGCCATGGAGGAAGCGACCTTCCTCACGAAGTTCGCCGACACCGTCTACATCGCCCACCGCCGCGAGGAGTTCCGCGCGGAGGACTACTGGGTCGACCGCGTCCATGAAAAGGTCGAAGAGGGCGAGATCGAGATCATGAAAAACACCGAACTGATCGAGATCCACGGCTCCCAGGAAGACGGCGTCGACCACGTTACTCTCGTCGAAAACGACAAGGGCCACCCCACCGACCGCCTCGACGACCCTGAAACCGAGGAGTTCGACTTCGATGTCGGCGCAGTCTTCTTCGCGATCGGTCACACTCCCAACACCGATTACCTCGAGGACACCGGCGTCGAAATGGACGACGAGGGATACCTGCAGACCAAAGGCGGCGACGGCGGCGGCCAGACCGAAACACACGTCTCCGGCCTCTTTGGTGCCGGCGACGTCGTCGACTTCCACTACCAGCAGGCCGTCACTGCCGCTGGGATGGGCTCGAAAGCCGCGTTAGATGCAGACGAATACCTCGAGGATCTAGAGCGCGCTGACTCGAGCGCTGAAGAAGCTGAACCTGCGGCTGCTGACGACTGACGACTCCGGCGCGAACAGGCATACTGGTCAGTACAACAAACTATTTCTCACCGATTTTCAGGTCGGACAGCGGAGCGGAACGCGAACTGGTTTCGTTTGAACGGGTGTCGTTCTCGAGCGATTGCAGTATTGCTGCTGGGAAGAATTTCCGATAGAACCCAGACCCACGAGCGTGCATTCGGCAATTTCACTCGAGATGCATACTACTATATGAGTGGCGTAACACAGCATTAACTGAATGAACATTCAACTCTGCATAGCCGAGAGACTGAGTAGACGGGATGGAAAACCGATCGCGGATTCGAGCGGGGGGATACAATGAAACTGCGCACTCGAGTCGCATCTCTCCTGATGGTTGTACTACTCACGACCGCAGGGGTTGGCCCCGCGATCGCACAACAGTCGTCGGGTCAGGTCGTCGGACAGCCGGACATCTCGATCGACACGTCCGCCGGAAAACTGGCTCCCGGGACATCAGTAGCAATCCCATTATCGATCACGAACCGTGGGCAGATCGACCGCGCGGGCCCACAGCAGTACGAGAGTCGCGTCACGACCGCACGCGGCATGACGATGACGTTTCAGGATGGGCAGTCGCCCATCGAGGTAAATAGTGGTCCGGTCGCCGTCGGGAACGTCCCGACTGGGACGCGAGACGTTTCCCCAGTCGAGATCACCGTCCCCGAAAAACTCGAGCCAGGCGTCTACGAACTGCCGGTCGAATACGAGTACGCGTACACGCGCGTCGCCGAGTTCAACACGCAAAGCGCGGAGTACATCGACTTGACGCGAACGCAAACGGCAACGCTCACGATCGAAGTCGACGACAAGCCACAGTTCGAGGTCGTCGACGTCGACTCGGATGCACAGATCGGTGATCGAAAGGACGTCTCGATTACGCTCGAGAACACGGGAACCGAACCAGCACGGGACGCGAGCGTGACGGCCCGTTCGGGAACGGGTCAGCTGTCGTTTGGAACCGGCCAAAGCCAAAGTTCGACGGGATACGTCGGTGCCTGGGAACCCGGCGAAGCGAAGACGGTCACCTATCGCACTTCGCTGACGCCTGACGCCCCACATCGATCCTACGCTGCTGACGTCACCGTTGCGTACACCGACACGAACGGCATCGACCAAACATCCGAACAACTCACGGCCGGCATCTCGACTGCTGCCGAACAGTCGTTCGCCCTCGAGAACGTCTCCTCGACGCTGCGCGTCGGCGAGGACGGTGAGATCATGGGGACCGTCACGAACACGGGGCCGAACGCGGTCGACAGCACCGTCGTCCGGTTTACCGACCAAGACTCGCCAAACGTGATTCCGATCGAACAGTCCGTCGCCGTCGGGGCACTCGAGGCCGGCGAATCGGCGTCGTTCGAGCTGCCGATCGAAGTGAGTGGCGAAGCCGAAGCGGGCTCGAAATCGTTCGATTTCGGCGTGCAGTATCGAAACTCGGATGACGAGAAACGCCAGTACGACAAACTCAGTGTCGTCACTGCGGTCGCGCCGGAGCGCGATCAGTTCGCCGTCGATATCGAAGAGACGACGATTGGGGCTGGCAACGAGCAGGCGCTCACTGTCGAGGTCACGAACAACCTCAACCAGACAGTGACCGACGTTGAAGCGCGTATCTTTGCCGACGATCCGCTCAGCACCGGTGATGACGATACGGGCTACGTCGAATCGCTCAAACCCGGCGAATCGGTCACGATGTCGTTCGAACTGAGCGCGTCCGAGTCGGCCACCGAGAAGACGTACCCGGTCTCGTTCGACTTCCGATACGACGACGAGCGCGGTAACAGCCAGCTTTCGAACACGATCCGTGTTCCAATGTCCGTCTCCAGCAGCGACGGTGGTGGCTTCCCACTGACGTCGACTCTGGTCGTTGGCTCGCTCGTCGCTGGTGCAGTCGGTGTCCTCTGGCGTCGGAGGGACTGACCGATGACAACCGGTGAGCGAATCGAGGCCGCAACCGAAGCCCTCAACGAGGTCATCATCTCTCGATCGAAGACGGTCGTGATCGCGTTTCTGGTCATGACCGCCGTCTTCGCCGGTGGATTCGGACTGGTCTCTACCGATACGGATTCGACGGATTCGTTTACCAATGACCTCCCCGAACAGGACGCCCTCGACGCCGTCAACGAGGAATTCGAGGGGCCCTTTGAAGCCTCGGCCGAATCCACACAGCTGGTCCACAGCGGCAACAACGTCCTCACGAAAACAGAACTCGTTCGGAGTCTGGCGGTCATCGAACGCGTCGAACAGCGCGACGACCTCCGAATGGCGTCTGCAAACGGCCCGGCCCCGCTGGTCGCACAGACCATCGACCCGACGGCAACCACTGCAGCCGAGCAGCGTCGGGTGATCGAGTCGGCGACGTCCACCGAGATCCGACGGGCGATCCGGGAACGCAGCGACGACCCGCGGTTTACGGGAGTCGTCTCCGAGGACTTCAACCCGACAGCGGCGTCCGCGTCAGCATCGATCACGACCATTACACACGACGTTCCAAGCGAGTTCAGCGACGACGATCTCACCGACATTCAACTCGCCATCGAGACGATCGCAAACGAGGAGTCGGGCGACATCCGCGCGTTTGGATCCGGGATCGTCGACGCGGAGACCGGAACCGTCATCGGCGATTCGATGACGCTCGTCATGCCCGTCGTCGTCGTGCTCTTGCTCGTGTTCCTCATCGTTGCATATCGCGACCCGATCGACCTCGCACTGGGGCTGTTGGCGCTGTTGATGACGGTCGTCTGGACGTTCGGCTTCCTCGGCTACTCCGGGATTCCGTTCAACCAGCAGATGATATCCGTCCCTGTCTTGCTGTTGGCAGTCGGCGTCGACTTCGGAATCCACATCATCAATCGCTACCGCGAAGAGACGGTCCAAGGCTTCGAACCGCTCGAGGCGATGCGGACCGCGAACAACCAGCTCATGGTCGCGTTCGTCATCGTCACAGTGACGACGGTCTTCGGATTCGGGGCGAATATCGCCTCGGATCTGGGCCCCATCCGGAACATGGGGATCGCCTCGAGCGTTGGGATCATCTTTACGTTCCTCATCTTCGGGCTCTTCCTTCCCGCGGCCAAACTCGAGGTCGACGAACTCCGCGAACGGTTCGGCGTGCCGGAGTTCAACTCCGAGCCGATCGCCTCCGAGGACTCAACACTGGGTCGCCTCCTCGCGATGCCCGCCAAGGCGAGCCAGCACGCGCCGTTGGTGTTCGTCGTCGTGATCCTCGTCGCCGGCGCTGCAGCAGCCAGCTACGGTGCTGGTGTCGATACCAGCTTCGAAGAGAAAGACTTCCTGCCACCGGAGGAGCAGCCGGCGTACATCGAATACGTCCCGGGGCCACTCGCCCCCGGCGAGTATACGGTGACCGAGACGTACAATCTCCTCGAAGACAAGTTCGCAACGAACCAGGACCAGTCCGTGAAAATATACGTCCAAGGATCCTTCGAGGAAGACCACGCGCTCGAGGCCCTGGCCAGCCCGAACGACGATCCGCCGAGTAATCTCGCCGTCGGTGACGGCGGTGAGGCGGATGCCCGGAGTATCATCACGGTTATTCAGGCCTATGCCGACCAGGACCCCGAGTTCGCCGCCCTCGTCGAGCGGAACGATCGCAACGACAACGGGATCCCCGACCGGAATCTCGACGTGATCTACGACGAGCTGTTCGCGTCGCCGTATGGATCCGCAGCCGAACAGTATCTGACCGACGACCGGCGCAGCGCACAAGTCGAGTACGCGATCGATTCCGACGCGTCACAGCGGGAGGCGGCCGCAGATGCCGCCGAGTTCGCGGACGATTTCCGATATACGGCGACGGCGACGGGCGGAATCGTCGTCTTCGCTGCCGTGACCGACCTGATCTTCGCGTCGGCGATCGAGGGGCTGATCCTCGCAGTCGGGTTGACCGCCGTGTTCCTCGTCATCTCCTACGCTGCACTCGAGCGCAAGCCGTTGCTCGGGATCGTCAACGTGTTCCCGATCCTGATCGCGATCGCGTTCCTGATCGGCACGATGCGGTATCTCGGGATGTCGCTGAACGCGTTGACGGCGACGATCCTGTCGATCTCCGTCGGCCTCGGGATCGCCTACTCCGTTCACGCGACACACCGGTTCATCGACGAACTCAAAGCGGCCGACGACGCGCTTACAGCGCTCGTCACGACGCTGTCGGGAACTGGGGGCGCGCTCATGGGGAGTATGCTCACGACATCGCTGGGGACCGGGGCACTCGCACTGGCGATCACCCCCGTGCTGGGCGACTTCGGCTTGCTGATGGCTCTGAGCGTCGCCTACTCGTTCATCACCTCGATCGTCGCACTGCCACCCGCGATGTTGTTGTGGGCCCGATACAACGAGTCACAGTCGCTGTGGAATCGCGTCGTCTCGACGGTCGACAGCACCAGGTAGTTTCTCCGTCGCTTTTCTCTCGACGTTGTGTCGTCCGTTCGCCGACGAGTGACATCGATTCGAGCGCATGTGCGAACGGCACTGTTCGTGGTGGGTGTTGTATGGACACGAGAGGAGTGTCTGTCCACTGCTCGCGCCGTCTCCGCATGGGCGGTGTGTCCGGGCGACCGTCTGACCAGCTCCTCGAGTCCGTCTCAGCCATGTGGCTGTCGACACGTCGGCCACCGTCGACAACGGGTTGCCGACCGCCGTGTTTCGAATGCCGTCCGTGCGCGGCCTTCGATCAGCGGTGATCTCGAGTGACTGGACACACCAGTCTTCGAGACCGGTGTCGGCGTCGGTCGGCAGGTCGCTGTCCTCGAGTGCGATCGTGAATCGTGGTCGACGAACGTGTCGATGTGGACAGCCACGATCCGCCGTGAGTGTTTCTCGAGCTCTGTTCGATCGATGCGAGAATCGCCACTGGGAGTCCCGACACACCGATCACAGGCTCGCCGTGGGATCATGTGTGGACTGTTCCAGTCTTCGCTCTCCCTTCGCGTGCGGTCTCGGTACTACGCTAGTACGTGACCACTGCAGGTCTCGGCCGCTCATCAACAGTGGTCACTTCCTCGTCGTCTGGAACAGCTGGTGATTCATCCACCTGAATAGCAGTCACGACGACGCTGGTCGCAGACATGCGGCCATCACCTGTGGGGACGACCGTGAATTCGCGACCGGCGTCACGTCGTTCTGTCCAGTCGTCTCACCAGCATCGGAACGGCTGGCATCGTCTTCGACACAGCTGCCGTCCGATCGGCCAACGCTGCCTCGTCCGTCGACGGCTGGGTCACGCTCTCGTCGCGTCGCTTTCGGTCCTGTCGCCGACCGAGGTATCGGTCGTGGATCGGCTGCCTGCCGATCGGCCACACGCTCGCGTCGTGGCTGCGGCGCGGCGTCTGCTCGCGGACACGATTGAGACGACGGCAAGTTCCTCCGTGCTTGTCCGCTGTCCGTTCAGCGCCGGTGTACGACTGGCGTCCGTGCGCTGCCGGTGGTCGGCGACGCAACGCGACACAGATGGCGTCGCCACTGTCCGAGTAGCGCGTCGAAAGAAAGGAAGGATGCGGCAAAGGCCGGGCGAGCCCGGTAGTTAGTCGTCAGCGCTTAGCGCTTAGTTGTCGCGGCGGAGCGCGAACAGTGCAGCGCCGAGGAGCGCGACGAGGGCAACGCCGACACCGAAGCCGGGCGTGCCGTCGTCCGAGCTACCGGTGTCGTCCGAGCTACCGGTGTCGTCCGAGCTACCGGTGTCGTCCGAGCTACCGGTGTCGTCCGAGCTACCAGTGTCGTCCGAGCTACCAGTGTCGTCCGAGCTACCGGTGTCGTCCGAGCTGCCGGTGTCGTCCGAGCTACCGGTGTCGGTCTCGTTACCGGAGTCGGTCTCGTTACCGGAGTCGGTCTCGTTACCGGAGTCGGTCTCATCGTCGGCGACTTCTTCGACGATCTCGAGCGTGGCGCGGTCGGTCGTTTCGCCGTCGTCAGACTCGATCGTGTAGGTGCCGACGTCGAGGTTCTCGGTGCTGACCTCGAGGGACCACTGACCGTCAGTGTTCCACTCGTCAGTGCTGGTGATCGTCTGCGAGTTACCTGCGTCGTCTAGGACCTCAACCGTGATCGTGTTGTCATCAGGCTGGAGGTTAGTCTGACCTTCGACGACGATCTCGCCGTTGGCCGGGACAGGGTTGACGCCGTCGGCGTCAGCGCCTGCGGGGTAGACGGAGTCGATCGTGCTCGATGCGTCGGTGTAGCGGAAGGTCTCCGTGACCATACGGTCGTCGCTAGCCGAAGCGTCGACCGTCTCTTCGCTGATGCGGTCGCGGATCTGCTCACCGGTCAGGTCAGCATCGTTGAAGTCAGTGAGCCAGGTCTGGAGCGCGTCGGCGTCGTTACCAGAGACCGTCTCGTTGTCGCCCCACGTGCCGTCACGACCGTTAGCGAGGACGTGTGCGGAGACAGTTCCCTGCGAGAGGTCGCCCAGCGAGAGGTCTTCCTCATCGAAGGTGTAGTCGTCGGCGTCAACCGAGGAGGTGTACGCTTCGACGTTACCGCGCTCGTCGACGAACGCGACAACAACGTTATTCTCGCCCATGGCGGAACCGTTGACGTCGATGTCTTCGTCGACGTCAGAGGAGATTTCGCCGCCGATGGTCTCGAAGTCGGCGCTCAGGCTACCTTCCGTCACGCGGATCGACATGGTAGCACTGGATCCCGAGTTGAAGTCGGAGGTGCCGATTTCGTCGTCTTCCATGTACTCGTCAACCGTCGACTGGTCAACGACACCGAAGCGGTACGTACCGGGCATGCTCAGGATGTCCGAGCCCTTTGCATGGTCACTACTGCTCGAGAGGACGTAGTCCTCTTCGTCGTAGGTGTCGTCAGAGTCAACGTCGATGTTCTGTTCGATGAGTTCCCAGTCACCGTTGTCACGGGCGAAGAACGCAACTTCGTCTGCGCCTTCGGCCGTACCGTTCACGTCGACTTCAGAGCTGACGACATAGGTGTCGTCAGGGCTGTCGATCGTAATCTCGCCTTCCGAGACTTCAAGGGAGGCGTCGTCTTCGTAGTTGTCGCTAACGTTGTGGAGAGCGACGTCAGTGTCGTACACCTCGATGTCGACCGAGGAATCATCGAGGTACTGCGTTTCGACCGAGCCGACGGCCGTCGTGCCGTCCATCTCGACTTCTGCGTACGCGAAGTCAACGACGTCTGCAGTGCTGTTGTCAGAGTCGTTGACGCTGTCGTTGATCGCGTCGTAATCGTCAACACTGCTGACATTGTGGTCCTTAGAGAACACGCCAACTTCTTCCGTGTCGTCGACGTTACGGAAGATCTTCTCAGCGTTTTCCAGACTGACTCCGTCGCGGAAGTCCGAGCTGTCGATCACAACGTAGTGTGGGTCCTCGTCACTACCGCCAGTGACGGTGTACTCGACGTTGTCACCGCGGACGGCGTTGTCCGAGGCGGTTTCGATGCTGATATCGTCGTCAGTCGAGAGGGAAACCGTCGTGGTTTCGGTTGCACTGTCAACCTCGTCGAGGTTCTCCTCACCCTGCACGATGAACGTGTAGGTGCCAGCGTCCTCGTCTTCGAGGTTGACAACGACACCGTCACCGTCGAACGTTGCGTCACCGGTGACTGCGTCCGTGATGTCGGAACCGCTCTCGTCTTCGACGACGAGTTCAGCGAATTCGGCTCGCTGATAGTTGTAGAGTGCCGAGACGTGAAGCTCGTCTGCTTCTCCAGTCGTCACGCTAGAGCCAGCGATGTCGGGACCGTTTGGACCGCCGCGGTTGATCTCGACTTGGTCAACGCTCGGCTCGGCGACTCGCACGTTGAATCCGTTATTACTGTACGTGCCAGTCTCCTGGTCATCAGGAATGACGCCTGTGAGCGAGAGCGATTCGCCCTCAGTTCCGTTCTCTTCAGAACCGAACAGGGTAGCTGTATTGTCAGAGGCGTTGAACTCGAGGCCTTCCTCACCCTGGAAGACGGTATCTCCAGAGTAGACCATGTTCGAGTCATCGTCTGCACCATTGTAGCGCGGTCCTTCGTAACTCTCATTCGCCGCTGCGCTGCCCGCAAACGCTGCGGACATTGCAACAACAGAGAGTACCATCATCGCGGCTAGGAACACTGCACGTCCCTTGTCGCGATAGGATATGTTTTCGTTTGTCATGTTGAAGTTTAGGTTTCGCTTATGCGGCCACGCTTGCGTTCCGATCGAGTAACCCGGTAATCAGATCTTACATCCGATCGCCGAGATGTTGGCCGATCGTACTTGCTTGCACGACCATGGGTAGGGGTACGAGTGTTCGTTGCGACCGGTTGCATATATGCTTTGTTGTCGAATACAGTTCGAACCATATGAATAATCGCACTATCTGGCTGTATTTATTGTATATTACCCTCGAGCGCGTCAGACAAAACCAAACGGTAGCAGTTACCACACCTGCTCTATCGCGGGTTTGGCGTAGGTGACTCGGTCCATGTGAGCACCACTGAACTGTCCGTGTCGGTCCCGATTGATCACCACTCGGACTGTCACTAATCGATAGTTACTCTCACAGTTGCGTGGCCCTCGAGCCAGCCACTCGCAGTAAGTGCGGCTTTCGATGATCGGCAACTACCGCTACGTGTCGAAGTGACGATCCATCAGTCACACGAACCCGTCAGTGTGGTGTCCCAACAGCCAGACACGGGGTGTGGACTGACACTGGTGCGGTCTCTCCGGTCAGGCGTACACGCGCGTTTCAAGATATTGTTGGACCTCGCTTTGGACGTCCACAGCCCACTCCTCGAGCTCATCAGCAGTACTGGTCAACCGCAAAAGCCGCCCGAAAAAGAGCAACTGGAGCGTTTCCGCGACGACGGCCGGCTCACACTCGCGGAACTCGCCGGACTCGACGCCAGCGCGGATGATCGACGCGACCGACTCCGTGAACACCCGATCGCTCCGGGTGAAGTGATCTCGATAAGCCGGATCGTGGATCGCCTGCACGCGCAACTCGAGAACCGTCTGCATGAAGGCCTGCCACTCGTCGCTCATTTCGGTGCCGAAACCCCAGCCGAGGAGTCCCTCGAGTCGCTCGCGGGGTGCCTCGATCGGCCCCCGCCCGAGTTCGTCCTCGAAATGATCGAGTAGATACTCGAGACAGGCGAGCACGAGGGCGTCCTTGTCCTCGTAGTGGTGGTAGATCAGTGAGGGACTCTGCTCGAGTTCGTCGCCGATCTTCTGGATCGTCAGATCGGCATAGCCGTGTCGCCGAAGACTTCGATAGGTCGCCGCCAGAATCTCTTCGCGAGTCGTCGCCGGATCGTCGAAGACATTATTGTTCACTATATGCCACCTCTCCGCGGCTGCGTCTCCACCGAAACCGGAAGACGGCTGCCGATGCAAGTTTCGGCATGCTCGAGATCATTGGTTGAGGTCGTTCCTTGTGGCACATAACCAATTTGATCGACTTGTCTAGGGGTTTCGAGAACGCCAATCGGTAGCTGCTCTGACCACCCATGATTTAGTGTCGGACTATTTAAAACTTTGATTCGGAATGGAGACGCGTCGCTCTCGCTGTGAAGAGAGACTATCGGACAACCCGGGATACGTACTATCGCACGAATAGCGGTTCGTGCGCACACGTCGTGCTATCGACTCTCTCGTTGTTCGACCTTGTTCAGTTCGATTAGCAGCCGGAAAATCGCTTTGACGAGGTTCGCGTCGACGTCGAACTGCTCTGCATTGTCGCCCGCGCGTTCCATGACCTGCTGTTCCTGTTTCTCGTCGGTCGTCGGCAGCCCCTGTTCGTCTTTGACCGCTGCGATCGTGTCCGCGACGTAGGTTCGCTGGGCGATCAGTTCGACAATCTCCTGGTCGATCGTCCGGATCTCCTCGCGCAGTTCGTCGAGGCTCATCTCCTCGGGTGTCAGTGTCTCGTCGTCGATTCCACCGTCAATCGCTGTGTCTGTTGGCTCTCGAGTCATCGTATTCGTGTTCCGTCGGTTCGCGTCTGCAGTAATCGTGTCGTTCCGTCGCGGTCGGTCCACCGGTCTCGAACGGTCTCGAGCGGCTCCCGATCGCCGACGGCGACGTAGCTGGGGCCAGTCCCGGAAAGCGAGACGCCGTCGACGTCGGGCATGGCGTCGATCATCGGGCCTGTCGAGAACTCGAGGGCAGCGGAGAACGCAAACCCGTTGACGGTCATCGCCTCGCCATAGCGGCCGTCGAGTGCGAGTTCTTCGACGAGGGTGGCCATCGGTGCGATCCGTTCGCAGGCCGAGACGTCGGCGTCGGCGCTGTAGGCCTGTTCGGGTGGCGTATAGACCAGCGCCCACCAGTCGACTTCGTCGCGGGCGAGCAGTGCATCGGACGTGTTGTCAGTGACTGTCACGCCGCCGAGCATGCTCGCACTAGCGTCGTCGAACGCGCCCGTCGCGGTCACGCCGGCGTCGCGAGCCGCGCGAACCCCGAGTCGACAGGCGTCGATCCGGTCGACCGCATCGGCGACTGCGAGGGCGTCGAGGGTTGCGAGTACCGTCGCGTTGGCCGCGGCGCTGGAACTTTTGAGACCGGCAGCCATCGGCACCTCGCTTTCGGTGCGGACGCGCGCGCCCACGTCAGAGTCGTCTAATCCCGCCGCGTCGGCGTATTCTGCGATCGTCAGTTCGGCACAGCGCTCGATGAGCGTTGCATCGGCGTCGGGCTGGTCGGCGATCTCGCCGACGATTTCGCCGTCGTCAGTGAGATCGACGGTCGCCGTCGTCTCGAGGTCGATCGCGAACGCCGAGCCGGTACCGGTCGCGAGCGCGTTGAGTACCGTCCCGGCTGCGGGGGCGACAGCACGGCCATCCATACCCTGACACTCACAGACCGAATACTTACGGCTGACGATCCTCGTGATACATCGACATGGAGATCGTCGGTTTTCGACACGCTCGCTGGTGCCCAGAACGCACGCCTTTTGCCGGATCCGATCGAACGTGTGATCATGAGCGCGCGCAACGACGTCGCCCCCAGCACGATCGGCGTCGATCTCGTCGACGGCGGCATCGTCGTCCAGTATCTCGACGGTCGAGAGGTGTTCTACCACGGGCCGCCCAAACCCGTCGAGGGGCCGCTGACGACCCCGCCTGGCAAGGAGGTACACGTCCTCGTCACCGATCCCGACGGCGTCGAGGGTGTCATGACCTACGTCAACGATCGGAACACCCACGACGACATCCTCGAGTCGACCGGCGTCGGTCGCGTGATGCTCGACCGTGACGACGAGGAGGAACTATTCCCGGGCGTACGCGTCGCGACGGAGGCCTACTCGATCCGCGTCGACGCCGACCTCTCGGTCGTCGACGGTCGCGTCTTCGTCTTCGCCGAGGACGAGATGAGCGAACACGCCTACGAACTCGTCGAGAGCGCCGACTGATGCCGCTGCAGAAACCTTGGCGCGATCTCTCACGCGAGACGGTGGCCGCTGCGCCGGACCGACCCGGCGTCTACGAACTTGGCGACAGGTCGGGAACTGTGCTGGCTGTCGATCACGGTGTCCTCCGTGACGAACTCAAGACCGCGCTCGCCTACAACGACGGCGACCGCGTCCGCTGGACGGAAACCCACACGATGGCGCAGGCACGCGACCTTGCAGCCGAGCATCGCGAGCGCCTCGAGTAGCGAACTCCCGATCCGGCAGCGAAATTGCCGATTGCGTCGGGAGACACTCACTGTATGTAGGACGGGTCGCTCCCGTCGCACATCTGTTCGTGGTCCGTTGCGTCCGACCGCTCGTCGAAGAGAAGGCCACAGGTCTCACACTCGTACCAGGTCGTGTCGTCGCGTTCTGTCTGGACGACCATGCCCACTCATGAGAGACGAACAACAAAAGACGTTTTTTCAGTTGGAGTGACCGAATGGGACTCGAGAACCCCGTGTTCGGTGACGTCTCACGACCCCCGCGAGGACAATTCTCAAGGTGACAGGCCCGAAAGGAACGGATATGAGTTCGTCGGAGGGAGACGGCGTGACGCTGTCGGTGCGCGCCGCCGAGAAGGGGGATGCAGGCCGGGGTGTCGCGCGGATTCCCGAATCAGTGCGGCGACAGCTCGGTATCCTGAGCGGCGACGCTGTCGTGATCGACGGCGAGTCGACGACGATCGCCAAGATGTGGCCCGCAGATCCGTCGGTTCCGGACGATGCTGTCCAGATCGACGGTGACACGAGAGCGAACGCCGGCGTTCACGTCGGCGATACGGTGACCGTCCGCGCGAAGGACAAATCGACCATTGCAGATGCCGATCGTCTCACATTGATCGCACCGCCTGGACTCGCCGAGAGCCAGCGGCGGGCCGCCGAAACCGGTGCGGCAGAGACACTCCGCAATCGGCCAATCCGCGCCGGCGAACAGGTCCGAATCGAAGGTATCGACCAGCAGCCGTTCAAAGTCACCGACACGGATCCGGACGGCGACGTGCGGATTACAAACGAGACGACCGTCCGGATCGTCGATACGGATTCGAGCCCCGCGACACCAGCTGGCTCACGAGATGCCGGAACCACCGTCCGCGACCCTCGCTCGAGCGACTCGACTGACACGGCGACTGCAGCCACATCCGACGCCGGAGCCGACGAGCCGCCCATGAGTTCCGGCGTTACCTACGAGGACATCGGTGGCTTGGACGAGGAACTCGAGTTAGTTCGCGAGATGATCGAACTCCCGCTGTCGGAGCCCGAACTGTTCAGACGCCTCGGCGTCGAGCCACCATCCGGCGTCCTCCTGCATGGCCCGCCGGGCACCGGGAAGACACTGATCGCCCGCGCAGTGGCCAACGAGGTCGACGCTCACTTCGAGACGATCTCGGGCCCGGAGATCATGTCGAAATACAAGGGCGAGTCGGAAGAACAGCTCCGCCGAACCTTCGAGACGGCGCGCGAGAACGCGCCGACGATCATCTTTTTCGACGAAATCGACTCGATCGCCGGCACGCGCGACGACGACAGCGACGCCGAAAACCGGATCGTCGGCCAGTTGCTGACACTGATGGATGGCCTGGACGCCCGCGGCGAAGTGATCGTCATCGGTGCGACCAACCGCGTCGACGCGATCGATCCTGCGCTCCGGCGTGGCGGACGCTTCGACCGCGAGATCGGGATCGGCGTCCCCGACGAGACCGGTCGCCGGGAAATCCTCGAGGTCCACACCCGCGGCATGCCACTCGCCGACGACGTCGACATCGACGCGATCGCACGCCGGACGCACGGCTTCGTCGGAGCCGACTTAGACGCTGTCGCGAGCGAGGCCGCGATGGCTGCTATCCGCGATCGGCCGGGTGACGACGACGAGCGCCGCGAGTGGAATCGGAATCCGACAGTCCAGAAGCCCCACTTCGATGCCGCACTGGCGTCCGTCGAACCCTCGGCGATGCGCGAGTACGTCGCCGAATCGCCGACGACGGACTTTGCGGACGTCGGCGGGCTCGAGGACGCAAAGCAGACGCTTCGAGAGTCAGTCGAGTGGCCGCTGACCTACGACAAACTCTTCGAGGAGACCAACACTGACCCGCCGTCTGGCGTCTTGCTGCACGGGCCGCCTGGCACCGGGAAGACGCTGCTCGCGCGCGCGTTAGCAGGTGAAACAGATGTCAACTTCGTCCGCGTCGACGGTCCAGAGATCATCGACCGCTACGTCGGCGAGTCGGAGAAGGCGATCCGCAAAGTCTTCGAGCGGGCCCGTCAGGCGTCGCCGTCGATCGTCTTCTTTGACGAGATCGACGCGATCACGGCCGCTCGAGGCGAGGGCCACGAGGTCACCGAACGCGTCGTCTCACAGCTGCTGACGGAACTCGACGGGATGCGCGAAAACCCCAACCTCGTCGTGCTGGCTGCGACCAATCGCAAAGACGGGATCGATCCGGCGCTGCTCCGACCTGGCCGACTCGATACCCACGTCTTCGTCGGCGAACCGGATCGTGAGGCACGCGAGAAGATCCTCGCGGTCCACACCCGCGGCAAACCCCTCGCCGACGACGTTGACATCGACGCCCTCGCGGCCGAGCTCGACGGCTACACCGGTGCCGATCTCGAGGCGCTGGTCAGAGACGCTTCGGTGCGGGCGATCCGCGAGGTCGCAAGCGAGCACGATCCCGAGACGGCAAACGAGAAGGCGTCAACGGTCCGCATCGAGCGTCGCCACTTCGATGCTGCTCGGAAGGCGACCGAACGACCGTAGCTCACGCGACTGCTGTCACCGCAGTTGGGGACTGAAACGCAAAAACGGAGGTCGCGAGAAGGCGGTTACTGGAATCCGATCCGGCTGCCGCGCCGGCCGGTTGGGTCGGGGCCGCCGGCCGTACCGCCGCGGAACTCCTCTTCGATCTGCTCGTAGTACTCGAGGATCTCGTCGGTGATCGTCGGCCGGACGTTCTCCATGGCCTGTCGGAAGTGGCGCATCTCGACGATGTCGGCCTCCTCGTCCTCACGCAGGGCCTCGATGGCGGCTTCGCGGGCGATCGACTCGAGGTCGCTGCCGACGTAGCCGTCCGTGATCTCGGCGATCTCCCGCAGCGTGACATCCGCGGCCAGTGGCGTGTCCTCGGTGTGGATCTCGAGGATGCGTTCGCGGCCGTCGACATCGGGTTCGCCGATCATGACGAGGCGGTCAAACCGTCCCGAGCGCAGCAGCGCGGGATCGATCATGTCCGGCCGGTTGGTCGCGCCGATGACCATGACGTTGCCCATCTCCTCTAACCCGTCGAGTTCGGTCAACAGCTGGTTGACGACGCGTTCGGAGACGTTCGAGCCGGTCTCACCGCCCCGGCCCGGGGCGAGCGCGTCGAGTTCGTCGAAGAAGATGACCGTCGGTGAGACCTGCCGCGCCTTGCGGAAGGTCTGCCGGATGGCCTTCTCCGATTCGCCGACCCACTTGCTGAGTAGCTGCGGGCCGCGCACCGAGATGAAGTTCGCGTTGGTCTCGTTGGCGACGGCCTTGGCCATCAGCGTCTTGCCGGTCCCCGGCGGCCCGTACAGCAAGACGCCGGCCGGTGGGTCGACACCCAGCCGGTCGAACCGCTCGGGACTCGAGAGCGGCCACTCGATGGACTCTTTGACCTGTTCTTTGGGATCTGAAAGACCACCGACGTCGTCCCAGGTGACTTTCGGGAGCTCAACGAGCACCTCCCGCATCGCCGAGGGTTCGACCTCCGCGAGCGCGCCGCGGAAGTCCTCGCGTTTGACGATCATCCGATCGATGAGACTCGGCGGGATGTCCTCCTCGTCGAGATCGATCTCGGGGAGGTACCGGCGCAGCGCTTTCATCGCTGCTTCCTTGGTCAGGCTCTCGATGTCGGCCCCGACGAAGCCGTGAGTCTCGTCGGCCAGATGCCCGAGGCTGACGTCATCCGACAGCGGCATCCCGCGGGTGTGGATCTGAAGGATCTCTTCGCGGCCCGTCTCGTCGGGCACGCCGATCTCGATCTCGCGGTCGAATCGGCCGGGACGGCGCAGTGCGGGGTCAACACTGTCAACGCGGTTGGTCGCCGCGATGACGATCACCTGCCCGCGTGACTCGAGGCCGTCCATCATCGTCAGCAACTGGGCGACGACGCGGCGTTCGACCTCGCCGGTGACATCTTCGCGCTTGGGCGCGATGGAGTCGAGTTCGTCGATGAAGATGATCGAAGGCGACTCCTCGGTGGCGTCCTCGAAAATCTCACGGAGTTGCTGTTCGGATTCGCCGTAGTACTTCGAGATGATCTCCGGGCCAGCGATAGAGAAGAAACTGGCAGAAGTTTCGTTGGCGACGGCTTTCGCGAGCAGGGTCTTCCCGGTCCCCGGCGGGCCATGCAAGAGGACGCCCTGTGGCGGCTCGATGCCGAGCTTCTTGAAGATCTGCGGATGTTTCATCGGGAGTTCGACCATCTCCCGGACGCGCTGGATCTCGTTTTGGAGGCCGCCGATGTCCTCGTAGGTGATGCCGCCGCCGGTCTTCTCGAAGCCCGAGATCGGCTCCTCGCGGAGTTCGACGTCGGTGTCCTCGGTGATGAGGACGACGCCCTCGGGCTCCGTTTCGACGGCAATCAGCGGGATCGCCTGTCCCGGCGAGCGCATGAACGGGTGGTTCGTCGAACTCATGACGGGGACGATGTCGCGGCCGACGACCGGCCGCTTCAAGATCTGGCGTTTCACCATGCCAGCGGCGTCGGACCCGAACTGGACCGACGCCTCTTCCGGCGGCGCAAGCGTCAGCGTGTCGGCTTTCGTCGCCTCGGCTTTGCGGATCGTCACGCGCTCGCCGATGCCGACGTCTGCGTTCTGGCGGGTGAAACCATCGATACGGACGGTATCGGTGTTCCAGTCTTGCCGGTCTGCACGCCAGACCTTCGCGGCAGTGGTGTCTGCACCTTCGATTTCGATAATGTCGCCCGGACTGAGCTTCAAATGCAACAGCGTGTCCGGGTCGAGTCGGGCGATACCACGACCCGAATCGTTCGGGTACGCCTTCGCGACCTCAAGTTGGACTTCGTTCATGGTTTAGGGATGGACGGCGATGTCAATGACTCCGATACGTGATCGGATAGGTTTTGTGTTAGCCCACATCTATGTGCTAGTCTTTACCATAGATACTTGGGACGGGGTGCTACAAAGATGTACCGGCCTCGGTGGGTTTTGGCCCTACCGACAGCGTGCCGAAGGGCCGGAGAGATGGCTTTTTCTCGCTCGCCAACCGATCATAGACATGCGCGTTCTCGCTTTCGATGGCCGGATGGGAGCAAGCGGCGATATGATCCTCGCCGCCCTCCTTGATGCCGGTGCCGACCCCGACGCCTTAGCGCCCGTAACCGACGCCCTCGAGGTCGAATATAAGATCGACACCGTCGACAAAAGCGGCATCGCCGCGACGTCGGTCGACGTGTTCCTGACGGACGGCGACCCGGACGGACACGACCACGAGGAGTCGGACCACGACCAGGGTGACTCGAGTCACGATCACGAGCACAGTCACGACCATGGCCATAGTCACAGCCACGGGCACGACGATAGCCATGAACACCACGATCACGGCCATGGCCACGAGCACAGTCACGATCACGATCACGATCACGACGCCGTCCACGCCGAAGGACACGGCCCCCACCGCAGCTATCTCGAGGTCCGCGAGATCGTCGCCGACATGGATCTCGAGCCGGCGGTCGAACGCGACGCACTCGCGATCTTCGAACTCCTCGGCGAGGCTGAAGCGGGCGTCCACGGTGAGGACCTCGAGTCGATTCACTTCCACGAGGTCGGGGCCGACGACGCAATCGCGGACGTGGTCGGCGCTGCGGCGCTACTCCATGACCTCGAGCCCGATCGCGTCGTGACAACGCCGCTTGCGACCGGCGATGGAACCGTGTCGATGAGCCACGGCGAGTATCCCATCCCCGCGCCAGCGGTCGTCGAGATCGCCCAGCGGGCCGACTGGTCACTGCGCGGTGGGCCGGTCGACGCGGAGTTGCTCACACCCACCGGGGCGGCGATTCTGGGCCACATTGCCGAGGGTATCGAGACACTGCCGACGCTCTCACTCAAGGGGTCGGGCTACGGCGCTGGTGGCTACGATCTCGATCCACACCCGAACGTCCTCCGGGTGCTGGTCGGCGACGGCAGCGGCAAGGGTGCGTTAGTCGAAGACGACATCGCTGTCCTCGAGACCAACCTCGACGACGCGACACCCGAAGTGCTGGGCGGGCTGCAAGAGACGCTCGCGGACGCGGGAGCGCGCGATGTTACAATATTACCTGCGACGATGAAGAAGTCCCGGCCCGGCCACCTCGTGAAAGTGATCTGTAAGCCCGACGATCGGAAACGCGTCGCTCGAGCGCTGGCCGAAGAGACGGGCACGCTGGGGATTCGTGACGCAGGGGCAACCCACCGGTGGATCGCCACCCGAGAATTCGAGGCGGTGACACTCGAAGTCGATGGCGACGAATACGAGGTCGCCGTGAAAATCGCGAGTGACTCCGAGGGCAATGTATACGACGTGAGTGCAGAGTACGACGATGCGGCGGCGGTAGCACGGGAAACAGCGCTCCCGATTCGAACCGTGTTGAAACGGGCTGAAGCGGCTGCCAGTGTCGATCGCACGGGCGAGTGATCGTCGCGACGGACGATCGTGTCTCGAGGTGAGGTGTGTTCGCGATCAGGGCGAGGTCACTGTCAGTCGCCCTCGGGTGTGCTCAAAACGACACCCTTCACAACACGACGGCCGATCGGCGTTCGATGCCGGTCAGGCAACCAGCAAATAAAAAGACAGTATCGTAATCGATCGTCTCAGCTAAGGAGGATCGGAATCAGATCTCCGAAATCGAAGTCATCGTCACCATCGTTGTTGTCGCCGTTGTCCTCAGAGATGTCCTCGGAGGAGACAGTGCCGGTGAACGGGTAGCTGGTCGTATCGACCTCGTAGTCATGCGTCTCACCGTCGGCAGTGATGCGGACGGTATCGGGGGCGTCAGCGCCGGCGTATCCTTCGTAGGTCCACTCCACTTCGACCGGGCCGTTCTCGTTGTAGTCTTTGACGTTCAGCGAGATCTCGTCGTTCTTGTCCAACTTTTCGACCGCGAACTGGTCGCCGGTCCACGTTGCCTGCGCTAACTGCTCGAGCTCGCCGCCATCGTCGTTGTAAAACGTGATCGTATCGATAGCGGCTGCCTCGCTGTCGGCTTCCTCGGTTCCGTCATCGGCGCTGTCGCCATCATCATCGCCGACAGTGTCGCCGTCTCCGTTGCTGTCGTCGCTATCGTCTGCCGATATATCGTAGGAGTCGACCGTGCCGGTGAACGGATACCTGGTCGTATCGACCTCGTGGTCACGCGTCTCACCGTCGGCAGTGACGCGGACGATATCGGGGGCGTCAGCGCCGGCGTACCCTTCGTATGTCCACTCCACTTCGACCGGGCCGTTCTCGTTGTAGTCTTTGACGTTCAGCGAGATCTCGTCGTTCTTGTCCAACTTTTCGACCGTGAACTCGTCGTGATCATCGTTCCACGTCGCCTGTGCGAGCTGCTCGAGCTCGCCACCATCGTCGTTATAAAACGTGATGGTGTCGATAGCAGCTGCCTCGCTATCGTGTTCCTCGGCAGTCGCCGTTCCGGCGACACCTGCGAACAGCATGCTACCGACGAGAGCGACCGCCAGCAGTACAGTGAATTTCCGTTTCATAGTGTGTTGATATTGGTTGTCTGGGTGATCGCACACGTACTCGAACAGGTGTCCGATCAGGACGTGGATCGTCACGGATCGTCGTGTCGCTTGCAACCCGTGACTCCTTGCCCCTTCCCACGATGCGTCACCCAGTCGAAATCGACCGTATCGGCCCACATGAAGGCGGAACACCGTTCAAACTGATAGCTACTATCTAAATTGCGTAATGGTGTACATGATATTAAAACAAGGAATGTATTTATTTGCTGTATTTAAAATATAAAATCATACGACAGCGTTAGGAGGCTGATATAAATCGAAGTCCAAATTATAGGGTACATAGTATCTTCAGCAGTCATATCACGGGTAGCATAATTCACAAAACTGGTAGCGAGTCGATAGACAGGTGATGACATGGCGTACCGATACAAGCGAGATCGCAGTCGTCAGTCTCACTATTCGCACAGCCAAACTGCTGGCGACACCGATCGCATGGCTGTCGCGTGATTGGGTTTGATACGGACGCCTGTCAGTCAGTGCCGGCCGGCCGCGACCGGCCTTCGGTCCCACCGGGACATCGGGACAGCAGATCGGATGAATGACGGTCGGTGGCTTTCGACGGGACAACTCGAGATACAGCACCGTCTCTACAGGCGGAGCAGGCCGAGTGCCTCGGGGCTTGACCCCGAGGGTGAAGGCCGTCAAAATATTTAACAAATCACATAACGTACCATCGTGTAACGACTGTGACGGACATTAAAGACCTTAATGTGAAGCGGCCGTTTGGACTGGAAATGCGACTCCTCTCAACACCCTGCTACGGCAGGTGAGACGGGAGTTGTCGGATCGTGGTGGAGCGACCGACTCCCACGGACACAACGAGTGTTCGGGTGTTAATTCCAACCGACCCAACTCTGGGAAGGTCGGGAGGAATTAAATTCACCTGCGTCCATCCGTCCATTTCTGGACGGCATGGACAAAACGGTGAAGCCTCGGGGCTTGTCCCCGAGGTACTTCACTCTCGAGTTGATGCACCTTCCACCAGACTGTCTCCCAGCGCAGTGGTCCTGATCCAACTGTACTCGAGGGACTCGATCTCTCTACTGTGTGGCCGCGATCGCTCCTCGAGGGAGAGCCGTTCGAACAGGAACGGGGTGCAGACCGCCTGGATGTTCGGAAGGCTGTGCTGAGCACACGATGTGACCGCACACGTCGCGAACAATGGCGATAGGCAAGTGTCCGACGTGAGTGCAAAGTACGACGACGTAGGGCGTCGTGTCGAAGCTCGTGCTCGTGTTGTGCAATCTCAAGACACTCGAATATCGGTCAGTGAGTTGAGACGGTAGCTAACCGCACACGACTATCGGGGTTGAGATCGATCGCGACTGGCACCTTTCGTCCTGTGATAGAGATGCGAGCGCATACCCCCGCCTTCCCGTGAGTGACGAGTGTTCCGACACCCTGTTGGAACCGAGGAGCGAACAGGCGGGAGTTGAGCGGGCAGCATAGTGTGACAGTTCACCGTTCTGTTGCAGTGCCGGATTTCCCACGGTTTCACTTCCACTCTGGACGGCTGAGCTATATATCGATCACAACCGAAGGGTATCGTACGGCGACGATGGGAGAACTCACGAAGACCCTCGAACTGAAGCTTGTAGGCCCTAACGCCCACAAGCGACAGAAGCTTCGTGAAACACGGGACGCCTACCAGCAGGCACTTCAGGCCGCCTTCGCCGCTGGCTGTGACACACAGTCAGCGGCCAACGACGTGGTTGTTGAATATGAGCTGAGCGGCTACGCCAAAAACGCCCTCAAAAAGTACGTCCCACAACTCAACAACAACTACGACGCCGACGAACTTCACGACGACCACCCGGTGCGGTTCACCAACGAGGGACTGCAACTTGATCACCAGCCACAGAACGCTATCGAGTGGTACGTCAAAATCCCGCACCACGAAGATTATCACCTCTGGATCCCAGCACAGCCAAATCCCAACCAACGGGAGTGGCTCGAAGCATTGTACGCTGACGACGCCAAGATGGGTGAAAGTCGGCTCTTCGAGCGGGATGGGACATGGTATCTCCACGTCACCGCCACCCGCGCCGTGGAGGACCAATCTACGGCGTCCGCTGACGAGCGGACGCCCATCGGCGTTGACATCGGAGAGGCGAGTCTCGTCACGGTGTGTCACCGCGACGACTCTGGCTCTCCGGTTCGCCCCAAACTGTGGGCCGACGACGGCAAGGCCGTTCGTCGGCTCCGCAAAACCTATTTCACCGCCACAAGACGCCTGCAGAAGCGTGGCAGTGAGCGCATCGTAGCGTCCTACAGTGATGCGCTGTGGGACCGCATAGACGACGTGTTCCACCGTGTGACCCGCGAGGTCGTGGAGTACGCCGAGTCCGTCGAGAATCCAGTGCTGGTGCTGGAAGACCTGACGTATATCCGTGAGAACATGGACTACGGCGCGTACATGAACCGGCGGTTGCACGGCTGGGGCTTTGCCAAACTCCACGCGCAGATTCGCTACAAAGCCGCCGAAAAGGGAATTCCCGTCGAGACGGTGAATCCCCGGAACACGTCGAAGGCGTGCCACGCCTGCGGTGAACACGGCTATCGACCACGACAGGCGACGTTCAAATGCTCGAACGACGACTGTTGGGTCGGTGAGTACCAAGCCGATGTGAACGGGGCAATAAACATTGCAGACCGCTACCGTAGTGGAGAGAGTCACCGCCAAAGCGACCGGGATTCCCAGCAGAAGGCCGGTGACGATGACTCGGCTACGGATGGGGCCTCTTTGACCGGGCCACAAGACAGCCACGCCGATGCTGACACCCAGCAGGTGACGCGTGGAACGCATGCGTCTTGAAACCGACAGGCCGCGACACTCGGCCTGAAATCCCATGGTGGGATTCCTCCGCGTTCACGCGGAGGAGGAGGTCAAGCTGTGTTTCGACGAGTCGATGTGGCCGCGATACCTGGGTCGCTCCTTGCAAAAGCCGAGCGCGGGATGAGAGATAACCGCATTTGAGAGTCAAGTTAAGCAGTTACTTCGATTTGGTAACCTATCTATTCCGAACTCATTGCTGTGTATAGTAAAGTTACCACTCCCAATACGCTGTTTCACCCCGAAAGGGTGAGTGAAACAGATGGTACACGAAATCGAACGGTTGCACCGAACTGAAAGTACTGCCCTCGCGAACGTCGCGGGGGCAGGGACGGATACGGCCGCCGTCTTCACGAGCCAGCGACTGCTTCCGGCAGATCTGGACTCGCGAGCTCACGACGCTGACAGTCGACTCGGCCTCTGACTACTCGAAAACAAACTAATACAAAAATGACAACGAAACCGACTACTCTCGAAAAAGGACGCGCAGTAGTGCTGGCGGGACTCATGGTCCTGTCCGTGATTGCGATGTCCGTGGCGTTTGCAGGCGGGGCAGCGGCAGCAACCGAAGACAGTGTAACGTTCAACGATCAGGCCATCGGTGTCTATAACGGTTCGGACACGATGGTCGTTGGGCCCATCTACGCTCAGAAAGGACAGTACCTCGAGGTCACAGACGAGTCCGGAGCGGTCGTGGATGAAACGGTAATTCCTGTGAATGCCACGGATGCTGCTATCTTCGCGACCCCTGACGGACCGGGAGAGTACACTGCGACGCTCTACACAGAAGAGGGCGGCGACGAAATAGACGACGATGACGCGATGGTCTACGATGCCACTATCGAGCTGTCCGATCAGAAATCCGCGAAGGGCACGCTCGAGCAGGTCACTGTCGACACAGCGAGCCTGCTGGATGGCGACGATAACGACACCGAGTTCGACGTCGTCCTGACTGATGCGGACGGCAACGAGCTCGGTCGTGCAACCGAGCTAACCGGGACGAACGAAGATATCACGATCGACACGTCGAAGATCACAGCACAGACCGAGGTTACGGCGACGATCTTCGTCGACGATGAACCGCTCCAGGCCTACGATGAAGACGCCGGAAACTTCGTCCCCGTGTCCGACTCGGCCACCGTGGACCCAGACATGAAGAACAAACACGACGAGAAGGGAGACGACACCAAGCACGACAAGAAGAAAGGTGACAAAGACTACACCGAGAAAGGTGAGAAGGACAAGTCGGACGCAGGTGACGACGCCGCTGACGGCGATGACAGCACTGAGTCGGGAGTCTCGAACGATGCGAGCACTGACCAGGATACGTCTGCGGAAACAAATCAGGACCAAAACGTCGATCAGTCGAACGACCAAGACGCTAACAACGATCAGGATGAGGACGCGTCGCAGTCGAACAGCGGTGACAGTATGCCCGGGTTCGGCGTCGGCGTCGCCCTGGTTGCGCTCCTCGGAGCAGCCATGCTGGCATTCCGTCAGCAGAACTAAGTTGCAGTAACTACCGAACTGCTTCGGCCACTCCGGTTTCATTTTTCCGGCACTGCTATTTTTCAGAGCGGTCTGGTACTTACTTGGCGACGGCAGCTGAGGCACCGCTAAAGGAGATCGTGTTGCTATTCCTCGGCATCGGTAACGGTTCCCGTGATCCGCTTGGTTTTGGGCCCGGGATCAACTGCGACAAAAAACGTGGACCGAAAACCGGAGATGGATTTTACCGCGGTGTTACAGTGCGGCGTTGACGAAGTCCTCTAGATTGACGATTGGGACGGCGACACTGTTTGCATTAGTATCAGCATCTTGGTCCTGGTCAGCATCTGGGTTGTTATCTTGGTCGTTCGTGGCCTCTTGATCTTGTTCGAGGTCGTTCTCCTGCTCGGCGTTGTTGACTGCGTTCGCGTCACCGTCGCCAGACAGTGCGATGTTGTCACCTTGGTCAGCGTTGTTCTCCTGGTCTGCCTCTTGGTCTTGGTTGTTCTCGGCGTCTTGGTCGTTCGACTGATCGACGTCTTGGTTCTGGTCAGTCGTCGCCTCCGTATCTTGGTCGACACTAGCGTCGGTATCGACGCCAGCGTTGTTCTGGAAGTCGCCTGCGGCCGCTGTTCCAGCGACCCCCACGAATGTGAGGCCGCCGATCACTGCTACCGTCAGTGCGAGTGTGAGTGCGCGTTTCATAGTTATAGCCGTGTGCGGGCGCACGTGTCAATCAGATTCGACCCGTCACTAGTCTCTTCTCGCCGCTACCAATCTCGCTCCGCTATAGCACGTTGCCCAACTGGTAGCCACCGCGGAGATGAATATGAACCCCGGGAACGGTTTCGACTAAAACGCCGAATTAGTCCATTAAAAGTCATCAAAACGATGTTCTCGGATCTCTGAATATCGCCTACTTGGATTCAGCATTCATAAACACAAAAACGAATATTTTGACACACGTTCAGAACAAAGTCCGTTCTAATAGATGAAGATTCTAATTCATTTCTACTGGACAATCGAGCACCGAATACTGCAAATCTGAAGAGACACTAATGGGTACGATAGACTGATCGGTACTTATTTACAGTTGTTTCATTCTGTCCGTGTCTTGCAGTTTCAATCGTACAGCCGAATGTTTCCCCGTAAGATGGTTCGACGCCTGGTTGCGATTCTTCTCTCAGTAGTGCGTTTCTCGATACTACAGTATCTCCCGCAATGTTAGCGACATATGGTCTTTTTCAACATATTATAGTAAATGCAAGCGCTCTAATTAGTAGTCTAAAATCACTATAATACTATATATTATCAGAATATCGATTTAATGACAATACCCTGCGACCGTGCTAGGGTGGGACGGGAACTCGAGACAGCACCCCGGATCAATAGCCGGAACAGAGTCGGGATCGCTGTTGCTGCAGAGACAGCTGGGTCGCTAGCCGAACCGAATATGACGGATGAAGTAGCACGATCTCGAGAACGGCGACGATCGCTGAGTTATCTTTGCCACTGATTCAGTAATCAGCTGCTTGATGTGTGGTAGTGTGAGTAGCTGTTCTCGTGAGAGACTCGTCTCCGAATTCAAGAACAGTGACGGAAAAAACGCGGAACGAAAATCGGATATGGTTTTACCGCAGCGTTACAGTGCGGCGTTGACGAAGTCGGTCAGGTTGGTGATCGGGACAGCGATGCTACCTGCACCAGTCTTCCCTTTCTGCTTCTGGTCAGCATCTGGCTTGTTCTCCAGGTCGTTCTTGGCCTTCTGATCCTGGTGGAGCTTGTTCGTCTGGTCAGCGTTGTTGAATGCATACGCACCACCGCTGCCAGCCAGTGCGATGTTGTCACCCTGGTCAAGCTCGTTCTCCTGCTCAGCCTCCTGGTCCTGTTCGTTCTCGCCGTCTTGCTCGGACGACTGATCGGTGTCTTGGGCCTGATCAGTCGCCGCATCCGTATCTTGGTCGACGCCAGCGTCGTTCTGGAAGTCAGCCGCGGTCGCTGTTCCAGCGAACCCCATGAACGTGAGGCTGCCGATCAATGCTACCGTCAGTGCGAGCGTGAGTGCGCGTTTCATAGTTTTTGCGTGTCGGGCATACGTGTCGGATCATCTGACTCGACTCGTCGCCAACCCCTCATCAGTGGACTCGATTGTTCACCGCTATGGCACGTTGCCCAGGTGAGAATCACCTTGGAGATGAATATGAACCCCAGGAACAGTTTCACCTAAAACGCCGAATTGGCCAATCTAAGGCCCAGAAAACAGCATTCTTGCATCTCTGACTATCCTCTGTACGAGTTCGATATCAAATCATCAGCAAATAAATACAGAGAACTAACTCCGAAAGATAGTCACCTTTCACGATCAAATCAATCCGTTATTTTCGATACACATTCTTATAATGAATATGCACAATATGAAATGTTATTGATGTATACAGTGTGGTGATCGGCACCCGCGTACGCTTGTTCTGTCTCACCCGTGTCTTGTGGTTTCAGGCATATAGTCAGCCATTTCTTCGAACGCTGTTTGATGACTTTGTGAGTTTTATTCAGTGAAACTCTTGTCCCGCTGGTAGTTGGCTGCTGCGTTCTTATAACTGCTAGATAACAAAGACTGTGTCCGGCTGTTAGCAGTTTATACCGATGACAGTCAATACGAACAGACTCTCAGCACAGGTGTCTGGACAGGACAACAAGAGCTTATGACGAGACTCTCGAGTCCGGCAGCACTGCTCGTCGCTGCGCTAGTCGTTCTCTCGATGGCCGGGGCTGGAGCCGGGACCGCTGTTGCCGCAGAGACAACCGAGACGTCAGTCGAACCGGGTTCGACGGCTGAGGCCGTGAAGACGCTCGAGAACGGCGATGAACTCTACTTCGTCTTCGGTGCGGATCTGGGGAATCGGTCGCTTGATGAGTTTCTCGAGTCCCAGGTGGCGACCCCGACCGACCCAAGCGTTGAGGCCGGCCGGGAGGAAATCGCCGACGTCGTGCAGTACCAAGACGTCGAGAAGGTGAATTTCAATCAGCAAGGCGGGGCGATCTCTATTGCGATCGGCGGTGGGGAGGCGACCGCCATTCAGGAGGAGACACAGCAGAACACGAACAGTCAGGTCGGTGAAGCGACCGCTGAGAGCACCGTGGCTCCGTCACAGGACCTCAGCTTCGAGAACGTCGGCGACGTGCACATCGTCTTCGGTAACAGTGACGACCGGGGGTTCGACGGATGGAGCGTCCGTGACGAAACCGATGGGAGTGGTCGGGATGTCGGCGTGTCGACTGAGACATCGACCACCCAACAGCAAAACGTCAGCCAGGTCAATTTCAACGACCAGAGCATCGCCATCGCGCTCGCTGAGAACGAGAGCACTGCACTGGCGTATCAACGCTCCACACAGACCAACAAGAATCGACAGCAAGGATCGACGACCCTCCGCGAGACTGGCACTACTGCTGGAGCTGCCGACCAATCCACACAGGCAAGCATCGATCAGTCACAGACCCTCTCACAGATCAACCAGAACCAACAGGGGATGGCAGTCGCGATTGCAGTCGGCAGCAACTCCGTTGCGACGGCCGTCCAGATCACCGATCAAACGAATCTCAACGAACAGTACGCGTCCGTCGAAACGCTCTCCCACCTCGAGTCGATGGCAGGGATGAACGTCGCTACGGCGGACGAAGCCAACAGTAGCGTGCTGACGACGGGTGGCGAGGGGACCAACGGTGACGAGACAGCCGACGTCAGCATGACGCAGTACCAACATACAGAACAGGTAAACATCAACTTACAGAGTGCAGCAGTCGCGGTTGCGCTCGACGGCAGCAATGCGACCGCGATCCAACTGGCCGAACAGCGCAATTACAACGAGCAGATCGGTGTGACGACTGCAGCGTCCATCTATGAAAACGTTACCGCCAACGCCGGAACCGTGATTAGCAACGAAACGACGCTCACGATCGGCGGGGACGCCATTCGCGGAACGGCTCCGATCACGATCGGGCACGACGGCGAGAACGGCGAGAACGACCAGCGGACCGCCGACGAACAGTCCTCGAGTGCCCAGTTCGAACAGATCCAGTTCGTCACCCAAGAAAACAGGAACCGACAACAGGCTGCGATCGCCGTTGCCGAACGAAACGCGAGTGCGAACGCGTCGCAGATAACGATTCAGCGGAACAGAAACGTACGCTTCGCTGACGTTGAGGCGACCGTCGAGACGAGTGGCGACACTACAGAGCGCGGCGACGGGACCGGCAGTGAAACTGTCGAAAACGGGTCCGAAAGCGATCCCGCCACCGGATCGACCAAGAAGAAAGCAGCCAAGAAGTCCGATCCGACTGGTCACGAGATGAACGACACCGTGACTGACGACGAGACAACGCGGCCCGACACTGACGCTGGTGACGAGACGGCCGACGACGTGTCCTCGGATGAGCCACGCGCAGCCCCGTCCGACGAGACGGGCGATTCGATCCCTGGGTTCGGCGTCGCCGTCGCCCTTGTCGCGTTGCTCGCTGCTGGCCTGCTCGCGGCACGCGAAGAAAACTAACCATCATCACTGAGTCGAGTGCTCGAACGCTCGTCGCTCACTCTTTCACGTCATTGGTGTCCGACGACGTACGATCCGAATCGTCGCGGTGCTCCGCGAGCGCTTCGTCGATCGTCAACTCGCCGGCGGCGACCCGCCGGGCCAGCAGTTCGTCGATCGCCCGGTTTTCCTCGCTTTGCTCGCGCGAGCGATCTTTTATCATCTGTAATTCACCGTCCGTCGGCTCGATATCGCGCGCGTCGATGACCTCCCCCTCGCGGCGTGCGATATTGACGGCCGCGAGGACGTCACCCATGCCTCGCGCGCCCGTTCCCAGATAGGGTGTCGTCCCCGTCTCGTCGACGAGTTCGACTCGAACGGTGTCGAGTTCGTTGACCAGTTTCGCGCTCTCGAGACGGGAGCCGTTGCCGATGCGGACGATCGGAGATGGTGCTTCGTCGGCCTCGCGGCGAATCTGGTCAACGGCGTCGCCAAGCGGAACCTGAAACGCCGCAACGACCGTTTCGCCGGTGAGGACGGCGATACCAGGGTTGCGTCCTGGATCGACGCCGATGATCGTCCGGCCGCCGTCGCCACGAACTGCGGCCAGCGCCTGATCGACCGCACGCCGGGGCGCGTCCGGATCGGCGACGATCGTCGGGATAGCACCGAAGTCGTCGGCATGATCGGGTCCGGTGACGACGACATCGGTGTGCTCTGGGAGTTCCTCGTCGGGCTCGACGGTCGTGAACGTCGTCCCGCGCTCGCGGAGCTCGGTGACGACGCCGTGGTACACTTCGAAATCTGACGTGGCGACGACGATCACACTGTGGTGTTCGGTCCCACGATGAATAAACGTACACGGATGACGCGTCCTGCCTACAGAGTCAACGGAATCTCACTACGAAATCACCGACCTCGAGGATGGCATGGAGCACCACTCCACTCGTTGACTATCGCCGTTCGAAACCGGAAGAGACCGCAGTAGCGGTCGTTGTATACCGAACTTTGAGTTCATAGATAAAGACTGAACGGATACAGGTGACAGTTCATGGTCGATGATTTTCTGTATATACGTGTTGATGAGTCGAATATCGAGACTAGGGATATCCCTCACGATGGTTGCGGTTCTCATGGTGAGTATGGTCGGGCCTGGCGTTGCAGCGGCTGCACCAGCCGCCACGGCGACTGCCACGACTGACAACGTCGTTACGAACACGAACCATGCCACGACAACGAACAGCGAGACAGTAACTTCGCAATTCCAGCAGGAACAGGCCGACTCCTGTTCCCCGCTTGAGACACGCTTAGCCAGTATTTTCAGCACGTACGGATACACAGTACCAGACAACCTCGCCGACTGTATTGATCACGACTCGAGTGCTGTCGATAGCGATGAGCCGTCGGAAACGGGACCGGATGCTCCCGACTCGGACGACGATACTGACGAGAGCGACACCGACGAAACCGACGAGACCGAGGAGCCGAGTGACACGACCGACGATTCGTCCGACAGTGACGAGACCGAGACCGACGAAACCGACGACTCGGCAGACACTGACTCCAACTCCGATGCTGACGAGACGGACGAGACGGACGAAGAGTCGAACGACGACACGACTGACTCCTCGACTGACGAAGAAACGGACACTGACACCACGACGGATAGCCAAGACGGCGACCAGACTGACTCTTCGACTGACGAAGAAACGGACACTGACACCACGACGGATAGCCAAGACGGCGACCAGACCGACTCCTCGGCTGACGAGGAGACTGACGGCTTCGATCGCGCCGCCGTCGAGCGTGGGATCCACGAGGCCGTCAATGACGAACGAACCGCGCGTGGCCTGAACGAACTGGCGTTCGATACGGAACTCCGTGATATCGCACGAGAGCACAGCCGTGACATGGCCGAGCGAGACTACTTCTCTCACACGAGCCCTGACGGAGACACCTTCGCCGACCGCTACGCCGACGCGGGATACACGTGTCGTGTCGACGGCAGCGGCAACACGTACTACACCGGTGGCGAGAACATCGCACAGACGTGGTACGACACGGCCGTTCGGACCGACGGCGGTACCGACACGTACACCACCGAAACCGAACTCGCGAACGCGATCGTCACCCAGTGGATGAATTCACCGGGCCACAGAGAGAACATTCTCGCACCGCAGCGGGAGAACGAAGGCATTGGCATCTACATGACCGACGACGGCAAAGTGTACGCGACGCAGAACTTCTGCTAACTGCAGTTTACACGCCGCAGCATTTTTCACGCATCGATCGTCGTTGCGACCACCCTGCGATCGGTTCGCAGGCCGATACTCGAGCGCAGTCGCAGTCTCCCGAATGCTGAGTACACGCAACAGCCGACGCCGACCGTCAGCCCGTTCCGGGGCCTTTTTCCTCACAGCCAGCCAACTCGACCCGTGACCGACGAGGCGATTTCGACCGGCTGTGACCCGGTTGACGAGTTGCTCGGTGGTGGCTTCGAACGCGGGACTGTCACGCAGTTGTACGGGCCACCGGCCGCTGGGAAGACGAATCTTGCACTGTCGGCGGCTGTCGAAACGGCCGTCGACGATGGCACCGTCGTCTACATCGACACCGAAGGCATCTCCGTCGACCGCTTCCAGCAGTTGCTCGAGGCGACTGTCGATGACGGCCCGGCTCAAAACGGCGCTGACGACGCTCTCGAAGCGGTCGCCTCTCGGATCGTCATCGAGGACGTACTGGACTTCGAGGAGCAAGCTGAAGCCGTCCGCGACGCCGAGGAGTTCGCTGAGCGCGCCGACCTGATCGTGTTAGACAGCGCGACTGGCTTCTACCGGCTCGAGCGAACTGGTGACGGCGACGACGGCGAGGCACTGCGAAACGTCACCCGACAGGTGACCCACCTGCTGTCGCTGGCGCGGAAACACGATCTCGCAGTCGTCTTGACGAATCAGGTCTTTTCCGATCCGGACTCGGATCGCACCCGGGGACTGGGCGGCAATACCTTGGAACACTGGACCGGGGCCGTCGTCCGCCTCGAGCGCTTCCGTGGCGGCAACCGGCGTGCAACGCTCGAGAAACACCGCTCGAAACCCGCCGGAGAATCGGTTCAGTTCCGGATTACGGCAACCGGGCTCGAGGGAGCCGACGAGATGGGCCGCCCCTGAGAGCCAAACTCGAAATAGCTTGCTCACAGTGGTGTGGTGAACCCGTCGAATCCACTCTCGTTCCGCCACCGAATATAAAAACGCTGACTGGTTTCGTCCGAGCGCGAGCAGCCTAGATCTCGTTGAGCTTCCGCAAGAGCTGGCCGCGGTACTCCTCGTCGCTAGTGACGCCTTTGAGTTCTAAGACGTTGCGCTCGAGTTTGTCCAGTGCGACACGGAAGGCGTTTTCAGCGCCGTAGCCTTCGCCGGTGCCGGCAACCTGGCCTTTGTTGGTTCGCAGGCGGATCTGCGCCTGGACGAGTGGGGTGCCACGGAGCTTCTCGTTGTGTTCGTGGAAGCGGACGTGGGCGTGCATCACCTGCATGTCGGCGTACTTGTCCGAGACCTCCTCGATGCTCTGGACGATCGACTCCCGAGTGATGGTATCGAGCATCGAGATGTTGGTGATCTGGACGTCCATGTGCTCTTCCTCGGTAAACGTCAGCGCGCGCAGGATGTCTGTCTTGGTGATGATTCCGATGACGACGCGGTCGTCGTCCGCCGGCGTGACCATCAGGCCCGCGTAATCGTCCTTGAGCATCGCCTCGGCGGCCTCCTTGGCGGTGGCGTCAAGCGTCGTCGTCTGGACGGGGCTGTTCATGATGTCGTAGACGGGGACATCAAGCATCCGCTGGCTGTCGCCGACCCGGTCACCGGTCGTCGTCGTGTCGCTTTTGCGGATGACAAAATCGGCAATGTCGTGGGTCGTCACGACGCCCGAGAGGTAGCCGTTCTCGTTGAGAATCGGCAGCCGCGAGATGCCGTGCTCGCGGAGCAGGTTGATCGCCTTGCCGATCCCGTCGTCCTCACGGAGCGTAACCGGGTCGTCGGTGTAGATGTCCTCGACGGTAAGGGCATCGAGGTTGTCCAGGACCGCCTCGAGGATGTCGTCGTTGCTGATGACGCCCCAGAGGTCACCGTGTTCGAAGACCGGCGCGACCTTCGCGTTGCTCTCGACGAGGACGCGTGCGGTCTCGCGGACGTCCTCTTGACGGTCGACCTTGGGTGACGGCGTGCTTCGGCTGGGTTTGGTGAGTGCGGATACTTTCGCGTCGTCCTCGACGTGGGACTGGAGGACCTCCCGCTCGCTGATGACGCCCTCGTATTCCCCGTCGTTGGTAACGATAATTCCCTTGGGGTTGCTGTTCTCGAACTGCGAACGGACTTTCCCCATACGCGTGCCAGCGTCGACTTCGATAAACTCCGTGGTGGCGATATCAGCGATATTCATCCTTCTCTCATGAGATACTGTCCCCCACGTATTTAAGATACTGCCCGTTTTGGCCGGGTGGCTCCAGCCCAGGGGTTTTTATACCTGCCGTTGAATTGCAGCCGATGCTCGACATCAGCGTCTTCGGCCGCTACACCTACCTCGTCACCGAACTCGTGTGGGGAACCGTCGCCGCCCTCCTGTTACGGCGTGCGAACGCGCTCCGAAAGGCAGCGGTCACGATCCTTGCGCTGTATCCAATCGCCTACGTCTGGGACCGATACACGCTCGCCGTCGGCGTCTTCGACATCAAACTTCGGACCGGCATCGACATCGCTGGCATTCCGCTCGAAGAACACCTGTTCATGGCGGTCGTCCCCGGACTCGTCGTCGGGATTCACGAGACGATCTTTGGCGACGGGACAGAGTCCGGCGGCTCCGCCTAAGCATGTGTCGCTCGTCGACGATGCGGACGTGGGCTGTTGGAGGTGCCGATCAGCCTTCCCGTTCGCGCAGCGTCGCCAGATCGTCGGTGATTTGTTGTCTGGACACGCGCGGCGAGTCGGGGTTCCGTTGGGCCTGAAGCTTGTACGCGCGTTCGACGTATCCGTCCTGGTTCACAAGGAGGATCACACCCGCGTGTGAGAACATATAGGCATCCATGTTCTCCGGTTCCGTTTTGGTGAAATGAATGCCGTAGTTCTCCTGGACGACCTCTTTCGCACGCTCCTTGCTCTGTGGCCGCAGGAAGTACCAGTTCCCGTCGTCCATCTCGACCCGGTGTTTGTCGGCCCACTCCCGGAAGGCGTCGGCGTCGTCTCTGGCGGGATCGAACGTCGTCTCGACGAACGACACTTGGTCGCCGTACCCCTCCTCGCGTGCGTAGTCCTGCGTCTGCGCCATGAGAGCGGTCAGACGTGGACACATCGTCATGCAGTTCGTGTAGATGAACGTCACCAGCAGATCCGTCTCGAAATCATCGGGCATCGAGACCTCGGTGTCGTCTCGCAGCGGTGCCGGCAGGGTCGCCGACGGGAGCGCCTGGCCATGGGTCGGGAACGGGAGATTGGACGGATCATCGACGCCCTCCCACTCTTTCGCGTCGAGATACGTATTCGACCCGCCGTCACTACCGCTGCCCAACATGCCCATACAGCCGCTCAGGCTCAGTGCGACACCGGAGCCAACTGACGCAAGCAGTGTCCGTTTGCGCATCGATATCGACGATTGCAGTCTCAGCCTAAAGCTTCATCTGGTATATCCCTCGAAACTTCGCACTCGAGTGAGTAGACGACCGTTGTATCAAACGCGTCGGATGTCTCAGCCGCTGTGAGCGGTCGCGGTTCTCTTGTAGCCACGGGCCAACTGTCGAGTCGATGGATCGGCGGCGGCCCGCGACGGGAGACACGAACGCCGACGGGAGCACCGACCGTGCACTCGTGCGGGGACTGGTGAATCTCCTCGTCGCCATCCTCCTCGTCTGTTCGCTCGCGCTCGGAACCGCCCTGTTTGCACCGCAGTTTATCGACGGCATCGACATCGGCGAGCAGCCATCTCCCAGCCCCGAGCCGCCGCCGGCCGGCGAGCGAAACCCTGCAGTGGCCGACTCCGGTAATCCGGGGGCCTCGAGTTACGAGACCGGCGTCGAGGTGGTTCGCTCTGCGACCGTCGAGGACTTCGTCCACGCCAAAATTAACGACCGACGGGCCGCCCACGACCTCCCACCGCTCGAGTGGGACGGGACAGTCGCGTCCGTCGCACGCGCACACAGCGCCGATATGGCCCGGCGTGACTACTTCGCTCACCGGAATCCGGACGGCGAAGCGCCTGCCGACCGATTTCAGGATGTTGCCAACTACTGTCAGGGATACGGTGAGAACATCGCCAAAACGTGGCTCGGCCGACGCGTCAGCCAAGCCGACGACGACGGTATCGTTCGCCACCGAACCGCAGAAGGGCTCGCGACCGGACTGGTCAACCAGTGGATGAACTCTACGCCACACCGACGGGCGATCCTCGAGGAAGGCAGAACACCTCGCTGGGATCGGGCCGGCGTCGGCGTTTACATCGCTGATGACGGGGCGGTTTACGCGGGGCAGAACTTCTGCCAGGAGTGGTGAGCGGTCGGTGGGTGTTCCCGTCTCGAGCGGGACTCAGCGTAATTCGAGGTGGAGCCTCCGGCCTCAAGGAGCGACCGAAGCGTAGCGAAAGGAGCGAGTGGGCCGGAGAGGAAACCGATATGATACGACGTAACTGGCATACTGCGACCGACCGACTCCCGAACGTATAAGTACCGTTTCCCCTTCCCTGAATTATAGACGTGCGCCGAACCGCCGTCGTGAAACTCACCGTTTCCGACGAGCAACGCGACGTACTCCACCGAACCGCCGAGCAATACCTGTACTGCGCGAATCGTACCGCTGACTACTGTTGGTCCGACACCTCCTACACCGAGTGCAAGACCAACAAACGGCAAGTACGGGACGCACTCTACTCCGAACTTCGAGAGGAGACGGAGTTACAGGCCCAACTCGTCCAAGCCGCCATCCGTCGCGCCGTCGAAGCCGTCAAAGGCGTTATCGAACGCTGGAAAAAGGGACAGCGCGTCTCTTGTCCGACGTTCACCGCCGAAACGATGGACTACGACACGCGGAGCGCAACCTTCTACCGAAACAAGGTGTCGCTGGCAACGGTTGAGGGCCGGGTCGAACCGTCGTTCATCCTCCCGGCAGACAGCCCGACGCCCTACGAGCGGTACGTTCTCTCCGAGGATTACGAGTTCCGTGAGAGTACGCTCCGGTACGACGCGGTGGACGACGAGTTCTACCTCAACATCTCTACTCGGCGATGTGAATCTAACGGCGACGACGCAGAGGTTCCAGCAGATACCGAGCACCCCGACCAAACGGTCCTCGGTATCGACCTCGGCGTCAACAGTCTCGCCGTCTCCTCAACCGGGCGCTTCTGGCAAGGTGACGACTACGACCACTGGTGCCGCGAGTTCGAGAAGCGACGTGGTGAGATGCAACAGCGCGGCACGCAGGCCGCACACAACGCTTTGCTTCGACTCGGCAAACGCGAAGAAGCGTGGCGGAAACAGTACATCCACACCGTCGCCAACGAACTTGTCACCGAAGCCGTCGAACACGACTGCGACGTTATCGTGTTCGAGGACCTAACCGACATACGCGAGCGATTTCCGCACGCGAAGTGGCACCACATGTGGGCGTTCCGACGCCTCTACGAGTACGTCGAGTACAAGGCACCAGGACGCGGTGTCTCCGTGGAGCAAGTCGAGCCGAACCACACGTCTCAACGCTGTTCTCGAACGGACTGCGGGTTCACGCACGACGACAATCGCCACGGAGAACGCTTCTGTTGCCAGAAGTGCGGGTACGAGGTGAACGCAGACTACAACGGCGCGAAGAACATCGGGCTACGGTACGCTCGGAAGCGGACACACAAACTCCGTTCCTCGCCCAAGTCGGGGAGCGGAGACGCAGAAGTAGACCTGCGTATAAATGGTGGGGCGTTGAACGGCAAGAGTCACCAGCCTGTTGCTGGCGATTAATCGTCGGGAGTCCACATCAAAGCCCCACCCTCAAGGACAGAGGCGCGGAGCGCCGAGGGAGTAGGATGGGGTAGTTTACGATTGAGGCTGACGATTGCTGACAGTCGCGGCGAAAAAACCGGCACTGACCGAGGCACAGAGAGTGCGAACGACTTACAGGTTCTTGGGCACCACCGTCGTACGTTCCCTATGGAGGTTCCCGAGACGCTCACCGCGATCTATCGGACGGCGAGCGACCGCGATCTGACGTTTCTCGCGGCTGGCTTCGCGTATTACGCGTTCATCTCGCTTATCCCGCTCGTTTTGCTCGCGCTCGTCGTTGGCTCGCTGATCGGTGGTGAGCAGGCGGCCGAGCAGTTGATCACTGCCGCCGGCGACTTTCTCCCGGCAGCAGGTGAACAACTCGTGACTGATGCACTGACGACCGAAGCCGGGCGCGCTGAAGCGACCATCATCGCGCTCGTCGTCGCCGCGTGGGGTGCGCTCAAGGTCTTCCGCGGGCTGAGTCTGGCGTTCGACAAGGTCTACGACGAGGTTGCCGAGGACTCGATGGCCGACCAGATCAAAGACGGACTCACCGTCATCGTCGCCGGCGCAGGCGCGCTTGTACTGATGATCGGGATCGGGGCACTGCTCGCGATCGTTGCCGATACCATCCCGTTCGTCGGTGCCCTTGGCTGGCTCTCGTTGCTGGTCGGACTGATCTTCGTCTTCCTACCGATCTACTACGTCTTGCCGCCGATTCCGGTTACCCTGCGCGAGATCCTTCCCGGTGCGGTCTTCGCCGCCGTCGGCTGGACGATTCTGCAGTTCGGCTTCCAGATTTATGCGGCAAACGCCGCCCAGTACGAGGCCTATGGCGCTGTCGGCGTGGTCATCCTGTTCGTCACCTGGCTCTACTTCGCCGGCATCATCATCCTCGTCGGTGCCGTCTTCAACGTCGTCCAGTCACACCCCTCGATCGCGGCGTAGGGGCTCGCTCGAGGCGCGGTCCGTCTCGAATTCCGGACTGTCGGAACAGGGGAACAGTTATGTCTTCGGCAGCGCCAGACTGCCATCATGAGCGACGAGCGTGCAGCCGATTCGGACGGTGCCGACAATGCCGAGTCGGGCGACAGCCTCGAGCCAGGTGGTGGCCCACAGCGTGTCGTCTCCGAGGAGAGCGTCGACGACATTCTCGCGTCGCTCGATGAGACGAAATCAGAGTCAGTGGACCCGAGCGACACGACCGCCACGACGGACGAGTCTGATGCCGTGACGACCACGTTCGACGAGGACGACGTTCCGGCAGCCGACGAGACGACCGACGACGCGAGTCAGCCAGACACAGGACCGGTCACCGAGACTGCGCCGGCCGACCACACAGTTGCTGACAGCGAGCCGGGCGCGGACGCAGTCGACGACACTGCCGATACCGACGACACCGACAGCACCGACGCACCGTCAGAGCCGGACGCGGACGCGACCGCAGACAGCACTGCGACGGTCGATGCCGCTGCCTCGAGCCTACCCGACGACGCCTCGCTCGAGGAACTGGCCGCCCGCATCGAGGACGGGACCGTCACGGGCGCGGACGTTCGAGCGGCCGAGGCTGGCGACGGCCGCGAGTCGACCCCCGAGATCGACGAGGTCGAACTCTCGCTTGACGATCTCGAGACGTCTGGCGTCGGTGACACGGAGAGCGATCCCGATGTACCCGACGATGCTGGCCCGTTGGCCGGCTCGATCGACAGCGACGGTGTGTCCGATGCGAGCGACGACGACGACAGCGACGAAGACGACGCCCCCGGACTGCTCGGACGAATCAAGAGTTTCTTCTCACGATAACGCGCCGTCCGTCGTTCGTGGCTATCTCGCTCGAGGCTGCCTGTTCGCTTAGCCGACCAGTGTGATGAGCACGAACAGCGTCGCGATCGAGAGCAATGTCGTGACGAAGACGTTCAGCGATGCGAACTCCCGGTCGCCGCCGAGTTCGTTCGCGAAGACGAACGTCGAGACGGCCGTCGGCGTCCCGAACATCACCACGCTAGCGGTGAACGTCGCCGAATCGACGGCGAGCGTCGAGAAGACAGCCCACGCGAGTACTGGCATCAGCCCGATTTTGAGCGCGACGACGGTGGCAGTCGCCTCGAGATCGACGTCGGCGGGATCGACCTGTAGGGACGCGCCCACACAGAGCAACGCGATCGGCAACGCCAGCGAGCCGACGGCGTCGAGCCCGGTCGCGGCGGCCGACGGAATCGAGAACCCGAGCGAGCCGACGGCGAGTCCGCCGACCAGCGTTGCAAGGACCGGATTGGTCGCGAGCCCGCGGAGTTCCTTTGCGAGCGACACGTCGGCTCCGTTCAGCGTCGACAAGACGAGAATCGTCAGCGGCATCTGCGTCAGCGTCACAACGCCCAACACGACGCTCGCGATCGCCGTCACCGACGCATCGAACGTCGCTGCGACCAGTGGCAAGCCGAGATAGCCCAGATTCGAGTGATACGACTGGACGATGGCGACGCTGCGACGCGCGCTCGAGTCACGGTTGCGGTGGACGAGCGCGGCGAGGCCCACGGTCGTAAACAGCACCAAAAGAAGGCCACCGACCAGTGCCGGCGAGAGAAGGTCACCAATAGCTCTGTCGTAGGTAGAGACGAAGATCAGCGCCGGCAGCGCGACGTAGTACGCGAAGGCGTTCAGCAGTTCGGTCCGACGGCGATCGAGAATGCCAGTCGTCCGCAATCCGGCACCGAACAGCAACACCGCGAGCAGCGCCAGCAGCCGTCCGACGACTTCCATGTCAGGGTTCAGTTGATTCGGGGGTTTGTACCGTTCGGTCGTCTACGGCTATGTGTCGAGCTTTCACACCCCTCAGTTTCGTCTGAGTCAGCTCTTTGCTGGGCGAGTTCAGCCAGCGTGCTGATCGATATCGACCGTGACAGCTCCATTCAATCGATCGGCAGGAACCTGATAGCTACCCTGCAACACGGCGTCAATTCAGAAACGTTCATGATGTGTTGTACATATTGCACACTATCATGAATCTTACCCGTCGAAACGTACTCGGCGTTGCAGGCGCGTCGATGGCGACTGGTGTCGCCGGCTGTCTTGGATCGAATGAAGCGGGGAACGGAAACGGCAATGGCGTCGACTTGCCCGAGTATCACCGCTGGCTCACGACCGACAGCAACGGCTCGCTCAGTTACGTCTACGTTGACTGGAACCACCTTTCGACCCTCGAGTACGGAAATCAAAGTACCAGCAACTCAACCACCGGATCACAGTCGGACCCGATGCTTGGACTTCCGCTGACAGGCATGGTGGCAGCGGCCTTCGTCGTCGGTTTCGGCCTCAGCGCGTACGGGATCTCGGGGATGATCAACTATGGCCAGTACAGTCAGTCGGGAACTGAGACTGACGAGACCGGGGGCATGAAATCGAAAAGCGATGCGATGCTCTCGACAAACGAGGCCATCGTCCTGACTGGAGACATCGACACTGCGGAGGTCGATGGGATTCTGACAGCCGAACCGGAGGGATTCACGCTTTCCAAACAGTACGAGCAGACCGACGAAATCGGAGACTACGGCGTCTACACGCCGGTCGACGAGGAGGGCAGCGAGGCGATCGCCGTCAGCGATGGCGCGCTCGTCTTTACGAGTGGTGACGGCGTTACAGAGCCGGTCGACGCGGTTCGGACCCCGATCGAGGCCGCCGCGGGCGAGACGGAACGGGCAACCGAGGCGAACGACGACCTCGAGTGGCTTGTCTCGACTGCAGGCCATGGTCACCTCGTGGTTGGCGGCTACGGCGAGTCGTTCGAGCCCGCCGCCGAAAGTGACGACGGCGAGAGCGGTGACAACGTCTCCGATCTCGGAAGCGGAACCCAGGACGAATTCAACATGGAGTATACCGAACTCGAAGCCATCGACAGCGGCGTCAGTTCACTCACGTTCGACGACACCGGGTCGCAGGCGACCGGCGAATTCGCGGCGATCCTCGGCGACGGGGAGGCGAGCGCGCTCGAGGACTCGCTTGGGTCGTCGGCCGCCGAGAGTTCGGTCACGGTTGAGGACGGTCGCGTGACCGCCACCGCGACGTGGGAATCGATCAATTGACGCTCGCGCCGTTTTCGATGTCACGCCTCGAGACGATGCTGTCGCCCCATCGCCGCCACGCGGAACTCGGTCGTGCCCGTGACGAGGAGGGCACCTCCGACACCGGCGAGGAGGAGGGTTGTGACCGGCGGTGTGAGGCCCGTGACGAGGATGGTTCCGCCGACGGCACCGGCGAGGAAGCCAAACTGAACCGCGAGGACGCTCGCGATGCCCCAACTGCGGCTGACTGGCGCGTATAGCCCGCCGACGGCAACCGTCTCGGCGAGCGCGTGGACCGTCAGGACGGTCAGTGCGACGAGCCCGAACGAAGCACTCGTCGCGTAGATGCCCGCGACGAGGATCCCTTCGACGACGCGATGGGTCAGCACCGCGCCGAGTGCCGCGTCCGCACAGCCGGCGTGCGGTGACACGCCGTGTTCGCGTCCAACCCAGGCGATCGCCCCGCCGAGCAGTCCGCCACCGATCGCCAGCAGCCACTGCTGTGTGAGACCCGATATCAACGCTGCGAGTCCCAGCACGATCACCAGTACCGTCACCTCGCGCCGCGTCGTTGTGCCGTGGATGTTCGCAACGGCAGCGGCAGATTTGGATCGGTAGTGCGAGACGGTACCGAGCCCAACTGCGACGCCAAGCAGCGCTGAGAACCCGATCGCGACGACGAACGGAATCGCCGGCTCGTTGGCACCGGCCGCTGCTGTCTCCGAGCCAGTCCCGTGGGCGCTGACGACTGCAGGCCAGATTGCGAGCGCGACGAGCGCGGTCGCGGTCGCTCGGTTCACTCGCATCGTCGCCCACCAGTTTTCGTTGAGTAGATCATCATCGTATTGTCACCGGTTCGATCAGCCCGCAGTCCGTCGGCGGGCTGCCGCCTACCCCCGCGAGCGATCGTCGGCTCGAGGGGGTGTCTTCGCTCGTTGCACCTACAGCCAGACGTCACTCGTGCAGTCGCCGTCGGGCCAGCGGATCTCGTGGGCGCGAGCTGGTCCTTCCGGTAGCGTCCCGAAGTCGACGAGGAAGTCCTCGTCGAGGGTCATCGTCCCCCTGCGGGGGTCCACGTCGGCTTTCAGCATCACCGAGCCCTGCTTGCCTTCCTCGGGGAAGAACTGGTCGTCCCACGTCGAGTACAGCGATGTCGTAAAGTACAGACGCTCGCCGTCGAGTGAGAGCTGGAGCATCTGCGGGCCAGCGTTGATCGGCCGGCCCTGCACCGCCTGGCGGTCACCGAAGAGCCCGCCCACGGAGAACGTATCGGCCAGCCGTGGGGTCGACGGATCGGAGATGTCGTACATGCGGACCTCGCCGTGGAGCCAGTTTGCGAAGAACAGGTAGCGGTCGTCCATCGAGATCAGGAGGTCCGTGATGAGGCCGGGGACGGGCATGTCCCAGTCCTCGTGTTCGCGCGCCTCCACGTCGATGACGTTGTCCGCGTGCCACTCGCCGTCCTCGCGGTACAGGTGGAACATGTTCGACGAGAGTGCGGCCCCGACGTAGGCGTGGTCCGATTCGGGGGTGTGCAGGAAGCGCACCTCGAGTGGGATCATCCCCGCTTCGCCGAGGTCGATCGTCTGTTCGACCGTCCGGTCCTCCCAGTTCCAGAAATGCAGCTTCTGGCCGTATTTCCCGGCTTCGACATCCTCGAGATCGAACCCCGGATAGTAGGTTTTCGGCGCAGCCCACTCGCTCGAGATCATCACGTTCCGGCGTGGTTGGTACCAGTAATCGTAGTTCATCTCGATGTCGCCCGGCGTGTCCCAGCGCCCTTCGATCTCGAAGTCGTCGTTCAGAAGGAGAAAGCCGCCCGGGAGCTCGCCGTCGGCGTTGCCGAGCATGCTGATCATGATCTCCCCCTCCGGGATGCAGTGGACCGTATGCGGGGCCGAGAGATCGTACTTGAAGACCTCCTCGGGTTCGATCACAGTGACGAGCTCGGGGTGCTCGCGGTCGTTGGTGTCGATGATGTGAATGCGCGACGAGCGGTTGCCGGGAACGACAAGGTATCGTCGCTTTGCATCCTCGACGTGGCAGGACGACGAGCAGGCGTTCCAGCCGAAGTGGTGTAGCTCGTCACCGACGGTCGGCATTTCGACCCGATCGATGACGTCACAATAGGTCGACGAGTCAGGGTCGACGTCGACGACAGTCAGCATGTCAGGTGCGTCGACGTCCGTCCCGACGTAGAGCGCCGGGACGTAGGCAACGGATTCTCGAGTCGCCTCCTCGATCGCGGCCTGTGGCGTCTCGTATCCCACCGCCCCGGAGTGGTGTTCGTGGACGCGACTGTCACTGCCGTGCTTTGAGTGCGAACTCATATCCGATATTACATCGAGTGGTATGATAAACGAATATCGTGGAAAACAGTGACAATTTTTCGGTCAGGTGTTTCGGCGGACCGGTCTTCTACTGGGGAAAGGCACAGTCGACTCGAGACGTCTGTGGCTGATTCGGGATGGTTCAGACGATCGGCTTGTCCACAGGAGTGTCAGCACCGCGCTCGCTTGTCGATTCCACTGTGTCTAGCTTGTCCTGATCAATCGCTCGAGTGGGACGAATGCACCGCTTAGGAACTTGTTCGCAGGAAAATTAGTGGGTTGGGGCAGATTTGAACTGCCGGCCTCCTCCATGTCAAGGAGGTGTCATAACCAGACTAGACCACCAACCCGCCTGGTTTCGGTCTGCGTGACCTCACTGCCACGCTTCCTGACTGCATTCAATCGTTGCTCGCCACCGTAATTGAAGGTTTCGAATCGAAGGCCGTACGGGAGTCCCCCTCACGCATCCGGTCGACACGCTTAAGTTGATGTACGAATTTGGGCATTACAAGACAACAACGTACATTGGTGTTCACTATGCAGGAGTACGTCGAACGAGTGACCGAGGGACAGGATCTGACACAGAACGAGGCTCGAGCGGCGTCGACGGCCGTTTTCGAGGGTGCAACGGAGGCACAGATCGGCGCACTCCTGACGGCGTTGCGCGCGAAAGGAGAGACGGAAGCCGAGATCGCAGGCTTCGCCGAAGGGATGCGCGAGGCAGCTCGCACGATCTCGCCGGACCGCGAGCCGCTGGTCGACACCTGCGGCACCGGTGGCGACGACTACAACACGATCAACGTCTCGACGACGAGCGCGATCGTCGCCGCGGGTGCTGGCGTTCCGATCGCCAAGCACGGCAACTACTCGGTTTCATCGTCGTCGGGCAGCGCGGACGTCCTGGAAGAGGTCGGCGTCAACGTCGAGGCCGAACCGCCGGCCGTCGAGGAAGCCATCGAAGACGACGGCATCGGCTTCATGCTCGCACCGGTGTTCCACCCGGCGATGAAGGCCGTCATCGGCCCTCGCAAGGAGCTGGGTATGCGGACGATCTTCAACGTGCTTGGGCCGCTGACCAACCCCGCCGGTGCGGACGCACAGGTCGTCGGCGTCTACGACGCCGATCTTGTCTCGACGCTCGCGGACGCCCTCTCGCGGATGGATATCGAGCGCGCGCTGGTCGTCCACGGTGCGGGCACCGACGAAATCGCCATCCACGGTGAGACCGTCGCCGCCGAAGTCGAGGGTAATTCCGTTGAGGAATACACACTCGAGCCTGCTGATCTGGGCCTCGACGAGCACGCGATCGGCGACATCGCCGGCGGCGCTCCCGAGGAGAACGCCGCGGATATGCGCGGCATCCTCGAGAGCGACGTGACCGGTGCCAAACGCGACGTCATCCTGGCTAACGCTGGCGCGGCAATCTACGTCGCGGGCGAGGCCAACTCGCTCGAGGCCGGTGCCGATGCCGCCCACGAGGCGATCGAATCCGGCGCGGCGGCCCGGAAACTCGAGCAGCTTTGTAGCGTGACGCCACAGCCAGAGGGACGATGACGCGAGTCAAGGTCTGTGGACTCACCAGCGAATCCGATCTCGCGGCGGCTGTCGACGCGGGTGCGGACGCGGTCGGCATCATCTGTGACGTGTCGGTCGACACGCCGCGTGAGGTGTCTGTCGAACGAGCTACGGAGCTGGCAGCCGCCACGCCGCCGTTCGTGACGAGCGTGCTCGTGACGATGGTCGACGATCCCGCCGACGCAGTCGAGTTAGTCGAGGCAGTCGAGCCCGACGCGCTCCAGCTCCACGGCGGCGGCCATCCCGACGACCTCGACGCCCTGCAATCGGCGGTCGACACCGATCTCCTGCTCGCGATCGACGCCGATGACGTGACGAGCGCTGAGGCCTACGACGGCGTCGTCGACGGACTCATCGTCGACACCGCGGGCGAGGACGGCGGTGGCGGGACCGGCCGGACCCACGACTGGGATCGAACCCGGTCGGCCGCGGCCGACCTCGAGTCGCCGGTGATCCTCGCGGGCGGGCTCACGCCCGCAAACGTCACCGATGCGGTCAGGACCGTCGAGCCGTTCGCCGTCGACGTCGCAAGCGGCGTGGAGCAACGCGGCGGCGTCAAAGACGTTGATGCCGTCCAATCGTTCGTCAACCGAGCGAAGACCGCCTCCCGACCGGCGGAGCCGGAGCCGTGATCACCATGACCGAGTCCGATACTACTGAGCCGTCGACGTTCGACATCGACCGAGAGACGTTTCGTTCCTACGCGGGTGCGAGCGCGGACCGAGCAGATCAGCCGGTCGTCGTCCGCACCGTCGCGACCCTCGAGGTCGACACAACTCCGCTTGCAGCCTATGCCGCACTCACCGGCCGTTCTGGGGCGAGCGACCGCGACCGCACACCGTACGCGTTCCTCCTCGAGAGTGCCGAAAAGACCGCCTCGAGCGACCCCGATGGTGCCTTCCGGCCAAGTACCACGGGTGCCGCACGCCACGCGCGCTACTCCTACGTGGGCTACGATCCCGACGCCGTCGTGACGGTCGAATCCGGCGACGCAACAGTCGAAGCGCTGTCCGACGACGCGCCGCTTGCAGCGATCGAGACGGACGCCGACGGCGACACCGTCGACGCGCTCCGGGCGGCGATGCCGGACGTACGCCTCGAGAACGTCCCCGACCACGACCGGCAGCATCTCGAAGGCGGGCTGGTCGGCTTTCTGGCCTACGACGCCGTCTACGATCTCTGGCTCGAGGAGGTCGGACTCGAGCGGCCCGACTCGCGATTCCCCGACGCGCAGTTCCTCCTGACGACGAAGACGCTGGCGTTCGACGAACGCGACGGGACGGTCTCGCTGGTCTTTACGCCCGTCCTCGAGGCCGACGACGATCCCGATGCGGTGTACGACGCGCTCGTCGACGAGGCGGCCGCCGTCGCCGCAACGCTGCGCGAAGCCGACCAGCCCGAGACTGGCGGGTTCGTCCGCGAGGACGAGGTCGCGGGGCCGAAAGACGAATACGAGGAAAGCGTTCGGCAGGCCAAAGAGCACGTCCTCGACGGCGACATCTATCAGGGCGTGATCTCCCGGACGCGAGAGCTGTACGGCGACGTCGATCCCCTCGGCTTCTACGAGGCGATGCGCGAGGTGAACCCGTCGCCATACATGTATCTGCTCGACCACGACGATCTAACCGTCGTCGGGGCCAGCCCTGAAACGCTCATTTCCGTGCGCGGCCGCGAGGTCATGTCGAACCCGATCGCGGGGACCTGCGACCGGGGCTCGAGTCCCGTCGAGGACCGGCGACTCGCAGGCGAGATGCTCGCCGACGGCAAGGAGCGAGCCGAGCACACGATGCTGGTCGATCTGGCGCGCAACGACGTGCGCCGCGTCTCGGAACCTGGTTCGGTCCGCGTCGACGAGTTCATGAACGTCCTCAAGTACAGCCACGTCCAGCACATCGAGTCAACCGTGACCGGCCGACTGGCCGACGATTCGGACGTTGCCGAACCACGTTCGGCAGCCCGGGAGACGGAGTCTCCCGACGCGTTCGACGCGACGCGGGCGTCGTTCCCTGCCGGGACGCTTTCGGGTGCGCCGAAGATCCGCGCGATGGAGATCATCGACGGCCTCGAGTCCGAGCCACGCGGCCTCTACGGCGGCGGCGTCGGCTACTACTCGTGGACCGGTGATGCAGACTTCGCGATCGTGATCCGGACTGCAACGGTCGAAAACGAGGGTGAGCAGGACCGCGTTACGGTGCAGGCCGGTGCAGGACTGGTCGCAGACAGCGACCCGACCGCCGAGTACGAGGAAACGGAGAAAAAGATGGGCGGGGTTTTAGCGGCGCTCGAGGAGATCGAACGTCCAGCCGCCGAGCCGTCGGGAGACGCCGAAGCAACGCCGGAGGTGAGTCGATGAGCGCGACGGCAGAGGAGACGGACGCGACCGACGACGAAACGGTGGCCGCGGAGCCGCTTACGGTCCTGTTTGTCGATAACTACGACTCCTTTACGTACAACCTCGTCGAGTACGTCAGCCAACTGCCCGACACTGAAACGGAGGTGCTGAAGAACACGGCCTCGCTTGCGGACGTGCGCGCCGTCGACCCCGACGCGATCGTCATCAGTCCGGGGCCGGGTCATCCGAAACACGACCGCGACGTCGGTGTCTCGATGGCCGTGCTCCGTGAACTCTCCCCCGAAGTGCCGACGCTGGGGGTTTGTCTCGGCCTCGAGGCCGCCATCTACGAGTACGGTGGCACCGTCGGCCGCGCGCCCGAACCGATCCACGGCAAGGCCTCCGCGGTCGACCACGACGGCGAGGGCGTCTTCGCCGGCCTCGAGCAGGGCTTTCGGGCCGGACGGTATCACTCTCTGGTCGCGACCGAAGTCCCCGACTGTTTCGATGTCTCAGCGACCGCAGAACACGACGATGAAACGCTCGTCATGGGCGTGCGCCACCGAGAGTATCCACTCGAGTGCGTGCAGTTCCATCCCGAAAGCGTGCTCACGGCGGCCGGCCACGACGTGATCGAGAACTTCCTCGCGCAGGTTTGAGTCCGACAAGTCTGCGGTTTCGTGGCAGCGAAACGGGACGGGAGCGCTCAGAAGAAGGGGAGAAACGAGAGGTCAGTAAGGCCAGCGGCATAGAGCGCTGCGAGGACGACAGCAGCGACGATCCCGATTCTGACGGCGAGTTTGATCGCGATCTTGACCGCGACAACGACGACGGCAAAGGCGGCAAGCGCAGTCAGCACCAGCAGGATCGGTGGTACCGACGTGAGTGCGTCGAGCATATGTGATTCACCACACTACAGCGACGTAATCTTTCTGGATATCGTAACTAATCAGCGCCAGTGAGTGATCAGTCGGGAGTCGGCGACTCGAGCCACCCGGTCGCTGCTTCGTGAAAGAGAAAATCCCACGAGAGCGACGGGATATCGTCGCTTACAGTCACTTTCAGTTCGGTCTGAAAATCATTAAGGCGGTCGGCTACGTAGCACTGAGTGACCGCACAGGCGGCCGTTTCGACGGCCGCGGGAGACCTAGACACGATAGGCTACAGAGACATCTATACAACTAAATTTGTACTACTACAAGAAGAGTAGGAGAAAACACCACGCTTAAGATGAATACGTGAATACTGAACCTTCGTCACGAATGATTAGAGTCAGGACCCGGACCCATGCCAGAATCGACGCGTTGCAGCGGTGTAGCGACGAGGTGGCTCGCGAATGAGCAATACCGACCTCTCTGCGGCGGAGTTGACCCTCCCAATCAAGCGCACCGAGGGTGACATCCTCGAGGAGCGATTGACTGACAACGCATACCACAACATTCTGCCAGCGCGCTATCTGCGTAAGAACGCCGACGGCGACCTCATCGAAGAACAGGAGGATCTCTTCGAGCGCGTCGGAAAGAACATTGCGCTCGCAGAAGCCGTCTACGAGGCCGAAAAACAGGACCTCGAGATCACGGTCACGCCAGACCAACTCAAGCCCGACCACCCGCGGCGAGACGAACTCGCCGCGGAGGTCTTCGGTGCCGGTACCACTACCGACGACGATACTGAAACGACGCTTTCTATCTACAACGTCAACAAGTTCGCCTACGACACCGTCGTCCCCGAACTCCCCGACGAGATCCGCGAGCACGTCGTGGATGTCGCCGACGAGTTCCAAGAGATGATGGCGAACCTCGACTTCATGCCGAACTCGCCGACCCTGATGAACGCGGGCGACGAACTCCAACAGCTCTCGGCATGTTTCGTCGACTCTCCCGACGACGACATCGACGACATCCATCAGACCGCCAAGGAAGCCGCGCAGGTCTTCCAGAGCGGCGGCGGTATGGGCTATGCCTTCTGGCGGCTCCGTCCCTACGGCGACGCAGTCGGCTCGACCGGCGGCATTGCGTCGGGACCGATCACGTTCATGCGCACGTACGACCAGATGTGCGAGACGATCGCCCAGGGCGGCGCTCGCCGTGGCGCGCAGATGGGCGTCATGCGCGTCTCCCACCCCGACGTCATCCAGTTCATCCACGCCAAGAACAAGGACGTCTCGCTGGCCGAGACGCTGCGCCTGAACGACCCCGACGACTACACCCACACCTCCTTCCAGGACGCCTTGGACGAAGCCCGCGAACTCATCGACGACGAGGGGCGGGTCCCCAAGCATCTCCGGAACGCCGTCGAGGGCCACCTCTCGAACTTCAATATCTCTGTCGGCATCACCGACGACTTCATGAAGGCCGTCCAGAACGACGAGGAGTTTACGTTCACCAACCCCCGAACGGGCGAGGCACACATTGCAACGGAAGAGACGAAGGAGCTCTACGACATGTTCGGCCTCGGCGACTACGTGGAGGTCGGCGAGGAACTGTCGATCCCAGCCGAGGAACTCTGGGACGATATCGTCGAGGGCGCTCACGAGAACGGCGAACCCGGCGTCATCTACCTCGAGCGAGTGAACAAGCAACACTCATTCGACATCGAGAAACACCCTGACCACCGCATCCTCGCGACGAACCCCTGTGTCACCGGTGATACACTCATTAGTACTGACCGTGGTCTCGTCCCTGCAGAAGAGCTATACGAACAGGGTGTCGCGACTGACGTCGTCGTCGACGGACGGCTTAGCGAGGACTCGATCAAAGAGGCCAGTAGCGTCTACAAAACCGGCGAGAAAGACGTCTACAAACTCACTACCGAAGAAGGGTACAAACTCCGCCTCACTGCGGACCATCGCGTCATGACCGACGACGGGTGGATCGAAGCACAGGACCTCGGTGCAGGTGACACGGTCCACATTCAGAACCGGAAAGGTGGATTCGGACAGCACGGAACGGCTGCAGAGGGTCGGTCTCTCGGATGGCTCGTCGGAGACGGTCACCTCAAGCACGGCGAAGAACGTGCTGTTTTGAACTTCTACGATGAAGACGCCGAAATATCAGAGACCCTTGCGGACGACGTTAATGAAGTTGTTCGCGAGCCACTCGGTAATGGGAACTACGAAATCGGTGTTAACTCGATTTCCCGTAGCGACGACTATCGAGGTGCGCAAGCAGTCGAACAGCGGATTCGCTCGACTCGACTCTACGAATACGCTGAGGAAGTCGGTCTCACGGAGACCAAGCTTCAGGTACCCGATGCAGTGATGCGCGGCAGTGAGGAAATGGCGCGTGGGTTCCTCCAATCGCTGTTCACTGCAGATGGCTGTGTTCAAGGTAGTGTTGAGAAGGGGGTCTCTGTTCGCCTGTGGAGTTCCGATACTGATCTCCTCGACGATGTTCAACAGTTGCTCCTTAACTTTGGTATCGCAAGTAAGGTCTACGAAAGCCGTAAAGAAGCTGGTACACGTGAGCTCTCTGACGGCCGCGGCGGAACACAAGCGTACGAGACGAAAGCGCAGCACGAACTCGTCATCGTCAAAGACAACCTTGAGCGATTTGCCGACGAGATCGGGTTCCTGCTCGATTACAAGATCGAAGCGCTCGAGCAACGCCTCTCGGAGTACAACCGCGGTCCATACAGCGAGCGATTCGAGGCCACTGTTGAAACTGTCGACCACGACGGACACGAAGCAGTCTACGACCTGACCGAGCCGGACACGCACTCGTTCGTTGCGAATGGTCTTGTCGTCCATAACTGCGGCGAGCAGCCTCTCGAGGAGTACGAGGCCTGTAACCTCGGCCACATCAACCTCTCGACGCTCGCGGACCTCGAGGCCCCTGACTGGCGCGTCTGGTACGACGAGCACGGCGACGAGTACGACACACTCGCGAACGCCGTGGATGCCTTCCTCGACGACGCCGTCGACTTCGAGGAGTTCGACCGCCGCATCGAGATGGGAACCCGGTTCCTCGAGAACGTCGTCACGATGTCGGACTTCCCGGTCGACAAGATCGAACAGAAGGTCCGAGAGATGCGCAAGATTGGGCTGGGCATCATGGGGCTGGCGCAGCTGTACATCCAGCTCGGCATGGAGTACGGCAGCGAGGCCTCCAACGAGGTCGCGCGCCAGCTGATGACCCACATCAACCACACCTCGAAGTGGACGTCCCACGAACTCGCCGAGGAACGCGAAACCTTCGACGAGTGGGACAAGTCCAAGTACGCGAACCCGACCGAGTACCGCGAGTGGTTCGAGCACCAGACTGGCCTCGACGCCGACGACTGGGAGGACGGGTTCCCGATCCGGAACCACAACACGACGACCATCGCCCCTACGGGCACCACGAGTATGGTCGGCAACACCACCGGCGGCTGTGAACCCATCTACAACGTTGCCTACTACAAGAACGTCTCCGACGACGTTCAGGGCGACGAGATGCTCGTCGAGTTCGACGACTACTTCCTCCGCGTCTTGGAGGACAACGACATCGACGTCGGCGCGGTCAAAGAAGAGGCCAAAGAGCAGATGGCGACCAATCAGTTCAACGGCGTCGAGGGACTCTCGACGGTGCCCGACGCCATCGGCGAACTGTTCGTCACGACTGGTGATCTCTCGGCGAAAGAGCACGCCGGCGTGCAGGTCGCCTGTCAGGAAGGCGTCGACTCCGCGATCTCAAAGACCGTCAACGCACCCAACGACTCCACGCTTGAGGACGCCAAGGACGTGTTCGAGTACATCTACGAGCACGGCGGCAAGGGTGTCACCTACTACCGTGACGGCACCCGCAGCAAACAGGTCCTGACGACGCGAGCGGACAACACCGACTTCGCCGACGAGACCGAAGCCGCCGAGACGCTGGTCGAGCAGATCGACGAGATCTTCGGTGGGCTCGAGCAGTTCCTCGAGAGCGAGGAGGTTCAGGACGTCCTCGAGGACGACGTCGACTCGCTGCTTGGCGACGCCGAGCCGATGCCGGTCGACTTTACCGAGAAGCGCGAACGGCCCGACGCCCTCCAGGGAGTCAGCCAGCGCATCGACACCGGCTACGGGAAGATCTACGTGACGATCAACGAGGACCCCAAGACCGGCCAGCCCTTCGAGCTGTTCGCCAACATTGGCCACTCCGGTGGCTTCACCAACTCCTTTACCGAGGCGCTGGCGAAGGTCATCTCGACCTCGCTGCGCTCGGGCGTCGACCCCAAGGAAATCGTCGACGAACTCTGTGGCACTCGGAGCCCCAAAGTCGCCTGGGACAAGGGCGAGCAGATTCAGTCGATCCCCGACGCGATCGGCACCGCGATGCGTCGCTATCTCGAGGGCGAGATCGACAAGCCGTATCCGAAACAGCAGACGCTCGAGGAGTCGGCTGACGCGGATCGCGTCGAATCCGCCGGTCATGAAACCGACGGCGGCGCAGCCACAGATACAACCGACGATGCGACCCAGGACCTCATCGATGCCGGCGAGTCGCCGGAGTGTCCCGACTGTGGGTCGATGTCGCTGTACTTCTCCGAAGGCTGCAAGACCTGCGAGTCCTGTGGCTGGAGCGAGTGCTGAGCGCTGACTGAGACGGGCTGCTGTCACGATATCCCGGTGGGACCGCAGGACGGCCGCGGCCGGCCGGCACTGACTGACAGGAGTCCGTATGAAGGCGCTTCGACATCTATCTCTCTGTCTCGGTTCGCTCTTTCTTTTCGTCGTGTACCCAGCAGAACACCACACTTAGCACTCGCCAGCGAGAAGACGGTGCCATGACTGGCAACGGTGGGGAGCGTACTGCCGGTGGTGCAGAGATGGACGACACAAGTGACCGTGCGGCCGGTGGCCCGCGCTGTCCACACTGTGAGGCACCGATGTACAAACGTCACTGCAAGTACGTCTGTCCACACCACGGCGTCATTATCGATTGCAGCGACCCATTCCGGTGAGCACTTCTCGAGACTGGAGCACTCAGTTACCCGTCCGTCGATCGCCTCGAGCCGTCGGCTCGCCGCTGGGTCCGCGCGCGCAACGCACGATAGAGTGGACCGGCGAGCAAGAGGGTCGCAGCGAGCGCACAGCCAAGCGAGAGTGCAAGCCCGAGATCGCCGAATCCGTTCGTCGAAACCGTCGCCGCGGAAGCACCGACGACGACCGCGGCGATCGTCCACGGCAGTTCACCGATCGCCGTTCCGACGACCAGATGCCGGAGGTCGACATCGCTGACGGCGGCCGCACACGTCGCGACGTCCGAGGGGATCGGTGCCAGCCGCGAGGCGGTGACG
>Ga0207720_100169_pt1 | contig 60297 bp, 54 predicted proteins | sample A23P2SouthBayCA_2_FD_187751 | JGI IMG/M metagenome (GOLD analysis project Ga0207720, IMG submission 187751) | Aerobic enrichment media microbial communities from Eden Landing Ponds, California, USA - A23 E3 (2) (SPAdes) | ecosystem: Environmental > Aquatic > Marine > Unclassified | place... | reverse complement strand
CGCCCTCCAAGAGGAGGGCGCCCGCGTCGTCCTGGTGAACTCCAACCCGGCGACGATCATGACCGACCCGGAGACCGCCGACCGGGTGTACATCGAGCCGATCACGCCCGAGGCGATCTCGGAGGTCATCCGGATCGAGGAGCCCGACGGCGTCATCGCGGGGCTCGGCGGCCAGACCGGACTCAACGTCACCGCCGAGCTCGCCGAGGAGGGCATCTTAGAGGAGCACGACGTCGAGGTGATGGGGACGCCGCTCGACACCATCTACGCGACGGAGGACCGCGACCTCTTCCGCCAGCGGATGGAGGGGCTGGGGCAGCCGGTGCCCAAGTCGACCACCATCTCGCTCGACGAGGACGAGTCGGTCACCGACTTCGACGAGGAGTACTTCCGCGAGCGCGTGCAGGACGCGGTCGACGCGGTCGGTGGGCTCCCCGTCATCGCCCGGACGACGTACACGCTCGGCGGCTCCGGCTCCGGGGTCGTCGACGACTTCGAGGAACTGGTTGAGCGCGTCCGCAAGGGGCTCAGGCTCTCGCGGAACAGCGAGGTGCTGATCACGGAGTCCATCTCGGGCTGGGTCGAGTTGGAGTACGAGGTGATGCGGGACGCCGACGACTCCTGTATCATCATCTGTAACATGGAGAACATCGACCCGATGGGGATCCACACCGGCGAGTCGACGGTCGTCACCCCCTCGCAGGTGATCCCGGACGACGGGCACCAGGAGATGCGCGACGCCGCGCTCGAAGTGATCCGCGACCTGGGCATCCAGGGCGGCTGTAACATCCAGTTCGCGTGGCACGACGACGGCACCCCCGGCGGCGAGTACCGCGTGGTGGAAGTGAACCCGCGCGTGTCGCGCTCCTCCGCGCTCGCGTCGAAGGCGACCGGCTACCCGATCGCCCGCGTCACCGCGAAGGTCGCCCTGGGCAAGCGGCTCCACGAGATCGACAACGAGATCACCGGCGAGACCACCGCCGCCTTCGAGCCCGCCATCGACTACGTGGTGACGAAGGTGCCCCGGTGGCCCATCGACAAGTTCGACGACGTCGACTTCGAACTCGGCACGGCGATGAAGTCCACCGGCGAGGCGATGTCCATCGGCCGGAACTTCGAGGAGAGCCTGCTGAAGTCGCTCCGCTCCTCCGAGTACGACCCGGCGGTCGAGTGGGAGACGGTCGACGACGACGCCTTAGAGACCGAGTACCTCGAACGCCCCACGCCGGACCGCCCGTACGCGATCTTCGAGGCGTTCGACCGCGGCTACACCGTTGCGGACATCGAGGACCTGACCGGGATCAAGCCGTGGTACCTCGAGCGGTTCAAACGCGTCAGCGACTCGGCGCAGGCCGCCCAGAATGGCGAGTTCGCGCAGGCGGCCACCGCGGGCCACACGAACGCCGAGATCGCCGCCCTCGCCGGCGGCGGGACCGACGTCGCCGCCGTGGAGGAAGACGTGCCCGGCCGGACGTACAAGCAGGTCGACACCTGCGCCGGCGAGTTCGCCGCCGAGACCCCGTACTACTACTCCGCGCGCCAGTCCGAGTTCGAGCGCGGGCCGCTGAAGGGCGACGCCGCGGCGGGCGAACTCGTCGTCGACAAGAGCGTCGACAGCGTGGTCGTCGTCGGCGGCGGCCCGATCCGGATCGGGCAGGGCGTCGAGTTCGACTACTGCTCGGTCCACGCGATCCAGGCGCTTCGCGAACTCGGCATCGAGGCGCACGTCGTCAACAACAACCCCGAGACGGTCTCGACCGACTACGACACATCCGACGGGCTGTTCTTCGACCCGATCACCGCCGAGGAGGTCGCCGACGTCGCCGAGGCGACCGGCGCCGACGGCGTGATGGTCCAATTCGGCGGGCAGACGTCGGTCAACATCGGCGAACCGTTGGAGGACGAACTCCAGCGCCGCGGGCTCGACTGCGAGATTCTGGGAACGAGCGTCGAGGCGATGGACTTAGCGGAGGACCGCGACCGGTTCAACGTCCTGATGGACGAGATGGGCGTCGCCCAGCCCGAAGGCGGCACCGCGACGAGCGAGGACGAAGCGCTCGAACTCGCCCACGACATCGGCTACCCCGTTCTCGTTCGCCCCTCCTACGTCCTCGGCGGGCGCGCGATGCGGGTCGTCGAGAACGACGCGGAGCTCGAAGAGTACATCGAGGAGGCGGTCCGGGTCTCGCCCGACAAGCCGATCCTCATCGACCAGTTCCTCGACGACGCGGTCGAACTGGACGTCGACGCCGTCGCCGACGGCGAGGACGTACTGCTCGGCGGCGTGATGGAGCACGTCGAGAGCGCGGGCGTCCACTCGGGCGACTCCGCCTGCATGATCCCGCCGCGCTCGCTCGACGACGAGACGATGGGGCGGGTGCGCGAGGTCACCGAGGACATCGCCCACGCGCTCGACACGGTCGGCCTGCTCAACGTCCAACTCGCGGTGACAGGGGTCGACGACGAGGACGCCGAAAGCGAAGTGTACGTGCTGGAGGCGAACCCGCGCTCCTCGCGGACGGTCCCGTTCGTCTCGAAGGCGACGGGCGTCCCCATCGCGAAGCTCGCGGCGAAGGTGATGACCGACGATCTGACGCTCTCCGACCTCGACGTCGACGAGCAGATCCCGGAACACCGCAGCGTGAAGGAGGTCGTGCTCCCGTTCGACCGCCTGCCGGGCTCGGACCCGCGGCTCGGCCCGGAGATGAAGTCGACCGGCGAAGTGATGGGCACCGCTCGCTCGTTCGGCAAGGCGTACGACAAGGCGCAGGATGCGACGAACAAGCCGATCCCGGAGTCCGGCACCGCCGTCGTCGACCTCTCGGCCGACGAGTTCCCGGATCCGGACACCGAGGCCGGCGAGGCCCTCGTCGCGGGGTACGCCGAGCACTTCGAACTGAGCGAGGCCACGGACCTGATCGAGGCCGCGAGGCGCGGCGAGCTCGACCTCATCGTCTCGCGCCAGCGCGACCTGCTGGAGGTCGCCGTCGAGGAAGAAATCACGTACTTCTCGACGCACGCCTCCGCGAAGGCGGCCTTGGAGGCGATCGACCACAAGGCCGACGACATCGACGTGATGGCCGTCTCCGACCGGCCGAAGCGCGTCGAGGACTGGGGCGCCGCGGAGTAGTCCACAGACGTCATTCGTGATTCGCGGCGGGCCTTATAACGCCTCGAGGGTCGACCGCTCGACGTCTTCGGCCGGCATCGGTTCGCCGCCGTACTCGTCGACGAACGCGTCGACGTCGTCGTCGTCGCTGAACGGGATCAGCTCGGGCCCCATTGCGCCGACGACCTCGCTGCGCGCGACGACCGTCAGTTCGGTCGTTTTCGAGAACGCCTCGCTCTCGACGTGCGAGGAGAACATCGTGTCGGACCCCTCCTTGAACACCTCCTGATCGACGAGCGAGTAGTCGGTGAGGAACGTCGCCAGCGGGGTCCGTCCCGCGTCCTCGGCGTCGAACCGGTAGGTGTAGGTGCAGGTGCTGCTGCAGAACTGCCCTGGCCGCCCGCCCTCCGGCTCGTCGTCCTCGAAGTGGACCTGCCCGACCGGGCCGGGGTGGTCCTCGATGATCATGCCACACTGATCGCACGCGCGCTCCCCGTCGAGCGAGATCGGGGTGAGAGACGCGCTCTCGTCGCCGAGACAGCCGGCGGCGGCGAGCGAGAGGCCCACACCGACTCCGGCGAGCAGCCGTCGACGCGACGCCGATGGGCGGTGGTGTTCTGTCATGCGTAATAGTTACGAAACAACCGTATTAGCTCCTCTGGACCGATTCAGGCTGCCGTTCGAGGAACAAACCAGATCGGCTAAACCCCAGTAGGTTGAACGTACACCGTGGCAGTTTTCGACCCGTACGGCGATCCGTCTCGGGCGCTCTGGATCGCGCTCGGCGTCCTCCTCCTCATCGCCGTCGTCACGACGGCTGGGGCGTTCGCCGCCGACCCCGAGGCCGCCGCGCCCTCGCCGGTCCCCTACGACGACGTGGTCGAGCTCGGGCTCTCCTCCGAGACGGACGCGCTGATGACCGGATCGGCGCGGATCCCGCGGACGCAGGTCTTCTACTCGCAGCTGCAGTACGTCGTCGGATATAACGGCGTCGAGTCGTTCGCAGCGAGCCTCGAGGACGGCCAGACGGGACGGCAGTTCGGCTACCCGATCGCCGCCTACGTCGAGACGTTCGACGACGCGCGGCCCGAGACGACCGAGACCGGCCTGTTCGAGTCCGAGTTCGGCGGCGAGTGGACGCCGGCGGCGGCGGCGCTCTACGTCGTCGAGAGCGACGCCCGGAGCCCGGCGGGCGAGACGATCGTCCCCTTCCGCGAGCGGGGCGCCGCCGAGGCGTTCGCGGCCGACCACGGCGGACGGGTGGTCGACTGGGAGACGGTCCGGCGCCTGTCGTTCGACACAGACTCGGCGGCGACGGTGCGGGCGATGGCTCCCGAGCGGTGGGACGCGGCCGACAGGCGGATCGCGGCCGCCGAGCGCCGCGCCGACCGACCGGTCTCGGTCGTCGTCGGTGAGGACGCACCGACGATCGGGGCGGCGGTCGCCGCCGCGCCGCCGAACACGACCGTCGTCGTTCCCGCGGGCACCTACGACGAGACCCTGACGGTGAACGAGTCGGTGACGATCGCCGGCGAGGACGCGCGGATCCGCGGCGACGGCAACGGCTCGGTGATCACGGTGCGCGCGCCCGACGTAGCGATCACCGGGATCACGGTCGCCGGAAGCGGGAGAGAGACGCGTGATCCGGAGGCGGCGCGCACGGGTCGCGAGAGGGAGGGTGAAAGCGAGGTGTGGGACACCAACATCCAGCTCGGCTACGGCCACGGTGACGCGGGGATCCGCGCGATCGGCGCGTCGGGACTCGTCGTCGACGACGTGACGGTCGAGGCGAACGCGAGCGGGCTACTCCTGCGCGAGGGGTCCCACGCGGTAATCCGGGGTCTCCGCGTGGACGGGACAGCAGAGTGGCAAGACGGCTTCATGGGGATCACGGGGATGCAGTCGCGGGTGACGGTGACGGACAGCAGGTTCGAGGGTGGCCGCGACGGCATCTACCTCCACCGCGCCGACGGCTCGGTCGTCCGGAACTCCACGTTCACGGACAACCGCTACGGGGTGCACCTCATGTACACGAGCGACGCGCTGCTCGCCGACAACGCGTTCCGCGACGAGCTGTACGCCGGTATCACGGTGATGACGCGCCCGTCGGGCAACGCGATCGTCGGCAACGACGTGCGGAACTCCAGCGCGGGGATCCAAGCCTCGGGCACCCGGGCGTACATCGGGTACAACGCCCTCGTCGGCAACGAACTCGGCTTCTCGACCAGCTCGCGAGGGTCGCTGTACGAGCGCAACGTGGCCGCGAACAACGATCTCGGGGCACGGGCGACCACGGTGGTCCCGTCGAGCCGGGTCGTCGCGAACGACTTCGTCGGGAACGCGGAGCACGCGACCGCCGGCGCGGGCGCGCTTCGCGTCTGGGCCGACGGTGACCGCGGGAACTACTGGGAGGGGGCGAACGTCGGCCCCCACGACCCCGGCGAGCGCGCGTATCGCCCGACTTCTCCGGTCGACGGTGCGCTCCACCGGCACGTCGCCGCCGTCGCGGTGCGCGAGTCGCCCGCGGTCGCCCTCCTCGACCGCCTCCGCGGGACCGTCCCCGGTGCGCGCTCGGGAAGCATCATCGACCCGGCGCCGGCGGCGGCGCCGTACTCGCCGGACAGGGTCGACGCCGCGCTCGCCCCGAACGCGGGCCCGGCCCGCGCCGACTGGCGCACGGAGCTGGTCGACCAGCGGGGGGACAGAGACGAGGACACAGCCATGAACGCACGCCATCGCAACGCGACGGGCGGGGGTATCGAGTCGGAAACGAAGCGCGTCGCCGCCGGGATCGCGCCGGCAGGCGACGGCGCGCGTACGTCGGTAACCGACGCTCACACCGCGGCGACGGAGGGGGCCGCCGATGCCTGACGAGCCCGTCTCGACCCTCTCGGATGTCACCCGGACGTACGGGGGCGTGCCGGTGCTCGACTCGATCTCGCTCGCTATCGATCCCGGCGTTACCGCCGTGATCGGCCCGAACGGCTCCGGGAAATCGACCCTGCTCCGGCTGCTGGTCGGCGCGACGGAGCCGACTACCGGCGAGGTCCGGCACCCCGGCGCGACCGGCCCGAAGCCGATCGGCTACCTGCCACAGCGGGTGCCGTTCCGCGACGGGTTTACCGCTCGCGAGACGCTCGCGTTCTACGCCCGACTCGTCGGCGGCGACCCGGACGCAGCGCTGGAGCAGGTCGGGCTCGCCGACGCCGGCGACAGGCGCGTCGAGGCGCTCTCGGGCGGGATGCGACGCCTGCTGGGGATCGCGCAGGCGGTCCTGGGCGACCCGACCCTCGTCGCCCTCGACGAGCCGGCGAGCGGTCTCGATCCGGGGATGCGCGAACGCGCCTTCCGCGCGGCGGCCGAGCGGGCCGACCGCGACACGGCCGTCGTGGTCTCGTCGCACGCGCTCGACCTCGTCGACGACCACGCCGACCGCGTCGTGCTTCTCCGCCGCGGGGGCGTCGCCGTCGCCGGGCCGTTGGACCGTCTGCTCGACGACCACGCTGTCGACGACGTGAGCGGCTTGTACCGCGCCGTGACGGCGGCGGAAGAACGGACCGGCGCCGGGCGATCCGACGAGGAGGGCGGCAACGGAGACGGGGACGCGGAGAGCGACGAGGAGGAGCGTGACGGCGGCGATACGAAGCCGGACGTTCACGTCACGGGGGTGTCAGAGCGATGACCGGGCCGCTCACCGGGGTCGAAACGGTGTTTCGGCGCGAACTCGCGACAGTGGTCCGGACCCCCGGCTACGGCGTGCTGGCGGTGGGGCTGCTCGCCGCCGTCGGCGGCCTCCTCGCGGCGGGCGGCGGGGGCGCCACGGGATTCGTGCCGGCGATCGTCGACCTGCTCCTCCCGACGGAGGCGCTCGTCCCGCTCGCCGCGGTGGTGTTGGGCTACCGCTCGCTGCTCGCCGACGGCGCGAGCGGGGAGCTCGCGGTGATCCGGACGTATCCGGTGCGCGTCGGCGAGTACGTCGCGGGAGTATTGCTGGCGCGGACGGTCGCGCTCGTCGGGGTCGTCGGCGCTCCGTACGCCGCGGTCGGCGTCGGGGTCTGGCTGACCGCGGCGCCGGACACGGGCATCTTCGCGACCCACACCGGTATCGACTCGCCGCTGCTGTACCTCCGGTTCCTCGCGTTCGTCCTCCTGTTGGGCGCGGCGTACGTGTCGCTCGCGGCCGCGGTCTCCGCGCTCGCCGCGAACCGCCGGAGCGCGATCGCGCTCGGGGTCCTCGCGTTGGTCGCGGGGGTGCTCGGCGGCGACCTCCTCCTGCTCCGCTCGCTCGGTGCCGGAGCGTCTCCGGCGACGATCCCGGGATCGCTCGCGCTCACACCGAACGGGGCGTTCCGCGGGCTCGTCTTCGAACACGTGATCGGCGTCGCCTTCGCGCCGGAGGGCGAGTTCATCGCGACGGGCCGCGCGGTCGGATCGCTCGTCGGCTGGACGCTCCTCGGCGCCGTCGTCGCGGGTACAGCGTTGGCGTACGGGAGTCAGGTCGATGCGGCTATCGAGCGCGTTCGCAGCGGGATCGGGGACTGAGAGCGACCTCCCGGCTACCCTCGATCGTCCGGATTCCATCGATCCCCAATCACTCCGACCCCACCGCCTCCCCGATCACTTTGAGGCGGCGTCGTCGCCGACGGAGCCCGGAGCGTGCGCGTACACCGCGTAGAGGACGACCGCGGCGATCAGGAAGTCGAGGCTGTGTTCGAGGAAGTGATGAACCGGCATCGGCACGACGCCAAGAACGGTGCCCGCACCGACGACCGACCGGCCGAGCAGCGCGCCGACGGCGACGCTGATGAGCGCGTACTGCCCGCTCCGACGGCGGTGGTACGCGACGAGGCTCACGAGAAAGAGGACCCCGGTGCCGAGGCCGGCGACGGCCACGACGGCGAGCAGCGGTAGCGACCCCTCTACGCCCCACCCTCCGGCGGTCGCGCTCGCAAGGATCGGATTCACGCCGTCGACTCGTAATGCGGCGAGCGATAAGAATACGTCCCCGGACGCTCCCGCTCGGAGAGAACGCGCGTGGCGGTTTTAAACAGCGCCCCGGTAGATCGGGCTGAGCACCCATGCCGGACACCAGATCCCGGGTCCGCCGACACGTCCGCGACACGCCGGGCGTCCACTTCAACCGGGTGAGCCGCGACCTCGACATCGCCACCGGACAGGCGCAGTATCACCTCCGACGGCTCGTCCGGGACGACGAGGTCGCGGTCGAGCGGATCGGCGGGCGCGCTCACTACTTCGACCCGTCCTTCGACCCGTGGGAGCGGCGGGCGCTCGCCTTCCTCCGGCGGGAGACCGCTCGCGGGATCCTCGTCCGGCTCCACGCTGGCGGCCCGACGCGGCCGGCGACGCTCGCCGACGACCTCGACCTCGCGCGCAGCACCGTCTCGTGGCACGTCTCGAACATGGTCGAACGCGGGATCATCGAGAAGTCGGACGACCGACCCATGCGGCTCTCGCTCGCGCGTCCCGAGCAGACCGCGGCGCTGCTCGACGAGGTGTCGTCGTCGCTCCCGGATCGGATCGTCGACCGCTTCATCCGGACCGTCGACAGCCTGTTCGAGTGATCGGGTCGCCCTCGGTTGCCGACGGGACCGATCCCGCCGTCGAGGCGTTCGCCGACGGGTGACGCAGCCGCGACCGAGAGCGAGTTCTCGGGCGATCGCACGGCTTCCGGCGGGGGCGACGGAATCCGGAGAAACGCCCATGACGACGGGGCGCGTAGGTCGACGACAGTGCACATCGATATTCTGCTGTACGACGGGTTCGACGAGCTCGACGGGATCGGCCCGTACGAGGTGTTCGACTACGCGCTCGGTTACGCCCCGGAGGCGGAGAGCGGCGATGCGGACGGCGCGACCGCCACCGAGCGACCGGGTCGCGTCCGGTACGTCACCCTCGACGAGCGCGAGCGGGTGACCGCGAGCCACGGGACGCGCGTGGGCGTCGACGGCGTGCTCCCGGATCCCCTCACCGAGGCGGCGCCCGACCTGCTTGTCGTCCCCGGCGGGGGCTGGACCGCGCGCGACGAGGCGGCGAGCGCGTGGGCGGAGGCGCAGAAGGGCGATATTCCGCGCGCGCTCGGCGAGTACCACGCCGCCGGCGTCCGGACCGCCGCGGTCTGTACCGGGGCGATGCTGCTCGCGGCGGCGGGCGTCACCGACGGGCGGCGCGCCGTCACCCACGCGTCCGCGATCGACGAACTTCGCGAGTCGGGCGCCGAGGTCGTGGACGCGCGGGTCGTCGACGACGGCGACCTGCTCACCGCGGGCGGAGTGACCTCCGGGATCGACCTCGCGCTGTATCTCGTCGAGCGAGAGTTCGGGGACGCGGTCGCCAACCGCGTCGCGACCGTCATCGAGTACGAGCGTCGGGACGCGGTCGCGGTCGACGGCGAGAGCGCCTGAGTCCGATCAGTCGTCGGCGCCGTCCTCGGGCAGCGGTGCGGCGTCGTCGCTCTCGCTGGCCTCGTTGATCGTGATGTCGCCGTCGGCGTCGACCGTGATCACGGTGCAGTCGAGTTCGTCGCGGAGGAAGGAGTCGATGTCGGGATCGGAGAGGAGCTTCTGGACCATCCGTCGCCAGCGGCCGGCCTGCTTCGAGCCGATGACGACCACGTCGGCGCCCTCGGCGACGACCTCTTCGAGGATGGTCTCCTCGACGAGGAACCCCCGGCGGACGACGTACCGCGCGCGATCGAGCCGGCCGAGCCGCTCTTCGACGGCGCGTTTCAGGTCGCTGCGGGAGACGCCGCCCGAGTTCTGGTACAGATCCACGTGGAGGATCGTGAGTTCGGCGTCGCGCTCCTCGGCGACGTGGACGGCCTCCCGCAGCGTCGCCTCGGAGTGAGACGAGGGAGGGAACCGAACGGGGACCACGACGAGAGTCATGTCTGGGGGGTTGCATGCGAGGGATAAATACGCTGTCGGTGCGAGTGACGCGACTGAGAATCGGAGCCGTCAGTCACGCGACGGGAGCGCCCGTCATCGCCGCGAACTGCTCCGGATCGAACCGAATGCCGCCGACGGCCTCGATCCACGGGAGTCGCCCCAGCCGCTGGGCGCGCCCGTGTGGGAGGCGAACGATGGCGAACCCCGACTGATGGTGGAGCACGAGCCGGCCCGCGGTTCCAACCAGCCCGAGCAGGCCGGTAACGAACGCGTCGTGGTCGATCTCCTCCCGCCGCTTCACGAAGAAGAACGCCTCCGACCCGGGATCCGGCCCGGCGACCTCGATGGACGCGCCGAACCGCTCCGCGATGCTCACCGGTCCCCCGCCAGTCGCGTCGCCTCCTCGATCCAGCCCTCCGCCCTGCTCGCCGACGCGTTGGTTATCTTCGCGACGGTCTCCGGGTCGAGCGCCGCCAACTGAGAGACGTTTCGAACGCCCTTCTCGCGGAGTCGACCCGCGTACGTCGGGCCGACCCCGCTCACTTCTTCGAGGGCGATCGGCTCGCCGCGACCGCCGAGCCGTTCCTGTAGTGCGACGATCTGCTCGACCGGCAGCGACAGTTCGGCGGCGATCTTCTCGGGGTCCAGTTCGACCAGCGATTCGAGGTCGGTAACGCCGGCGCGGCGGAGCCGTTCGACGACCGCAGCCCCGTTCTCGGGGTCAACGCCGAGGATCGCCCGTCTGAACGCCTCCATGCGTGCTCGCTCGTCGCCGGCCTCGGGCTCCTCCACCCGAGCGGTGTCGTCTTCCGGCTTGCTGGTGTCGTCTTCTGGCTTGCTGGTGTCGTCTTCCGACTGGTTCGTATCGCTGCCCTCGTTTCCCGCGTCGGTCTCTGACTCCGGAGCCGGTTCTGCGTCCGGCTCGCTCGTCACGTCCCCCTCGCTCTCCGCCGTCTCGGAGAGAACCAGATCGACCGGCGATCCGGGCTCGGCGACGGCGTGGGGCTCGGGGAACTGCTCGATGACGGTCCCCGGTGGACGCTCCGAATCCGCGACGCGATCGACCGCGCCGACGGTCAGGTTGGCCGCGGCGAGTCGACGGGCCGCGACCTCGCGCCGCTGGCCCCGCAGATCGGGGACGTCGGTGTACGTCGCCCCGGCGTCCGCCGGCTCCTCGCGCGGTGCGCGCAGTCGGAACGAGACCTCGCTGAGGTTCGCCGACACGGACGACTCGTCCAGCGACGGCAGGTGCATCCGGATCCCCTCGTCGGTCTGAATCACGTTCGTCTTGAGCGTGAAGTCCACGTCGTCGACGCGGTAGCGCTCGCTCGCCAGGTCGTCGTCGACCTCCTGGAGCGCCGCGCCGAGGTTCGAGAAGACCTGCTTCGGCTCCACCGCCGGCCGCTTTGCCTCCAGCTCTCCGACCCGCTCTCGAAGCTCCTCGCGTTGCGCTTCGACCTTCGAGAGCTGGCGTTCCAGGGCGGTCCGCTCGCTTCGAACGTCCAGCACGTCGGTCTGCAGGCGAACGAGTGACGTCTGCTGTTCGGTGATCAGCCGTTCGACCGCCGCCCGCTCGATCGTCTCGAACTTGTCGGCGTCGACCTGCGGGATCTCCTCTAGCTGGAACGTCTCCGTGAACCGCGGCGTGTCCGCGTCGAACGTGAACCGCTCGCGCTCGCTCATCGGCTGCGGGACTCCGGCGGGACGGGTGCGATGCGGAGCCGCACTTCGCTGGCGATCTCGGCGTCCAGGTCGTACTCGTTCGCGACGCGGTGGTTCAGCGGGACGGCCTTCAGGGTCGGCCTGTAGGCGCGCACCTCGTTGGTCTCCGGGTCGCGGATCTCCTGCCCCTCGATCGACAGCGTCATCTCCAAGTCCGCTTCGACGTCGGCGAATCTGAGCCACGACGCGTCGAGGTCGTACGCGAGGCACCCGTTCTCGATGTCGCGGTCGATCGTCCGCTGGACCTCCATCGACCGCCGGTCCAGTTCCTCTTGGCCCTCGGCGACCGAGAACGCGACCGTCCGAATGAACTCCTTGAGCGGCCGCGCGAGCCACTCGTCAGTCGGCACGCTCGCCTCCGTCGCTCGCGTCGCCAGCGTCGCTCGCTTCAGCCGAAACGACCGAGGCCGGCATGGGTGTCGGCTCGAGGTGAGCCGCGAGTCGGGCGTTTGCGCCGGCCTCGCGGTCGAACGTTCGACGGTCGATCACGGGCTGTGTCCCCGCTCGGAGGTCGAACGACCGACCTGCGGGCTCGCTTCCTGGCCGGTCACTCTTTGGCCGGTCGCGATCTGACTGATCGCTCCCTGACTGGTCGCGGTCCGCGACGCTCACGTCCACCTCGACTTCGATCGTCGCCTCGCTGAACCGGTATCGGGCGGGCGTGACTCCGAGTTCGAGCATGGACCGGCGCTCCGCCGGCGCGGCGTCGGTCGTAACCGTCCCGTCCGACTCGATAGTGCGAGTCAGCGACGGGACGACGTCTATCTCCGTCTCCGCGAGCGTCGTGAGCGTCTCCACGGCGTGCGCGTCGAGTTCGGTCTGGGCGTCGGCGACGCCCGCGGCCAGCAGGTAGACGAGGTCGTCGAACGGGAGGTCCGCGACCGTCTGCGCCGCTTGATCGAGGGCGATACTGCGCGATGGTAGGTGATGTGCTCGTAATGGCATGATCTCGGCGATGCCGCCCCCCGTCCGCCGTGCGGATACGTCGTGCGAAAACGCACGCGGGGAGTGGCGGCGGGTTCGGTCACTCCGTCTCTTCTTCCTCGACCTGTCGCTGGTCGACCGTCTCGACCTCGGGGAAGAGGTACGGCGGCTCCGGCACCGGAACCATCGTGGTCTTCAGTTTGCTCGTGCCGTGGACCTCCTTGCCGAACTTCCGGTTGTGGCTCACGTCGGTCTGGATGCTCCCGCCCCACAGCCCGAACCCGGCGTGCGCCTCGGCGCTCACGTCGATGTTCGTCTCCCGTTCCGTGGTCGTCTTGATGTCCATCTCGACCTCGATGACGGCCTCCGAGAACTGGTAGAAGGTCGGGAACAGCCCGGCCTGCAGCAGCGACGTCTCGATCGGGTCGGCCTCGGAGTAGGTGACCTCGCTGTCCGTGTCGATCGTCCGCGTGATCGCGGGGACGACGTCGATCTTCGTCTCGGCGAGAACTTTCGCTACCTCGACCGAGTTCATGTCCAACTGGTTCTGTGCGTCCGCGATCCCCTGTCCCATGCTCGCGATCATCTCGGGGAACGGTACGTCGAGTAGCTCTTGCCCTACGGACATTCTTAAACAATTAACGTAATAGATATTAAATACGTATGTAAGGAATTGGCGAGTATGTTGCCGGTTTTGCGGGGTGTTTGGCCTGCTTCTTCGCTCCCGATTTTGCGTGATCTTCAGAAAGATCAGACTAACTCTTCACGTCTTCTACGTGGCGAAAGCGCTTATTTCGGAGTACTCCCGGAATCAACGGTAAACTTCAATCTACCCTTCCCGAATGAATTCGCCGAGACAGTCCGGGCGTGCGGCTCGCTCCGCTCGCCGGTCCGGGCTGTGACTCGTCTGCTCAATTCGGATCGGTCGTCCCGCACGATCAGCACCCGTTCCTGTCGCTCACGAATACAGAGAAGAAGTCCGCCCTCCCCGAATTGAACGGGGGACAAGTCGATCTACAGTCGACTGCTCTACCAGGCTGAGCTAAGGGCGGTTACCGTATTCTACCCGCCGGATCCGACTTAAGGGTTCTCTTTCAACCGCGGTGTGATCCGCCGTACCGCGGACGGCTCGGCGACGCTCACCGCCCTCGCCGCGCGCGGTTTTTAAGTCGCTCGCGGCGGGAGCGAGGGTATGGCCGACGGCGACGATCGACAGGCGACGTTCGGGTCGGACGGGAGCTTGGAGACCGACACGACGCCGGACGCGACCGGCGAGAACGACTTCGGCGAGGAGAAGGAGCCCAACGAGACCGACGGCGGGTACAGCCGGTACGTCGTCTCCAGCCTCCTCCAGAAGGCGGTGCGCCGCTCCGACGAGGAGGTCGCCGCGTGGGCCGCGTGGGAGCTGGCCCGCTCCGGCTACGCGTGGAACCTCTGGGACCGCCTGAACCTCTACGTCGTCGAGGACCTCCGCGCGGGCAGCGACGTCGCCCTGACGATCGAACGCTACGAGGAGCTCGCCACCGAGCGCTGGGAGCCCGCCGAGTGGAAGGGCCGGATCTGCGCGATCCACGCCGCGCTTGCGGCCGCCCGCGCGCGCTCGACTCGCGAGGCCTCGAACGCCGACGCCTACTTCTCCGCCGTCGCGGAGGTCCGCGCCGAGGCCCGCGAGCGCGGCGAGGCGCCCGCCCACGACTTCCCCGTCGGCGACCTCGAACCGGAGGGGAGGTTCGACGCGATATTCGACGGCCACACCGGGGAGGGCGCGCGGCGCGACCGCGGGACGCACTTCTTCAAGACCCACGGCGGGCGGGTCGGCCCGGAGGGCGAGGACGAGCAGAGCGCCCGCTGGCTGCGCCTCGCCATGCTCCTCGACGACGAGACCGACTACTCGGCCGAGGACCTCGACCGCGCCGTCGAGCCGGTGGACCCCGAGAACCCGTGGGAGGACGGCGGCGGAGAAGCGGGCGAGGGTCGTTCGGACGGCAACTCGGTCGGTGACAGCGACGACCCCGAGTCAGATCGTCGCGGCTCGTTGTCCGATTTCTCCGAGTAGCGCCGCTGACTCGCGGTCGCGGGCCTCCTCCGGTCACGTTCCGCGCCGCGCCGACAGCCCGGCGACCGCGACGAGTGCGACGACGGCCGCGACCCCACCGAAGCCGGGGACGCCGTCCTCGGAGCGGGTGTCCCCCCGCGAATCCCCGTTCGCCTCCCCACTCGCATCACCCTCGTCCGTCGACGTCGCCTCGGGCGGGGTCGCCGCCACCGCCGCCCCGACAGCGGCCGGCGCGTCGACGATCCCGTGACCGTACCGATCGTCCGGCGACGTCGCGTTCGCGGGGTGGACCGCGGTGTCGACGATCGCGGCCTGCAGGTCGGCGTCGCTCACTCGGCCGTCGGTCGCCGCGACCGCGAGCGCCGCGATTCCGCTGACGTGCGGGGCGGCCATGCTGGTTCCCTGCCGTCGGACGTAGCCGTTCCTCGTGCCCGCCTCGGCGCTGACGACGCCGACGCCGGGCGCGGACACGTCGGGGACCACGTAGCGCTCCGGCCACTCCTCGGGATATCGCTCGAACGCCGCGGAGGCGTTGATCGACTGGGCGCTGGAGAACTCGGCGACCGTTCGCTCGTCGTCGACCGCGTCGACCGCGCCGACCGCGAGCGCGTCGTACACGTTGCCTGGGCCGGACGACGTGTTCGCGCCCTCGTTGCCCGCCGCCGCGACGACGACCGCGCCGGTGGCGCGGGCGTTGCGCACGGGGGCGATGAACCCGCGGAACGTCCCGGACGCGCCGAGGCTCATCTGGAGCACGTCGGCGTCGCTCTCGGTCGTCGCGTGCTCCATCGCCGCGATCACGCCCGCGAACGTCGCGGTATCGTCCTCGGCGAACGCGTCGAGCGCGACGAGGTCCGCCTCGGGCGCGACCCCGATATGCGTGCCCGAGGCGTCCCCGCCCGCCACCGTTCCGGCGACGTGGGTGCCGTGGCCGTCGGGGTCGCTCGCGTCCGCGAGCTCACGGCTCACGACGGTTCCGTTCTCGTCGAACGACGCCCACCCCGAGAGGTCGATGTCCTGGTGGGACGGGTCGACGCCGGTGTCGATCACCGCGACGGTGGCGCCCGCCCCGCGGGTGTCGAACCGTTCCCATGCGGTCGGTGCGTCCACGAGTCGCAGCCCCGCGGTGTACGATCCCGACGGCTCGGCGTCGACCTGCGGGTGTGGCGGCTGCGACCCTGCTCCCAGCCGTGTGGCAGTCGCCGCATCGAGCGGTGTGACGGCGACGTTCCCGTGGACGTCCGTGACGTTCGCGACCGACAGCAGCGACGCCGTCGTCATGGCGTCGGCGTCGACCGTCACGAGCATCGCGTTCGCCAGCCAGAACTCGCGTTCGACGGTCACGCCGTCGTGCGCCTCGGCGAACGACTCGAACGCCGCCTGCTCGGTGTCGGCGTGCTCGCGGAGGTCCGCGACGGCGACCGATCTGTTGCCATCCGGCACGCTGAGCGCGTCCGGGTCCTCGACCGGCGTGAACCGAACGATCACGTCCGTCGTCCCGGTCGCGTCGTCGAGCGGGTTCGTCGTGTCGTTAGTGAGGGTCGCCGCGTCGTCAGTGGAGGTCGTCGCGTCGCCGGTGGGACCCGCCGCGTTGAGGCCGTCTGCGGGCCCGTCGAGCGCGAGAGCGGATCCGGACAGCGCGGCGACGAGAACGAGGGCGCCGAGGACGACACAGCACAGGCGCACCGACCGGGCGAGTCGGTCGGCGCTCGCGTCGACCGGAGACGTAGACGGGCCCGACGAGCGGGCGGCGGTCATACTCGTACCACCGGCGGCGAGCGCAAATACCTTCGGCTCGGCGGCGCCCGTCGTCTCGATGACCGCTTTCGCCAGTCCTTATGACCGTGCGCCCGTTACAACGCGTATGGCAGACGTAGCTATCGTCGGCGGCGGACCGGCCGGGCTCAGCGCGGGACTGTTCGCGGGCAAGAACGGGCTCGACGCGGTCCTGTTCGACACGGACGGCACCTGGATGCACAAGGCGCACCTGTTCAACTACCCCGGAATCGGCTCGGTCGGCGGCAGCGAGTTCATGGCGACCGCCCGCCAGCAGGCCGACGACTTCGGCGTCGACCGGAAGCAGGGCGAGGAGGTCACCGCGGTCGAAGCGAGCGGCGACGGCTTCGCCGTGACGACCGAGGACGGCGAGTACGAGGCCGACTACGTCGTGTTGGCGACCGGCGCGAGCCGCGACCTCGCCGAGTCGCTCGGCTGCGAGTTCGACGGCGACCTCGTCGACGTCGGCGTCTCGATGGAGACGAGCGTCGAGGGCGCGTACGCGACCGGTGCGATGGTCCGCGCCGAGGAGTGGCAGGCGGTCATCTCGGCGGGCGACGGCGCCGCCGCGGCCCTCAACATCCTCTCGAACGAGAAGGGCGAGCACTACCACGACTTCGACGTGCCGGACACCGCGGCCTCGGTGTTCGGCGGCCTGATCGACGACGGCGAGTAGTCGGTACGGTCTCGCCGCCCCGTTGATTTTCCCCTTTTTCAGTCGTCGGCAGCGGCGTCGACGACGCCGGCGTCGGTCGGGTTCGCCCCGCCGTACCGCTCGACGAACTCGTCGAGCCGGTCGGGATCGTCGGCGCCCGGGAGTCGCTCCGTCGCGGTCTCGCAGTCGGCGTCGACGCCCAACCGCTCGCAGACGCGGTCGCTCGTCACCTCGGCCATCTCCCGGTAGGTCGTCAGCTTCCCGCCGACGACGGTGTGGAGGTTCGCGACGCCCTCGTCGGCGTGGTCGATCACGCTGAATCCGCGAGAGATTCCCCGTCGGTTCGACCCGGCCTCGTCGGGGGCGTACAGCGGGCGGACGCCCCACCACGTCCGGACCGTCGGCGCGTCGGCGACGGCGGGGAGCATCGCCGCGCACTCCTCGACCGACCGATCCACCTCCCAGTCGGCCCGCTCGTACTCGTCGGGGTCGTCGACCGGGACGCTCGTCGTGCCGAGCACGGCCTCCCCTTCGTGGGGGACGACGATGTCGCCGTCGTCGGGGTCACGACACCGGTTCAACACCGGGTCGACCCCGTCGTACTCGACGGATATCATCACGCCGCGGCTCGGCGCCATCCCCACCTCGACGCCGGCCAGGTCGGCGATCCGGTCGGCCCACGCACCCGTGGCGTTGACGACGTGGTCCGGTTCGAGGGTCGCGTCGACGTCGCCGCCGACGCGCACCGTCGACACCTCGCCGTCCGACCGCTCGATCGACTCGACGGGGGCGTCCGTGTGGACAGTCGCGCCGCGTCGCTCGGCGTCGGCCGCGTTGGCGGCGACCAGCCGCGAGGGGTAGATCACCCCGTCCGGGACGCGGAACGCCTCGGCGACGTCCTCGGAGAGGCCGGGGACGACCGCCCGCGCCGCGTCGCCGTCGAGTCGCTCGGTCGCGATACCGATCTCCTCGCAGGCGTCGATCTTCGCCTCGAAGTACTCCGGGTCGTCGTCCGAGAGCCGGACGAACAGGCCGCCCGTCTCGCGGACGCACGCGCCGGCGATCTCACGGAGCGTCCGGTTCTCGCGGAGACACTCCTCGGCGCCTAGGGCGTCAGCCTCGGCGTACCGGGCCCCGCTGTGGAGCAGGCCGTGCGAGCGCCCGGAGGTGCCACTCCCGAGCCCACCGCGGTCGACGAGAGTCACGTCGACGCCGCGGAGCGCGAGGTCTCGGGCGATCCCGGTCCCGGTCGCGCCGCCGCCGATCACGAGGACGGTCGGCCCGTCGCTCACGGGCGGTCACCTCCGTCAACGCTGCCGTGTCTGCGCTCGCGCGAGAGAGATACTGCTCCGGTTCGAAGACACATGGTACGCGTTACGACTAGCCGCACTTGAGGCTGCCGCCGACGGAGATCCGTAACTCATCGAAAAAGTCCGCATTGACCGCGCTACGCGAGTGTTTCGGGATCGGTCGGCTCCTACCGCGACCCGCTCACCGACGCCGAACACGTGTCGACGCCGAGCAGCGAGTAGAGCAGGCAGGTCCCGCTCGCGGCGGTCCCGAGCATGAGCAGCGACGCGACGCCGAGAACGGGAGCGGCGAGCGTCGGCAGCGGCGCTGCCCCGGCGAGAGTCGCCAGCGAGACGATCCCGAGCACCGCTCCGAGGGCCGTTCTGACGAGCTTGTCCGTGGATCCGACGTTCTGGTCCATAACGCACAATACTACCCACTGCCATAAATACGTTCGCCCTCTGCAGAGTTCAGTCGTCCGGGCTCCCCTTCCACCGGATCGGCGCGGAGCGGACCGCGGCCGTCCCACTGGTCGACGGTCGGAAGACGGAAAAATCGACGAGTCGGTCGGAGAACGCGAGCGGCGGTTACTCGCCCGTCTCGATCGGCGCGCCGACGAGGTTCCCCCACTCGGTCCACGAGCCGTCGTAGTTCTGAACGTCGTCGTAGCCGAGCAGCTCGTGCAGGAGGAACCACTCGATCGACGAGCGCTCGCCGACGCGGCAGTAGGTGATCGTCGACTCGTTGCCGTCGACGCCGACGTCAGCGTACAGCTCGCGGAGCTCCTCTTTGCTCTTGAACGTGCCGTCCTCGTTCAGGGTGGTGCCGATCGGGACGCTGCTCGCACCGGGGATGTGGCCGCCGCGCTGGGCGGTCTCCATGAGTCCCTCGGGCGCGATGACCTCGCCGGAGAACTCCTCGGGCGAGCGCACGTCGACCATCGGGAGTCCGTCCTCGATCGCGTTGTCGATGTCGTCCTTGTACGCGCGGACGCTCTCGAAGGGACCGCGGGCCACGTACTCGCGCGGCGTGAAGTCGGGCTCCTCGGTGGAGAGCGGGTAGTCATTCTCGACCCAGTACCCCTTCCCGCCGTCGATCACGCGGACGTCGTCGTGACCGTAGTACTTGTAGATCCAGTAGCCGAACAGCGCGAACCAGTTCGGGACGCGCCCGCCGCCGTATACCACGACCGTCGTGTCGGCTTCGATCCCACCCTCGCCGTTTCGCTCGGCGAACTTCTCCTTCGAGACGATGTCGCGCTCCGTCTCGTCGGTGAAGACCGCATCCCACTCGAAGTTCAGCGCGCCGGGGATGTGACCTTCATCGTAAGGCGTGTAGTCCGACTCGTCGGTGACGGTCGGGTTGTTGATCTCGACGAGCCGGTACGCCGGATCGTCGCTCTCGAACTTCTCGAGATTCTCTTCCACCCAGTCCGCCGTGACGAGTGAGTCTTCAGGCATCACATCGTGTTACGTCCCCGACCGGTTTTGAACCCCCGATATTGGTGGTCCTTGCCGTGTTCTCTGACGCGCCGGGAGTCGCCGGGGGTCGCCTGGGGTCGCCGGGAGTCGCCGGGGATCGCCTGGGGTCGTCGGGGGCCGCCGGCGCTATCGAGTCGGGGGCGACCGGGCTACCGGATCACCGTCACGGGCACGTCGGCCTTGTCGACGACGCTTTTCGCGACGCTTCCGACGACCTGCTCGCGCTCCTCCGAGAGGCCGCGGTGGCCGACGTAGATGGCGTCGACGGCCGCCTCGGCGGCGTACTCCGTGATCGCGTCGGCGGGACGCCCGGTGAGAAGTTGCGTTCGCACGTCGATCGGCTCGTCGCCGACGGCCTCCTCGGCGACGCTCCGAGCGTTCTCCAGGACGCCCTGGCCCGCCTCGACGGCGGCCTCCTCACCCGGGAGGATGATCGTCCCGTCGACCAGCTCCGAGTCCGGCGTCAACACGTGGGCGATTTCGAGCGTCTCGTAGAACGCCACCGCCTGTCTCGCGGCGTACCGGACCGCGTCGTCGCTCTCCGTCGAGCCGTCGGTCGCAACGAGATAGCTCATACTCGGAGATGGCACGGGCATCCACATAACTCCTGTCCGGCGTTCTCGTCTCGTGAAGCCGCGGGCCCGCGCTCTCCCACCAAGACCGACCGAGTGCTACGTCTCAGAGCCCGGACCGACCGAGCCACCGTCGCCCCGTTCCGACCGGGCGTACACGACGTACGAGTACGCCGCGGTGACCAGCGCGACCGTCACTACCGACACGACGAGGAGGTACACCGCGTACTCCCCGAACGCCACCCCCGCGAGCCCGACGAGCCCGGCGAGCCTGAACAGCCGTCCGCCGAGCCGGTGGGTTCGGTCCCACACCGCGTCGCTGCTGAGCGTCCACGGCGTGCGGATCCCCACGAACCAGTTGCGCTCGGTCCGCGGCAGCACCGCGCCGACGTAGTAGACGAGCAGCGAGACCGCGGCGACGACGACCGACGTGAACGGGAACTCGTACCCGAGGTTGTAAGCGAGTATCCCCGCGTGGACGACGAACAGGAACGCCGTCAGCGCGACGACGAACCAGTCGTAGGTCGGACGGAACGCGGCAACGTTTTCACGGAGCGGGTCGAGCCGCGGCAGGGCGGCCAGAAGCAGGACGAGTCCGGCCATAATCGCCGGAGACAACCAGATCGCCGCCGCTCGGGGGAGAGTCCCACCCGGCCGTCCGGCCGCGTCCCAGTTCGTCACGACGCGCTCGGGAAGGGAAGGCGCCGCGACCGCACTCAACGCGGCCGCGATCAGGACGAGTCCGGCCGCCACGGAGAGTCGCTGAACGCTTCCCATACGACACCGAACGCGAGCCAAACGTATGATCGTGTCCGCGGGATCGGCTCCGTTCACCGGTGTTATCACCCCTGACGAGCGTTGTGAAAACGACGACCGATGTCCTCCATCGCTCACCGCGACCGCCGGAGCTCTCTCGGAGCGGCCGGCTTCCTCCCAGTCCTGTTCGCCAACCTGATCCCGCTCGTCGGCGTGGTCCGCCTCGGGTGGGACCCCGCGACGCTCGCCGCGGTGTACGCGGTCGAGGCGGTGCTGTCGGTCCCGCTGGCGGGCGCGACCGCGCTGTTCGCGGCCCGGCCGCCCCCCGAAGACCGCGAGTCGGGCGTCATCAGCGTCACGGAGACGCCGCTGGCGAGCAAACGCGGCGCGGTTCGTCCGGTCTCGTGGATACCTCCCGTCTACCCCCGGAACGTCCCGTTCGCGGCGGCCGTCTGCGGCGCGACCGCGTGGATCGCGCTGTTCGTCGGCGTCGCGTTCTCGCAGGTGTTCGACGTGCCGGCCCTGCTCGCGACCCCGGCCGTGCTCGCGTCGGCGCTCGCGCTCGTCGGGGGACAGGCGGTCGACACCGCTCGGGAGTACATCGGCCGGCGGCGGTACGCCGAGACCTCGCCGTACGCGGTCGTGGAGACGCCGGCGCGACGTGCGTTCTTCCTGGTGTTCGCCCTGTTCGCGCTCCCGCCGCTCCACGCCGCCGGCGGCGGCGTCGCCGTGCTCGCGGGGGTCGTCGCCGTCAAGCTCGTCGTCGAGTGGTCGGCGTTCCGGGCGACCCACGGCGACGGCGGCACCGGCGGCGGTCGGATCACCGACTGGCTCTCCGGTCCGGCCGAGTCGCCCGACGAACCGGAGCCGATCGAGACCCCCGACGCCGAGCCCGACGCCCGGGTCCCGGTCCATCGCCGGGCCGCGGTCGCGACCGCCGTGCTGAAGACGCTCGGCGGGGTCGCCCCGGCCTACGCGACCGGGTTCTTCATCATGTGGATCGCCGCGTTCGGGGTGTTCGTCGGCGGCGACGCCTCCGGGGCCGTCGTCGCCTGGTCCGCGGTCGCCTTCGCCGCGCTGTACCTCGGCGCGCTCGCCGTGAACGCCGCGGGGTTCGCGCTCACCTACGCGCCGATCGAGTACCGCCGGTACGGGGATCAGCTGGTCGCGTACGACGCGTGGCTCGACGAGCCGCAGTGGGTGGCTTCGATCGAGCGCCTCCGCGACGCGACCCTCGTCCACACCCGACTCCCGGACCGCGTCTTCGACGCGCAGACCGTCGAACTGACGACCGGGTTCGGCGACGACGAGACGGAGCGGTTCGTGGGGCCGGTCGCCGACGGCGACGCGCTCGTCGCGGCCTTCGATCTCCCCGTCCGCTCGACCGACCTGCCGCCGATGGATCGCCGGATCGCCGCGGTCGCGGCCGCGGTCGGGCTCGTGCTCGCGGTCGGTGCGGTCGGGTTGATAGCCGGTCCGTGGGGCGATTCGGCTGACACCGTGCGAGTCGTCTTCCTGCTGCCGTTCCTCGTCTGGCCGACGCGCTGGCTGTGGCGGCAGGCGTACGCCGAGCCGGAGTAGGCGCGCTCCCCGCCGACCCGAGCGTCAGCCGTCGAGCGGGCGCGCCACCAGCTCGCCCCACCGTTCGAAGCCGTGGCGGTCGTAGAACGCCTTCGCGCGCTCGTTTTCGGGGTCGACGTCGAGGACCATTCGATCGAGCGGGAGGTCCTGATCGGCGGCGAGCGCGACGGCGGCGTCCAGCAGGTCGTCGGCGACGCCGGTGCCGCGGCGTGCGGGGGCGACGTAGAGCTCGTTGATCACGGCGGCGTCCCACACCATCGCGAGGCGCTCGGGGAGCACGAAGCCGTAGCCGACGAGGCCCGGCTCGTCGGTGTCGCCGTCGCGGTCCGGATCGTCGGCGCGGTCCGGATCGTCGGCGTCGCGGTCTCCCCCGCCGCGCTCGCCGTCCTCGTCGACTGCGACCGTCACGCACCGCTCGTCGTCGGCGACGCAGCGCTCGACCCACGCGAGCCATCGCTCGCGGTACTCGTCGGTGAGTTTCTCTTCGTAGGCCGCGGCCTTCCCCTCGCCGCCGGTCGACTCGCCGAGCCCGCGTTCGAAGGCGGCCTTCAGTTCGTACAGGGCGTCGGCGTCGGTTTCGGGGTCGTACGGTCGAATCTCGGCGGTCATTCTTCGCAGCCGCGGGGGCACCCGCCGTCCGTCGTCGCGGTCTCCCCGTCCCCACCCTCCAACACGAACTCCGCGAGCGTGGGGACGAACGTCCCGATGTCGGTGACCATCCCCACCGCCTGCGCCGAGCCGCGGTCGAGCAGCTGGGTGACCGTGGCGGGGTTGATGTCGACACAGACGGTCTTGGTCGTCGACGGGAGGCAGTTCCCGACGGCGACCGAGTGGAGCAGCGTCGCGAGCATCAACACGATGTCGGCCTCGTGGGCCTGCTCGCGGATCGCGTCCTGCGCCTCGACCGCGTCGGTGATCGTGTCCGGAAGCGGCCCGTCGTCGCGGATCGAGCCCGCGAGCACGGTGTCGACGTCGTTTTTGAGACACTGGTACATCACGCCCTCCGTGACGATCCCGTCCTCGACGGCGGCCTCGATCCCGCCGGCGCGGATGATCTCCGAGATGGTCCAGATGTGGTGTTTGTGTCCCTTCCGCGGGTGTTCGAGCGTCTCCACGTCCATCCCGAGCGAGGTGCCGTAGATCGAGCGCTCCAGGTCGTGGGTGGCGAAGCCGTTGCCCGCCGAGAGCGCGTCGACGTAGCCCGCCTCGACCAGTTCGGCGAGCGCGTCGCCCGCCCCCGAGTGGATCACGGCGGGACCGGCGACGACCAGCACGTTCCCGCCGGCTTCGGTCACCTCGCGGAGTTCCTCGGCGACCTCGCGGATCGTCGACTCCGAGGGTCGCTCGGAGGAGACGCCGCCCTGCATGAAGCCGAACGCGCCGCCGCCGCTCCGCGGGCGCTCGGGAGGGTTCACGCGGATCCCGGACTGGTCGGTCGCGACGAGATCGCCCGCCTCGACCGCGTTGAGCACCTTCGTGTACGCTCGGGGACCGCCGTCCGGACCGCCGTCGGGCTCCACGATCAGCGCGCAGTCCATCTCGATCCGCTCGACCTCGATCCACTCGCCGTCGTACAACACCTCGGTCGGGTGGTTCGTGGTGGAGTAGAAGTCCGGGGGGACGACCTTGTCCGCGGGCGCCGCCACGAGGTCCACCTGGGAGGGGCTCTCCAGCACCGCGCCGTTCTGGTGGAGTTCGTGGAGGATCGCTTGGAGCGTCTCCGGGTCGTCGGCGGAGACGGTCAGCCGACAGTACGACTCCTCGGTCTCGTGTTTCCCGACGTCGAACTGCTCGACGTCGAAGGAGCCACCCAGATCCATCACCGCGCCGAAACAGCGCTGCATCGTCCCGCTGTCGATGATGTGGCCCTCGATCTCGACGGTACGTGAGTGGCTCATGGGTTACTCGTTTCGCCCCGCGGAGAAACGCGTTTCCCATTCGGCGAGCGTCGAGAGGCTCCCGATCCGGCCCTGAGATCAGTCGCCGGTCTAGAGCAGTCCCCGAGATCACTCCCGGTCTAGTGCAGTCCCCGAGATCACTCCCGGTCTAGTGCAGTCCCCGAGATCACTCGCCGGCCTAGAGCAGCCCGAGCGCCCCGAGGATCTGATTGCCGAAGATCATCATGATCAGCCCGGCGAGCATGACGAGACCGGACGAGACCGTGATCGTCCGGACCGCGGCGTGGCGGTCCGAGACGGGGATCCGGCTGACCACCGCCTCGGCGACCATCCGGAGGATGCGCCCGCCGTCGAGCGGGAACGCCGGCAGGCAGTTGAACAGCGCGAGCTGGATGTTGATCCACCCGGTCCAGAAGAGGAGGTTCGCGAGCAGGAACGTCCCGCCGCCGAGCGCGGCGAGCGAGCCCTCGACAACGAAGAAGTTGGTCATCTCGCCGGTGAACCCCGCGAAGTTGAACGGGAGCCCGAACAGGCTGCCGAGCGGGAGGATGAGCGAGGCGAACACGAGCCCGAGCGGGGAGTCCGTGAGTCCGCCGAGCGCGGCTCCGTCGGTCGCGCCCTCGCCGCCGTCGCCGCCGAGCAGTTCGAGGTACACCCCGGCCGGGTACTCCGAGACGCCGAAGTCGTCGAGCGCGAGCCCGCTGGAGCCGGGGAAGACGCCCACGCCGATGAACCCGCCGTCGCGGTTCGGGTGCGGGTCGAGCTCCACGTCGTAGCTGACGCGCTCGTCATCGGCGTCGAACGCGACGACCTCGGTGGTCGTGCCGGGATCGCGCTCGCTCAGCACGGTCGAGAGCTCCTCGTTGTTCCGGACGCGCTCCCCGTCGATCGAGACGATCGTCATCGGCTCGCCGAGCGGAGCACCCTCCGCGTGGAGGGGCCCCCCCTCCTGTACGCCGAGCGCGTACGCCCCGATCGGGATCTCGGCGGTCTCGGCGTCGACCGTGGCGTTGGCGGCGGCGTCGACGTCGACGGTGACCGTCGCGCGCTCGGCGTCGCCCACCGCGTCGAGGAACTGCCCTTCGGTCGCGACGGGCTCGCCGTTGACGGTCGTGATCGTCACCGGGTCAGACTCCATAGCGAGGCCGAGCGGGTTCCCGTCCGCCGCTCGGAGCACTTGGAGCCGACGCTCCACCTCGACGGTCCGCTCTCCGTCGCCGTCGTCGGCCGTGACGCTCACGGTCTCGCCGGCGGCCGCGAGCGCGGTCTCGAACTCGTTGGCGGTTTCGACGGGCGCACCGTCGACCGCGACCAGCCGGTCGCCGCCGACGATATCGGCTCCCGCGGCGGGCGACCCGGGGGACACCCCGCCGACGGCGTAGCCGGAGGCCGGCGCGATCGCGCCCACGACCGGGCCGAAGAGGAGCGCGAAGACGAGGACCGTGAGGACCGTGTTCGCGGTGACGCCGGCGGCGAACATCCGGGCGCGAGCGCCGCGCGAGGCCTCCTGGGTCGCCTCCTCGTTCGGCTCGACGAAGGCGCCGACCGGGAGGAACGTGAAGAAGACGAGCCCCATCGACTCGATGTCGATCCCCTCGACGCGACACAGCAGGCCGTGTGCCCCCTCGTGGACGACCATCGCGATCGCGAGCCCGGCGACGATCTCGGGTGCGACGGAGAGGGGGAGGAACTCGTTCACGCCGGGGATGATGAGAAAGTTCTGCGGCTGCTGGATCGCGGAGGGCTGGGCGGTCCGGAGCGCGGACAGCGCCGACGAGAGGATGAGGACGAACGATCCCACCATCGCGACCAAGGCGCCGCCGAGCCCGAGGTTCGCGACGGCTCGCCAGAGCCGCCTCGGCGCGGCGAGTCGGTTGAGGAAGGCGCGGCCGCGGAGGGTTCTGAGGGTCAGTACCGGTCCGGAGACGCGGACCGCCTCGGGGAGGACCCCGCGGTTCCGAAGCCACATCGCGGCCGCGGAGTACGCGAGGACCCCCGTGAGGACCCACAGCAGCGCGTTCTCGGCGAACAGGTCCGTCAGGGCGTTCATGACGAACAGGTCCGTGTCGGTCGGGTGTAAGCCGTTCGGTTGTCGAAACCGATCGACGCCCGTCGCGGGTCCTCTGTCAGTCCCGAGTGACGACCGCGAACTCAACGCCCAAGTACCCCCCGGTCTAACTGCCGGCCATGATGGCGCTCATCGATGTCGTCTCCCGGCTTGTCGGAGACGTGGGACGATTCGTGGACCTGTTCCTGAACGACCTGATCCTCGGTGCCGGCGACCCGATATCGGCGCTCCTCGTCGTCGTCGGACAGATCCTGCTCGTCGCCGCGGTGGCCGTGCTCGGCTACGCCGCGGTCGGCGCCCTCTTAGGGGAGATCGGCGTGACGCTCCCCTCGCTCGGTGGTCGCGGCCCGGCGGAGTAGCGGGTCGCGGTTCCTTTTCAGTCGTCGGCGCCCGCGGTCGACGCCTCGGAACGATCGACCTCGGAGACGGGCACACTCCCCTCGGCCTCGGAGACGGGCGTGTTTCCCCCTCCGTCGGGAACCTCGAACTCGTCGAGCGTCGCGAGCAGCTCGTCGGACTGGTCCGAGAGCGCGTGGACCCGTCGGGTGACCTCCGAGACCGTCGCGGTCTGTTCCTCTGCGGCGGCGGCAGCGGTCTCCGCCTCGGTCGCCGTCTGCCGGCTGACCGAGGCGATGCCGTCGACCATGTCGACGACCTCCTGGGTCGTCCGCGCCTGGTCGTCGGTCGCCTCGCTTATCTCCTGAACCGTCTCGTCGACGGTCGTCACGTCCTCGACGACCTCCTCGAACTCCCGGAGCGTCGACTCGATCGTGTCGACGCCGGCCGACACCTGCGACTCCATCGCGTCCACATCGGCGGCGGTCTCCGCGGACGCCGCCTGCACCTCGTCGATGCGCCCGGAGATCGCCGCGGCCTCCTCGCGGGTCTCCTCGGCGAGCGCCTTCACCTCGTCGGCGACGACCGCGAACCCGTCGCCGGAGCCGTCGGCCCGCGCCGCCTCGATAGAGGCGTTCAGCGCGAGCAGGTTCGTCTCCTCGGCGATCCCGTCGATCACGGAGGCGATCTCGTCGATCTCGCCGACCCGGTCGACGAGGTCCTCGACCGCGGTCGCGGTCTCGGCGATGCTGGCTTCGAGCGCCTCTAACTCCTCGATCGCCTCGGTCGCTTCCTCCCTCCCGGCCCGCCCCCGATCCGCCGCGTTTCGGGCGGTCGACGCCGCGTCGTCGGCCGACGCCGCGATCTCCTCGACGGTCGCCGAGAGCGTGCTCATCTCGCCGGAGATCGACTCCAGCGCCTCGGTCTGTTCGGCGGCGCCGTCGCTTATCTCCTGGACCGAGCGCGCGACCTCGTCGCTGGCGTCGTCGACCTCGTCCATGCTCGCGCGCACGTCCCCGCTCGTGTCCGCCACCTCGCCAGTGAACGCCGCGACCTCGCCGACCGTCCCGCCCAGCGTGGTCACGAGCCGGTTGTAGTTCTCGACGAGCTCCGCGTATCGATCCTCGTCGGTCGCCAGCGCGTCGCCGTCGATCGTCGCGGTCAGGTCGCCGTCCCGCGCGCGCCTCGCCGCGTCGCCGAAGGCGTCGACGAGCGCTTCGAGGTCGGTCGTGTACGCCTCGAGGTTCGCGGCCATCTCGTCGAGCGAGTCGCCGAACGCGCCCGGCACGTCCTCGTCGAGCGCGGGGTCGTCGAACTCCTGGGCCGCGAGCGCCTCCGCCTGCGCCGCGACGGTCCCGAGGTAGCGCTCGACCTCGACGAACGAGTTCGCGAGACTCCCGATCTCGTCGGGCTGATCGCTGCCGGCGAGGGCCGGACCGGCGGTGCCCTCGGTCCCGCCCGATCCCACCTCGGTGACCACGTCGACCTCGCCCGCCGCGATCGCGTCTGCACCGGCCTCAAGCTCCCGGATCGGCGCCACGAAATCGCGGCGCACGATGAGCAGCGTGTTGTAGATCGCGGCGACGGCACCGAGAAAGAGGGCGCCGGAGAGGACGTACGAGAGCGTCCCGGAGACCAGAAGCGGCACGAGAAAGATCCCGACGGTGACGAGAAACTGGATCCCGACGGCCGTGACGACCTTGCGCTCTATCGACTCGGAGACCCCCAAGCGGTCCATCGTCCCCCAGAGGAGGGCCTCGTACCGCCCCCGGATCCCCGGGCGTCGCTGTCGTGTCGTCGACATAAGGGGAACTCGACGGAAGCGACTTATGAAGCTCACCCCGGAGTTATCAGGGCCGATTCCCAGTTCTCGGACCGCGGGAACGCCGATTCCGATTCAAAAAAGGCCGTCCACGGCCTCCGCCGCGAGGTCGACGGCGCCCTCCAGGTCCGGGCCGAGCGGCGACCCGACGACGAGCCCGTCGGCGTGCTCCGCGACCGCGGCGGCGCGCTTGCGGACGGTCTCGGGGTCGCCGGCCATACAGAACGCGTCGATCATCTCCGGGGTCACGCGCTCGAAGGCCGCTGAGAACTCGCCCGCCGAGACGCGCTCGCCAATCTCGGTGGCGGCCTCGGGATCGATCCCGTGGCGCTTCAGGACCGGCGGGGCGGCGCCCCCGGCGATGAACGCGACCGGGGGGCGAGCGGCCTCGCGTGCGGTCGCCTCGTCCTCGGCGACCGACACCGCGGCGTACGCGATCAGATCGAAGTCGCCGCGGCGATCGGGCCGATCCGCGAGCCCGTCGTCGACCTGCTCGCGGGCCCACGCGAGGTCCTTCGGATGCGACCCGTTGTACAGCAGACCGTCGGCGTGTTTCGCGGCCATCCGACACATGTGCGGTCCCTCGCCGCCGACATGGACCGGAATCTCAGCCCCCTGCGGGGGCTCGTAGTTGAGTCCGGCGCCCGCGGCGTCGAAGGTGCCCTCGTGGTCGACGCGCTCGCCCGCCCACAGCTTCTGCGCCGTTTTGAACGCCTCCAGCACGGGGCGGAGCCCGCGCTCGTCTTCGAGCCCGAGGTTCGCGAGCGTCGAGGGGTCGCCGGGGCCGAGCCCGAAGACGGCGCGCCCCTCCGACAGTTCGTCGAGGGTGGCGACCCGCGAGGCGAGCGTCACGGGGTGGGTCTCGTAGGGGTTGGCGACGCCCGGGCCGAGCCGGACCGAGTCCGTGGCGGTCGCGAGCTGTGAGAGGAACGCCCACGGGTCGCGGTTGTTGTAGTGACACGTCGAGTAGACGGCGTCGTAGCCGGCCGCCTCGGCGCGGACGCCGAGGTCGACGAGGCGGTGCAGGTCGTGTTCGGGGGTGAGTTCGATACCGAGCATGGTTACTCCTGAAAGGTCCACTGCCGGAGGGCCTGCCGCACGAAGTCGCCCTCCGGGTCGCGGAAGTGATTGTCCGAGCCCTCGTGGTCGCCGAACGCCCAGTCGCGGACGACGACGACCGGGGTGCCGCCGTCGCCCTCGCCGGCGACGAGGTTCGCCGCGGCCGCGAGTTCGTCGATCACGTTCTGGACGGTGACGCCCATCTCGCGGCCGTCGCGGTCGCGCTCGCCGCGCCAGTCGCGGCTCGCCGGCATCCCGGCCCAGCCGATCGCGACCCCGCGCTGGCCGTGTCTGAAGGGGCGGCCGCAGGTGTCGCTGACGACGACGCGGTCGGCCGCGATCCCCTCGCGGATCCGCGCCGCGCTCTCGGAGGGGCGCTCCGGGAGCAACAGCAGGTCGCCGTCGGGCACGTTCGACCGGTCGATCCCGGCGTTGACGCCGATGTGGCCGAAGCGCGTCGCGGTGAGGAGGAACGGGGCTTCCATGATCAGCTCCGTCGACTCCTCGATGACGGCCTGTGCGAAGCGCGGGTCCTTCTCCTCGCCAGAGATCGCCGCGAGGCGATCGGCGACCGCCTCCGCGCGTTCGCCCGCCGGGAAGTCGTCGAGGTCGAAGGTCCGCCCCTCCGCCTTGGAGACGACGGTGCTGGCGACGACGACGACGTCGTCCGCGCGGAGGTCGACGCGCTCGTCGATCATGGCCGCGAGGTCGTCTCCTTCCCGGATCTCCGGGAGGTCCGGGACGGCGAACAGCTCCATACACAAAACTGCGCGGCGACGAGGAAAAACCCCGCCGGTACCGGGCCGGTTTGACGGTATCGGGCCGTAGGAATGGGACGGCCAGTTCGCCACGGTTGGCGGCGACGATCGCTTATAAGCCCAATTGCGGTGGCGCGCGCCTCCGAGTGGCCGCCATCGGCGGCCACGAGGAGCGCCGCGCGAGGGAGTCGCGACCGAAGGGAGCGACGAGGCTGGGGAGGCGTGAGGCTGCGGTGCCGTGCGGTCGGGTGGGACTCAAAGGGGCAGTCGCGAGGACGAAGCACGGCGCAGCAAGCACCGCAGCGAGCGGAGCGAGCGAGGAGCGCAGCAAGCCGCGCGAGTCCTCGCGGCTGGGGCTTTGGAGATGTTCGCCGTCGAGCCACCGTAAGCGACTACTTATAAACGAGCGGCTGGGTCTTTGGAGATGGTCACCGTCGATCTACCGTAAGCGACTACTTATAAACGAGCGGCTGGGGCTTTGGAGATGTTCGCCGTCGAGCCACCGTAAGCGACTGTTTATAAATAAGCCGCTGGGACGTCGGCGTCGAAGTTCCCGTCCGCTCCGCACGGCTTATAAACAACTCACCCGACTTCGTACGTGTGGACCTGCACGTCCGGTACGAGGGCGACGACGACCCCGACAAGTGCACGGCGCGGAAGCTCTCGCGGTTCGACCTCGCGGAGCTGCATCGCTCCGATCGGGCCACGCCCTACGGGGTCGTGTTGAATCCCCACGCCGAGCGCGCGCTCTCGCCCGCCGACGCCGAACTCGCCGCCGAGAACGCCCTCGTCGCGCTCGACTGCTCGTGGGAGTCGGCCGGCGAGAAGATGTTCTCGCTGCCGGGCGAGCACCGCGCGCTCCCGTACCTCGTCGCCGCCAACCCGGTGAACTTCGGGCGGCCCATGCAACTCACCACCGTCGAGGCGTTCGCCGCCGCGCTCGCGATCCTCGGCGAGCCCGATCACGCCGAGCGAATCATGGCGAAGTTCACGTGGGGCGAGACGTTCCTCGACCTCAACGAGGAGCCGCTCCGGCGGTACGCCGCGTGCGAGGACTCGACCGAGATCGTCGCGATCCAACAGGAGTACCTCGACCGGGAGTAATCTGCCCCCAACCACTCCGGACGACCCGAGAACGGGGGACCGATACCGGAACCGAACGTGGGCGCGACAAGCCTTTTGGATGACTCGCACGTATCAGCGAGCGATGGTATCTACTGGTGACACCGCGCCCGGCATCTCGGCAACGATCGGTACGAGCGACCACGAACCGTTCGAACTCGACGACCACATCGGCGACGGACCGATCGTGCTCGCCTTCTTCCCCGGCGCGTTCACGCCGCCGTGCACGAACGAGATGGTGGCGTTCCAGGAGCGCGCCGCCGAGTTCGAGGACGCGGGCGGGACGATACTCGGCGTCAGCGCCGACTCCCCGTTCTCGCAGGGCGCGTTCCGCGAGGAGCACGGGATCGAGTTCGACCTCGTGAGCGACATGGGCGGCGACGCGATCCGAGCGTACGGGCTGGAGATGGACATCGCCGACCTCGGCCTCTACGGGATCGCGAACCGCGCCGTGTTCGTGATCGACGACGACGGCGAGGTCGTCTACGACTGGGTCGCCGACGACCCGACAAACGAGCCGGACTACGACGCCGTCCTCGACGCGGTCGAAAGCGCGTAGGACGGAGCTGATCGAAGAGTAGCGAGGTCGGACTGATTCGTCCGGTTGGTTATAAGCGACTGACGCCGGATCGGCGACGAACACCGCCATACCTCGCCGCTTGCGGTTCGGCCTTCGCGCGTTGCGGTTCGCGCCCGAGCGACGCCCACCGACACGCGCCGACAGCAATACCCAGTCGTTGAGGCTGGGCCGTTCAACGCAGGTTCCCCTCCTGCGAGCACACTGTCTAGACGGGACCCGTCGAGTTCTCGAACCGGCTATTCAACGTCCGGAATCAGATGTATCGATTCTTCCGGAATGAGTACGTGGACTTCGGAGCCGTTCGCAAGCCCCAGCCGTTCGAACGTCGGAGGGCGAACGTTCGCCGTGAGAGCCAGCGACCCCGCTTCGATATCGATATCGACCCGGTACTCACTCCCCTCGTTCAGCCATCGAGCGACCGTCCCCGTGACCGTATTCGCTGTTCGGTCACCGTCAGCAACGTCTGGGGCTTCGACCTCTACTCGTGACGGATGGATACAGACCGTCACGGCGGACGCAGAGTGATTCGGCGCGGTCGTATGGACCCGAACGTCGCCGAACTGAACCATCGCTTCGTCGGCCGTTCGATCGGTCACTGTCCCCGCAAAGAGGTTCTCGTTCCCGGTGAAACGGGCGACGAAGCGGCTCTTCGGCCGGGTGAGCACCGCCGACGGTGTGGCCACCTGTTCGAGGGCACCGTCTCGAACGATGGCGATCCGGTCACCGAGTGCCGTCGCCGTCCGCTGGTCGTGCGTGACGTACAGAACGGGGATATCGAGCGATTCGAACAGGCTGTGTAGTTCGTCTCGGAGGCGTTTCCGGATCGGCGTGTCGAGGCTCGACAACGGTTCGTCGAGGAGTAACGCGTCCGGGTCGGTCGCCAGCGTTCGCGCGAGGGCGACTCGCTGTCGCTCCCCGCCGGAAAGCGTCGGAGGCCGTCTATCGAGCAGGTCGGTCACTTCGAGCAGCGTCGCAAGCTCGTCGACGCGATCGCTGGCCGTGGCCGCGTACGCGATGTTTTCACGGGTGGTCATGTGTGGGAAGAGCGCCCCCTCTTGGAAGACCATCCCAACGCGCCGATCTTCGGGCGGGAAACCGACCAGCTCTCGCCCGTCGAGCTGAATCGATCCCGAACCGGGGCTGGTGATGCCAGCGATCAGCGAGAGTAGCGTCGTCTTTCCGCTGCCGGACGGCCCCAGGACGGCGAGCACTTCGTCGTCGACCGTCAGGTCGACCGGACCGAAGCCGAATTGCGCGTAGGCTTTGCGCAACCGGGATAGTTCGAGTGTCATTCCCATGGGTTCGAGGCGACGGTGTTGAGAATCAACAGGGCCGCGGCGGCGATCAGTACCAACAGTATCGCCACCGGATAGGCGTTATCGAGGCCGAGTTCGATAAACGCGACCCAGATCTGGACCGGCATCGTCCGGGGATAGTACGCCATCATCATCGTCGCCCCGAACTCACCGATCGCTCGTGCGAAGGCGAGCGTCACGCCGGCGAGAATCCCCGATCCGGCTAAGGGGAGCGTGACGTGGCGAGCGGTCGTCAATCGGCTCTTCCCCAGCGAGCGAGAGGCGTATTCGAGCGTCTGATCGACGCTTTCGAACGCCGCTTTGGCCGTCACGACCACGAACGGCGACGCCACGAATGTCTGGGCAAGTACCACGCCAGCGAGCGACCGCGTGAGCGGGAACCCGGCGGCAATCGCCGCTTCGCCGAGCGGTGATCCGGGTCCGAAGACGGTGAGCAACACGATGCCGCCGACCGTCGGCGGGAGCACCAACGGGAGTACGACGACTGCGAGGACGCCCTTCGTCACGGCCCCGTCGGTGCGCGCGAGCCAGTACGCGAGCGGCAGGCCGAACAGGGTGGCGACGACCGTGCTTATTGACGCCGACAACAGCGACGTCGTCGCCGAATCCACGACGGTCGGACTGGTCATCCGAGCGAGGATATCCCCAGCCGGTACCGAGAGAAACAGCGACGCCATCGGGACCACGTAGTACAGGAGTAACACCCCTCCCAGGACGAGCGCGACGCTGAGCCAGTCGAACCCGAACGTGACCGTTCCTGTCCGATCCGAGTTCGTACGTGACGCCATTCAGATCAGGACGGTGATGTCCGAAACCGTCGACGATAGCTGTTCATCGGGCCCGCCGAGTCGGGGTTGGTTCCCGCCCGATCGGTCGGTTGTCTGTCTGATGCGCTGGGGCACGTCGCCGGTATGGGCGGGGAACTGCTCGCGCAGGAGGAACCCGTGTTCTTCGAGATACCTCCCGGTCGTCTGCGCGTCGAACACGGAGACCGCAGCGTCGCTCATGTGCCGAATAGTCGAGCCGTAGCTGATGACCCCGCCCTGGATCTCCTGACCGCTCGGCAGGGTGTACGATGTTGTCGAGTACCAATCCTCGGCGTACCGTGGGTTACTCAGATTGATCTGGTCCGGTAGCTCAATGAACTCGTAATCGCGTTCGACGGCCATGTTGCGGTAGGCGATCGCAGCGTCGACGGAGCCAGTTTCGAACTGGCTGATCAGCGACGTTTCGGGATAGATCTGATTCTGCTGGAGCATCTGCTCTCTGAGATTCGGCGCGTCGTCGTAGTACCGCGAGGCGAGTTCGAGCATGAAGAGGGCACGGTACCCGAGCGGGTCCTGGTCGGGATCGGTTCGGCCAACGTCGACGTTCCCGCTGACGATCGGTTCGTACCACCGTTCCGTTCCGGCCTCGGTGAGCTGTTGTCCGCCATCTGTGTCCGGATTGTACGCAATGACGACGGAGTTGCTGGTGAACACGGAGTGCCACGGAGGGGAAAGGGGCTCCTCGAAGAGCGCCACGTCGGCGACAGTGACAATGTCGGGATCACGTTGGCCTTCGTCGATCAGACGAGCCACCGTCGCCGAGCCGTGGGACTCGATCCGCACTGGGACATCGACAGCAGGTTTGAAACCGGTAGAGAGTGCGTTCTGGAGGCTTCCCGCCGCGAGGATGGCGATCATCGTCGAGTGCCCACTCGCTTGGTCGCCCGTTCCCGTGACGGTGGGAGCTGTCGTCTCACTGTCGTCACCCCCACTTCCGGTCTCTCCGCCCGTACAACCCGCAATGCCAGCGGCTGCGACCGTCCCAGCACTCCGGAGAAATCGTCGTCGCGTCTTCGGGGAACCGGCATTCGCCATACCGAGATAGAGATGGGTTTGAGAGAAAAGCTTTCCTCAAATACATCTGTTTGACTCTGTATGGTCTCTGCTGAACCGACGATATTGACCGAACGGCAGGTTGAGGTACTCGAACTCCGAGAGCAGGGGCAGACCCAACAGGAAGTCGCGGACCGCTTGGGGACGACCGACTCGAATATCAGTGCCATCGAACGAGCGGCGGAACAAAACGTTGAGAGGGCCCGCCAGACGTTGGAACTCGTCCGTACGATCCGGTCGCCGATTCAGTTCTCGGTTTCTCCGGGAACGAGTTTCGACGATCTGGTCGCCGGCGTCTACACTCACGGAGACGAGGCGGGCATCAAAATCGCGCACTGTCGGCCGGAACTCTATACACACCTGTATGGGGTCCTCGAAGAGTGTACGGACCAGAACGAACTGAAGACGACCGTCGAGGTCGGCATTACCAACGCTGGCGAGGTGAGGGTCTACACCGAGGAGTTCTGAGCGTGGCACCGGTTCGCGAATCTCACGAACGGTCGTGAGTCCTTGCGGGCGCCGAGACAGCTTTACCGACCGGCGTGACGACCGGAATTTAAATCCACACCGCTCCAACGACTCCCCATGCCCTCCGAGTCGAGCGTATCGATCGACGGGACGCAGCCGCCGCCGGACTCGTCGCCCCACGGGGATGCAGCGTCCGAGGCCGCCGCGGGACGTGACACCGATTTCGACACTGACCCCGACATGGCTCCCGTCGAGTGGGGACCGGTTCGCTTCGAGCGCCTGCGATCGCTGGCGTTCGGCGCGAGCGCGACCGTGGGCGGACTCGTCCTCGCCGCGCTGCTTTTCGGTGCCGTCGGCGTTGCCGCCTCGGTGCTCGGTGGAGACACCTCGCCGTTCGGGAGCGGCGGTCCGCCGGCGTCGATGTGGGCGTTGCTCGTGCTCCTCCTCGTCGGCGGCCCGATGTCGCTGCTGTACTGGCTCGTGGCGTACGATCAGACCTCTCCGGAGCGCCGCCGGGAGCTACGGTCGCAGTTCGGGGACTACTCGTTTGATCTCTCTGGGCTCCGGCTCGGCTGGACGCTCGCCGGAGCGGGCGCCGTGATCGCGCTCCTGGTCGCCGCGGTCGGACCCGGACCCCTGTCCGCCGCGCGATCGCTGCTCTCGGCGTTCGCCCCGGGCGTCGTCTCGCTCTTCGTCTTCCTCCCGATACTCGCCGGCTCGCGCGGGACCGACGTGCGCCTCGACCCGGCCGCCGAGACGATCGAGCGGACCTACCGAAGCCACGACCGGACGCGCGCGGACGACCTCGGGTCCGTGGTCCGGACGCGCCGGATCGACCTCCCGTGGACGACCGTGTTCCTGCTCGCGTACCGGGGAAACGCCTGGTACCGGTCGACGCCGTGGCTGTTCGTCCCGACCGAACTCGCGGACGACGTCGAGCGGGGGCTGGACGCGACCCTCGCGCGGAGCGACGGTCCCGACCGGGCCAGCGTCCCGGAGCGCGTCACTCTCGCGACCGTGGGCTCCGCCTCGCTCGTCGTCGGCCTCGCGATGGCCCTGGCGGCGGGCGAGGCGGCGGCCGGGGTCCTGTTGGCGCTCCTGACGGCGCCGTTCAGCCTCCTCTTCCTCGCGCTCGCGGCCCGGCTCTGACGCGTCTCAGGGACGGAGACCTGCGAGTCGCCGACACCGGACGTGTCACCCTCTACCACGCGACTCATATACTCGGGCCCCGTAGACGGTTCATGGACCGACAGCGTCTGGAGACGGCCCTCGAGTCGGAGTTCGGCGGGACCGAGGCCGAGCGACGGGCGGTCGCACGAGCGGCTCGCGACCTCGCGGACTCGGGGCGACCCTCCCGAGACCGCGGGCACGCCCTCACCGTACCCGGCGTGATCGATCACCTCGGCGACGCGCCCGACGGCTCCTCGGTCGTCGACCGCTGGAACTGGTGGCTGGGCGCGCTCGACGCCGCCTACGGCGGCTACGACTACTTCACCGTCCGCTTCGTGGAGGGCGACGAGGAGGCGGGGCTCCGGCGGTAGGTCGCGCCGACGTCGATCGGCTCGTTCCCGCGCTCACACGGGTGACGCTTCCACTTTCACTTTCACTCCGCGGATGGCTCGCTTATAGGGGCGTTCCGGCCATCGTTCGATGTATGAGCGCGACGAGCCGCGATCGACCCCGATACGCGACGCCGACCCGTGTCGACGTCACCGAGTGCCGGACCGACCGGATCGCCGACCGCGTCCGACTGAACCGCGTGCAGGGTAGCGAAGTCCACCTCGAACGCCGCGGCGGGCGCACGTTCCTCGTGACGACCCCCGCGGAGTGAGGAAGGCGGATCGGACCGACTCCGGCGACCGCCTCCTCAGTCGTCCGCGGCGACCTGATCGCGGGTGTGTCCGCCCTCGGACAGCAGGCTGTCGAGTCCGACGCCGAGCGTCTCGTTCGTCAGCGCCATCGACTCCCCCCGAGACACGTCGGTCGCCAGCTCCCGGATCGCGTCGACGTTCTCGGGCACCACGTCCGCCTCCTGGTGGACGTTCTGGAACAGGTACAGGTCGCGACCCTCGACGCTTATCGACTCGTCCCAGACGCAGTTCTCCCAGAAGTCACCGCGAGCCCGCCCGAGGTCGGACGCGTAGTCTTTCAGGGTACCGGCGCCGTCGATGCCGGCGCGCTCGGGGATCAGGAACAGCCGCGTTTCGTCGCGGAGCAGCTCCCGGACCTCCGCGGCCGTCGGCGCCCGTTCGAGCGTGACGTTGACGCTGTGCGTGTGCATCCCGGTGACCGGCGCCTTCAGAGCGGCCGTGTCGACGTCGACCTCGGGGAGGATCGCGTTCACGTCAGGACCGTGGTGCGAGGGGACCGTCGGCGGGTCCGGCACCACGTCGTTTATCGGGCCGCGGTCGGTCTCGTTCGCGTCGCCGCCCCGTCGGACGAGGGTCACGCGAGCCTTCTCGACGCCGTACGCCTCGTCGAGCGGTGCGAGCAGCCGCGAGAGCCCGGTCGTGTTACAGGAGACGACGCGGAGCGAGTCGACGTCGCGGATCTCGCCGCTGGCGCGGGCGTTGAACGAGGCGTCCGCGATCGCGGCGTCCTCGCCGCCCTGATAGATCGCGGGAGTGTCGTGGGCCTCGTAGGTCGGGCGGTTGCGCTCGCCGACCCCGCCGGGCGCGCAGTCGACGATCACGTCGACGGCGTCGAGCAGGTCACCGAGCGTCCCCGCGACGCCGAACCCGGCGTCGTCGAACGCGGCGACTCGGTCGTCGAGCGCTGCGTACAGGTCGTAGCCGCGGCGGAGCGCGGCCTCGGCGCCGTAGTCCGGGCCGGTCTTGGTCACGCCGACGAGTTCCATATCGGGTTGCGCCGCGACCGCGTCCGCGACGCGTTTCCCGATCGTCCCGTACCCGTTGACGCCCACGCGTGTCATGGTTCCCGGTCGCTCGGCGAACAGCATAATGTTTTCGAGTGATGCAAGAAGAAATTAACTACGGCGAGAGTAATCGGTCCGTTAATTCGCATGCCCCGAGCATGAAACTGAGTTCCGAAACGGAGTACACGCGTCGCAATGGGAAGGACTAACGCTCGGCGTCGCGGATCGGTACGTATGTCAACGGGCCTTACCGACGCCGCCGAAACCGCCGTCGAGCAGTGCCTGCGCGTCGCGCCGGGGGAGTCAGTGGTCGTCGTCACCGACGACGAGCGCCAGCGGATCGGGGAAGCGCTCTACGAGGCGGCGAGCGCGGTCACCGATGACGCGACGATCCTCCGCTACCCGCCGGCCGACCAGCACGGGACCGAGCCGCCGGCGCCGGTCGCGGCCGCGATGGCCGAGAGCGACGCCTTCCTCGCGCCGACGACGAAGAGCCTCAGCCACACCCGCGCTCGCGGGAGCGCCTGCGACGCCGGAGCGCGCGGCGCGACGCTCCCCGGAATCACCGAGGACGTGTTCACCACCGGGCTCGACGCCGACTACGCCGCGATCGACGCCGCCTGCGACGACGTGCTCGCGCGGGTCGCCGACGCCGACGAGATTCGGGTGACGTCGCCCGGCGGCACCGACATCGCGTTCGGGATCGGCGACCGCGAGTGGCTCGCCGACACCGGGATGGTACACGAGCCCGGCGACTTCTCGAACCTGCCGGCCGGCGAGGTGTTCGTCGCGCCCGAGACCGCGACCGGCACGTACGTCGTCGACGGGACGATGATGCCCCACGGGCTGCTCGATGAGGGGCAGGAGCTGCGGTTCGAGGTCGAAGACGGGCTCGTCACGGCCGTCAGCGACGACGCGGTCCGTGCGGAACTCGAGACCGCCGCCGAGTCGGTCGGGGACGCCGCGTACACCCTCGCGGAACTGGGAATCGGAACCAACGTCGGCGTCGACGAGTTGGTCGGGTCGGTCCTCCTCGACGAGAAGGCGGGCGGGACGGTCCACATCGCGATCGGTGACAACGCCGGGATCGGCGGCGAGACCGACGCCCCGGTCCACCTCGACGGGATCATCCGGAACCCGACCGTCTACGCCGACGGCGAGGCGATCGAACTGCCGAGCGCCTGAGGCAGCCCTGTTCGACGCTTCACTGCTTCACTCCACGACCGCGAGCGCGACGCCCGCGACCCCCCGAACGCCGACGACCTGATGACGCCACCCGTCGCCGGCGTCGACGCAGAGCGTGCCGGCGTCGGTCACGGCCACCGACACGCCGGGACCGTAGCCGAGCGCGACCGCCTCCTCGTCGACGGGGAGGTCCGCCGCGCCCCACGTCTCGGCGTCCCACCCGTCGCCGTCGCTCGCGTGGACGAACAGGTCGCCGTCGACGACCGCCATCGCGTGGCCGTCGCCGTCGGCGGCGACCGCGGTCGCGTCGCCCTCCAGCGCCGTCATCCAGCCGTTCCCGAGCCAGTAGACCCCCGCTCCGGTCGCCGCGAGGGGCATCCCGGCTCCCGCCACGTCGCGGGCGTCGTCGAGGCCGACCGCGGTGAGCGCGCGCGTCGCACTCGCACCGTCGCCTCCGGTGACTCGGTGGACCCCGTCGCCGGCGGCGACGAGGGGGCCGTCGATCGCGCGCGGATCCGAGACGGACCCGATCGAGGTCGTCGCCGGCTCGGTCTCCCCGTCACCGATCTCCACGCGGTCGATTCCGCCGCCCTCGCGAGCGACGAGGAACGCGCCGTCGCGGACGCCGACCGCTACTTTGGGATCGGTCGTGACGGGTTCGAACTCGGGGTCGTCGCCGACGGGCGCGACGAGCAGGCCGTCCGGTGTCGCGATCCCGACGCGGTCGGGCGCACCGTCGCGGGCGAGGACCGCCGCGTCGCGGGCGGGACCGCGCGCCACCATGTCGAACGCGCCGATCTTGTCGGCCGAGAGCGCCACCCGGACGACGCCGCTCTCGGTGGGGACGTACGCGTCGGTTCGGCCCGCCGTCCCGGCGTACACGCGCTTCTCTTCGATCGAGATGTCGTCTTCGGCGGGTGCCATTGCCGGGGGTTCGGTCGGGGGTCTCATAAGCCCCGCGCGGCGCATCGCGGTCGAGGGGGCGATCCTTGCTCACGCCTTCCGATGCCCATTAGGTCGCCGACCGCGTAGGGCCGGCAGTGCAATCGGTCGCCGCCGAACTCGTCGCCCTGCTCGCCGAGGTCGCCCCGCGGCTCGCGCGGATCGCGGCGTTCATCGCGGCCGGCGTCTTCGCCGCCAACGTCGCCGTCGCGTTCGGACTGGTCCGGTACGTCGCCGGGCTCGCCGGGTGGCTCACCCGGCCCGCGAACCTCCCCGACGAGGTCGGGACCGCAATCTTAACGACCGCGGCATCGACGACCGCGGGTTACGCCACGCTCGCCGAGTATCGCGAGGCCGGCCTGCTCGACGACCGCGCGACGCTGGTCGCCGTGACCATCAACACGTTCTTCGGGTTCGTTCAACACGTGTTCACGTACTACATCCCGGTGTTGATCCCGATTTTGGGGGTCGAAACCGGAGTCACCTACGTCTCCGCGCGCGCCGGGATCGCGCTGGCGATCACGGTGACCGGCGTGCTCGCGGGGAGCGTCCTGCTCTCCGAGCGCAACGTCGACCGGAGCGCGCTCGCCGAGGTCGACGCGAGCGGGCCCGACGCCGACGACCGCACGAGCCGGGAGCGCGTCCGCGAGGCCGGCGAGAAGTCGTGGTCCACGCTCCGCCGGATCGTCCCGCGGCTCGCCGTCGTCTACACCCTCGTGATCGGGCTCGTCAACAACGTCGACGTGGCGGCCCTGACGAGCGTCGCCGAGCCGATCACCGGCGTCCTCGGGCTCCCCGGCGCCGCGGTCCCCGTGATCGCCGTCTACACCCTCGACACGACCGCCGGCGCGGTGACGCTCGCCGGCACCGCCGAGGGGATCTTCACCGTCCGGACCGCGGTCGCGAGCATGCTCATCGGCGGCATCCTCTCGTTCGCCGTCTCCACGTTCCGGCGCTCGATCCCCTTCCAGTACGGGATCTGGGGCGCCGGGTTCGGCACCAAGGTGATCGCCGTCAACACCGCGCTGAAGTTGGTCTTCATCTCGGTCACGGTCGCGCTTCTGCTCGCGCCGGTGTGGTGATGCGGCGCGTCGGCGCATGCCTGCGGGGCCGCTTCGCGGCCGAGCAGCACCGCGCGACGAGGCTGGGGAGGTGTGAGGTGCGGGGCAGTGCTGTGCGGGGTGGGACTCAAAGGGGCAGCCGCTGAGGCGAACGCACGCTCGTTGCGCGCTTCAGCCGCTCGCGCGGCTCGCTCCGTCCAGTGCTTACGTCGCCTGCGTTCGCCTCAGCGGCTGGGCTTTGGAGGTTCTCTCTGCCGATCAATCGAGAATCGCTTTTAGGTCGATCGTCGAGTCGTCGACGACCAGTTCTAACCGGTTCGGCACGCAACAAGCCGCCTCTGACGGACCTACACTTCCAATAAGCAGTCAATCAGGCACGTAAAAGCCGAACCCACAAAAACCGCAAGTCGCGTTTAGAGGTCGAAGCGGTCGAGCATCATGACCTTGCTCCACGCGTCGGCGAAGTCCTGCACGAACTGCTCCTCGCCGTCGGCGGCGCCGTAGACCTCGGAGACGGCGCGGAGTCGGGAGTTCGATCCGAAGATGAGGTCGAGCCGGGTCGCGGTCCAGTCGACGTCGCCGGTCTCCGGATCGCGGAGCTCGAAGACCTCCTCGTCCTCGTCGACGGGCTCCCAGTCGCGGTCGAAGTCGAGCAGGTTGACGAAGAAGTCGTTCGTCAGCGTCTCCGGCTCGTCGGTGAACACGCCGCGGTCGGAGCCGTCGTAGTTCGCGTCGAGGACGCGCATGCCGCCGACGAGCACCGTCAGCTCGGGGACGGTCAGCTTCAGCAGCTCGGCCCTGTCGACCATCTCGTGTTCCGGCTCGTGGGGCAGGTCCTCACCGAGGTAGTTGCGGAAGGCGTCGACCTCGGGTTCGAGCGCCTCGAAGGATTCCTCGTCCGTCTGCTCCTGCGTCGCGTCGACGCGGCCCGGCTCGAACGGAACGTCGATATCGTGGCCGGCGGCCGCGGCGGCCTCTTCGACGGCGAGGTTGCCGCCGAGGACGACGAGGTCGGCGAGCGACACGCGCGTGTCGTCGTCACGGGAGTCGTTGAACTCGGCCTGAATCCCCTCGTAGGTCTCCAGCACGGACTCCAGCTCCTCGGGAGCGTTGACCTCCCAGCTGCGCTGGGGTTCGAGGCGGATCCGCGCGCCGTTCGCGCCGCCGCGCTTGTCGCTGTGGCGGAAGGTGGACGCGGACGCCCACGCGGTCTTGACCCGCTCGGAGACCGAGAGGTCGGACGCCGCGATCAGCTCCTCCAGTTCGGCGACCTCGGCCTCGCCGACGACGTCGTAGTCGGCGTCGGGGAGCGGGTCCTGCCAGAGCATCGTCTCCTCGGGGACCTCGGGGCCGAGGAAGCGCTCCGGCGGGCCCATGTCGCGGTGGATGAGCTTGTACCACGCCTTCGCGAACGACTCTTGGAACTCGTCGGGGTCGTCGCGGAACTCCTCTAAGACCGCCCGGAAGTCGTCGTCGTGTTTCAGCGCGACGTCCGTCGTCAGCATCATCACGTCTTCCTTGTCCTCGGGGTCCTCGACGCCGGGGGCGGCGTCGTCGAGTTCGTCGTTCTTCGTAGTCCACTGCCACGCGCCGCCGGGACCCTTCTCCGGCTCCCACTCGTAGCTGAGCAGGTTGTTGACGTAGCTCAAGTCCCACACGGTCGGCGTGGCGTTCCAGGGCCCTTCGATCCCGCTGGTGATCGTATCGGGGCCCTTCCCCTCACCGAAGTCGTTGTCCCAGCCGAGACCCTGCAGGTCGATCGGGGCGTCCTCGGGCTCCGGGCCGAGATGGTCGCCGTCGTCAGCACCGTGGACCTTCCCGAAGGTGTGACCGCCGGCGATGAGCGCGACCGTCTCCTTGTCGTTCATCGCCATGTGGCTGAACGTGTCGCGGATGTTGTTCGCGGACCCCTCCAGGTCGGGCTCGCCGTTCGGCCCCTCCGGGTTCACGTAGATGAGGCCCATGACGGTGTTGCCGAGCGCGTCGTCGAGGCGGTCATCCTCGTCGAAGCGATCCGACGACGTCACCTCCCAGTCGTCTTCGGGGCCCCAGTCGACGGCGTCGTCGGGCTTGAAGTCGTCCTCGCGGCCGCCCGCGAAACCGAACGTCTCGAAGCCCATCGACTCGAGGGCGACGTTGCCGGTGAGCACGATCAGGTCGGCCCACGAGAGGCTGCGGCCGTACTTCTGTTTGACGGGCCAGAGCAGTCGCCGCGCCTTGTCGAGGTTGACGTTGTCCGGCCAGCTGTTGAGCGGCGGGAGCCGCTGTCGCCCGCCGGAGGCGCCGCCGCGGCCGTCGTGCGTCCGGTACGTGCCGGCGCTGTGCCACGCCATCCGGATGAACAGCGGCCCGTAGGTGCCGTAGTCGGCCGGCCACCAGTCCTGCGACGTCGTCATTACCTCCTCGATGTCCGCCTTCACCGCGTCGAGGTCGAGCTCCTCGAACGCCTCGGCGTAATCGAACTCCTCGTCCAGCGGACCGGGGTTCCCGGCGTGCTCGTCGAGGTTCTCTAAGTCAAGCTGATTCGGCCACCAATCGGTGTTGTCTCTTGGCATTATGGTTGAAGTGCTGTGGTTGCGTCGTTCCTAACCGCACCGAAAGCGTCTGTACAGGGACTCCACCCGTCGAAAACGGCGGCTTCGAAGGTCGTAGCCGGTGCGTAATTGGCCGGCACGGCGAGGTCGTCGAAACCCGCCTCGGCGGTGGAGTCGTCACGCATTCGGCGTCATCGTTACTTTATTGACCTCAAATAAAAACCTGGTGACTTACCGCCATACCATTTACTAGGTAAAAGATCGGTTTCGATTTCATAAATAAGAATTTGAAAAGAGAAAAATCCGATCTCAGAGCGATCCACGGTTGCGGTCTGGCGGTACCGCTACGCCGGATCGGACTGCGGATCGAACGCCCCGCGCCGGATCCCCTCTCTGACGGGGTCGTGCTCCGCGTCGGTCGGGGGTGTGGCAATGACGTCTGTCGCGACCGAGCGTTCGGGTCCCGCCGGCGAGTGCGTGTCCCCGAACGTATTCGGCGGTCGAGCGGGTCTCACCAATACCCCCGAACATGTTCTTTCGGTAGCGTCTTCCGTCGGAACGAAGTGTACCGATCCGATGCCCGACTCCCAGTCGATCTACGCAGACATCGGCGGTCGAGAGGCCGTCGAGGCCGTCGTTTCGGACTTCTACGACCGCGTTTTCGACGATCCCGTCCTCGAACCGTACTTCGAGAGCGTCGACCGCGAGGCGCTGTACGCACATCAGGTCCAGTTCATCAGCGCCGTCGCCGACGGCCCGGTCTCCTACGAGGGCGCGGACATGCGAGCGGCCCACGAGGGGATGGGGATAACCGAGGAGGCGTTCGGTCGCGTCGCGACCTACCTCGGGGAGGCGCTCAGAGAGAACGGCGTCGGCGAGGACAACGTCGAGGCGATCCTCACGGAGGTCGGCGCGCTCGAACCCGACGTGGTCGGACAGTAGCCGCTCGACGTCTCCTCCCCACGCCTCGGATCGGGACGGCAGACACACTCAAGTTCCCGCCACGAAACGTACCGCCATGGACACCGAGCGATTTCTGTTCGTCTCCGCGGACGCCGCGCTGATCACCGATCTGGCGTGGCAGGTCCACCGCGAGGGCCACGACGTGAAATACTACATCGAGGCCGAAAGCGACCAAGAGATCGGCGACGGCTTCGTTCCCAAAACCGACGACTGGCGCGCGGAGGTCGAGTGGGCGGACGTCATCGTTTTCGACGACATCTGGGTCGGCTCAGACATCGGGACGGGGGAGCTCGCCCAAGAGCTCCGTGCGCAAGGAAAGGCGGTCGTCGGCGGCACGCCGAACACGGACCACCTCGAAGAGGACCGCGGCTACGCGATGGAGATCCTCGAAGAGCACGGAGTCAACACCGTTGAGCACCACGTCTTCCACGAGTTCGACGCCGGCATTCAGCACGTCCAAGAGAACCCGGCCCCATACGTCGTCAAGCCGCTCGGCGAGGTCCAGAACGTCAAACGGCTCCTCTACGTCGGCAACGAGGACGACGGGAGCGACGTGGTCGACGTGCTGAAGGCGTACAAGAAGGCGTGGGGCCACCGGATGAAGGGGTTTCAGCTCCAGCGGAAGGTCGAGGGCGTCGAAGTCGCCATCTGCGGCTTTTTCAACGGGAACGAGTTCATCGATCAGGTCAACTTCAACTTCGAACACAAGAAGCTGTTCCCGGGGAACATCGGCCCGTCGACCGGTGAGATGGGAACGTCGATGTTCTGGGCCGGCCAGAACAAGCTGTTCAAAGAGACGTTCGGCAAACTCGAAGGCTGGCTCGCCGACGAGGGCTACGTCGGGAGCATCGACATCAACTGCATCGTGAACGAGACGGGGATCTACCCGCTGGAGTTCACGCCGCGGTTCGGGTACCCGACGATCGCCTTACAGGAGGAGTCGATCGAGTCATCAACGGGCGAGTTCTTCTCCGACCTCGCCAACGGGAACAACCCCGAGGTAGAGGTGCACAGCGGCTACCAGATCGCGGTTCGAATCGTCTTGCCACCGTTCCCGTTCGACGACGAGAAGACGTACGACGAGAACTCGCGGAACGCGGCCGTCGTGTTCGAGACGGACAGCCGGGAGGGCATCCATCTCGAGGACGCGAAGCGGGTCGACGGCCAGTGGCGCGCGGCCGGCGACAACGGCATGCCGATCGTCGTGACCGGGAAGGGCGAGACGATGCAGGCCGCGCGCGAGCAGGCGTACGACCGGATCGACGACATCGTGATGCCAAACATGTACTACCGCGACGACATCGGCGAGCGCTGGGTCGACGGCGACGGCGACCGACTGCAGGCGTGGGGCTACCTCGGGCCGCAGACGGAGTAGCGGCGGTCGCTCCGGCCCGATGCGTCGACGACAGCCACCGCCGGATCGACGGGTGTCCCTCCACGACTTTTTAACCGTCCGGGTCCACCGTTCGCGGTATGGCGAAGTACTCGACCGGCGGTGGCGGCGGCGGCGACGACGGGGACGCCTGCGAACTCTGCGGGCGCGAGACCTCGGATCTCCAGCGAGCCACGGTCGCCGGGGCGGAGATCCTCGTCTGCGCCGACTGCCGCCCCCACGACGACGCCGGGAACGCCCCGAGCGGACACGGCGGATCGGGGGCTGGCGGGAGTCAGGGCGGAAGCTCGGGCGGTAGTTCCGGCGGCGCAAGCGCCGACTCGAGCGGCTCGGAGAGCCGGACGAAGGAGCTCGCCCGCAAACAGGCGAAGATGTACGACTCCGCGACGGGCGACTCCAAACACTGGGAGGAGGGCGGGACCAACTACGAGTCCGACCGGCTCCCGTACCTCGTCTCCGGCTACGGCGACGACGTAGCGGCGGCTCGGCGGGACGCCGGGCTCACGGTCGAGGAACTGGCCGAGGAGCTCGAAGTCGACGAGGACGACCTGTTCGCGGTCGAGGACGGTCGCGCCGCCACCGCCAGCGTGGGCGGCTCCGTCGTCCGCGCGCTCGAAGAGCGGCTCGGCGTCGAGATCGTCGACGAGTAGCCCGGGCGCCGACCCGCGGGACGTGTCGGTCTGACCGCGAGCCGAATCGACCGATGTTTCAGTCGTCTCTCGGCGCCGGAATCGCGAAGATCGGGCGGTCGGCACCCAGAATCACGTCTTGGGTTACGCTCCCGAAGACGGCCTTCCCGGTCGGGCGTCGCTGCCGGCCGGAGACGCAGATGGCGTCCGCGTCGATGTCGGCCGCGGCCGCGAGCAGTTCGTCGGCGGGGTCGCCGCTCGCCTCGTAGTGAACGCAGTCGATCCCGGCTTCTTCGAGGGTCTCGCGGGCGCGTCGAACCGCCGACATCTGGTGGACTGAGGCGCCCTCGGGATTCTTTTCGAACACGTGACACAGGTGAGCGGTCACCGAACCCTCCTCCGTGGGGAGCTCCGCGATCGCTTCCGCCTGTCTGACCGCACGGTCGTCTTCCGCGTTGTCGATCCCGATGAGTACGTCGTACATGACCGACCGTTCGGATACCGGACATATAAATCGTGCCGGTTAGTCGATATCTCGCTGACCGTCCGAATTCCGAAGGAGACGAACGCCACCCTCGGCACTCCCGTCGTTTTTATCCCGTGCCACCGAACGTCGACCATGATCACGGTCAAGGACACGGTCCACGACCACATCGAGATCGACGGCGTCGCCGCCGATCTCCTCGACACTCCCGCCGTCCAGCGCCTCCGACACGTCAAACAGCTCGGCACGGTCCAGCTGGTCTACCCCTCCGCGAACCACACCCGCTTCGAGCACTCGCTCGGCGTCTATCACCTCGCCAGCCGCGCGCTCGACCACCTCGGGATCGAGGGGAACCGCGCGGACCGGATCGAGGCCGCGGCCATGCTCCACGACGTGGGCCACGGCCCGTTCAGCCACAACCTGGAGCCGCTCACCCACCGTCGCACGGGCAAGTACCACGACGACGTCGACGAACTGCTCGCGACCGGCGCGGTCGGGGCGGTGCTCCGCGACCACGGCCTCGACCCCGAGCGGATCGCCGGGCTCGTCGCCGGCGAGGGGCCGTACGGCGGGCTCGTCTCGGGCGAGCTCGACGTGGACCGGATGGACTACCTCGTGCGCGACGCCTACCACACCGGAGTCCCGTACGGCACCATCGACACCGAACGGTTCGTCCGAGAGCTGACGTTCGTCGACGACGGGACGGGAGACGACGCGCTCGTCTTGGACGAGGGGAACGTCCAGACGGCCGAGAGCCTCCTGCTCGCCCGCGCGCTGATGAACCCCGTCGTCTACACCCACCACGTCGCGCGCATCTCGAAGGCGATGTTGCGCCGGGCCGCGAGCGACCTCCTCGACGCGACGCCGACGACCGCGGCAGCGCTCCGACGGATGGACGACCACGACTTCCTCGCGGCGATCCGGAGCTGCCCGGAGACGTCGGAACTCTCCCGGCGCTACGACGAGCGCGACCTCTACAAGCTCGCGGTGTGGGCCGAGTACGACGGCGTCCCCGAGCGCGTCCACGAGGCCGACCACGACGCCGAGACCGCGCTGGAGCGCGAGATTGCCGAGGAGGCCGGCGTCGCCCGCCAGCACGTGATCCTCGACGTCCCTCCGGAGCCGTCGATGCGGGAGTCGACCGCTCGCGTCACCGTCAACGGCGAGGTGCGCCGGCTGGAGCGCCAGTCTCCGCTCGTCTCCGCGCTCCGGACCGCCCAGCGCAACCAGTGGCGACTCGGCGTGTACGCCCCCCGACCGGCGACCGATCGGGTGGGGCGCGCCGCCGCCGACGTGCTCGGCCTCGATCCGGACGGTCTCGTCGCCGAGGTGCGCGGCGCGATGCCGACGACGCTCGACGAGTTCGGCGACGGGGCGTGACCGAACGAGACGTGGCGGGGAGTGACCGCACGAGCCGTGCCCCTGTCGTGACCTTTTACTCCGGCGCCGGCGACTCCCGGGTATGCATCTCGAAGGGACCGTTCTCGTCGGTCCGGAGTTCGAGCCGGTCGAAGGGCGGGTCGTCGTCGCCGGCGGCGAGATCGTCCGGATCGAGGAGACGAGCGTCGAGAGCGATGACGTGATCCTGCCGGCCTTCGTCAACGCGCACACCCACATCGGCGACTCGATCGCCAAGGAAGCCGGCGAGGGGCTCTCTCTCGACGACCTGGTCGCCCCGCCGGACGGGCTCAAACACCGGCTCCTGCGCGAGGCGAGCCGCGAGGCCAAGGTCGCCGCGATGGCGCGGAGCCTCCGATACATGGAGTCGACCGGAACGGGCACCTTCCTGGAGTTCCGGGAGGGCGGCGTCGAGGGCGTCGCCGCGCTGCGGGACGCGGTCGCCGGCGAGGGCGTCGAGTTCGGGGAACGCGCGATCGACCCGGTCGTGTTCGGCCGCGACGACCCGGCCGTGCTCTCGGTCGCGGACGGGTACGGCGCCTCCGGCGCTCGCGACGCCGACTTCGACGCCGTGCGCTCGGAGACCCGTGAGGCCGACAAGCTGTTCGGGATCCACGCCGGCGAGCGCGACGCCGACGACATCAACGCCGCGATGGACTTGGCGCCCGACTTCCTCGTCCACATGGTCCACGCCGAGGGGATCCACCTCGAACGGCTCGACGACCGCGGGACGCCCGTGGTCGTCTGCCCGCGCTCGAACCTCGTGACCAACGTCGGCGTGCCGCCGATCCGCGACCTCGCCGAGCGGACGACCGTCGCGCTCGGCACCGACAACGTCATGCTCGACTCGCCGTCGATGTTCCGCGAGATGGAGTTCGCCGCGAAGCTCTCCGATCTCCCGGCCCGAGCGATCCTGCGGATGGCGACGGTGAACGGCGCGGAGATAGCGGGAGTGAACCGCGGCGTGATCGAACCCGGCGCGGACGCCGACCTGCTGGTCCTCGACGGCGACTCCGACAACCTCGCGGGCGCGCACGACCTCGTCCGCGCGATCGTCAGGCGCGCCGGCGCGGCGGACGTGTCCCGCGTCGTGATCGGCGGCGAGCCGGCCGGGAGAGAAACGGTTTAGGCGCTGGCTCGTTCCCGTCAGGGCATGCACGCGATCACTCGATCCGGCTGGATCGAGGTCATCTCGGGGTCGATGTTCTCGGGGAAGACGGAAGAACTCCTCCGCCGGCTTCGGCGCTCGGAGATCGCCGGGCAGTCCGTCGCGGTGTACACGCCCGCCGTCGACGACCGCTACGGCGAGACGACGATCGGGACCCACAACGGCCGACAGTGGGACGCGACGGTCGTCGACAACGAGGGCGACGGCCCGCTCGACATCCTCGACGACGGGCCGTCCGCCGAGGTGGTCGCGATCGACGAGGCGAACTTCTTCTCCGACGCGCTCGTGGAGGCGTGTAACTCGCTGGCCGACGACGGGACGCGCGTGATCGTCTCCGGCACCGACCAGACGTTCCGCGGCGAACCGTTCGATCCCCTGCCGGCGCTGATGGCGACCGCCGAGTACGTGGACAAACTGCAGGCGATCTGCTCGCGGTGCGGCGAGCCCGCCTCCCGGAACCAGCGGCTCATCGAGGGCGAACCGGCCCACGTCGACGACCCGACCATCCTCGTCGGCGCCGAGGAGTCCTACGAGGCCCGGTGTCGCGACTGTCACGTGCTGCGGACCGGCGAGCGCACGGAGGCGGAGCGGGCGTACCTGACCGACGACTGACGGGGTCCGGTTCGCCCCCGATGAGCCGCCGTCAACCGCTTTTACCGATCGTCCGTCGCGATGTCAACCGCTTTTACCGGTCGGCCGTCGCGTCGCGGTAGGCCCACAGGTGTCCGTGTCCGTCCGACAGGTCGACCGGTCGGTACGTCCGCAGGAAGACACGCCCGTCGGCGAGGGTGACTCGCTCCTCGTCGACGGGTCGTCGGCGATCGACGATCGACTCGATCCGAGCGACGAACGCTTCGGGGTCGTCGAACAGTTCGCTCATCTCGACGGCGAACTGCGCGCAGTCGCGACCGATCGCCGCGGCCGGGTCGCCGCCGAGATCGAAGAGGTCGTACAGGTGGCGGTTGACGCGGAGGACCCGTCTGTCCGCGTCCTCGACGAGCACCCCGACCGGGAGCGTGTCGAGCACCGTCGACAGCACGGCGTTCGTCCGTTCGAGCTCTCGCTTGCGGTCCGTCCGATCGGTGACGTCCTCGAACTGCGAGAAGACGCTTATCACCTCGCCGTCGTCGTTCGTCACCACCTGGTTGTGCCACGCGCAGCGGATCAGCTCTCCGTCCGCGCGTACGTTCTCGTTGATGCTCTGGTAGCCGCCACGGTCCGAGAGGAGCTGCCGTTCGATCTCCGCGACGAGACGATGAAGCTCCTCGGGGACGAACCGCGCCCACGTCCCGCCGACCAGCTCCGACTCCGAGTAGCCGAGGATCTCCTCGGCGGCCGCGTTCGCCCGGACGATCTGAAACTCCTCGTCGTACTCGATCGTCCCGAGCGGCGACTGCTCGATGAACCGCGAAAGGCGTTCCTGGCTCGCGGCCAGCGCCGTCCGCGAGCGGGACTGATCGACCGCGTTCCGGATCCGGTTCGCGAGCACCGTGTACTGGTCCGTCCCGGAGCGTTTTTGCAGATAGTCGGTGACGCCCGCGGAGATCGCCTCGCTCGCGATCTCCTCGCTCCCCTTTCCGGTGAACAGGATGAACGGAACCGTCGGGTCGCGTTCGCGGACGCGTTCGAGAAAGTCCAACCCGTCCGTTTCGGGCATCTCGTAGTCGCTGACCACGCAGTCGATCGGCTCGGACTCGATGGCGTCGAGCGCGGCGTCCACGTCCGTCTCCGACCGGACTTCGAACGCGTCGTCCGTCCGTTCGAGGTAGGTCACCACCAGATCGAGAAACACCGGTTCGTCGTCGACGTGTAACACCCGGACGACCGATTCGCGATCGCCGTGCGGACGAGGGACCGGGTCCGACATTGACATCTACTACCACGACGTCGTGGAAATACGTTCGGGTGGATCCGTTCGTCAGCGTACCGGACCGAGAAGGGCTGAACGATCGCGGGAGTTGGTATTTCAGATCGGTGGTTGCGGGAGCGTGTTTAAAAAGAGATGAGCGATAGCGGCGATTGCTTATAAATGACGGTTCTGTGGCGCGCCCCGGTGAGCGGCCCAACGGGCCGCTCACCGACGGTGCGAGGGACGCGGCGACCGAAGGGAGCCGCGAGGCTGGGGAGGCGTGAGGTGCTGTGCAGTTGTGGTCGGGTGGGACTCAAAGGGGCAGCCGGCGAGGCGGGCGCAGGCGACGTAAGGACCGCAAGGAGGGAGCCAAGCGACCGACTGAGGACCGCAGCGAGCGTGCGCCCGCCTCGCTGGCTGGGGCTTTGGAAGTCTTCTCCGCAAAGCTATTGATCGTTTATAAACAGCCGACAGCAACATCACCCGATCGCTTATAAATGACCGATCAACCGAATCAAGACACATACTCCCGCAGTCGATCAAGACGCACTCTTTCAGAGCAGTTGATACCTAAAAATCGGCCTTCGACGAGGCCACTTCCGCCGAAAGGAACTCGCGACACCGTCTCGATCTCCGCGATCGAGGGCGCTCACCCCGTGAGCCGCGGCGCTCGACCTGGGAACCGTCCGCGACCGGGATCGACCGATCGAGCGCTCGACCGATCCGCGATCAGACCGCCAATCGGTACCGGTAGGGTCGGTCGGCGATGACCTCGACCTCGCCGCGTTCGGCCCAGCGACCAAGAACGGTGGCGACGCGGTGCGGACTGTCGATCTCCTCGCACTCCCCGGCCAGCGAGAGAATCTCCCGCGCCGTCAGCGGCTCGTCGGCCTCGGCGAGCACGCCACGGATTCGGTCGTACCGGTCGTATTCACCGGCGCTCATACGTCTTACGTACGGTCTCCGAACATATAGGGTTCAGTGAGACAGGAGTCAGACATTCGTCTGACAACTGGTCTGAAGCAGTCGTATTCGGGGGTTTGAGCGTCTCACCACGAACACAGTTTAAAAATATCGACGGTCGCGTTCAGACGTACGGGTCTTCGGCTTCCAGGTCGCGCTCGGCCCGGTACTGATCGACGAACTCCGCCACGTCGAACTCGACCATCTCCTGTTCGAACGCCGAAAGCGCCTCGTCGTCGTCGGCGTGGCTCACGGCGTGTTCCATCAGCTCGATCACGAGTTCGACGACGATCTCGTGGAGCCGTCGAGAGTCGAACTCCGTCACCCACGCCATCGCGTACCCCACGTCGGCGTTCTCGCTGGCGTCGTACGCGGTGACGGCCTCCGGGAACTCCTCCAAGACCACGCCGAGCAGGTGCGGCGTGTCGAACTCCGGCATCTCCTCGCTCGTGGTCTCGATCGCCTCGCGGAGCACCTCGACCAGGAAGTCCGGGAGGAACCGCTCCGGGGGATGGACGTCCATCACGACCGCGTGCGTCTTGCCGCAGTCGCATTCGAACTCGCGCATCCCCAGGTCCAACTCGCCGGACGCGATCGTCTGTCCGCACGGCAGCTCCAGCGTGTTCTCGTCACCGCCGGGGACGCGCGGCTGGGACATACCCGTCGTTGGTCGCTGTCGGGGTTAAAAGACGCGGAACGGGACGGTCGTAGAGGTCGCAGAGACGCTCCGGCGCCTACTGGAATCCGATCCGACCGCCGGTGTCGCGGATCGCGTTGCCGCTGCCGCCTTTGAACTGCTCTTCGACCTCCTCGTAGTACGCGAGGATGTCGTCGGTGATCGTGGGGCGAACCGACTCCAGCGCGCGCCGGAAGTGCTTCATCTCGACTTCCTCTGCATCGTCGTCGTCGCGCAGCGCCTCGATGGCGGCCTCGCGGGCGATCCCCTCCAGATCGGACCCGACGTAGCCGTCGGTGATCTCCGCGATCTCGCGGAGGGTCACGTCGGGCGCGAGCGGCGTGTCCTGCGTGTGGATATTCAGGATCTGCTCGCGACCCTCCTGGTCAGGCTGACCGATCATCACGAGCCGGTCGAAGCGCCCGGAGCGTAGCAGCGCGGGGTCGATCATGTCGGGGCGGTTGGTGGCGCCGATCACCATCACGTCGCCCATCTCCTCCAACCCGTCGAGCTCGGTGAGGAGCTGGTTGACGACGCGCTCGGAGACGTTGTTCCCCATCTCCTGTCCGCGCGAGGGCGCGAGGCTGTCGAGCTCGTCGAAGAAGATGACGGTCGGGCTCACCTGCCGGGCCTTCCGGAAGGTCTGTCTGATCGCCTTCTCCGACTCGCCGACCCACTTCGAGAGCAGCTGCGGCCCCCGCACCGAGATGAAGTTCGCGTTCGTCTCGTTGGCGACCGCCTTCGCCATCAGCGTCTTCCCGGTGCCGGGCGGGCCGTACAGCAGCACTCCCTTCGGGGCGTCGACCCCCATCCGCTCGAACTTCTCGGGCGAGGTGAGCGGCCACTCGACCGACTCCTGGACCTGCTCTTTGGCGCTGGAGAGCCCGCCCACGTCGTCCCACGATATCTTCGGCAGCTCGACGAGCACCTCGCGCATCGCGGAGGGCTCCACCTCGTTCAACGCGCCGCCGAAGTCGTCGCGCTTGACGATCATCCGGTCGATGAGGCTCGGCGGCACCTCCTCGTCGTCGAGGTCGATCTCGGGGAGGTACCGGCGGAGCGCCTTCATCGCGGCCTCCTTCGTCAGGCTCTCGATGTCGGCGCCGACGAAGCCGTGCGTCTCGTCGGCGAGGTGGTCGAGGGAGACGTCGTCCGAGAGCGGCATCCCGCGGGTGTGGATCTGGAGGATCTCCTTGCGGCCCACCTCGTCGGGGACGCCGATCTCGATCTCGCGGTCAAAGCGCCCGGGGCGGCGGAGCGCGGGATCGACGCTGTCGACGCGGTTGGTCGCCCCGATGACGACCACCTGACCGCGCGTTTCGAGCCCGTCCATCATCGTCAGCAGCTGCGCGACGACGCGGCGCTCGACCTCGCCGGTCACGTCCTCGCGTTTCGGCGCGATCGAGTCGAGCTCGTCGATGAAGATGATCGAGGGCGACTCCTCCTTCGCGTCCTCGAAGATCTCCCGGAGCTGTTGTTCGGACTCGCCGTAGTACTTCGAGATGATCTCGGGGCCGGCGATCGAGAAGAACGACGCCGAGGTCTCGTTGGCGACGGCCTTCGCGAGCAGCGTCTTCCCCGTGCCCGGCGGGCCGTGCAGGAGGACGCCCTGCGGCGGCTCGATCCCGAGCTTCGAGAAGATCTGCGGGTGTTTCATCGGCAACTCGACCATCTCGCGGACGCGCTGGATCTCGGACTGGAGGCCGCCGATGTCCTCGTAAGTGATCCCGCCGCCGGTCTTCTCGAACCCGGAGATCGGCTCCTCGCGGAGTTCGACCTCGGTGTCCTCGGTGATCAGGCAGACGCCGTCGGGCTCGGTCTCGACCGCGATCAGCGGGATCGCCTGGCCGGGCGACCGCATGAACGGGTGGTTCGTCGACGACATCACGGGGACGATGTCGCGCTCGACGACCGGCCGTTTCAGGATCTGGCGTTTCACCATGCCGGCGGCGTCGGAGCCGAACTGCACCGACGCCTCCTCGGGCGGGGCCAAGACGAGCTTGTCGGCCTTCTCCGCCTCCGCCTTCCGGATGGTCACGCGCTCGCCGATACCCACGTCCGCGTTCTGCCGGGTGAACCCGTCGACGCGGACCGTGTCGGTGTTCCAGTCCTGGCGGTCCGCGCGCCAGACCTTCGCGGCGGTGGTCTCCGCGCCCTCGATCTCGATGATGTCGCCGGGCGAGAGCTTGAGGTGCAACAGCGTGTCGGGGTCGAGTCGGGCGATACCGCGACCCGAGTCGTTCGGGTACGCCTTCGCCACTTCGAGTTGGACTTCGTTCATGGTTCCTCGCGGGGGTTGTCAGTATCTCCTTCCGGTTCGGGAATAAGCCTGTTGCCCCTGCCGGCGACGCCCGTCCCCCGGATCGCTTCGGGGGGCGCGGCGATCTGTGTCATCATATAGCACGATACGACGTCCGTATTTAAAACGCCGTCGCATGGGCGGGTTTTCGCCGTCTCATGGTCGAGTGTTCGCCGTCGGTTCTATAGGCGACATCCGATGTCGCACGTTCCGACGACGAGGCCGGATCGTCACCTGAGAGCGTACACGGTTTCCTCGTCGACCCCGAAGAGCCTGTCACCGATCGGGACGAGATTGAACCGGAACCCCACAGCCGACGGCAAGGGCGTTGAAACCACTCGCTCACCCGTTTCGGGATCGAACCCTCCGAGCGTCTCGCCGGTCACGACCCAGACGAGACCGCCGCCGACGACGGGTTCGGTCCCGATGGAGTCCACTTCGACGCGCCAGTTGACCGCTCCTGTCCCGCCGTCGATCGCGGCAAGCACGGGCGGCTCGGTGTCGGTTCCGTATCCCGCGACGATCGGATTCCCTTCGTGCACGGCAGTGGGGAGCATGGGCATACCCTCCTCGACGTCGTACACGTCTGCCCGCCAAAGCGGTCGCCCCGTTGGCTCGTAGGCGCGAACGGTGCCATCGTTGACCGCGGCCACGACGCCGTCTCCGAATACGGACGGGCTCAACGCGGGGAACCGAGAGGGCGTATCACCCCACAGCGGAGTGCCGCTCGTGTCGAGCGCGGACAGCCCCCCGTTTGCGACGAAGAGCCGATCGTGTCCGGCGGCCGGTGCGACCGCTACCCCACCGCCGATCTCTCCGGTCACCACGACCGTTCCGTCGTCGGGATCGAGACCGTAAACCGAACCGGCTCGAGCGATCGCGTACACGAGGCCGTCGACGGCGGTCATGGGGGCGGGGAACTCCCCGTCGACGTCCTGTTCCCAGGCGATCGAACCGTCCTCCGGACGGACTGCGACGACCCGTCCCCCACGGGTGGTCGCGCAGATCAGTCCATCGATGGCGACGGGTGACGTGGTCGGAAAACTGGTCGTGTCAGTGAGCCGTCGCCGCCAGCGAACCGCTCCGGAGTCCGCCTCGATACCCCGAAGCGATCCCCGATCACCGACGACGACGAGGCCGTGCGCGACTACCGGGCGGTTCGGGTCGTTGCTCCGGACCGTCCACTCGACGTCCACCTCGGACTGAGGCGGCGTCGCCTCCGCGTTGCGTCGACTATTCCGCCGATCGGCGCCCGACGTCACCCACCCGCCGATATCCGGGAGCGGCTCGAGTTCGCCTCTGGCGAAAGCGGTCACGCCCCGAACGTGCCCGACGAAGAGACGATCTTCGGTGACTGCGGGCTCGCCGGTGGTCCCGCCACCGCGGTACCACCGCTCGTCGATCACGCTCCCGTCGGTGCGATCGAGACCGAACAGCGTCTCTCCCGCCGCCGCGAGGTACACGCGGTCGGCGGTGAGCACCGGGGGAGCCCGTACCTCCGTCCCGAGCGTCGTCTCCCAAACGGTGCTCCCGTCGGCAACGGCGAGCGCCCGAACCGTCGCTTCCCCGTCACCGTTATCGACGAACACGGCAACGTCGTCCGCGACCGCGGGCTTCGGGCCGTCGACCGCCTCCGAGTCCGTCTGCCAGACCACGTCGCCGGTGGCGGCGTCGACCGCGAACCCGGTGTGCTCGTGGACGTACACGACGAGGCCGTCCGCGAGAACCGGGCTTTCGCGGTCGTTGACGACGGACGGGAGCGGCGTTTCCCACGACAGTTCGCCGGTCTTCGCATCGAACGCGACAAGGCTGTCGCCGGGAACGGCGATCACGCGGTCGCCGTCGGTAGCGACGCTCCCCGTGTACGACCCGATGTCGCCCGCCCACATCTTCTCGCCGGTAGCCGCGTCGAGCGCGTACGCGGTGGCGCTTCCGCCGACGTACAGCACGCCGTCGACGACGGCCGGCGATCCCCGCGCCTCGCCTCCGATCTCGGTTGTCCACTCGCGCTCGCCCGAATCCGCGGCGATCGCCAGCACGGCGTCCGGCTCCTCGCCGGGGCGAGACGAGCAGACGTACAGCGTTCCGTCGACGACCGTCCCGGCGTGAAAGGCGTCCGGGACTGCTCCCGATCTGTCGAACGCGCGAATCGAGGCCGTCCACAGGCGGTCACCCGACTCGCCGTCTAACACGACGATGACGTTTCGCTCCGTCCTGTCCGTCGTCTCGACCTCCCGCCGATAGGTGAAGACGCGCCCGTCGGCGACGGTCGCCGCGAACGGCTCCGTGGTCCCGACCAGTAGGTCGTCGGGATACTCCGCCGTCCATCGGTGAACGAGCGGGTCGTCCGAGGCGCTCACCGCGGTCGCACCGGTGTTCATTCCGTTTCCGCCGAACGTCGCCCACTCCGACGCCGACGGCGTGAGGCTCGCGGTTCCCGTCGGGTCGACCGGCTCGGCACCCTCGCCGTCTTCGGGAACTTCGAAGCCGTCCGGGCCCGAATCCGGCAGTATCGTCTCCAAGTCGGTACAGCCGGCCAACCCCGCACTCACCCCCCCGACGAGGGCGCCGAGTACCCGACGCCGGTGGTGATCGCCGTTCATGTACAGTTCGTTATCAAGAACCCATAAAGCTGTGTTGGGAACTGACAATTAACCCGGTACCGAACTCCGAGCACGTCCGGGGACGTCTCTCCCCAGTCGGCGGACGCGACCGGCTCGCCGCGGCCGACGACGCCTCGGCGTGATCGCAGGCGAAGCTGCGCCGGACGTCCGGAGCTCTCACCGCGGCGTTCGATCCCTCACGCGATCTTCATCATCCGCGTCTCGAACTTGCCGACGCGGACGCGCACCCACCCGGAAAGCTCCGCGTCGAGGTCGGGGTCGTCTGTGTCGACGCGGAGCGCCCGCACGTCGTCGAGCTTCGCCCGCGAGGCGACGATCCGGAGGTCACAGCGCCGGATCACCGCCGGCGACAGCTGCGGGTTCCCGCGACCGAAGACGAACCCCTGCCCGCCGATCGGCGAGACGACGATCACGTTCTCCTCGCCGAGCGCGTCGAGGATCTCTCGCTCGGTGCCGTCCCGAACGATCACCTCGCCGTCGCGCCACACGTCGACCCCGATCGGCGACGGCTCGAACCCGAGTTCCGCCTTGATCGCGCCGACGGTCGATCCCGGCCCGAGCACGACGGTGACCCCCTCGCCCTCCCGCTCGCGGATGTCGGCGGCGACGCCCTCGGCCAGCGAGTCGACGGTCCCGCTCGCGGTCTGTTTCGACGGCTGGAGGTCGTCGGCGACGGGGACGCGCGCGATCGCCCGAAGCTCCGGGTGGACGTCGCCCTTCCGGTAGGCGTCCTCGTCGATGTCCATCACCTCGCGGCGCTCGGTGCGGGAGAAGGCGGCCGCGACCTCGGCGGCGTCCTCTGGAGAGACGGCGAACACGGACGAGTACACCTTCACGCCGGCGGGAACGCCGAGCATCGGGACCTCGGATCCGATCCCTTCCAGCGTCGTCGCCACGTCCGTCGCCGTGCCGTCGCCGCCGACGAACAGGACCAGGTCCACCGGGTCCTCGCCGCCGACGAACGCCTCGACGGCTCGGGCGGTGTGCTCCGCGGTCGTCTCCGTGGGGTCGGGCGTCGCGCCGTCGAACGGGTCGATCACGCGGACCGGCTCGAAGCCGGCGTCGCGGACCAGTCGCTCGCCCATGGGGTCGGCGGCGGTCGAGACGCGCGTCTCGGGCG
>Ga0207720_100167_pt1 | contig 61331 bp, 49 predicted proteins | sample A23P2SouthBayCA_2_FD_187751 | JGI IMG/M metagenome (GOLD analysis project Ga0207720, IMG submission 187751) | Aerobic enrichment media microbial communities from Eden Landing Ponds, California, USA - A23 E3 (2) (SPAdes) | ecosystem: Environmental > Aquatic > Marine > Unclassified | place... | reverse complement strand
GAACGGGGCGTGGTTCGAGCACCGCGAGAACCACGGAAGTGAACGGCGAAGCCGTGAGCGGAGTGAGCGCAGGCTCAGGAGAGCGTGCTCTCCTGGTGGACTGAAAGGGCGAGGGCCGGTCGCGCTGAAAGGGAGTCGCTGAGCGTGGCACTATTCGAGTGAGCGAAGCGAACGAGAATATCCCGCTCACCGACCGCGAGCGGCGAGACTCGAACGGAGTGAGAGTCTCGAATGCGAGCGGGGAGCGAAGCGACCCGCGAGCGGGCCGAGGGCTTTCAGCGCACAGGGTCGGATCCAGCCGATTCAACTGCGAGCGAGCGGGCCGAGGGCTTTCGACTCACAGAACCGCCTTTATTCACAGAACTAAGCACGGACACTCACACTGCCACCGATCACCCCCGCTTGTTTCGCATCGCGTCGAACCCCTCGCGCGGCCCCCGAAACCGGGAGTCGATGGCGTCGGACAGCCGCGAGGAATCGAGCGTGCTGTCGGCCGGTCGCGGAGCCGCCTGGCCCAGCTCCTCGGTCGAGATAGCCGACACCAGATCCGTATCGAATCCGAACACCGCCGCCAGCGTGACGGTGAACTCGTAGCGGGACACGGATACCGGTCCGGTCGCGTGGTAGGTCCCGGTTAGCCCCCGCTCGACGACATCCAGACAGGCCCGCGCCAGGTCCGGCGCGTACGTCGGTGCCGAGACCTGGTCGTCGACGATACCGATCTCCTCGCCCGCCTCCAGTTCGCCGAGCGCCCACGTCACGAAGTTCGTCCCTCCTGTCCCGTAGACGACGCTGGGCCGGAGCACGGCCGCCTCAGCGGCGCTTCGGGCGGCAACCTCGCCCGCGTACTTCGTCTCGGCGTAGTAGTTGGCCGGGTTGACGGGATCGGCCTCGGAAAAGGGCGCCGCCGCGGGGTCGCCCCCGAAGACGTAGTCCGTCGAGAGGGTGATCAGGTGTGCGCCCACCGCATCGGCGGCCGCGGCGACGGTGCGCGTGCCCCCCGCGTTGACCGCCCAGGCCCGGTCGCGCTCGGACTCGCAGTCGTCGACGGCGTGGAACGCGGCCGTGTGGACGACTGCGTCGGGGTCGGCGTTCGTGACAACTTCGTGCACCCGATCGGCGTCGCACACGTCGAGTTCGATAGTCGCGTCTTCGGTGGGATCGGCGTGGTACGTCGCGTCGACCGCGAACCCGCGCTCGCGGGCCTGTGTCACGACGTTCGACCCGACGAGCCCCGAGCCCCCGACGACGAGTACGTGCATACGACCGCCTTGTCCGTACTGGGTCTAAACCGTGACGGGACTGATTTTATTAGGCCGAGTCCGAGAGATTGTGACTATAGATACAGTGGATTCTGTGCGCTGAAAGCCCTCGGCCCGCTCGCTAGCTGGAATCGCGACCGCAGACAGCTCCGTGTGTCGAAAGCCCTCGGCCCGCTCGCTCACAGTTGAATCGGCTGGATCCGACCCTGTGCGCTGAAAGCCCTCGACCCGCTCGGCTCGGGGGACTCGCTGCGCTCCTCACTACGTTGCGGTGCTTGCGTCGTCCGCCGTCGCCGACCGGCCCTCGCCCTTTCAATCCGCCAGGAGAGCACGCTCTCCTGAGCCTGCGCTCACTCCGTTCGCGCAGACGCCAGGAACACACCACACCGCACAGCGCCGCAAGCCACACGCCTCCCCAACCGATTGCGGTGCTCGCTTCGCTGCGCTCCTCATCCCTCGCGCGGCACCGTCTCGTGGCCCTCACGAGGTTCGGGCACACTCGACGGCGCGCGCCACCGCGTCCGAGCAGGTCGATCCTCGAACTGCTCCCGGTCCCGCTGACCGCAAGAAGTAACAGCCTCCCACCCCCTACGGGAAACGAATGATACACGACGTGGAACTGGAGGAACTCCAGGTTAACGCCGACGAGCGGGGATCGCTCACGGAGGTCTGGCGTTCGGACTGGGAGTTCTACGCCGGCGAGGACGAGCCGACGATGTCCTACGTCTCGGAGACGTATCCGGGCGTCGTCCGGGCCTGGCACCGCCACACCCGCGGGCAGATCGACCACTTCGTCGTCCCGCGAGGCAAGGCGAAAGTCGGCATCTACGACGACCGGGAAGACTCCCCGACGCAGGGGGAACTCGACACCTACATCGTCGGCGAGGGGAACGTAAACGCCGTCCGGGTGCCCGGCGACTGCTGGCACGGGTTCAAGGCCGTCGGCGACGAGCGTGTCCTCTTGCTCAACTTCCCCACCAATCTCTACGACTACGAGGATCCCGACGAGGAACGACTCCCCTACGACACCGACGAGATACCGCTGGACTGGGAGGCGCCGCCGCACAAATGAAAGGCGTCGTTCTCGCGGGCGGGACCGGGTCGCGCCTGCGGCCGATCACCCACACCGGCCCGAAGCAACTGGTCCCGGTCGCAAACAAGCCCGTCATCGAGTACGCCATCGACGACCTCGTCGAGGCCGGCATCACCGACATCGGCGTCGTCCTCGGGGACAAGGGCCGCGAGGAGATCCAGGCGTATCTCGGCGACGGGAGCGACTTCGGCGTCGATATCACCTACATCGTCCAGGGCGAACCGCTGGGGTTGGCCCACGCCGTCGGCTGCGCGAAGGAGTTCGTCGGCGACGATTCGTTCGTCGTCTACCTCGGCGACGACCTGATGCGCGAGGGCATCGTCGACTTCGTGGCCGACTTCGACCCCGACGAGTACGCCGCCGGCATCGGCCTCCAGCGCGTCGACGAACCCGAACGCTACGGTATCGTCGAGGTCGACGGGGTGCCGACGACCGACGGGAGCGGCGACAACCAAGACGACGAGGGCGGCGACAACCAAGACGACGAGGGCGGCGACAACCAAGACGACGAGGACGGCGACGGCCGGGGCGACGTGGTCGGTCTCGTCGAGAAACCCGACGATCCGCCCTCCGATCTCGCGCTTATCGGCATCTACGTCTTCACGCCGGCCATCTTCGAGCAGATAGAGAAACTGGAGCCGTCCTGGCGCGGCGAACTCGAGATCACCGAGGCTATCCAGGGGCTCATCGATGACGGCAACCGCATCCAGTCCCACGTCGTCCACGGCTGGTGGAAAGACACCGGCAAGCCCGAGGACGTGATCCACGCGAATCGACTCGTCCTCGACGACATCGAGCGGGACGTGCGCGGCACGATCGAGGACGGCGCGGACGTGACCGGCCGCCTCGAACTCGGCGAGGGGAGCGTCGTCGAGGCCGGCGCGACGGTCCGCGGGCCGGTCTCGGTCGGCGCGAACACGACCGTCGAGTCGGGCACCTACATCGGCCCGTACACGAGCATCGGCGACGACTGCGACGTGGGCGACGTGCATATCGAATCGAGCGTCGTCATCGGCGAGTCGACGATCCGGTGTGACCGCCGGATCGTCGACAGCGTGATCGGCCGCCGGTCGACGATCACCAGAAACACCGACAAGCGACCCGAGGGGGAACGGCTCGTCATCGGTCGCAACTCATCGCTGGAGCTCTGACAATGCGCATCGTTACCCACTCCTGTCCCGACTGTGGCACCGTCGTCGCCGGAAACGTCCTCGAACGCGAGCGCGTGCTCAAGTGCCCCGGCCTCGACTGCGAGGCGGTCCTCCGCTTTACGGACCTCTCCGAGAGCGAGCGCGAACACCTCCTGGCGAATCTCGAAAGGTACAGGGCGGAGTAGCCCGTCGGCCCGCCCATGACCGTGCTCGTCACCGGCGGCGTGGGCTACATCGGGTCGCGACTCATCCGCGAGATCCCCGACCACCCCGCCTACGCCGGCGAGGAGATCCGCGTACTGGATAACTTCCGCCAGCCCCGCTTTCACTCGCTGTGGGACCTGCCCGCCTACGCCGATTACGAGGTTGTTGAGGGGGATATCCGCGACCCCGAGATCCGAGAGGCCGCGCTCGACGGCGTCGACACCGTCTTCCACCTCGCGGCGATCACCAACGCCCCGGAGACGTTCGACATCCCCGAGAAGACCTGGGCGGTCAACCACGAGGCCGCCGTTGCCCTGTTCGAGGACGCCCAGGCGGCCGGCGTCTCGGAGTTCGTCAACGCCGTCACCTGTTCGGTGTACGGCCGGACCGAGGCGGAGATCGACGAGACGTTCGACTGCGAGCCGGAATCGCCCTACGGCGAGGCGAAACTCGCGGCCGAACAGGACATGTTCGAGCGCTACGACGGCGAGATGGGGCTGACCGGCCTCCGCCTCGGCACTGTCTACGGTTGGACGACCGGAATGCGATTCGACACTGTCGTCGACAAGTTCGCGTTTCTCGCCGCGACGGGCCAGCCACTGACCGTCTACGAGGGCGCGGAGGACCAGCAACGCCCCTATCTCCACGTTCAGGACGCCGTCCGGTCGCTTCTCTTCGCGGGTGCGAACCTCGGCGACGGCGAAGCGTACAACGTCGTCGGCCAGAACGGCCGCCTGCAGGACGTCGTCGACGCCATCGTCGAGCACTTCCCGAACGTCGAAATCGGGTACACCGAGGCCGAGCAACTCAATCAGCTCTCCTACGTCGTCAGCGACGAGAAGATCCGTGCCGAGGGGTTCGAGACGGCCTACACGCTCGACCAGGGTGTGGCCGAACTCGCCGACAAGTTCCGCGCGCTGGTCTGAGGAAGCGATGGCGCAGTCGCGCAGTTTTCGCTACGACGGAGCGACGTAGCCGTCGACGAACGTCAGGACGGCCAGCACGACGACCGCGATGACGAATATCCAGGTCGCGCTCGACTTCGGGAACGCGAGCAGCCAGGTGCCGAATCCGGCCACGGACGCGAGGAGACACAGGCCGAAGAATCGACGATCCGCTGGGGTATCCATGGCCGAAGTTGCGATACGAACGACATAAGCGTTTCTCTCTGGAGCGAGTGTGCGGTGTGGAGCGGTACGAAGCGGCGCGGTGCGGAGCGGGGCACAGTGGTGCGGCGTGGAGCGGGGCAGAGCAGAGCGGTGCGGAGCGGGGCACAGTGGTGCGGCGTGGAGCGGGGCGGTGCGGCGCGGGGGCTGTGCGGGGCGGGAAGGGAACGAGAGCGAGTACCGCTCGCGCAGAGCGCGAGCGGCCTTTTTGGCCGAGCTTTTTGCCGCAGGGGTTCCCGCAGGCCGCCGCAGACGGCCGAGGAAACCCCTGCGGTAAAAAGGTCGTCCCGACAGTTTCTAATCGGGGCGGGCGCAACGGAGGGGTATGCCGATCGAGCGCTCGGACGCGGCCTGCTACTGGCTGGCGGTCTGGACGGCTGTCTCGCTGGTCGGGTTCACGGTTCTCGGCGCGTTCGCGCTCGACCTGTACGTCGTCGCCGTCGTCAGCGGACTGGTCGCGTTGCGGGGCTCGGTCCCCGAGACGCCGGCCACCCGCGCGTGGCGCCGGCGACTGACCCACGTCACGCTCGTCGGACTGGTTGCGTTCGCGGCGGTCGTCGGCCGCCGCGTCGTCATCTCCATGCCTGCGGAGCTGGTCTGAGATGGGGGGGCTTGGCCCGATATCGCCGCGGATTTTGCTCGCCGGCCTGCTCGTCGTGGCGGCCGTCGCGGTCGGCGCGGGCCTGAGTTTGTCGGTGCGGCCGCTCGACCCCCACAACCACGAGTGGGACGGCGGGTCGGCGCTCGAAGCGCAACTGAGCGACGAGGCGGACGAGTTCGTCCTCGCGCGCTCGCCTGCGGCCTATCGCGAGGCGAACGCCTCGTCGACGATAGCCGTCGCGCCGACGCCAGCGTGGTCGGCGGGCGAGGGGAACGCGACCGCAGTCCAGGAGTTCGTCGAGCGCGGGGGGACCGTCGTCGTCGCGGGCGAGGGCGGCGATGGCGCGAACGAACTGCTCTCGGATCTCGGGGCGAAAGTACGCATCGACGGGACACCGCTGCGGGACGTGAACCACTACGACGGGAGCGGCGCGGTCCCGCGGGCGACGGCGGTGACCCGCCTGCCGTCGACGGAAGCGGGCCGGGAGCGAAGCGCGATCGACCCGTCGACGCTCGAGTACGTTTCGGGCGTGTCGCGCGTGACGCTGAGTCGCGGGTCGATGCTCGAACTCCCGGGTGACGAGCGGCCGACGGCGGTCAGGAACGTCTCGCGGACCATCCGTCGGACCGGCGTGACCGTGCTGGTTCGGAGTTCGCCGTTCGCCTATCCGGACCGCGACGGCGACGGGCAGTTCAACGTCTCCGAGCGACTCGGAACCTACCCCGTCGTCGCCGTCGAATCCGTCGACAAGGGGCGCGTGGTCACCGTCAGCGATACTTCGGTGTTCACCAACGCGCTGGTCGACCGGGACGGCAACGCCGACTTCGTCCACGCGCTGGGCGCGAGCGAGCGGACGGTTCTGCTGGACTACAGCACTGCTCCGGCCGCGCCGCCGCTCGCGCCGGCCGTCGCAGCGGTCGGCGTCTACCCCCTGCTGGGCGGGGGACTCGCACTCGTCGGTGTGGCCCTGCTCGGCCTGTGGCTTCTGCGGCGCCGCGAGGTCGGGTCTGGGGCCGGAGCCGGCAGTTCGACCGGCAATTCCGTCGGGGCCGTCGCCGGGGTTTCCGGGCGACCGCTGACCCGATCCATGGCGCGACTCCGGGCGGCGGAGACGCGGACGCTCGTCGCCGGACTGGTTGTCGTCTGCGCCGCCGCTGTCGGCGGTGCCGTCGCGACGGGCGCCGTACCGGCGGACGCGTCGCCGGTCGGCGGCGCCGACGGGGACGAGCAGGGGCCACACTTCCGGCCGAGCGAGGTGACGACCGACGTAAACCTCACCGACGTCGAGCGCCGACTCGGAGTGGCCGTCGAGGAGCGCGCCGCGCTCGACGAGCGCGCGCTGAGCGGAGACCGGGTCGCCGAAACGCGAACGCGGCTGAACGGGTCGGCCTACCGGTCGCTCGTCAGGGGGTACGCCCGCGTCCTCGACGCGAGAGGGGCGGACAACCGCTCGGTCGCATTCGAGCGGTTGCGCGCCGACCAGGTCGCGTTCGTCGGCGCGCTGGACGACTACTGGACCACGCTGGAGCGGTATCGCGGAGTGACGGGCGAGGCCGGCGAGCCGACCCCCGACGAGGTCGGGCCCGAAAACGAGTCCGTCGCGAACCCGGAGCGGTATCTGGCCCACCGACTCGAACGCCAGTGGCGCGCCGTCGACCGGACCGCGACCGAGGTGGCAGTCACCTACCGGGCCGCCGGGGTTGGCGGCGCGAACGCGACCGTTGCCGCCGACGCGAACGCGACGGTAGCCGCCTCCGGGAACGCGACCGGATCGGCGGGACGGAACGTTATCCGGCCAGCGGGAGGGAACGTGACTGCTCCCGCAGGGCGGAACACGACGGAGGTACTGGAACCGGCCGGGACGTTCGCGGATTCGATCCGCGCAGTCGCGGCGGCCCGCGAGTCCGTCAACGAGAGCCAGCGAACGGTTCGGGCGGACGAACTCGTGACGACGACGCTTACCGTCAGTCCGCGCACCGCGACGGCGTCGCCGGCCGACCTGGTGACCTACACCGGTCGCGTCCACGCGGCGAACGGGACCGGCGTTTCGAACGGGACGGTCCGGATCGTCCCCGGTAACCGGACTGTGACGGGCAATCGGACCGTCACGACGCGGACGGACGAGTCCGGCCGATTCACCGTCTCGTACCGCCCGCTCTATCTCCCGGCCGAACCGACCGCGCTGGCCGTCGAGTACGTGCCGAGCAATTCCTCGGCGTTCGTCGGGTCGCGCGCGGTCGTGAACCTCTCGGTCCGGTCTGGCGAACCGACCGTCTCCGCCACGGTCGACCCGGGAGCCGCGAGTACCGGGAACGAGGTCACCGTCTCGGGCGCCGTCCGTGCGGGCGAGGCCGGCGTCCCGGCGGCACGCTACGTCGTGACTGTCGGCGGGCGCGTCGTCGGCCACGGTGTCACCGACGCCTCGGGACGCTACGAGACGGTCGTGACGGTCCCCGACCTTCCGGCCGGCGACCGGACCGTCCGCGTCTCGTTCGTGCCCGGGGTTCACGCCCTGGTGGCGGCCGACGCCGAGACGACGGTTCGCGTCCGCGCGTCGTAAGATTCACTACCTCGCTGGGGGTACCGGGAGACGATGCGAACGGTTCTGGTCACCGTCGACGCGGTCCGGCCCGACCACCTCGGCCAGTACGGCTACGAGCGCGACACGATGCCCGCGCTCGACCGGGTGCTCGACGACGGGACTCACTTCGCGGACGCCTACGCCAACGGCCCACACAGCGGCGTCTCGATCCCCTCCTTCCTGACCTCGCAGTACCGGGGTCGCGCTCCGCTGGCGGACGGGCCGAACGTCGCCACCGCGCTCTCGGAGGCGGGAGTCACCACCGCCGGCTTTCACTCGAACACGATGCTCGCCAACGAAGTGGACGGGGTGGCCGGCTTCGACAATTTCGAGGACTTCGACGTGGGCGACGACGACGACCACGAGCGCCTCGACCGCTCGGTGACCGGGCGGGCCTTCGACGCCCTCACGCGGGTCGTGGCCCCCGTCGTGGGCAACTGGGGACCGGCGAAGCGTCTCTACGAACGCTTCGCGCCGGAGAGCGAGCAGTTCTCCTTCCAGGCCTACGTCGACGCGGAGACGGTGACCGACCGGGTGTCCGAGTGGCTCTCCGACCACGCCGACGGGGAGTTTTTCCTCTGGGTCCACTACATGGACCCCCACCGACCCTACGGCGTCGACCCCGAGGACCTGGCCTACGTCGACGACCCGGCCGACGACGAGGAGATCCGCGAGCTGATGGTCCGGGCAGGGAACCACCCCGAGGAGATAACCCGCGCCGAGCGCGAGCGGCTGATCGACCTCTACGACTCGGACCTGCGGTACACCTCCGACCACCTCGACCGGCTGTTCGACGCGGTCGAGACCCACTGCGGGTTCGACGAGACGCTCGTCGCGGTGACCGCCGACCACGGCGAGGAGTTTCGCGAGCACGGCCAGTTTTTCCACCGCAACAGACCTTACGACGAACTGCTCCGGGTGCCACTCGCTGTTTCCCACCCCGACGAGGACCGCGAGCGCGTGCGGAAGCAACGCGAACTCCTGGACCTGGCGCCGACGGTCTGTGCGTTCCACGACGCGCCCGTCCCCGAGGCCTTCGAGGGTCGCTCGCTGTACGATGGCGCACGCCGCCGGGTCGTCGCCTCGGGGGCGCTGGCCGTCGGCGGCCCCGTCGCGGCGGTGCGGACCGGCGCCTGGAAGTACATCCAGACCGGGACCGACGACGCGGCCGAGTCGGACGGCGTGGACAGGGAGCTGTACGACCTCGACCGTGACGCGACCGAGCGGTCGAACGTGGCCCGCTCCGAACCTGACCTGGCCGATTCACTCCGCGACCTGATCCCGGACGAGTTGCTGACGGCCGAACCGGGCCTGTCGCCGGACGAGGCCAGCGGGGCGACCCGGGAACGGCTCGAACAGCTCGGCTACCTCGACTGATAGTGCTTATCGTAGATCGGTTCCGGATCGTACCGGCCCCGACGCCGGCACGTGTCGACACCGCGGAACGACGCCCGGATAGCAACGCCTATTGAGTCGCGTCCGCGTAGCCACCCTATGAACGTGAGCGTCATCGGCGGTGGCGGCCACGTCGGACTCGCGATGGGACTGGTCCTCGTCGACGCCGGCCACGACGTCGTACTCGTCGACCAGGACGAGGCCATCCTCGACACCATCGAGTCCGGCGAGTTGCCCTACCGCGAACCCGAGGGCGAGCGCCTCCTCGAGGAAGGGCTTTGCGAGGACCGCCTCGACTTCTCGACGGACATCGCCGCTGTCTCGGACTCCGAGGTCATCGTTACTGTCGTCGGCACGCCGATCGATGAGCACAACAACCCGCAGATGGAGTCGCTGTTCGGCCTCGTCGAGGACCTCAAGCCCCACCTCTCGGACGGACAGCTCCTCCTCCTGCGCTCGACCGTCTATCCGGGAACGACAGCGAACGTCCGTGACGCGCTCGAACGCGACGGTATCGCAGTCGGTTCGTCGGAAGGGAGCGAGAGCGGCGAAAGCGAGAGCGGCGAAAGCGAGAGCGGCAGAAGCGAGAGCGGCGGCGACGAGGACGGAGGCGCCGACAGCGAGGACGCGCCGACTGTCTCGCTGGCCTTCACGCCCGAACGCGTCGCCCAGCACAACGCCATCGAGGAGATGGTCCAGCTCCCCCAGCTCGTCGGCGCGTTCGACGACGCGAGCTACGACCACGCGCGGGCGTTCTTCGAGACGTTCATCGAGGCCGACTGCCCGCGGCTCACCCCGACCGAGGCCGAGATCGGGAAGCTGTTTACCAACATGTGGCGCTATATCACCTTCGCCACCGTCAACGAGTTTTTCCTGATCGCCGATTCATTCGGCGCCCACCACGACGTCAACGTCCACCGGATCCTCGACCGGTCGAGCCAGGACTACCCCCGGTTCGACGTGCCCGGCCCCGGCGCCAACGTCGGCGGCCCCTGTCTCACCAAGGACGGCTGGTTCCTCGTCGACGACATCCCGTACAACGAACTCGTCTCGACCGCCTACCAGATCAACGAGGGTCTGCCCGCACAGATCGTCCAGCGGATGGCCCGCACCGCGCCCGACCCCGACCGGATCACCGTCCTCGGGATGACCTTCAAGCGCGACTCCGACGACGTGCGCAACTCCGTCTCGTTCAAGATGGAGAAACTGCTCCGCCGGAAGGGGTACGACGATGTCGTCCGGGTCGAACCCCATCGCGAGGGCTTCGACGACTGGACCGCCGCCGCGGACAGCGACTGGGTCATCCTGATGACCCCCCACAGCGAGTTCGCGGACTTCGACGAGGTTGCCGCGCGCGTCGACAACCCCGACTGCCTCTACTGTGACGTGTGGGGCCACTGGGACGACCCCCGATACGAGTCGGACAACGGCTACTTCTTCGGCCGGGAGTTTCTCGACGGAAGCGACGGACCGGCAGGCGACCGTGCCGCTCCCGCCGCGGAGGAGGTGAGCCGATGAGGGTCCTCGTCACCGGGAGCGAGGGGTCGCTGATGCAGTGGACAATAAAGCACCTCGTCGACACCGGCCACGATGTCCTCGGTGTCGACAATCACGCCCGCTACGACGACTACGAGCACACTCGCGTCGTCGACCCGGACGCCTACGACTTCGAGAAGGCCGATCTGACGGACCTGGAGCGGACCACTGAACTCCTTGCGGGCGTCGACGGCGTCATCGACGCCGCCGCGATGATCTACGGCGTCAAGGGGTTTCACGAACACCCCGCGACCATCCTCTCGAACGACGTGACCGTCCACCGGAACGTCCTGGAGGCCGCGCGCGAGCAGGGAGTCGACCGGGTCGCCTACATCTCCTCGTCGATGGTCTACGAGCGCACCGACTCGCCCCACGACGAGGACGACGTCGATGATTCACCCGTCCCGTCGACGGATTACGGCCTGTCGAAAGTCGTCGGCGAGCGCTACAGTCGCGCCTTCGAGCGCGAGCACGGGATCGATTACACGGTCTGGCGACCGTTCAACGTCATCACGCCCTACGAGAAAGCCGAAGACGAACCCGGGATGAGCCACGTCTTCGCTGACTTCATCCGGAAGATCCTCGTCGAGAAGCAGAACCCGATGGAGATATTCGGCGACGGCGAGCAGGTCAGGTGTTTCACCTGGATCGACGAGGTGGCCGGCGCCATCGCCGCCCAGTCGTTCGCCGACGCGACGAGAAACGAGGCGTACAACCTCGCTAACCCTGAGCCCGTGACGATGAAGGAACTCGCCCGCCGCATCTTCGCCATCGGGCGAGAGCGCGGCCTCATCGAGGGCGAGGAACTCGAATTCGAGCACGTGCCCATCTACGACGACGACGTCGACAAGCGCGTCCCGGTCGTCGAGAAGGCCCAGGACCACTTCGGCTGGGACCCCGAGATGAAACTCGACGACTCGCTTTCGGTCTGTATCGACCACTCCGTCGACGAGGCCTGACCGCGCGGCGGGCGGCACTCGCGGCGACGAGCCTACCCCATCTCCACGTCGTAGAACCCGACGAACAGCGACCCGTTCTCGAGCAGGTCGGTGTCGGCGTCGTACTTGTCCCACATCAGGACCTGCCGGTCGACGCCGATCCACCGCGGCCCGGGGTCGCGGTCGGTGACGACCACGACGGCGTTCGCGCCGGCGGCGCGGGCTAACTCCGTCACGCCGTCGGCGAGCGCGCGGGCCGCACGTTCGCCGCTGGCAAGGAAATCGAGCGCGTGCGCTTCGAGCACGCTCCCGCTCCGTTTCAGACAGACCGGCGCGAACCCGACGAGGTCCGTCCCGCGCTTGGCGAGAACCGTCCCGGCCATCGAGGGGTGGTCGAGCAGATGCCGAACTGTCTCGCCGTCCCGGCGAAAGTGCAGGTCGTAGCCGTCGAGGACATCGGTGTAGAGGGCTTCGACGGCCGCGAGCGTCTCCCCGTCGACGGTGTCGACCAGTTCGGTGTGGACCGCGGGGCCGGCGGTCGGTTCGGCGTTCGGTTCCCCGTCTCCCCCACTGCCGGGGACCCGGCGACGGATCGCGTCGGCGGGGTCTCCGACGACTGCCTCGACGCCCGCCTCGAGCAGGCGGGAGGGGACCGGAACCGGGACGGCGAGGCCGCCCGCAGTCCCGTCCACGGAGACGAACTGGTCGGCACGGACCGGGCCGTCCGCGAGGCGCAACTGGATCCGGTTGCCGACACGGGAGAGAATCCGGCCAACGAGGCTGTCGCCGTCGAGCGCGAGGCGGGCGTACTCCGGGAGAACGACCGATGGGTCGAGGATCCTGAGGTGGAGCGGGAGCGGCCTGAACGCCCACCCGCGGTCGCGGTTGGCGGCGAAGGTGATTGTTCCCCGCCTGTTGAACGTCGCCGCGCAGTCGGCGCCGGCCGCGCGGGCGGCCGCGGTCGTCTCGGCGTGCAGTGCCGAGTAGAGCCCCTTCCCCTGGTGGGCGGGCGCGACGCAGGTGTCCCCGAGGACGAGCAGATCGTAGTCGCGGCGGCCTCGGACTGCTCGGTCGAACAACCGGCGAAAGGCGGCGAGGTCGCCGTCGACAGGGATGGAGAAACAGCGCTCGGGGTCGAATCCAGGGTAGTCGTCGTACTTCCAGCGGAAGAGCGCGGCATCGCCCCAGTCGCCGTAGGCCCCGTTGAGCAGCGCGACCGCGGCATCAGTATCGGGCACGCCGCGGACGACTGACGACGCCGACGACCCCGACGGTTCCGACGGTTCCGACGGTTCCGACGGCTCGGCGTCGTCGGCGTCGTCGGTCACGCCGCCACCCCCGCCGGTCGCCCGTTCGGAGCCATTCTTGCGGGGACAGAGAGGTGTGAGCGGCTAATGCGTTACGGGTCCGGAAGCAGACGACCGACCCCTGGTTATATGGCTGGAAACGGACGACCGATCCATGAACGACCACCAGCGGACCCTGCTCGAACCACCCCGGCGATATCCGCCCACCACTCGAGCCAGGGACCGACGAAATCGAGTGCCCGTATCGCCGACGTGGGGTCCTCGTTCTCTCCGAGGTCACTCCAGGTAGCCGAGCGCTTCGAGGTGGCGCTCCGTGTCCCCGCTGATGTCCGTCGTTCCCTCGTCGGTTATCGACTGCGAGTGTGCTTCGAGCCGATCACGCGTCGTTTCGAACGCATCTTCGAGGTCGGCGGCCACGCCGGGCCGCCGGTCCGAGTGGTCGGTCGTCTCCGCCGGGTCGGTCCCGAGGTCGAACAGTTGGTTCGATGGGACGGCGAATTTCCAGAGCAGCGACTCGGCCATCCGCCGAGGGTCCCGGCGCCACTGCCACTCCTTGCGTATCCGCAGGAACTTCTCGTCGCCCCGACGGACTGCCCCCGAGTAGACGTTCTCCGACGTGGGCTGTGACTCGACGAAAATCGTCCGGTCGCCGGTCCCACCGTCGACCGGTAACAGCGACTCCCCCTGCAGCGTTTCCGGCGTCTCGAACCCGAACAGGTCCGCCACTGTGGGGTAAATGTCCGTCAGCTGAACCAGATCCTCGACCACCTCGCCGCCGCCTGCGCCCGCTTCCAACCCCGAATCGGCCGCGCTGTCGGCAGTTGCAGTCTCGGTGGGGAACTTGACGAGCAGGGGCACGTTGACGAGTTCCTCGTAGACAACGCCGCTGTGGCCGATGATCGGCCAGTCGAAAAACTTCGTGTGGTCGCCAAACGACTCGCCGTGGTCCGCACAGACCACGACCAGCGTCTCGTCGTACAGCCCTTCCTCGCGAAGTTTCTCGAGGAGGCGGCCGAACTGGTGGTCGTTGTACCGGATCATGTCCCGGTAGAGCGACCGTACGTGGTCCATATTCTCCGTCGAAACCTCGGATTCCTGGATCACTTCCTCGGGGTCGTTGCCGAAGTGAGACGTCTCGCCCCGGACGAAGTACGGGCCGTGTGTGTCGATGGACCACGCGAGGGTGAACGTGTCCTCATCGGGGCCGACCGATTCGTAGTAGTCGAACAGCACGTCGTTAATATCCGCCGAGATCGGGACCACTTTCCGGTCGATTCCGAGTGCGTCGGTGACCTTATCCTCGTGTCCACGCGATTCTGCGGTACGCCGGCGCTGCTGGGTCGTCGGGTTCTTCTGGAGATGCGTGAACTCGTCGAAGCCGGTGAACCCGAACTCCTCGGCGACGAACGTGTTGGTGCTGACGGCGCGAGTCGAGACGCCCGCGTCCCCGAGTTTTCGGGGGAGCGTGTCGGACAGTGGCGGAAGCGTGTTCAACAGCCCCATCGCGTTCACCGCACGCGGCTGGCGACCGGTCAGAAGGGACGAGGCTGCCGGTTTGGTCCACGTCGCCGTCGTGTAGGCGTTCTCGTATCGGACGGCGTCCTCGGCGAACGCGTCGATCCGCGGCGTCGTCTCGTACTCGTGGCCGTAGCACGAACAGAAGTCGGCCCGGAGCGCGTCCATCACGTAGACGAGGACGTTCATGCCATTCTGGTCAGTGGCGACGGTTATGGCATTTGCGGTGCTGACGGTCAGATGATCGGCGACGACGCCGCGACAGACCGAGAGAGGAATAGACCGAACCGATATGTTGAAATGACTCACAGGGCTTCGATGTGCTATGCCCGCGGCCCCGCAATCCGGTTTCACGCTCGCAGTTCACCCCGCACAACGGTCGATCGGGGTCCGCAATCCGATGGCCGGGAGCGCAGGCCGGAGGACGACGACCGCTGGGAGCGAAGGTCGAAAGACGACGACGGCCGGGTCAAGTGACCGAGTGACAGCGAGGACGACCGAAGACTGAACGATGGCAGATACCAACCGGGACCGTATCGACTCGCTTGCAGACCAGTACCGCCGTCTCGTGACTCGCGTCGACGAACGCTCGGACTGGCTGCTCGCGGGCGTCTTCGTCACGCTGGGCGTCATGGTTATGCTCGCCCAGTACGCGTTCATCTACTTCGGCGTCCAGGAGATCACGCAGTTCCGCTTCGACGCGCGGACGGTCTGGCGCCCGCTCGCACGGGAGGTGCTGTACGAGGGCCAACCCCTGTTCGGCCCCGACCAGTACGAGAACAAGCCGCCGCTGTGGCAGTTCCTCAACCTCGCCGTCGAATATGTCGGCCCGTACTACCTCCTGTTCTACACCCTCACCGGTGTCGCTCACGGCGTCGCGGCCTTCGGTATCTACGCCTGGGCGCGCCGGTACGGCGAGGCGAGACTGGGCGCGCTCGCGGCCCTGCTCTTCCTCGCGTCGGTCCACGCCGGATTCATGGCGCGGATCGACCCGCGGCCGTACGCGGCCGCTCTCACGTTCGCCGCACTCCTGTCCTCGCGAGCGACCGTCGCGGGGGCCAGCCTCGCGGCCGCGACGACGATGATCCAGTACGCCTTTTTCGCCGTCCCGGTCGTGATCTGGCGTGCCGTTCGCGACCGCCCGCGCCGCGAGATGGCGTGGTGGATCGCCAAGTTCGGCGTGGCCGGCGTCGCCGTCGCTGTCGTCGTCTTCGGTGCCGTCGGCGTGGTCTGGGGGACGACCGCGCTGAAGTACGCCGTTCGCTACACGGTGTTTATGACCGCCGACTACACGACGACTCACTCCATCCTCATCGTCCCGGTCAGAGTCGTCGGCGGCCACGCCGCCTGGACGACGGAGCTCTACGCTGTCGTCATTCCGGCTACCCTTGCTATCGCGACGCTCCTCGCCGACGGCCCGGACTGGCGGAGTGCCCGCGGTGAGAGTGCCCTTCTCGCCGGTTCACTCATGCTGCCATTCGTTATCCGTCCTCACGGGATGTACTGGTACTCGCCGCTGCCGTTCCTCGCCGTCCTTGCCGCGTTCGGGCTCCGCGATTTCTTCGCAAGCGAGGCGGCAGACGCGGCCGAGGAAGGCGGACGCGAGGCGTCTGATGCGGCCGAGGAAGTCGAACGCGAGGCGTCTGATGCGGCCGAGGAAGTCGAACGCGAGGCGCCCGCCAAGTCGACGGACGACAAGAAGCGGACGGACTGAACCCGCGAGAAAGACTCGTTACCGCCGGATCGTCACCGGCGAGTGGAACCGGACCCGGTCCGTCCAGTAGAGTTCCGCGCCCGCCCAGACGAGCGCCGTGAGGCCGAACACGCCGAGCAGGAGCACGTCGAAGAAGGTGGCCCACGGCGGGAGCACCCAAAGGACGCCGTGTCTGATCTTCGCGGGGACGAGCGAGACGACGGTCGACCTGAGTCCGCTCCCGCCGCCCGCACCCGCGGATCCGCCGCCGGCGGTCACGTTCGCCAGGCCGAGTTCGCGCGCGCTGTGGCCGCCGGCACTCTCGTCGCCGGTGCCGAGCCGTTCGGCCTCGTAGGCCCGCGGATAGGAGACTTTCCAGACCACGTCGCCGCTCCCGTTGATTTCGATGATCCGGTTGCTGTGCGTGTCGGTGATGAGCGTGTTCCCGTTCGGCAGGCGGTCGGCGTCGCGGGGCCACTCCATCTTCGCGTCGGCGTAGGTCCACGAACGCACCCACTCCTCGCCTTCGCGCTGGTACTCGACGATTCGGTTGTTCTCGGAGTCGGCGACGACGACGGAGGGACCGCCCCGCTCGGCGGGGATGTAGTCGGGATTGTGCTGCTCGTAGAGGGTGTCGTAGTCGTCGTCGGCGCCGAGGGTCATGTTCTCGACGAGGCCGGTCTCCTGGTCGACGAAGACCACCTGGTCGTGGTTGCGCAGGCTCAGCATGAACTGGTCGCCCCGCACCTGTTCGATGTCGTTGATGTGCGTCCAGTCGCCCTTGTTCGACCCGCCCGAATCCAGTTCGAAGTCCTCGGCCGCGGCCCACTCCCACTCGATGAGGCCGGTCGTGGTGTTGACGACGAACGCGCGGTCGTCGAAGAGATCCGCGACGGCCCAGGTGTCCGGGCCGACGCGGTCGGCGTCGTGCCAGCTATCGGTGCGCTGGGCCCTGATCGTCCGCTCGAACAGGACGGTCGTCTCGTCGGTCCGCAGGTCGACCTGCTCGATGACCTGCGTCACGCAGGTGTAACTGGACCACGGCGCGATCCCACAGGCGGACTTGCCCGCGTTCTGCTCGGCGACGTACGTGACCGTGTGGTTTTCGCCGGGGACGGGGTCGACGTCGAAATAGCGGGTGTAGGTGGCGTTGCGATAGACGAGTTCGCCCGACTCGTTGAACGCACCGACCGATCCTTTCCGGTCGTCGTTGAAGTGGGTCGTAACGACCGTCAGCGAGTCGCCCATCCCGTCCGGGTCGTGGACGGACGACGAGGAGTCGATGCCCCCGGCGAGTGCGTGGCTCGCGACCAGGCCGCCGGAGGCGAGCAAGATCAGCGCAAAGGCGACTCGAAGGAGGTTCCGAACGGGCAACTCGCGGTCGAACCCGATGTCCATCGTTGTCCGAAACCCGGCGGACGAATATGAGTCTTGTGACCCCGTTCGAGCGATTCGCTCGGACCGGCGGTCACAGACAGGCCTTGGGGTCCCAGCCCTGGAACACCTCGGTGACGTCCGTGTAGGGCTGGGCTTCCTCCTCGGTGAGCTGGTGGACCCAGTCGGGTCGGCTGTCGGGGGCGTAGCCCGGTCCCTCGTTGTTGTATTCGGCGTAGTAGGCGGTTTTCGTCTTGTCGGGGTGGTTCGACTCCGGCCACGGGTCGTAGCCCGCGTGCGTGATGACCTCACCCATGTAGGTGTTCATGATGACCGTCTGGGCGTGGCGCTGCCAGGGCCGCCCGAGGTAGACCGACCGGGGCGGCGCGTCGCCGTGGATGGTGCAGTTGTTGATGACGTAGCCGTACTCGCGGTCCTCGACAGTCGAGGCGGCGGTGACGTAGCCGTCGTCCGTGCAGAAGATTTCACAGTCCTCGAAATACGAGGTCGCGGCGCCGAAGATGAAGTCCACGTCGCCCTCGATGTAGCAGTGCCGATAGTACTGGTTGGTCTGTTTCCCGCGGGTGTAGAGGGTGTCCTGGTTGCCGAGAAAGCGGCAGTTGTAGAACAGCACGCGGTCGCCGGTCGGGCGCATGGCGACGGCCTGTGCGACCGGGTCGGCCGCGTTCTCGAAGGTGAGATTCACCGCCGAGAAATCGTCACAGCGGACGAAGACGCTCGACGAGCCCGAGGTTCCGATCGGGTCGCCGTTCTCGTCGGTCTTGTCCGCGTGGTCGTCGTAGGTGAGGACCGTCTCCTGGGGGTTCTCCCCGACGAAGGTCACGTCCGAAAGCGTCTCCGGGATGTTCAGTTTCTCCTTGTATCGACCCGGCGCGATGAACACCCGCTGTTCCTCGTAGGTCCCCGGCGACAGGCTGTCGACCGCGGCCTGGACGGATTCGAAGTCGCCGCTGCCGTCCTCGGCGACGACGACATCGTAGTCGCCGTCCGCTTCCAGGTTCGGACAGCCGTAGCGGGCGGCGCGCTCCTCGGCGTCCGGTGTCGCGGTCGGCGATGCGGATTGCGTGGCGGTCGCGGTCGGCGTTGCCGTGGCCGTCGCGGTGGCCGTCGGCGTCGGCGACTGTGCGTCCGTCGGCGACGATGCCGACGTGTCCGTCCCACCGTCGCCGCCGCCGGTGCAACCGGCCAGTGTTGCGACGCTGGTCCCAGTCAATGCGAGCAGTTCCCGCCGCGAGAACCCGGTGGTCGAGCTACGCGACCGACTATCAGTCCTGTCTGACACGGCTGAAACGTCGTGATTGATCGGTATAAAATCTATGCACCCCTCTCGAAATCTCCGATTTCGAAAGCCCCTCCAAGATTTCTCCCGCCCGGATGTCGGGACACGCGCCGAGCGCAACAGTCAACACAGCCACCCGACAATCAGAAGGTATGACAGCGGACGGGGCGACAGGCAGGGAGTCTTCCGGTTCAGAGCCGGCGGACTCGGAGCCAGCGGACTCGGAGCCAGCGGACTCGGAGCCAGCGGACTCGGAGCCAGCGGACTCGGAGTCGGCGGTGACCGTCGTCGTCGTCTCGTATTTCAGCGGCGACTCGCTGCGGGCGTGTCTCGACAGCGTCCTCGCCCAGAACGGCGTCGACGCACGCGCGGTCGTTGTGGACAACGGCGCGCCCGAGGCCCGGGCGAACGGCGATCTGGAGCCCGACGAGCCCAGTGAGACGGCGCGGATCTGCGCCGACGACGACGCGGTCACGTACGTCGAGAGCGACGAGAACGACGGGTTCGGAGCCGGGATCAACCGCGGGTTCGCGGCGGCCGACACCGACTACCTGGTCGCACTCAACCCCGACGCGACCGCTCGACCGGGGGCGCTCCGGCGGCTTGTCGACGCCGTCGACGAGTTCGACGCCGCCGTCGCCGCGCCGAAGATCGTGTTGGCCGACGACCCCAGCCGGATCAGCACGGTCGGTCTCGTGAACCACGTCACCGGCGTCTCGTTCAATCAGGCCGCGGGCCTGCCGAGCGACCACCCCGAGTGGTCGCGGGGGCGCGACCTCGACGGCCTGTCGGGGTGTGCGTTCGCGACGACGGCGAGCGCCTGGCGCCGCCTCGGCGGCTTCGACGAAGAGCTGTTCCTCTACAAGGACGACGTCGACCTCTCGTGGGCCTGCCAGTTGTTCGGCGAGCGGATCCGCTACGTCCCCGAGGCCGTCGTCGAACACGACTACGAGCGGGACCTGGACGGGTTCAAACTCGGCCACATCGAGCGCAACCGCTATCTCGTGCTCGCGAAGTACCTCCCCGCGTCTGCGGCGCTCGCCTTGTTACCCTCGCTACTGCTGGCCGAACTGCTGACGTGGGCGATGGCCGCGACGCTCGGCGCCGACGGACTTCGGGCGAAGTTGCGGGCGTACGCGGTGCTCGCCTCCGGCGACGCCCGCGCGATGCGCTGGCGGGGGGCGCGGTTCCGCGAGCAGTTCCCCGAGCGGGTGGACGGGTTTGTGACTGCGATCCCCTGGAGTGAGCTTCGCCGGACCGGCGTCGTTCCCGACTCGCCGCTCGTCGAGGGGGTCGGCGCAGTCGTCGATTTCGTCTTTCAGGCAAACGTCGCGCTGTACCGCGCGGTCGCGTCCGGGACTGGATCCGGCCGGTGAAATCACGCAGTTTGCTTGCTAACTGAACGCGTTATAGCAGACTGTCCCACGCGTCGAAAGCCCTCGACCCGCTCGCGGCCGCTGAGCGGGATATCTTCGCTGCGCTCAGATAGTGCCGCGCTCAGGCGACCGCCACCGGCCCTCGCCCTTTCAATCCACCAGGAGAGCACGCTCTCCTGAGCCTGCGCTCACTCCGTTCGCGCAGACGCCAGGACCGCACGGCACCGCGGCCGGCCACACACCTCCCCAACCGATTCGCTCCGCTGCTCGCGGCTCACCCCGTTCGCCGCTCGCATCGAGACTCTCCCTGTGGTCGAGTCTCGCGTCGCTCATCCCTCGCGCGACGCCGTCTCGTGACCCTCGCATCGCTCGGGCACACTCGACGGCGCGCGCCACCGCGGTTGGAAAATTGGCTTCGCTCGCTCACCAGGCCGCGATGACGTCACGGAGGAGCGGCGTGTCCAGGTCGCCACTGTGCCAGTCCGAGATGGCCGAGCGGAGACCACGAGCGGTCACGGATCCGTCGTCGGCCGCGTAGTCGCTCACGTCAGGTTCGACGGCGCGCGTGTGGGCGTACAGCCACGCGCCGAGGTCGTCGTCGGGCACGTCGAGCGAGCGGTCGTTTTCGGTCAGGTTGGGATAGCCGCCGACCTCCTCCTGGCTGTCGATGACGCTTCCCTCGGCGTTGCGGACGTCGCTGACGGCCCGCTCGTCGTGACGGGTCCGGTCGGCCGGTCGGGCGCCGGCGTGAGCGAGGGCGTGCGAGCGGACCGCGCCGGGGCGGATGGTGGAGAGGCCGTCCGGCCAGAGCGGGCGCGAGTCGACGCGGCGGAGCTGGCCGTTGGTCAGTTCGGCGTCGAAGGTGGCCCAGTTGTCGGCGAGGTACGCGGTCGCCTCCCGGTCGCCCTTGGCGCCGCCCTTGATGACCCGGGAGCCTTCCTCGCTGCGCTGGTAGCCGTTGCCCTCGATGGAGAACTGGCCGGCTTCGTCGGTGTTCGTGCCGGCGTCGTAGTCGTCGAAGATGTTGTTCACGACGACGGCTTCGGACTCCGATTTCAGGCGGATGTTTCGCCGGACGTTGTGGGTGAAGAGGTTGCCGACGACCGCGTTGCCGGTCGACCGGTCGCCCACGAGCATCCCGTAGCCGTGTGGCCCTTTCGGATGCGTCGAATCGTGGAGCGGTTCGGCGACGATGCAGTTCGAGAACGTCGTGTCCGTCGCGTCGTACCCGGGCGAGGCGTTCTCGTCGATGCTCCAGGCGATCGAACAGTGGTCGATGATGTTGTTCGACGTGCCGTCCGCGGTGCGGATGGCGTCGGGTTCCCAGCCGCTATCTTTGCCGGCGTCGCCCGTCCGCACGCGGATGTGCTGGACGACGCAGTCGTTCGCCCTGACCCGGAGATCCGACCGGATCAGCGTGATCCCCGGCGAGGGCGCGGTCTGGCCGGCGATCCAGCACTTGTCGTTGCCGATGATCAATTTTTGCTCCTGCAGGTCGATAGTGCCGCTGACCTCGAAGACGACCACGCGGGGGCCGGACTGGTTGACTGCCCAGCGGAGCGACCCCTCTCCCGAATTGTCGAGGTTCGTGACCCGCACCACGTCGACGGAGTCGTCGAACCACTCGATAGTCGCGAAGCCGTCGTGGGGCGCGAACTGCGACCCCGGCGAGGCGTCGAGCGGGTGGTCCGGGCTCGGGAGCGCCGCGGCTGCGCCGTCGACGGCGGCCGTGGCAGTTCCACTCCCCTGCGTCGCGCCGGCGACTCGGCCGGCGACGGTGCCAGCGGCGGCGACGCTCGCGGCGGCGAGCACGCCTCGTCGGGTCACTGCACGCCCACTCGACTTCGTGGGTGTCTCGCCAGCACGCGTGTCGCGGTCGGCGCTGTCCGTCGTGGCAGTGCGCTCGGGAACGGGTCCCGACTTCGCGTCGGGGCGGTCGCTTCCGCGCCCGTCGTCATCAGGCATGATAGACGCGTTCGACTCCGGTCGGTTAATCCCTTCGACCCGCTAACTCGCGTGAATATCCCAACCGAATCCTGCTCCAGTAGCTTCATACAGTTCCAGTTACCAGCCACTATCGTTCATGAGAACATCGCGGTCATTTATCGGTATGCTTGCGCTTGCAGTTGTGCTCGTGCTGGCGGCGTTCGCGGTGCCGGCACTTGCCGGTGACGCGACGGGACACGCTATCGCCAACGAGGACCTGGAGACGATCCAGCCAACCGAATCGGGCGCACCGCCCGAACCGAGTGAATCGGGAATCGTCAACGTCACCGTCACCGACGACGACGGCGCCGTCGTCGACGACCGGACGGTGACTCTGTCCGTCAGAAACGCCTCGACCGGCGAACTGGTTGCGCGGAACACGACCGATGAGGGCTGGTACCCGTTCGTGGTCGCGCCGGGCACCTACGAGGTGACCGCGAGCGCGGAGGGCTACGAGGACGCGTCCACGACCGCCACCGCCCGCGAGATGGCCGAAGTCGAGGCGACCGTGACGTTCGGCGGCCAGTCGAGCACGACGCCCACGCCGACCGCGACGCCCTCTCCGACTCCGTCGCCCACGCCGACCCCGTCACCGACACCAACTCCGACGGCCACGCCCTCCCCGACCCCGTCACCGACACCAACTCCGACGGCCACGCCCTCCCCGACCCCGTCACCGACACCAACTCCGACGGCCACGCCCTCCCCGACGCCAACGCCGACCCCAACCGCAACGTCGACGGCGACGCCGACGGCGTCACCGACGCCCTCCCCCACCCCGACTCCGTCGCCGACCGCCGGAACGAACGCGACGGCCACGCCGACCGCAACGCCGACTGACAGCGGGACGCCTGCGCCGACGCCGACCGACGAACCGGCCACGACGACGGAGTCGTCCGGTGACGGCGGCCCCGGATTCACCGCTGCCGTCGCGCTGGCGGCCCTGCTCGTCGTCGCGCTCCGCTTCCGACGCGAGTGACGGACTCTAACTCTCCCACTGGACTTATGTCGGTGTGGCTCCCACGCCGGCGTAATGACTGACGCGGGGGCCGAGGCGGCGGCGTACGTCTCCGAGCGGGAAGACGGCGAGGAGACGCTCCGGCACCTGCTCGACGTCGACGAGCGCGTCGACGGGTGGACGTTCGACGACCTCGACCTGGACTCGGGAACCTTCGGCGAGGTGGTCTCGCGCGGCCTCGTCGTGGAGACCGACGACGGCTACGCGGTGACCGACCGCGCGGCCCTGGCCGACGCTATCGGCGCCGACGACGCTGTCGAAGACGACGAGAGCGGCGCGGGACTGCCCGCCGGGACCGGCGTCCTCGCCGCACTCTCGGGAGGCGAGGGGCTGACCGGATCGGTCCGGGAGCGTCTCGCCACGGTCGATCGGGTGACCGTCGGCGGACTGCTCGCCGTCCTCGCCGTCGTCGTCTTCTTCCGCTCGCTGACCTACGGCGCCACCTTTCGCGATGTCGGCGTCGTGTTGCTCGGGAACGACCCGTACTCGTACTGGCACTGGACCGAGCGACTGCTCGCGGAGTACGGCACCTTTGACCCGACACAGTTCGGGTCGCTCCCGAAGCAGATCGCCACCGACGACGTGACGCTGTTCGTGGCGCTGTGGGCCCTGTTGAGCATCGCGCCGGGCGCGCTCGACGCGGTGCTGGCCTGGTACCCGGTCCTCGCGGCCGTCGGGACCGGGCTGGCCATCTACGTGATGACGACGCAGTTGACGCCCGACCGACGGATCGCGCTGTCGGCGGTCCTGATGCTGGCGATCACGCCGGTCCACGCCTACCGGACGACCGTCGGGTTCGCCGACCACCACGCCTTCGACTACATGATGCTCGGCGTCGTCCTCGCGGCGCTGACCGGACTGTGCCGCGAGACGGTCCGGCGGGTGCCCGCCGAGTCCGTCGACCGTGCTGGCGGAGTCCGCGAAACCCTGCCTGCCGCGCTCTCGGACCGGCGCGGCCTGGCCTTCGCCACCCTCCTCGGCGCGGGGCTGTTCGGCCAGGTGTTCGCCTGGCGCGGGTCGCCCATCCTCGTCGTCCCGCTCGCGATGTTCGTGACGCTGCTCGCGTTCGCCGACGTACGGGCCGGCAGGTCGCCGGCGGTCCGCAACCGCTACCTGCTCGTCGGCCTTGCGCTCGCCGCCGCTCTCTCCGTCGCGGCCTTCTGGGGGATCGGCTGGGGAACGTCGTTCCGGGGATACCTGCCCGGTGCGATCCTCCTCGGGGCGCTCGCGGTGTTCGGGACCGGCGAAGTGGTCCATCGGCTGGCCCTCCATCCCGTGATCGCTGCGGTGACCTCGGCCGCGACGATGGCGCTGGTCGCCGGCGGCCTCTGGCTCGGGACCTCGCTTTTCGACCGGCTTGTCGGTCGCGCGGAGTCGTGGGTCACCGGCGCGATCGGTCGCTCGACGGCCGGGACGGACCCGCTTTTCGGCAGCACGCTCGGCACGCTCGTCGGCCCGCTGCTCGTGTTCGGGCTCGTGCTCCTGATCGCCGCGCCGGTGGCCGCGTGGCTCACGGCCGGCGGCCTGAAGGGGAGGCGTGTCGGCTGGCTCGCGCCCGGCATCTACTTCTGGTACCTGCTGGGGTGGACGACCGTGTTCGTCCGCTTCGGCGGGAGCCTCGCCGTCGCGGCCGCCCCGTTCGCGGGCTACGCCTTCGTCTTCCTCCCGGCGAAGATCGATGTCTTCCGCTCGCCGGTCGTCTCCTACGACTCGCTCCCGGCGATCGCACGCGGCGACGGCGGCGTCGCGAGCGACGAGTCGGCGACCGGCCGGACCGGGGGGCCGCCCCCGCGCCGCGCCGGCAGTCCGGGCCGGCGCCGCGACGAGTCGGCCGTGCCGGGCCTCGAAGTCCCCTCGCGGGGCACCTTCGTCTGGATCGTGACCTTCTTCGTCGTCATCGGCTCGTTCAGTTTCGTCCAGATCCCGGTCAAGGGGTCACAGCTCAAGGTCGGCGACGGCATCGTCGACACCGCGACGTGGATCGACGGCCACGCGGAGGAACGCGGGCTGGAGTATCCCGAGAACTACGTCCTCAGCGTCTGGGACACGAACCGCGTCTACAACCGCTTCGTCAACGGCGAGTCGGCCAGTTACACGTACGCGGAGTCGAACTACGGCGCGTTCGCGACGAGTACGCGTCATCTGGCGTGGTACGAACGCCTCGCGAAAGACGACGTTGGCTACGTCGTGCTGACGCGCAACAACGCCGGGTTCGCCGCGGACACGATGTACGCGCGGCTGTTCCGACACTGGGGGAGCGAACACGGCGACGTGGACGCAGTCGGGCAGTACCGCGCCGTCTACAGCGCGCCCGGCGGGAACCGCCGCGTGTTCTCGCTCGTCAACGGGACCATCCTCACCGGCACCGCGCCGCCCGACACCTCAGTCACCGTCGAGACGAGCGTCGACGTGGTCCACGACACGGTCACCTACCGGCGGACGACCCGCTCGACGAAGAACGGCCACTTCGCCGTCCGCGTCCCCCAGACCGGAAACTACAGCAGTCCGAACGGAAACCCGTCGGTCACCGTCTCGGAACACGACATCCACACGGGCGGATTCGCCGTTGACGCCCGCAGTCCGGAGAGCAGATGGACCTTCGACGAGCGCCAGGGGACCGTCGCTTTCGACCAGCGGGGTACGAACCACGGGTTCGTCTACGGCGGCGAGTGGACCAACGTCGCCGGCGACGGCATCCTCGAGTTGCGCGACGGCCAGCGAGTCACGATCCCGCGACCGGCGAACGTCAGCGCGGACGGCGGCGTGACCCTCTCGGCGCGCTTTCGCGCCGCCGAATCGGTCGATTACCGCACCGAACGGCGGTTCGTCCCGATAGCGGCCAATGCCCCCGCAAGCGGGGCAAACTTCCGAGCCTCGGGGTACGGTCTCTCAGTGAGCAAGGGGCAGATCGCGGCCACGCTCGGCGACGGTGAGTCGTTCCGCCACCTCGAAGGGCCGCAGGTCGACGACGGCGCGTGGCACAACGCCACCCTGAACTTCAACGGAAGCACTCTCGAACTCTACCTCGACGGGGAACTCGTCCAGCGCGGGCCGTTTGATGGCGGCGCACCCCCCAAGGGGCAATCGCTATACATCGGCGGTCCGCCGGGCGACACCAACTTCGCCGGTCAGGTGGACGATGTCGCCCTCTCGACGCCAGCCGCGGACGACCCGACCGCGATCCTCGGCAATCGGTCGGGGTGATCGAAGCCCCAACTACCTCCGGCGGGCGCGTCTCCCCGGTTCGGCCCGGAAACCGACCGAATACGGGTGGATCGATCCGGTAGGCTAATGTAGCAGGATGCCGAACCGAGGAGCGTACTTTACAATGACGACCGTGCGCGGTGACTCGTCGGACCTCGATTCGCGCCGCGACGAGGCCGACGGATCGGGGGCCGAAGCCCGAACCGACGGCGCCGAGTCCGCGACGGTCGCGTCCTCGGCTGCCGAATCCGCGGGGGTCGAATCCGCGGGGGTCGAATCCGCGTCGGCCGAATCCGCGTCCGCTCCGGCCGAATCCGCGTCGGCCGGCGCCACGTCGACGGACGCGGCCGCCCCCGAATCGACATCTATCCCCGAACGCGGCGAGGTTGATTCCGCGGTCGAGAGGGTCACCGACGCGGGCGTCGGTCCCGACGACGACCCGGCGGACCTCTCGGTGATCGTCCTGGTCCCGGCCTACAACGAGGCCGACACCGTCGCCGAGGTCGTCAGGGACGCGAAAGCGTACGCCGACGACGTTGTCGTCATCGACGACGACAGCGACGACGACACCGGCGCCGTGGCCCGAGAAGTCGCGGATGGCGTCGTCACCCACCCCACGAATCTCGGTGTTGGCGCGGCACTGCACACCGGCTACCGGCTGGCCCTGCGCGAGGGATACGACGTGATCGTCCAGTTGGACGCCGACGGCCAGCACGACCCGGCGTACATCCCGGAGATGGTCGAGCGGCTCACCGGGACGGACGCGGGGATGGTCGTCGGGAGCCGGTGGCTCAACTCCAGCCACGAGGAGTACCCGCCGTTGCGCCGACTGGGCATTCGCTTTTTCACGCTGGAGGCGAACCTGCTGGGCGGCGTCGACGTGACCGACATCACCAGCGGCTATCGCGTCTACGACGCGTCGCTACTCGCCGAACTCGGTCGACCCGCCAACGGTCACTGGGCGCTCGAACAGACCCTCGAAGTCGCTCGCAACGGCCACGACATCGAGGAAGTGTCGGTCAGGATGCCCCCGGAGTCGGAGGGGTCGCAGTTCGACCTCGAAACGTACGCCAAGTATCCGGCCCGGATGGTACTGACCACTCTGAAGGTCCTGCTTTTCAGATAGATGGTCGAGGTCGTTCCGATACACGTCATCGGCCTCGCGGTGTCGTTACTTCTGCTCTACCAGAGCGTCAGGCTCGTCCGGAGCCACCGCGAGAACATCTTCGAGTTCGTGATGTGGGCGTTTTTCGGGACGGTCCTCCTCGTCTACACGGTCGCCCGGATGGTCACGAGCGTGAACGTCATCGAGAACATAAACGCCTTTCTCCGGTCGCTCGGCTTCGGCACCGGCGAGCGCGGCCTGCTCGTCCTCTCGGTCATCTCCCTGTTTCTCATCGTCTTCTACACCTACACGATGGCCAAGACCTATCACCGCGAGATGACCGACCTTCAGCAGGAACTCGCCATCGTCCGCTACGAGATCGAACAGCTCAGGGACGACGTGGCCGAGTCGGACCCGGACCCGTCGCCGAGTCTCGAATCCGACGGCGGACGGGAACCGAACGACCGACGGGAACCGGACGGCGGACGGGAACCGAACGACCGACGGGAACCGGACGGCGGACGGGAACCGAACGACCGACGGGAACCGGACGGCGGACGGGAACCGGACTCCGACGGAACTAACCGAACCCCGTCGGAACACGACGACTGATCCGATGAGTTCCGAACCACGGCCGTCGACGCCCGGGGCGAGCCGCCGCGGCTCTCTCGCCTTCGATCCCGCGACGCGGCTGTGGGCTGCGCTCCGCGATGACGCGGCCGTCGGCGCCGTTGCGCTCCTCCTCGCGACGCTCGCGGCGTGGCACGTCGCGCTCGCGGCGCTCCCGGCCGCGCTCTCGGGACTCCTCTTCCTGCTCGGCCCGTTTCTCGGCCTCGGCGTCGTGCTCGCGCTCGTGTTCGACCCGCCCGAGGACCCGACCGAGTTTTACTACCTCGCGCTGGTGAACGCGCTGGTGGCCGTGACCCTGCTGGGCGCGGCCTGTCGCTACCTGCCGCTGGTCCCGTACTCCACGGCGGGGCTGGTCGCGGCCTTCGACGCCGTCTTCGTCGCGGTCCTCGGCGCCCTCTGGAGCGCTCACCGCGACCGCCTCCGGGCGATTCCGCGACCGGACCCGACGCCGCGTGCGCTCGCGGTCGGCGCGGCCGGTCTGGGGGTGGTCCTCGTCGGCAGTCTCGTCTTCGTCACGAAGGGCGTCACGGGCGCGCGACTCCCGACGGCGCTGCTCTCCCTGTGGGTGCTCGGCGCCTTCCTCTATCTCTACATCCGCTACCCGACTGACGGCGGCGTACACGTCGCCTTCCTCGTGACCGCCGGCGTCTTCATGACGTTCTCGCAGGCGCTGTCCTCGCCGGGATTGATGGCCGTCGACGGCCTCTCGTCGGTCCGCCTCGTCCGCGCGCTCGTCTACGACGTGGACACAGCCATCTTCAGCCACCGGCTCTACCACAACTTCGCCATCGGCGGCCTGCTCCCCGGGCTCTCCTTTCTCTCGGGGTGGTCGCCGTTCCGCGTGGCGAAGTACCTCCTGCCGGCGCTCGCGGGCCTTTCGCTCGTGGGCATCTACCGGCTGACGCGGACCTGGCTCGACGCGCGGGCGGCCTTCGTCGCCGCCTTCTTCCTCTCCTTTCAGTTCCCCTTCCTCGTCGAACTGACGACGAGTTACCGGACGAGCCTCGCGTTCCCGGTGCTCGTGGGCTTTTTCCTCTCGCTGGCGGCGACCGACGGCCGCCGGCGCGCGGTCGCCACCCTCGCCTACCTGGGGACCGGCCTCCTCTTGCACGACACTGCCGGTGCCTTCGTCCTCGGTCCCGTTGCGCTCGCGGCCGCGCTGGCACTGGCGCTCACCCTCGCCGCCGGGCGCGTGCTCCCTGCGGACCGGGCGATTCCGGCCGACCGACTGGTCGCCCTTATCGGGTCCGCGACCGGCGGCGCGCTCGTCTTCTACCTGTTTTACAGCCGCGGAACCTCCTTCGAGACGTTTCTCAGCCGCGGCGTCGGCCTCGTGCTCTCCTTGCTCACCGGCATCTCGCAGGGTCGAGAGAGCACGCGAAACGTCGGCACGACCGTCCAGACGCTGAGCGAGACGATAATCGACCTCCTCAGGCAGGCGGCCATCTATCTCGAAGTGGGGCTGATGGCGATGGGTGCCGGGCTTCTGATCGCCGGGTGGCTCTGGCGCGAACGCCTCGGCTCGGCGCTGGTCTGGCACGACGGCGACACCGTCCACGAGGTGCTCGTCCTGGCGAACGCGGCGTGGTTCGGCGCGCTCGTCCTCAAGCCCATCCTCGGCGTGACCCGCGTGTTTCTCTACGCCTCGCCGCTTCTGATGGGCCTGTTCGTCTTCATCGTCCGCCAGACCGACTCCGTCGCGGCGCTCGTCCGTCGCCGGTTCGGAAACGAAGGAGGGGGCGATTCCGCCGCTCCACGAGTGAACGCACAGACGCTCTCGACGGCCGTCATCGTCGTCATCCTCGTCTTCGCGTTCGTCAACCAGGTCGGCCTCGTGGCCTACGCCATCGACGGGGACAGTTCCTACACCAGTCTCGCCGACACCGCCGACTCCGAGGGCAAACACTACCGACCGCAGGACATCGCCGCCAACGAGTGGACCCGCACCCACGGCGCGGCGGTCAGCACGCTCTCGCTCGACGGCGTTTCGTTCACCCTGTTCGACGACGACCCCGAACTGAACTACGGCGCGATCGACCGCATCGACGAGGGGCAATCCCTCGATTCGGCGGTCGCCAGCGGCTGTCTGTTCGTCCGGACGAACAACGCCCGGACCGGCGTCTTCGTCGTCCGCACCGGCGCGCGCTCGATCGGCTTCTCGACGTACTCGCTCGACCCGCTCGCGTCCCACGACACCGTCTACTCGGCCGGCGGCGCGCGCGTGGTCTGTTAGTCGTTCGTCGCGGACGGTGGTCGGGCGCACGTCTTCCGCCTCGGCGAGCGAGCGCGTGAAGCGCGCTCCGGCGTTCGACTGACGACTCCCACTCACTCCTCGGCGAACACGCCCGCGATCAGGTCCCGCTCGGCGGGATCGATCTGAACGTAGAACAGGCCCGCGATGCCAGCGAGGAGCGCGACGCAAGCCGCGGTCCGCGCGACGAGCGCGAGGTCCTGTCCGACCAGGACGACCCCCGCGACGACGGCGACGGTCACGGCGATCCGCAGAATGTGGGCCGGGTCGAACGGATGGAACCCATAGAATCGGTAGACCAGGCTCACCTGCACGACGTTGACGACCGTTCCCGCGAGCACCACGGCGACGGCGGCGCCGAGCGCGCCGTACTCGGGGATCAGCAGGTAGTTCCCGACGAGGTTGAGCACTACGAGTGCGACGCCGTTGACCACCTCGATCCGCTCGCGGCCGGTCATCGCGAGCAGGGCGCCACAGGGTCCGAAGACGGCGCCGCCGACGTACATCAGCGGGAGCACCGCGAGGACGTCCCGCGCGGCGGTGAACTCGGGGCCGAACACCGAGAGTATCCGCGCCGAGTAGAGCGCGACGACGACGAACAGGGCAACGGTCCCGTAGGTCGCCCACTTCGCGACGACGCCGTAGAGTTCGGGGATCCGCTCGGGGTCGCGGTTCTCGTCGACGTCCGCGATGATCGGCTTGAAGATGGCGAGAAGCGAGGAGATGACGACCGAGAACTGCAGCGAGACGGTCGCGGCGACGTTGTAGACGCCGACGCTCTCGCTGGTCGCGAGCGCGCCGAGCATCAGCCGGTCGGTCCGCGTCGCGACGAGAAACGACATCGAGACGAGCATCATGGGGAGCGAGTAGACCAGGAGTTTCCGGGCGGTCGCACGGGCCCCGGCCCAGCCCGCACGGAACCCGACGGGCGCGTTGTGGACCCGGAGCAAGAGGGAGAGGCCGACGGCGGCGGCGAGCGCGCCGGTGAGGACGAACCCGGCGACGGCGCCGGCGAGGCGGTAGCCCAGCAGGAAGGCCCCGCCGACCAGCGCGAGGTTCGCCACGGGACGCAGCCCGCTCGTCAGGAGTTGCTCGCGGTCGATGCGCTTGAACGCCCGGAAGTAGGCCGCGACGACTTCCAGCAGGACGTAGAAGGGGATCGCGGCAGCGAACCAGCGAAGCGGCGCGGCGAGTGCGGGGTCGCCGAAGACGCTCCGGGCGAGCGGGCCGGCCAGGGCGAAGACGGCCGCGGCCGCGACGACGCCCGCGCCGGCGCTCAGGACGAGCGAGGCGGTGAGCACGCCCGCGAGCGCGTCCTCGTCGTCGGCCTCGTAGTGTATCGAGCCGTACCGGACCGCGCCCTGGGTGAGCCCGAGCTGGGCGAGCCGCTGGGCGATGCGCGCGACGCTCTTGCCGAGGACGTAGCGCCCGTACCGCGAGGGGCCGAGAAACTGCGTGAGCAGGACTTCGATGACGAGCGAGAGCGCCTTCGACCCGAGCCGACCGACGACGCCAGTCCCCGCGCCCGCGGCGAGTTGGGCGACGGGCGAGTCGCCGTCGCCGCTACCGGCTGGCGTGTCCGAGTCGTCGTCGCCGCTACCGGCTGGCGAGTCCGAGTCGCCGTCGCCACTATCGGCGGGCGAGTCCGGACCGGTCGCCGCGTCGTCGGGCATGTTGTCTGTCCCCACGGAGAGGGCGTCGGGTCAAAACAGCTTCCCCTCGTACTCGGCTCGCACACCGTACTCGCTCCTGATCGCCGGGTGCTGGACGAACAGCCGGTCCGCGATGGGTGCGAGTATCTGCCCCGTCGTCGAGGCGGAGTCGAACCGCGTCAGCGACTCGATGTGGATCACGTCCGCACCGAGGGCTTTCGCCAGGTAGACGGCCGAGATGACGAAGGATCCGCCGCCGGTCGAGATGACCACGTCCGGCGGGTCCGCGATCAGGTCGCGGAGTATCTCGAACTCCGAGACGGCCAGATCCCGGAGCATCTCGGGATCGGGAAACTCCTCCAGATGGTAGCCGGTCACTGGCTCGGCGCCCTCGACGGAGCCGGTTATCTCTTCGTCCCAGGTGAGATACCGGGTGTCGTACTCGTCGAGCACGTCCGAAAGCTGGAGCAGTTGCGTGAGGTGGCCGCCGGGCGGACTCGGGCAGACCACGGTTAGCTGACCACCGGTCGCCTCGGCCTTCGCGGCCAGAATGTCGGCGATGGTGTCGGCGAGGTCGGCGGGAGCCGCGTCCCCGTCGCCCGCACGCAGATCCGGCGTCGCGACGGCGTCCTCGCGGAGCATCGATTCGAGTTCGTCCGTCGAGCGGGCGACGGACAGCCCTGCCCGTTTCTCCCAGCCAGCGGCCGTCTCGAGTTGCTGGTCGTCGGTGTGTTCGCCCCGCTCGGCTTTCCGCGGGACCAGAAGCGGCGGCGTGCCCGCCTCCAGCGCGGTGATGATACTCCCCGTCCCGGCGTGGGTAACGAACACGCGCGCCTCGTCGACGAGGCGGTCGTACTCCTCGCGGGAGACGTAGTCCGTATACTCGACGTTCTCGGGCGTGTAATCGGGTAGCGTCGCCCCCGCCTGGACGAACACCCGCTCGTCGAGGTCCGGGGCCACCCGGTCGACCGTCTCGACCAGGCGCACGAACGGATACTTGGAGGTGCCGACGCTGACGAATATCACGACTCGGCACCTCCGTCGCCGACGAATATCACGACTCGGAACCTCCGTCATCGGTTGCCCAGCGGCAGGTGACGACCGCGCCGCCCTCGCGTTCCGTCTCGATTCCGTCCTCGGTTTCATCACTCGGCCCGTTTCTCTCCTCGTCCGTCGCCACAGTGGCGCTCACCGGTCGGTCGAGTGCCGTCGCCAGTCCGGCCCCCAGCACGGAGACGGCGGGGTGGTCGAAGCCGTCGAGCGGGCCGAACGCGCTCCGGCCGACGGTAACTCGGGCGCGCCCGGCCTCGGCGTCGACGGACGGATCGGCGCTCGCGACGAGCGTTGCGCGGTCGACGAGCGTGCGACGCAGTCGGTCGGCGGCGCTCTCGGGATCGGTTCCCGCGAGCGGACCGTCAGCCGCCTCGATCTCGGCGAGCAACGACTTCCCGGTCGGTTCGAAGGTGGCTCCCCAGGGGGCGTCGCCGCTGCTATTACTTTCGCCATCACCGTGTCCCTCGCGGACCAACACGCTCGCGAGCGCGTCCCGGTCCGGCAGGTCCCCACCGCGGACGGCCTCGTCCGAGTCGGTACCGGAGTCCCCGGCCACAGCACCGCTCTCCCGCGGGACTACGAGCCTGACCCGTTCGTTGGCGGCGGGCGCGTAGATCCGTCGGTCCGAGAGGTCGAGCGCGTCGCAGACGTCCGATTCGTTGGTCGCGAGCGTCCCGTAGAGCGCGGCGTCGAGGGTCCGTGGGCGATCGGCGCCCGCGGGAACGTAGGCAGTGACGATGCCGAGGACGACACCGGCCCCGCCGATGGCGACCAGCACCTCGCGGACGCTCGGGAGCGCGAGCGCCGCGACGAACGCGAGAATTCCGACGCCGACGAGCGCGAGCGCCGTCAGCCGGTACTGCGACCCTGTCGCGTCGGCGTGCGCGGCCCGGAGTCGGTGGTTTTCGGCCGCGAGCGCACCGTTCTCGTCGGCGAACGCGTCGTCTTCGGCTGCGGGGGCGTCGTCTTCGGCCGCGGGGGCATCGTCCCCCGTCATCGTTCGCCCTCCCTCAACGAACGGAGACGTCCGACCCGACAGGGCCCGTCCACCTGCACTCTCATTGCCCTACATGGGCACGCTCCGGGTGATAACGCTTTCCCGTCCGTCCCGGGGAAACGAGTCCACCGGCCGACCGCCGTCGTCCGATCCTACCCGGTCCCGTCTTCGACCGGTTCCCAGACGACGGCCGTGCGATAGGCAGTGTCCTCGCCGGGATCCGATGGTGCCGACCCGCGATAGAGGTAGTAGGCCACCCGCTGACGGCCGGGAGCCGGATCCGGCGAGACGGCGTGCGTGGTCCCCCAGCGCTCGCCGTCCGCCAGCGTCGTCTCGAAGCGCTCGCTGGACTGGGTCCCGAGAATCGTCGTCTCGTTGCCGGCCGTGCGGACCACCTCGACTTGCGCGACGAGCGTGTACGCGACCCGCTCGCCCTCCTGATTCTCGACGGCCACGTCGAGCGCCGTCTCCTCGCCGGGGTCGAGCGCGAGCGACTCGATGGTCACGTCCCCGTCGGCGGGGGACACCGAGAGCGTGGAGAACGTCTCGGCCGGGGGTGCGAGAACGCCGATGTAGGCCACGGCGACGACGAGGACGAGCGCAGTCACCGCCAGGAACGCGACCGGAACGTCGCGGCCGTCGGCCGAGCGACCTGCAGTGCTCCAGTCGACCGGTCGCCCCGCGGTGCCGCGGCGGCGGCGTACCCCCGCGACGGCGGCCAGTGCGACCGTCGCGCCCGCCAGCGAGACAGCGAGCGCGCCGGCCGTCACGGTACCGGGCGCGACCCGGAGTCCCACTGTGACCAGCGTCGCGAAGGACAAGCTGACGACCGGAACGACCACGAGCGGACGGGGAACGGGCCGGTCGACCGACGCGAGACAGGCGACGGCCGCGTATCCCGGCAAGAGTGCGACCAGGGGGAGGACCGCCAGCGCCGCCGCGAGCGACCCGGTCGACCCGCCCGCGACCGTGCCGGCGGCCTCGGCGGCCAGCGAGTCGGCACCCTCGAACGCGAGCGTCGCCGCCGCCAGCACGACGGCGAGGGCGGCAGTGGCCACCAGGTCGGCGAATCGGAATCGTGCCACAGCGGAGGGCACGAACGGCGGGCGGCGGTCGGTCATCGCCTCCCCGTAGCACGACGACCTACAAAAGCGGTGCCGTTCCGCCGAGCGACCGCAAACGGGATTATCGTCGGCCGCGAGGGCTCGGTCATGAACGTCCTCCTCTTCGACCTCTACGCGGGTGGGCACCACCTTGAGTACGCCAGTGCCCTCCGGCGCGCGCTCAGGGCCCGCGACTCCTCGCTTTCGGTCGACTTCCTCACCGTCGCGCCGACCGAAAAGCACGGGATGTACTTCGAGGAAGACGACCTCGCGTACCTGCGCGACCGGTCGCCGCTGACCGACCGCCCCGCCGTCGTCCCGGACCGGGACCCGTTCGGAACGGCCTACGACTTCCTCGCGACGAGCGTCCGGAACCCCACCTGGGACCTCGTCGGGGAGTTCGCGGACCACGCGGCCACTGGGGACTACGACGTTGTCCACGTCCTCGAGGCCGACAAGATCCTCGGCGCACTTCGCTATCACTGCGACCGGCCCGACCTCCCGCCGACGGTAGCGACGATAAACGGCGTCTTCTTCAAGCCCGACAGCGCGCCGCTCCCGGCCGCGCGGCCGCTGTGCGCACTTCTGGAGCGGGCCGGCGGTCGCACGTTCACGCGGTACTGTCCGCCCGCGCTTCGCCGCGGCCGCGACTGGGACCGGTGGTACCTCGCGACGTGTCTCGACGAGGGCGTCTTCGACCACCTCACCGTGCCCTCGGCGGCAGCGCAGGCCGACATCGCCGCCGACGCGACCGGCGCGGCGGTCGATCGGATCTCCGTCGCGCCCGACCCCGTCGAGTCCTGGGACCCCGACTCACTCTCGCAGGCGGCCGCGCGGGAGCGACTCGACCTCCCCGCCGAAGGACCGACGGTCCTCTTTTTCGGACAGATGCGCGAGGAGAAGGGCATCGGGACGCTCCTCGACGCCGTCGCGACGTACGACGGGCCACCGTTCACGCTCGTCCTCGCCGGACCGCCGAGCGCCATCACGTCGGCCGACGTGGCGGCCGCGGCCGACGGGTCGCCGGTCACCGTCGTCGACAGGCTGGAGTACGTGCCCGAGTCGGACGTCTTCGCGTACTTCCGGGCGGCCGACGGGGTGGTGCTCCCCTACGAGCAGTCGTTCGGCGAACTCCGCCCAAGCACGGTGTTCACGAAGGCCTGTGCCGCCGGCCGGCCAGTGATCGCATCCGATTTCGGTACGCTCGGCCGACACGTCCGCGAATGGGACCTGGGCCTGCTCTGTGAACCCGAGTCGAGCGCGGGGCTGGCGGCGACTCTCGGGGAGTTCGTCGCGGCGGAGGGGTCAGATTACGATGTCGACGCGGGACCGACCCACTACGACCCCGACTCGATGGCGGCATACGTCGCCGCCCGGACCTACGAGCGACTGGCCGAAACCGTCGACGGGGCCTATCGTCGGGTCACGGCGGGGTCCGTGGCCCGAGACGCCATCGGCGACGGCCAGTGACCGACAGCAGGCCAGTGACCGACAGCAGGCCGGTGGAGTAAAGTCGTCGAGTCGCAAACCGGAGAGCAATGAGCGACGTGGGGTGGATGGTGACCTACGACGGGCGCTCGGGCGGTGCCTGGGTCAGACGGCAAGTCGTCGACGGCCTCGCGGACACGGTCGATATCGAGGAGGTCCACGTCGACGCCGGCCTCGCGCCGCGCCAGTTCGCCTCGGCGGCGTGGAACCTGGCCACCTACGACGACCCCGCGGTTGACCTGTGGGTCGAGAGCCTGTCGAGTCTCGCCGTCCGCGGCCCCGGGCGGCGCACGCCGAACGTGCTCGTCTTGCATCATCTGCCGACGCCGGACCCGACGGCCTCGGTCGGTGACGCGCTCTCGGCGCTGAAAAGCTGGCTCGTCCGCGTCCGCCTGCGCGAAGTCGACCACATCGTCGTCGTCTCCGACTTCTGGGCCCACTACCTCGAGGCCCGCGGCATCGACGACCGGGTGACGACTATCTACAACGGCCTCCCAGTGGCGCAGTTCGAGTTCGACGAGGCGGCCGTCGCCGAGACGCGCGACCGGCTCCGTGACGACCCCGACGAACCGCTGATCCACGTCGGCCCCTGCGCACCGGGGAAGGGCGGTCACCGGGCCGCCCGCGAACTCGCGGACTGGGACGCGACGCTGGTGACGACCGGCCGGACCGACTCGGGGGCGCCGGTCACACATCTCGATCTACCCTACGAGGAGTACCTCCGCGTGCTCGCGGCCTGTGACGCCGTGGTCGCGATGTCCGAGTTCCCCGAGGGGTGGGGCCTGCAGGTCCAGGAAGCGATGCTCGCCCGGACGCCGGTCGTCGGGAGCGGCCGCGGCGGAATGGGCATGTTGCTGGAGGGTGGCGACCAGATCGTCTGTGAGGACTGGGCGAATCTCGAGGATTCCGTCTCGCGGGCGCTCGCGGACGGGGAGCGCCTCGGCGAGCGCGGCCACGAGTACGCCAGCCAGTTCACCCGCGAACGGATGGTCGGCGAATGGGCGTCGTTTTTCGCGGAGGTGCTCGGCGCGTGAACGTCCTGGTCTACGTGATGGACGCGCTCCGGGCGGATTTCGTCTCCTGTTACGGTCACGAGGCGGAGACGACGCCCGCGATCGACGGGGGCGAAAGCGGCCCCCACACGCTCGCCGGCGAGTCCGTCGAACGGCTCATCCAGTTCACCGACATCTACCCGACGGTCACGGATCTCTTCGGGGTCGAGCGGCCGGACACCCTCCGGGGGAGTCGCTCGTGCCGCTCGGAAGCGACCGCCCCGACCGGGAGATTTTCGTCGAGTCACGGCCGACCGCCGAGAACGTCTACTCCGGTGCACTCAGGCGCGGCGACGAGAAGTTCCTCACGATCCGGAAAGACTGGCAGTGGCGCCGGGACCCGCGCCGGATGGCCGAATCGCTCCTCTGGAAGTTCGCCGTCCCGTCGACGCTGCTGTTCGACCTCGGGACGGACCCGGGAGAGACGACGGATCTCTCCGACGAGCAACCCGAAACCGTGGCTCAACTCCGCTCGTCGTTCGAGGAGACGCGCGAACGACTCGAAACGCTCTCCGGAGCGGTGACCGAGTCGGGTCTCGAAGACGCGGCCGAGGACACGGAACGTCACCTCGAGGCGCTCGGCTATCTCGAGTGATCCTTCGCCGACGGCGTACCAACGGGGGTACGGGTTGGGGACGGGGGCTGGACCGTCGAAGTGGACCATCCGGGAACTACCCCGTGAAGATCCATGATATGCATTATTCCCGAGGAAGGAACAGAATGTGCCACATTTCGAGTTGCGAGAACGGAGCGAACCCGTCCCAACCGCCACGGGAACGGATATCGAGACTACTAACGACGGGGGACGAGGGAGAGGCCAGCAGTTCCGACCTGTGAAATGGTTCGCCTCTGACAAACAGACTTGATCGGCCGCCTATGGTACTCATCACCGGAGGGTGCGAACGAGACCAGCACTGGACAGATCGCGGGCGGAGCGGATACGCGTGAAACGGCCGATCTCTCCCCGAAAAACGCAAAATTTGGTATCCGGTACCGAGTAAATTACAAGTATATTTTCGTAATTAATATGGGGCGAACTATCGACAGGTCGGATCCCGGGCCGAGCGTGGATCGTTCGATACTCGTTCCTCCAGAGGGAACTATCCTTATTAGCCCTATCTTCTCCGGAAAACCGGTATGATTCGAAATTTATCTGATTTACTTGGCTAGATAACGTTCGTTCTAAGGGAACAATGTGGCGGAAAAGGAGGGGTAGCGGTTCGATTCTGAGAGACATTTTCGGATCGACCTGCGATCCCGGGGGGAGTATCGAACTGTGTCCGGGCTCGTTCGGATCGGCGCTCGGATCCGGAAACCCGTTTCCGTCACTCCAGGCTACGAGTGGGGTGCACCTGACGACCGAATCACAGCGATGGGGCCTGTCATATGGCAGGGGTTCGAAGGGAATGAACACAAAACTATTTACGCGGGTGATTCGATCAATTCGAACGAACCTCGTAGAAAGATGGAAACATGACAGACTCACATAAGATGTTCCGCGCGATGATGCTGGCGGCAGTGATGGTCCTCTCCGTAGTGGCGGGATCCATCGCGGTCGCCGGGTCGTCCGCGGTCGCGAATCACGCAGGAAACGGCGTCGGCAACCAGGTCGGCAATGGTGTCGGCAATGGTGTCGGCAACGGGGTCGGCAACGCGGATGGGCCGATGGAACAGGGGACGGCGAAGCCGTTGACGATCTCCTGGTTCCGTGACCCGGGTAACGCGAACGGTCCGTACCCGGTTCTCCCGAACGAATACGAGGACGACACGTCCGGCATCTCGATGTTCGCCAACGCGGAGGGCGACGTCGAGCTCACCGTCGACAACTCGACGGCCCGGAACCCCAACGACAAGTGGGACATGGTCGCCCTTCACGTCGAATCGGAGGGGCTCGAGGCACTCGATCCGCCGGCCTCGGGCGCCGATAAGGGTCTCGTAACCCAGAACTTCATCCAGAACGAATCCTGGGACCTCGATGTCGAGCAGACCGACGGTGACAAGACGCTCGACCTCGCGGCCAACCAGGAGGACTACCCCGAACCGGAACTCAGCGCCGAAACCGAGGCCGAGATCCCGCCGGTAATGGTGTTCGCTGACACCGAAGGCGTCGAGGAGGACTACCTCAACGACGACGGGTCCGACTCGGGGCTGTACGTCTGGATCGACCCCAACCGCGCGACGTTGATGGAAGACGGTGAGGAGACCAGCTTCGAGCCGGGCGAGAGCTACGAAGGGACGTTCCAGGCTGGCGACCAGACCCAGACGGTCTCCTTCGAGATGGTCGAGGGCGAGTCGCAGATGGAAGACGACTACTCGCCGGCGAACTCCTTCAACCAGGACGTCGTCGGTGAGACAAAGCAGATGACGGCCTCGACGATGGCCATGGTTCTCGAACCCGAAGATGGTGAGAACCAGACCACCACGCTCGAGGTCGACGGGGACTACCAGCTCGGCGGCGACACGAGCGGGACCATCCCGTGGGGCGAAGCAGTCGGCGAGTTCGACTTCACCGGCCTGGAGGGCCAGGACTTCGATGTCCACCTCTACTCGCCGGGCTACCTGCCCGACGCGGAACTGACCAGCGACTTCCGTGACCAGGAGGTCCTGCTGGAATCCGAGAACCGCATCTACATGGCTTCCGGGTCCGGGACGGTCCGGGACGTCATCGATCCGAACTACACGATCGAGAACGCGACCATCCGGGACTCGAAGTCGCTGACCATCGCGTACACGAACCCGGACGACCGTACAGCGGGAGGTATCGCGGAACAGGTGGGTGACGGCCACCTGTCGGGTGACTCGACGATCGCCTACAGCAGCGGCGTCGAGGACCCGTACTACGACGAGATGTTCCTCCACTACGAGACGACCGACGAGATATTCGAGGCGATCGAGGTCTCCCCGGGGACCGACTCGGTCGAAAAGTTCCAGAACTCGCCGCTCTCGCTGAACGTCACGCAGACGAACGCGCAGGACGGCACGCCGCTCTCGCTGGACCTCTCACAGAACTCCTCTGGCGTGTTCGTGGTTCCCGACAACAGTTCGTCGGACCAGCGCCTCTACAACTCCAGCGAGATGACGGGACTGTTCTTCTCGTTCAAGCTCAACGATATGACGTTCTTCGAGGACGGACAGCCGACCCAGCCCGACGTCGGTGACGCCTTCGAGGCGACACTGACCATCGACACCGAAGCGGGCGAACGCACCGAAACCGCCCAGTTCCGGTTCGTCGAAGGTCGGACCACCCTCGCGAACGTGGAAGAACCGCTCCGCATCCCGCAGTCCGAGGACGCGACGGTCCAGTTCAACTCCACGCTCGCACGCGGGACCGCGATGGGCATCCAGTTCACCGCGACCGCGGAGAACGGCACCGAGCTCATAAACACCAGCACTGGTGAGATGGGCCTGGCCGGAATGGGTCCGAACATCTGCTGTGACGGTCCGTCGACTGCCCCGTGGGGGAGCATCTCCACGACCATCGACACGAGCGGACTGCCTGTCGGAACGGAAATCTCCGCTCAGGCCCGTGTCGTCGCCGACCTGCCCAGCAGTTACCCCGACCCGCTCGTTGTCGACCAGGTCGAAGGTGAGATCCGCGCGCCGCCCGAGGCGACGGTCTCGTTCAGCTCACAGACCGGTGACGGAGAGAGCGTCACGGTCGACAGCGCCGACCTGAGCGACGGCGGGTTCGTCTCCGTCCACACCAACAGCCCGACTGGACCGACCATCGGGACCAGCGACTACCTCGAGTCCGGCGAGCACTCGGACATCGGGATATCGCTGGACGAGACGATCGACGAGACGACTACGGTGTACATCCTGGTCCACACGGACTCGGACAACAACGAGGAGTTCGACTGGCCGGCCAACGACGGCGCCTACCAGAACGACGACGGCTCCTCGGTCTCCGCGAGCGCGGAGTACACGATAGAGTCGACGCCGACGGCGACGCCGACCGCCTCGCCGACGCCGACCGCATCGCCGACCGCGACGGCCACGCCCGACGAGGGCACGGATACCGACACCGACACGCCGACCGACTCCGGTGACGGCGGACCCGGCTTCGGTATCGCCATCGCCCTGGTCGCGTTGCTCGCCGCGGCGATGTTCCTGACGCGTCGCGACTAACCACTCCGTTACTTTCTCCGTTTTTTCGGCCGGCGAGCGACAGCGCCTGGGCGACCCAGGTTCGAAACCGGGTAGGGAGACCTGCACCTGCGCGCGAATCGTTTCGTTCCATCGAACCCAGCAGAATGCGGCAAGGCCGGCCGGGGAAACCGGATAAGGAGTGAATAAGAACACGAACGATCAGCAAGTATCAGGGTTCTGCCGCCGCCGATCTGGATCGATAAAACGGCTGATTCCGGCGTTTCTGAGGGTGTATACCGGAATCCGGGGTGATTGTCTGTCGGGTTAGCTATAGTTAAATATATATATGCCCCTCCGCAACGCCAAGGTATGCCAGGTTCTAGCAACTGGCGGGAAGATTCGAGTACAAGACGGCAGTTCGTCAAGGCCGGCGCGGCGGGGAGCGCCGTAGTCCTCGCCGGCTGTTCGGGCGGCGGGGGCGGCGACACGGACACACCGGACGACGGAACCAGTGGCGGTTCCGGCAACCAGACCTACGACCAGCGATTCCGCGTGTTCGACCCGCTGACTTCGGGTGCGACGCCGACACAGCGCCACCTCAACCCGTGGAACCCGAACCAGATCGGCTGCTGGCACCCGGGCGCGGCGATGATGGACCGTCCGGTCGTCTACAGTCCGACCAAGAACGAGGCCTACGGGCTGATGGTCGACGAGTGGGAGATGACCGACGAGACGACCCTCGAAGCGACGTTCAGCGACGAGTGGACGTGGCACGACGGCACCCAGTTCAACGCACGCGACTACGTGATGGAGCAGCAGATCGAACTGGAGATCGCTCGCTTCTCCGCGGGCGAGAACGAGCGAGCCGACCCGGTCATGAAGTCAATCTCGGCCTCCGACGACTATCACGTCCAGATCGACCTCCACGACCCGCTCGACGAGATTTTCGCCGTGCAGAACACGATCGGTGCGTACAACGGCAATCTCCCGCGCGGTATCTTCACGAAGCGCGACGACGACCGCTGGAGCCAGTGGCACGAGCGGCTCCGCAACCGACAGGGCGACGAGAAACAGGAAGTCATCTCGAACATCACGTCCGCCTCGTACCCGATGATCGAGGACCTCCCGCCGGGACACGGTCCGTTCCAGCTCGAGGAGGTCGGTGACGACATCATCATCATGTCGAAATACGAGGACCACCCGCACTCGGACAACATCAACTTCGACGAGTTCGCGCTGCGGCTGTTCTCGACCAATCAGCCGATCCAGCCCTACGGTGCCGGCCGCGTCGACGCGTCCCACAAGGGCTTCCCGGTCCAGACCTCCCTCCAGGGTCGCCTGCCGAACGGGCACGAACTCTTCCGCGAGGGGCGCTCGTCGAACAAGCTGTTCGCGTTCAACTGCGGCGACGGCGTCGAGGGCTACGACTCCGCCGTCGAAGACCCCAGAGTCCGAAAGGCCATCTGTCACGTCTTCGACCGCCAGTCCGTCTCAGCGCTGCTCGAGGGCGTCAACCGCCTGTTCGACTGGCCGCCGTGCCGGGTCCCCGGGAAGGTCATGTCGGAGAACTCTCACCCCGCGGCCCAGTTCGTGAAGGACAACTTCACGAAGTACGGCCAGAACGACACCGAGCGCGCCGCCGAACTGCTCGAGGACGCGGGCTACACCCGCCGGGACAACGGCAACTGGGAGACGCCTGACGGCAACCGCTTCAATATCGACTTCATGAACGGCGCCCAGCGTAAGGACATCACGATCCTGAAACAGAACCTCCAGGACTTCGGCATCGCGACCGAACAACTGCAGGTCGACTCGGCGACGTTCGACGAACGCCGGAACAACGGCGAGTACGACATCATGCCCGACGGCTCCTCGGCAAACGGTGTCACCGCGCTGTGGTCGCTCGGACTCGTCCCCGACTGGATCCAGTCGATCACGCACTTCCAGATGGAGCGTGACATCCCGATGCCCATCGGCGATCCCCAGGGCGAAAACGGGACCAAGACGATCAACATCGAGGAACACATCCGTCAGTGGCAGGCCACCGGCGAACAGCAGTACCACCGCGAGCTGCTGTGGTGGTGGAACCAGTTCCTCCCCGAGGCCGAGATGATGTATCAGCCCGACGCGGGCGCGTACAACGGCTCCAACTGGGAGATGGACGTCCGTGCCGGCATCAAAAACGGCGTCGACGACGCGCTCTACATCGCGCCGAAGATGGAGGACGGTCAGCTGAGCTACCGCGGCTGAAATCGGCCACCGACCCCGTCTTTCGTCTGTCCCGCGACTCACGTGACGCCGCGAACTGTTGCGGTTTTCCGTTTTTCGTGCTCGATACCAACGAGCGGTGAGCGTGCGAACCCACGGACGACGAGTGGAATGCGGGTTCGCGAGAAAACACACTTATACCCTGCGGAGCGTGTCTTTCGAGTATGGGAACGATGCAGTTCGCGTCGCGACTGGTCATCGCGCTCGATATGGTGTTTTTCCTCTTGCTCGCGTTCTCCTTTCTCTACATCAAGCCCGGGACCGGGTCGTACGTCGCGGCACAGTTGACGCTCCTGCCGACGGTGCTTACCTTCGTCGCGGCGGTCGCGGTGCTATACACCGGTTGGGACCCGTTCTGAGACCTGTTCGTGGTGCTGGGCGGCGCGTCGCCGGGAGAGCGGGATATCGCGAGATCCGGAGCGGTTCAGAGAGGCCCGAGACAGTTTAGAAAAAGGGTACTCGGATCCGAGTTTCGGATTACATCCCCGTTACCCCCGTAAAGATGGATACATTGATTAGGGACCTCGTGTAACTTTGCCGTACTCGTAGCATGGTACAGATAGACTGGCGAATACGGCGACTAGCTCAGATGATTTTCACAGTCTGGGCTGTGTTGACGCTCTCGTTCGTCATGATCCGGATGATGCCCGGGAACCCGATGGGGGCGATGGTCGAGAACCTTCGCCAATCGGGCGTCAATCCAGTTCGAGCGAGGGAACTAGTGCGGGTGCGGATGGCGATCGACCCGACAAAACCGATCATACCGGCGTATTTCGAGTACATGGTCAACTTCTTCCAGGGTAACCTGGGGCGGTCGACCTGGTACCAGATGCCGGTCGCGACGAAACTGGCACAGGTCACCCCCTGGACGCTGTTCGTCCTCAGCTGGGGCGTGTTCATCAGCTTCTTCGCGGGGATGGCTATCGGTGCGCTGATGGCCTACTGGGAAGGGAGCAAGCTCGACGTCGGCTTTACGAGCTTCGCCGTCCTGATGGGTTCGATCCCCTTCTACGTGCTGGCGATCCTGATGCTCATCTTCATGGCCTACCGGTGGGGGTGGTTCCCGACCGGCGGCAGGGTTCGAGCGGGCGTGGAACCGGGACTGAACTATCCGTACGTCGCCTCGATGATCCAGCACGCGGCACTCCCCGTGATGTCGTATCTGGTGGCTTCGGGGATCGCCTCGCTGGGAATGCGTGGGAACAGTATCCGCGTTCTCGGTGAGGACTACCTTCGGGTCGCGCGACTCCGCGGACTCTCCGATTTCACTATCTCGACGCAGTACGTGGCACGCAACGCCGTGTTGCCGCTGTACACGACGCTGCTCATCAGTATCGGCGAGATGTTCGGCGGGTCGGTCGTCCTCGAAGAGGTCTTCCAGTACCGCGGACTGGGCTTCGTCGTCTACCAGGCGGTCAACCAGCGTGACTACCCGCTGATGATGGGCGGATTCGCCCTCATCACACTCGTAACGGTCGCCGCGCTCCTCTTTGCCGACCTCACGTACGGCTACATCGACCCGCGGGCGAGAGGAGGGAAAGATGAATCCTACTGACGAGCCTTCCGACGACATGACCGACACACCCACTGACGGCGAGCAAGGGGAGACAGGGGCCGCAACCACCGACGGCGATCTGTCCGATGCGATACCGACCGGCGACGGGTCATCCGACGCGACGATGACCGACGGCGGAACCGTCGACTCGCCGTTCGAAGTCGTCTCCGAGTACGAGGAGAGCCGGATGGACCGCGCTCGGAAGTACTACGACGCCTACGTCTACGCGCCGTTTGCGATCATCTGGCGGGACTGGCGCGCCCGGATCGGGTTCACGATCGTCCTGTTTTACGTGTTGATGGGGACGGTCGGAGTCGCCATCATCGGGGCGGCCGAACCGCTCGACGGGCCCCAGTACCTCCAGCCGTTCAACCCGAACTACACGCACTATCCGTTCGGGATCGGGGAGGTCAGCCTCGGTATCTGGACCTACACCGGGATCTGGGAGCACCCGTTCGGTACCGACATCATGGGCCGTGACCTGTTCGCTCAGATCGTCAACTCCACCGACGCGATCCTGAAGATGATCCTCGCGGGATCCCTGTTTGCCGTCGGGACCGGGACCATCATCGGTGCCGTCGCTGGCTACCGTGGTGGCACGGTCGACACCGTCCTGAGTTCGATCACGGACGTCTCGATCAACCTCCCGGGCTTCCCGCTGGTGATGGTGCTGGCGGCTCTGCTGGAGGTGTCGAACCCCTACTACGTGGGTATCCTGCTTTCCGTGGCCGCCTGGGGTGGGATCGCACGTGCGATCCGCTCGCAGGTGCTGACCCTGCGACAGGAGTCGTTCGTTGAGTCCGCACGCGCGATGGGCATCCCGCGGCGACGGATCGTCTTCAAGGATATCGTCCCGCACCTGATGCCGTACGTCGTGATCAACATGACCAACTCGGCCCGCCGGGTCATCTTCGAGGCGGCCGGGCTGTACTACCTCGGGATCCTTCCGTACGAGGACGCCAACTGGGGCGTGACGCTGAACAACGCACAGTCCGTCGGGGCCTACAACCGGCCGGACGCGTTCCACTGGTTCCTCGCGCCGATGCTCGCCATTATCGGTATCTCCATCGGGCTGATCTTGCTCGGGCAGTCCCTCGACCGGGTGTTTAACCCGCGAGTGCGGGCCCGCCACGAGAAGACGACCGCCAACGAGGAAGTCGAAGCCGAGAGCGAACCGAGTACCGGCGACATGCTGACGGGGAAATAAGATGACTGTCTCACAATCAAACTCCGAGTACGACCGCGGCGTGAGCGGCGGTGACACGATAATGAAGGTCCGGGACACTTCCGTGACCTTCGACATGGACCGTGGCGAATCGCGCGTGCTGGACAGCGTCGACATGGACATCCAGCGAAACGAGATCATCGGCGTCGTCGGCGAGTCCGGGTCGGGCAAGTCGATGTTCGCGTCCGCGCTCCTGGACGCCATCGTCGACCCAGGGCAGCTCAGCGGCGACATCACGTACTATCCGGAGAGCGGCGACGCCGAGGGCCAGGACATCCTCGAGTTCGACAAAGAGGAGCGCAGGCAGTACCGCTGGGAGGAGGTCTCGATGGTGTTCCAGGGCGCAATGAGTTCGTTCAACCCCGTCCGAAAGATCGAGACCCACTTCATCGAGACGCTGACCGCCCACGACGAGAACGTCGAGGAAGGTCTCGAACGGGCCCGCGAGATCCTCCGTGACCTGTATCTCGACCCCGACCGGGTGCTCGAGTCGTATCCGCACGAGCTGTCGGGCGGGATGACCCAGCGAGCGCTGATCGCGCTCTCGCTCGTCCTCGAACCCGAAGTGCTCGTGATGGACGAGCCGACGGCGGCGCTGGACCTGTTGATGCAGCGCTCGATCATCTCGCTCATCCGTGACCTGAAGGAACGCTACGACCTGACTATCGTCTTTATCACGCACGACCTGCCGCTGGTCGCGGACATCGCCGACCGCATCAGCGTCCTCTACGCCTTCGAGTTCATCGAGATCGGTCCGACGAACGAGATTCTCGAGGACGCGAAACACCCCTACACGAGGTTACTGCTCAAATCCACGCCAAACCTGGGGTCACCGATCGAGGACATGCGACCGGTCGAGGGGAGCGCCCCGGACCCGGTCAACGTCCCGGAAGGGTGTTCGTTCCACCCGCGGTGTCCGCTGGCCGACGAGCAGTGTGTCGCGGAGAACCCCGGACCCTACGAGGTCAGCGGAGGCGGCGACCACTTCGCCCACTGTCACCACTGGGAGGACGCGTCCGACGCCATCCCCATGATGGAAGAGGGCGCGAACCGGGCCGACGCCGACGAGCGGGCGGACCGTCCCTCGACCGCCGGCTACGGCGATCGCTCGGGTGACCCGGTCGTCTCGGTCGACGACCTCGAGGTCCACTTCGAGGAGGATACGGGCTTTCTCAGTTTCTTCTCGGACCCGGATGTCGTGAAGGCGGTCGACGGCGTCTCGCTCGATGTCTACGAGAAAGACGTCGTCGTACTGGTCGGCGAGTCCGGCTGTGGGAAGACGACACTCGGAAAGACAGCCGTCGGACTCCAGGAACCGACGGGCGGGAGCGTCAAGTTCCACGGCGAGGACATCTGGGATGTCAAGCGGTCCGGCGGCGAGGACGTGAACTGGGGCCAGATCCGTCGGTCGCTCCAGATCGTCCACCAGGACCCGGGAAGTTCGCTGAACCCCCATCGGCGCGTCAAGGCCTCGCTGGAGGAACCGCTCAGGCGCTGGAACAAGGACCTGGACGGGAACGACCGCCGACAGCGCATCCTGAGCCTGCTCACGCACGTCGGGATGACGCCGCCGGAGGACTACATCGAGCGCTACCCCCACCAGCTCTCGGGCGGCGAGCAACAGCGCGTGGCACTCATCCGCTCGATGATGATGAACCCCGAGGTCATCCTCGCCGACGAACCGGTGAGCGCGCTGGACGTCTCCCTGCGCGTCGAGATGATGGATCTCATGATCCAGCTCCAGGAGATGTTCGGGACCTCGTACCTGTTTATCTCCCACGACCTCTCGAACGCCCGGTATATCTCCGAGAAGACCGGCGGCCGCATCGGCGTGCTCTACCTGGGCGAACTGGTCGAGATCGGGCCGCCCGAGCAGATCATCCAGAACCCCCAGCACCCGTACACGCAGGCGCTCCGCTGGGCGACGCCGGAACTGAACCCTCAGGAGGAACGTGCGACGGAGGCGCCGATCCGGAAAATCGACATTCCGGACCCGAAGAACCCGCCCAGCGGCTGTCGGTACCACACCCGCTGTCCCGAAGCGCGTGAGGTCTGCAAGGAACAGAAGCCCGAAACCTACGACGCGCCCACGAACGTCGAGTCCCACCAGGGGACCTGCTTCCGCATGGTCGACGACCACGAGTACTGGGAGAGCGAGCCGCTCCCGGAGGGCGAAGAGGGGACCCTCGGAGATTCCGGTTCCGCCGGCGACGAGGGCACCGCGACCGGCGACTGACGCGGACGCTCGCGGCTGCCAGCGGCTCTTTTCGACGCTTCGATTCGTACGCGATTCGAACTCGGTAGAACGTCTGTGACTCGAACCCGGCGGAGTTTTGCGCTCGATATCGGTCAGCGGCGAGTTGTAAACGATTACTCGGTCAGCGGCGAGTTGTGAACGATTACTCGGTCAGCGACCAGAACACGGAGACCTGTCCGCCCTCGTACTCCTCCTTGTATTCGACGTGAAGGTCCGAGCGCTCGGCCTCGAGCGGCACGTCGGAGGGCAGGTCGCCCTCGCTCACCTCGCCGGCGGCGAGTTCGCCACCCCGATAGCGGGATGTGTTGTCGGAGATATGCTGGTACGCGAACTCCTCCTCGCCGCGGAAGAACGCGATGTCGGAGACGAGCGGCGCGTCGGCCGGGCCGTCGCCGGTGTTCTCGGCGCGCACCGTCGCGATGGCCCACTTCTCACCCCCGGTCGGTTCGAGGGTCTTCGAACCGCTTTCTGTCTCGTACGTGTACGTGTCCGAGAACTCGGCGGTCGTCAGCGAGAGTTCGACCCCGTTGGGCAGGACGTGCGTGCCACCGAGCGGGAGTTCGCGGGCGACGAACCGCGGGCGCGCGACCGGGTCGGCGTCCGCGACGCGGAACGACGCCGGCTGGATGTAGTCGTAGGGACCGAGTTCGACCTCGGCCGTCGCAGTCCCACCGGCGTCGACGCTCACCTCGACGGTCGCGTCGGTGGTCTGCCAGTCCCCGGTGCCGAGACGAGCCTCGACGGGCGCGGTGAAGGTGCCCGCCTGTCCGCCCGTGTTCTCGACGGTCACTGTGACAGTGAACGTCGTCCCGATCTCGAGGTCCGAGGGTGTCGAAACGCCGGTGACGGACAGCGACGCCGGCGCGGCAGTGTCGGTAGTGGTCGCAGTCGGTGTCTCTGTGGGCGTCGTGCCCCCGTCCGAGGTGTCGGTCGGCGCGTCGGTGTCGGAGTCACCGCCGCCCCCACAGCCGGCGACGACGGCCGTCGCTGCGACGATGAATGCGCGTCGATCCATATCCGAGAGTCAGCCGCTCGCGTCTTGGCTCTTTCGGGTAGGCGCCCCGAGCGGGTCGACAGACGGCGGGGTTGGGGCAGTTTTATTCCGGTTCGTGCCGAGGTCAGAAACGCATGGAGACATTCGAATCCGACGACGGACACGTCGTGGTCCGACTCGACCGCGGCGATATGGCACTCGAATCGATCAGGGAAGCGTGCGACCGCCACGACGTCGACACCGGGGCCGTCGTCTCCGGGATCGGCACGTTCAGCAACCTTAACATTCACTACGTCGACCGGACGGATCTCCCCGAGAACCAGGCCGACCGGAACGTGGACCTGGAACTCGAAGGGTCCTGGGAGATCACGAACGTCACCGGCGCCATCGCGGACGGGGACCCACACCTGCACGTGACCGGATTCAACGGCGAGCGGACCGTCGGCGGGCACCTCGAAGAAGGATGCGAGGTCAACGTCCTGGGGGAGTTCACGATCCGGAAGTTCGAGGGGCTCTCGCTGACGCGCGAACCCGGCGAGCACAGTATCTCCCAACTCACCGAGCGATAGGGCGCGAAAAGAACGGATTACCGGCGCTGGAACCAGACGAACGCGTAGCCGAGGAAGCCGGCCAGCATCAGACCAGTCCCCCACACGCCAAGGACTGCCGCCCACAGGCCCCAGAGGCCCCCGTCCTGAAACAGGTCCGCGAGGAAACCGTTGAGGCCGGCGTCGCGACCGATGATATCGTTCTGGAGCGCCACGTCGATTACGAATGCAAGGAAGAATTCGAGGGCGCCGAAGACCCCCAGTTTGAGCAGCGTCGAGTCCCCGATCGCTTCGCGGACCCGTGAAGTCATCGCACGCGACGGCGTCGTGCTGTCCGCTCTATCTAGCGTCGACATTGGGATACGATCCGTGAGCACGGTATAAATTGATTTGGGTCCGGGCCCGGCCGAACACCTCCGAAAGCCGGCAATAATTGTGTCCTGAACCAAAGTTATATATACATGGTTCGTACGTTCGCCCGTCCCGATACCGCACGCGGGACACCTGCATCGTCATCCGAGAAACCATCCGGCACATCCCGTACACCACCACCCACCACCATGGATGTCGTCGCCCCCACCGGCGACGACACCGATTGTCGCGGTTCTCCAATCGGCGCGCACGGGGCCGCCGACAGGCACGGTCCGAGTGCAGCCACTCACGTTGCGGCAGCACACGAGACTGGTACTGCCCGACCGTATCACGGGCAGTCTTTTCGGCGCGTTCGTCACTCCATAGCGCCACCGCCGTAGTTTGGCCGTCAGTCGGATAGCGCCCATGTGACCGACGCAGGCGTGTGTTTCCGGACGAAAAGCGGTTTTCCGCGCGGCGCGGACGAGCGCCCGCTACCAAAACAATTGTATCCTCGGGGCGGGTAGGTTGAACCGAAATGACGAGCGAACATCTGAACTACATCGGCGGCGAATGGGTCGAATCGGAGTCCGGGGAGACGTTCGAGGTACGTAACCCGGCGAACACGGACGAGGTAGTCGGGCAGTTCCAGGCCTCGACGGAGGCCGACGCCATCGAAGCTATCGGCGCGGCAAACGCGGCGGAAGACGAGTGGGCCGACACACCCGGTCCCGCTCGTGGCGCCATTCTCCGAGACGCGGCCGCGGAGATGGCCTCGCGCAAGGACGAACTCACCGAGACGCTCGTCGAAGAGGAAGGCAAGACGCGCTCGGAATCCGCGGGTGAGGTCCAGCGAGCCATCGACATCTTCTACTACTACGCGGAGAAGGCACGCGACCTCGGCGGCACGGTCAAGTCCCCGAGCGGCCGGAGCAAGGACCTGTACACGGTCCGCGAACCGCTCGGCACCGTCGGCCTCATCACGCCGTGGAACTACCCGGTCGCCATCCCCGCTTGGAAGATCGCCCCCGCGCTCGCGACGGGCAACACCATCGTCTTCAAGCCCGCCTCGGTCGCGCCGAACGTCTCCCGCAAGATCATCGAGTGCCTCGAAGAAGCCGGCCTCCCCGGCGGCGTCATCAACTACGTCACCGGCTCCGGCAGCGAACTCGGTGACCCCATCTCCGGCCACGAGGGCATCGACGGCGTCTCCTTCACCGGGTCGACCACCGTCGGGACCATCGTCGCCCAGACGGCCGCGGACGACCTGAAGCGCGTCCAGGCCGAGATGGGCGGGAAGAACCCGACCATCGTCACCGACAGCGCGGACATCGAGGAGGCCGTCGAGATCTGCGGCGTCGGCGCCTTCGGCACCACGGGCCAGTCCTGTACGGCCTGTTCCCGCGCCATCGTCTACGAGGAGGTCTACGACGAGTTCGTCGAGGCCATGACCGAGTACGCCGAGAACCTCGGCGTCGGCCCCGGTCTCGACGACCCCGGCATGGGCCCGCACGTCTCCGCGGACGAACTCGAGTCAACGCTCGACTACGTCGATGTCGGCCAGAACGAGGGTGCGACCCTCGAGTTCGGCGGCGAAGAACTCTCCGGCGGCGACTACGACAGCGGTCACTACGTCTCACCGGCCGTCTTCTCCGATGTCGACCGCGACATGCGTATCGCCCAGGAAGAGGTCTTCGGGCCGCTGCTGGCGGTCATCCCCGCCGACGGCTTCGAGGACGCCCTCGAAATCGCCAACGACATCGATTACGGCCTGTCCTCCTCCATCGTCACGGACGACCACAGCGAGGCCGAGGCCTTTATCGACCGCACCGAGTCCGGTGTGGCGAAGGTCAACGAGAAGACGACCGGGCTGGAACTGCACGTCCCCTTCGGCGGTTACAAGCAGTCCTCGACGAACACCTACCGCGAGCAGGGCGACGCCGGCCTCGACTTCTTCACCTCGATCAAGACGGTCTACGACAACTACTGACGCCAGCGTTCCGCCGCGATTTCTCCGTTTTTTCGACCGCGTAGCCACGCGTGACCGCGGCCGTGAGCCCGGAAGCGAACATACCATCCGCAAGTCGTGACTCGAAAGGGCCGTCCGCGAAGCCGTCGCGGTCGCTGCGAGAAAGCGCTTCGAACGCGGGCGACGAAAACCGGGCCCGAGCGAGAAAATCAGGACCGAGCGACGAGCCGGAACGACGACGAGGAGCGTTATTCGGGCGGGGCGTCCCACTCGGAGCCGTCGTCCTGGGGGTCGTAGCCGATGCGGGCGCGGGCGTGTTCGAGGTCGAACCAGCGGTTCTGGTTGTCGCTGACGCCGCTGAAGACGCCGTATTCGACGCTGTCGTCGTCGAGACAGCACGCGACCTCGTGCGCGAAGTCGCGCCGGGACTGCCACATCGCCTTCATCCGGGCGACCTTGCGCTCGTAGGCCTCACTGTCGCGCTCGACGTCACCGTTGTCGACGGCTCGCTCGGCGTCGCCGTACGGGTGGTCGTACTCCGGCATCCGGACGCTACAGACCCGCAGCGCGTAGAACCGCTTGGGGTACTCGTAGTTCTCGACGTAGTACCGCCCCAGGTCCTCGCCGAAGGATTTCGAGACGCCGTACAGCGAGTCCGGACGCACGGGGTCGGTGTGGTCGAGGACCAGGTCGCTGTCCTCGGTGTAGAGTTCGGGGGCGAACTCGTCCTCGTACAGCCCCATGACGTGGTTCGAGGAGACGAACACGAACGACTCGACCTCCTGTTCGCGCGCGGCCTCGAGGGCGTTGTGCATCCCGACGAAGTTCGGCTCGAACACGTCGCCCCAGTCACCGTCGGTGTAGGGGTAGGCCGCCATGTGGACCATCGCGTCTTGGCCCGCCGAGGCCTCCTGAAGCGCCGCGGCGTCGCTGATGTCCGCGACGACGGTGTCGAACCCGCCGTAGGGGTGGTCCGCCGGGCGGTCGGACCGGTTGTAGTAGGTGAAATCGTACTCCGGGCGGTCGTGCAGGTGGTCCATGATCGCCGTCCCACAGCGACCGTAGACGCCTGTCGCCAGTACGTTCATACCGCAAAGGGTGGTCGTTTGCGTATTAAAAGAACGGATCCATCTCGGTGGTAGCAGGTCACACGGACACGCACCGAGAACGATTCCCCGCCGTTCCACAGTTTTAATATCGCGTGCCGGGACAGTCCAGACATGGGATTCATCGACGAGGAGTACCTCCTGGAGACGGAGACGGCCGTCAGATTGTACGACGCGATCCGCGACACACCGATCCTCGACCCGCACAGCCACGTCGACGTCGCGGCGGTCGCCGAGAACGACGGCTGGTCGGACATCTGGGAAGTCGAGGGCGCGACCGACCACTACGTGTGGGAACTGATGCGAAAGCGGGGCGTCCCCGAGGAGACGATCACAGGCTCGGCCACGAACCGCGAGAAGTGGGATGCGCTCGCCGAGGTGTTCCCCGAGTTCGCCGGCAATCCCACCTACGAGTGGGTCCACCTCGATCTGAAGCGGCGGTTCGGCATCGAGAAACCCATCTCGGCCGAGACGGCCGACGAGATCTGGGCCGAGACGAAACGCCAGCTCGACACGCCGGCAATGTGCCAGCGCGAACTCCTCCGCGAGATGAACGTCGAAGTCGTCTCCAGCACCGACGACCCGACCTCGAAACTCGAACACCACCAGCGGATCGCCGCCGAGGTCGACGACTTCACCGTCCGCCCGACCTGGCGGCCCGACACCGCGACGAAAATCGACGCCGACGGCTGGCGCGAATACGTCGACGACCTCGGCGCGGCCTGGGACACTGACGTGTCCGCCCTCGACGGGTTTCTCGCGGCGCTCGAGGCCAGCCACGCGTACTTCGACGAGCACGGCTGTGGCGCGAGCGACCACGGCCTCCGAGAGGTCGTCACGAAATCGGTCGGCGAGCGTCGCGCGGCCGACGTGTACGAGCGGGCCCGCGCCGGCGAACCGCTCTCCGACGACGACGTGACAGACTTCAAGGCCTTCCTGCTCGACCGGGTCGGCGAGTGGAACAGCGAGACCGGCTGGGTCACCCAGTTCCACATCGGCGCGGTGCGCGACTACCGCGACTCGCTGTACGAGGACCTGGGCCCCGACAGCGGCGGCGATATCTCGACGCAGAACATCGAGATCGCCGAGAACCTCAAGCACTTCCTCAACCGCTTTGACGGGGAGATGGAGATCGTCCTCTACACCGTCGATCCCACCCACTTCCCCGAGATCGCGACCATCGCCCGCGCCTTCCCCACCGTCAGCGTCGGCGCCGCCTGGTGGTTCAACGACAGCCCCTCCGGCATGGCCGACCAGCTGGAGTACGTCGGCACCGTCGACCTGCTCGCCAACTACGGCGGGATGGTCAGTGACTCGCGCAAGCTGATGTCCTTCGACTCCCGCTTCGAGATGTTCCGTCGCTCGCTCGCGAACGTCGTCGGCACGCAAGTCGAGCGCGGCCAGATGCCCGAGGACGTGGCCGAGGATCTGGTTCAGCAGGTCGCCGTCGACCGTCCGCGGAATCTCTGGCTCTCCTAAACCATCTTTTTCCCGACCGGGTTTCCTCGGCGCGCAAAGCGCGCCTGCGGGAACCCGGACGGCAAAAACATGGGTGAAAAAGGCCGAACCCTCGCTTCGCTCGGGTTCGGAGAAACCGCGCCTCGCTTCGCTCGGCGCGGTATGTTCAGTGCAGACAAAGCATTTACCGAAGAGCACGCATTTGGAACCCATGAACCGGCGACAATTCTGTTTTGGAATCACTACGGCGTTTGTTACGCTTTCGGGCTGTTCGAGCAGTGATACTGGCTCTACACCGGAAGCAGTAGCCGATTCCGGGCCGAAGTCCTATCTACCGGATCCAACGAATGAGTGGGAGTTTCGTGGCACTCGCGAACATAGCGGCGAATGGTCACCGCTGGGGGCGAGTGACGGCACTATCGGTCAGTACCAGGGACCGGATGGAACGGCCTACGAGTTCGTGGTGATGGATACTCAGCAGGGATACACGGAGGGGACCGCACGGAGTTTGGCCTGTGCGGGCTGGCAGGTAGCGGTCGCGACCGACGGGCACGCGATTGCGGCGAGTACGGGGACGGAACAGCGGACGTTCACTCCAGAAGCGCCACCGACGATGACCCAGTCAGCGGTACCTGAGACGGAAAAGCGTGTCCGGGAACTACTTGCGCTTTCTCCCCGTCTCGACGAAGCGGATATCGACAGACACGGAATCGGCTGCAAACAGTAGAATACTGCTGAATAGGCTTCGCAGCGTGGGAACCCTCGCAGTAAGAGATAGATTCTACAGCGACGGCCCGGCCCGCGAGATAGCGAAGGAGGTCAGCCCGTGGCGCTCGGGCGCCGTCTCGGCGCCGTCGGCCGCCTCGGCGACCGCATCAACCAGGTCGTCCGGGCCGGCCGCGGCGGCGTCCACGTCGATGTCGTCGGCGAGCGCGGCCGCGGTGTCGGGGTCACCGGTGACTTTGAGCACCGGGACGACCGGGTGGCCAGTCGGGATGCCGTCGGCGGTGCCGTGGACGACGACCTGTGCCCCGGCCGCCGCGAGCGCCGTGGCCGTTTCCTCGAACCCGCCGACGCTCTCGACGACGGCGACGCCGGCGTCGTGGTCGGCCGTCTCGCCGTAGGCGAGCACGTCGACGACCGGGTCGCGGTCCCAGAGCAGGGACACGTCGGTCACGTCCCACTCGTCGGCGGCCCGGCGCAGTGGCGTCGGCGGCGTCTCGTCGCGGTGACGCTGTATCGCGTCCCGAAGCGCCTCGGCCGTCTCGGCGTCCGCCGCGAGGTCCTCGGCGCGGTCGACGTGGGGAACGAGTCCCCCGAGGCCGCCGACCACGACGCGCCCGCCGGCGTCGACGACCCGGCGGACGAGCGCGCCCACGGCCGGATTGACCGTCTCGACCGTCGAGTCGGTCAGGTCGCTGACCGTCACGCCGAGGGTCATCTCGGAGAGGTCGAACCGCTCGCGGCGGCGCTCGCTCTCGCGGGCCTCGTCGACGAGTTCCTCGGCGGCGGCGACGCCCGCTTCGATGGCCTCGTCGGTGCCGCCGGCGGTCTGGATAGCGGTCTGTCGGACGGGGACCGACAGATCCGCGGCCAGCGCCTCGCTGTCGAGGGTCTCACAGCCGAGGCCGACGACGACCACGCCGGCGACGTTCGGGTTCTCGCTGACGTGGAGCAGGGTGCGTCGAGTCTGGTCTTTGTCGGCGCCGATCTGCCCGCAGCCGTGGTCGTGGGGTGTCACCGTCGCCTCCGGGACGGCATCGGCGATGGACTCCGCGACGACGCCCGAGCAGATGACGGAGGGCAGGATGACCACCGTGTTCCGAACACCGGGCTGGCGGTCCTCGCGAGCGTAGCCTGCGAACCGCGCCGCAGGCTCCATCGCGGGCGTCATCGCTCCCCCTCCGGTGTCGGCGCCTGCTGACCGTCCGTCTCGTCAGCCGCATCGTCGCCGTCGTCACCGTCGTCGTCCGGTCGGGCGCGCGTGCTTTCGACGTTGTGGGTGTGGACCCACTCGCCGGCGGCGATGTCCCGCGTGGCCTCGCCGATGACCTCGTCGTACTTGCGGATCAGTTCGCCCTCGGCGATGGGTTCGAGCGCGAACTTGTGGCCGAACTCGACCGGGTCGGTGAGGGTGATGGTGTGACCGCCCACGTCGAAGTCGTGGGTCGAGAGGTCGAACTCGCGGCCCGCCTCCAGGTCCGCCAGCGCCGTCGCGACGGTGTCGGCCTCGGCCATGACGATGGCCGCGTCGTCGAGCGTGATTCCCTTCATCGCTCGCCCTCCGTCGGTGTCACGCCGCGCGTTCCGAGCACGCTCACGTCGGATCACCCAGCGCGGCGAGTTCCTTCGGCGGGATGTCGTTGATGGCGAACTCCTCCATCCGGTGGCGTTCGGCGGCGGTGCGTTCGCCGCCGGCGACGCCGAGAATCCCGCGATAGAGGTCCGCGCCCACGGCGTCGACGGACTCGCCCGAGAGGACGCGGGAGGCGTCGACGTCCATGTTGTCGGTCATCCGCTCGTAGGTGTTGGGATTGCCGGTGACCTTGATCACGGGTGCGATCGGGTTGCCCGTCGTCGACCCGCGACCGGTCGTGAAGACGACGATCTGTGCGCCGCCGGCGACCTTGCCGGAGACGCTCTCGACGTCGTAGCCCGGCGAGTCCATCACGACGAAGCCGCCGCCGAGCGGGAGCTGGTGACCGTAGCTGATCACGCCGCGTAGCGGTGTCGTCCCACCTTTCGCGATTGCGCCGAGGCTCTTCTCCTCGATGGTGGTGAGTCCGCCCTTCTGGTTGCCCGGCGAGGGCTGTGCGCCCCGGAAGTCGACGCCCATCAGCCCCGCCATGCGCTCGCGGCGGTCGACAGCGGCGAGCAGGCGCTCGCGAACCTCATCGGTCCCACAGCGGTCCGCGAGGATATGCTCGGCGCCGATGAACTCCGGCGTCTCGCTGATGACGCCCGTGCCGCCGTCCTCGACGAGGCGGTCACAGGCGTTGCCCACGGCGGGGTTGGCCGCGATGCCGCTCGTGGCGTCGCTGCCGCCACACTCCATCGCGACGACGAGTTCGCTCGCGTCGGCGTCCTCGCGGCGCGCCTCGCGGGCCTCGTCGGTCAGTCGGTCGACGGCCTCGCTTCCCGCATCGAGCGCCGCCGCGGTGCCACCCGCGTCGCGGATGGTCAGCGTTTCGACGGGCTTGCCCGTCTCGGCCACGCCGTCGGCGAGTGCTTCGGCGTCGATGCGCTCGGTCCCCAGCGAGACGTACAGCGCCCCCGCGACGTTCGGGTTGGCGCCGATCCCTTCGAGGACCGTCTGTATCTGTTCGCGTGCGCCGTCCGGCGGGTCCAGCGGCATCTGGTGGGGGGTCGCGCGCACCCACTCGACGGCGTCGCCGGCCAGTCGTTCGGCGACGGCGCTCGCGGTCACCGACACCGGGATGACGGCGACGACGTTACGCACGCCGACGCGGCCGTCCGCGCGTCGATACCCGCGGAAGGTGGGGTCGTCCAGGTCTATCTGCGTGTCCGGTTCTGTCATTGGGAGAGGTAACGTCGCCGAGCGTCTTATTCTCGGCGGTCCCGTGAACGACGAGATTCAGCCGTGAATGAAGGAGAGTTGCGGTGGCGCGCGCTGTCGCGGCCGCGAGTCCACCTCAGACGAGCGGCCACGACAGAGCCGTGCGAGGGATGAGTAACGCAGGGAGCGGAGCGACCGAGTAACGCAGTCGGTTGGGGAGGCGTGTGGCCGTCTGCGGTGTCGTGCGGTGCTGTCCCTGGCGGACTGAAAGGGCGAGACCCGGTGGCGGTCGCCTGAGCGTGGCCCTATCCGAGCGCAGCGAGGATATCCCGCTCAGCGACCGCGAGCGGGCCGAGGGCTTTCAACGCTCAGGGTCGGTAACAGTGACGACAACAGTTAGTGAGCGCGTCGAGGGCTTTCATCACTCAAGGTTGAGTGCGGTTGCAGTGCCGTCTGCATCCCCTCTCGCGACTTCCGAACAAGGCGACGAAAAAGAACCTCGAACTGCGGCGTTACTCGTTGCGGTCTTCCCAGTAGCGCCAGGCGTCGGCGGTCCAGCCGCCGTCGGCGGTCAGGACTTCGCCGGTGACGAAATTGTTCTGTGAGCAGAGGAACATGGCACACTCGGCCATCTCGTCGAGCGAGCCGTAGCGTTCCATCGGCGTGCGCTTGTAGATGTCCTCGTCGGTGTAGCCGCCCGAGTCCTGGGTCTGGTCGGTGATGTCGGTGTAGATGAAGCCGGGTGCGAGCGCGTTGACCGAGATGTCGTACTCGGCCCACTCGACGGCCAGCGTCTGGGTCATGTTGTTGACGCCGCCTTTCGCCGTACAGTACGGCGAGCGCATCTTGAAGCCCATGTCGCCGATCATCGAGGAGATGTTGAGGATGGCGCCGCCGTCGCCCTGTTCTATCATCTGCTTGGCGGCGACCTGCGCGCCGAAGAAGACGCCGTTGAGGTCGACGTCGATGACCTTGCGCCACTCATCGGGGTCGAACTCCTCGGCCGGCTGGATGTCCGTGATCCCCGCGTTGTTGACCATGATGTCGACGCTCCCGAACGCCTCGACGGCGGCGTCGACGAGGTCCTCGACGTCCTCGTAGTCGGCCATGTCGGCCGCGACGCCGATGGCGTCGGCGCCCGTCTCCTCGGCGATCTCGGCGGCGGCCTCCTCGGCGCGCTCGGCCGAGCGGGAGTTGACGACGACGTCCGCGCCCTCCGCGGCGAACCGTTCGGCGATGGCGTTCCCGATACCCTTCGAACTGCCGGTCACGATGGCTGTCTGGCCGGATAAATCTGTCATTGGTGACTCCGTGTGGATGGATCGACGCCGGGCTATTTCAAGGTTGTCGACCGATCTGTCGTGTGTGGCGTGGTCGCGTGCGTCTCGTCCGCAATTGTGAGAACGGGGTGGAAAATCCTCGACCCGCTCACTCGCGGTTGAGGTGACCGCGGTCGATATTCAGCGCTGAAAGCCCTCGGTCCGCTCTGAGCTATCGCAACCACGAACGACACCGCATCTGATCCCGACCGCTGAAAGCCCTCGGCCCGCTCGCTCACGGTTCCCTTCGGTCACCGTTCGCATCGAGGCCTCCCGTCGGTCGGCCTCGCTCTCGCGGTCGCTGCGTCACATATCCTCGTTCGCTCCGCTCACTCGGATAGGGGTGACGCAGACGACTGGAGTAAACGCGAGCGGCCTCACGGCTTCGCCGTTCGGCTCCGAGGCCTCCTTCCAGTCGGCCTCGCGTGCCTCGCCCTTTCGATCCACCAGGGCAGCACCGCGCGGCACCGCAGACGGCCACACACCTCCCCAGCCGATTCGCTCGTTCACTTTGTTCACTCGCTCATCCCTCGCACGGCGCCGTAGTGGCCGCTCGCGCGTAGTTCGCGGTTTCACCGCTCACATCGAGGCCTCCCTGCTCGCGGCTCCCGACGGTCGCCGCTCGCTCGACCCGAGACGCTCCC
>Ga0207720_100165_pt1 | contig 62558 bp, 56 predicted proteins | sample A23P2SouthBayCA_2_FD_187751 | JGI IMG/M metagenome (GOLD analysis project Ga0207720, IMG submission 187751) | Aerobic enrichment media microbial communities from Eden Landing Ponds, California, USA - A23 E3 (2) (SPAdes) | ecosystem: Environmental > Aquatic > Marine > Unclassified | place... | reverse complement strand
CGACCGGCTCGGAATCGTCGACCGGATCCGGTCGATCGGTGTGCCACTCGACGACGCCCGGATCCTCTCCCCACGCGGGCGGCTCCTACAGCGGTTCGACCTCGATGCGCTCGAACGCACGCAGTTCGAGTACGGGTACGTCGCCATCCATCGGAGCGACCTCCAAGGGATCCTCCTCGAGGAACTCGATGCGGACATCAGGATGGACAAGGCGTGTGCGGAAATCGAGGAAACGGCCCCACCGACCGCTCGCTTCGAAGACGGCACCCGAATCCACCCCGACCTCCTCGTCGGTGCGGACGGTATCGATTCGACAGTCCGCGGTGCGGTCGCCCCCGACGCTGACGTACAGACGCTCGATACTCCAGTCTATCGCGCACTCGCCACCTGTGAACTGCCGGAGCGACACCGCGCCCGGGGACTGGAGGTCTGGGGGGAGGGGACCTACACCGGGGGCGCTCCGATCGACGCCGATCGGTTCTACTGGTTCGCCACGGCGCCGGACCAACTGGCCGCCCGGACACCCGCTTCGACGAACCTCATAGAGCGGATTCGGACGTACTACGGCACGTTCCCGGAGCCCGTTCCCACGGTGATCGACGCTATCGAGGCCGAAGACATCGTCACGACTGGGCTCGCGGACGTCCCACCGCTCGATCACTGGTCCCGCGGGTCAGTCGTCCTCGCCGGTGACGCTGCACACGGCATGTTACCGTTCGCGGGGCAAGGCGCAGCCCAGGCAATCGAAGACGCACTCACGTTAGCAACGACACTCGATGCGTACGCTGATCACAGACCGGCGATTGACGCATACGAAGGCGAGCGCAAGCAACGTGCCGACCGGGTTCGCCGGGAGTCGGGCTGGCTCGGAGCGCTCGGCACCAGCCAATCGAAACTCGTCTGTCGGGCACGCAACCTCGCGGTCGATCTCCTCCCGAGTAGCGTGTTCTCCCGCCTACGTCGTGAACGACTGACCGACACGTCGCTCCCGGCAGCGGTGACGACCGACTCGACTGCCTGACCGGCCCGTCCGTGAGACGGCTGTGGCCGAGAGACCATCCCTATCGTTTCGGCGACGACGTCGCGAGCATCTGGTCTCCAGCCGGCGGGCTGTGGCGGCGAGTCAACTCATCTACCGGGTTCATCCCCGCCGGGAAGTGGGGGCCACGTCGTCGCTACTGTCTCCTCGATGAGTCGAGTTTGGGCTCGACGCAGTCGTTCGGAGACCGAAGATGGGGTGACGTCCAGTTCCGCCGCGACGTCTTCCAGGGACGCTCCCCGGGGAATGTCGAAATAGCCCAGTTCGTATGCGATGCGGAGTGCCTCGCGTTGACGGTCGGTCAGTCCATCACCAGGGGGTTGGGACTCCCCGTCTCGCGTGAGGCGATGCAACTGGAAGCCAGCATTACGCCCCCAGAACGACGAGAACCGATTGAACACGTCCCGGTCGGCGAACCAGCCGGTCTGTCGCCACCCATCCGGCAGCACTTCGATCCGCTCGATGATCGCGTCGGCCGTCGCCAGGGCTTCGAGGTCCCGGAGAGACCACCCGTAGTCACAGCGTGATCGACGTCAGTCTACTGATTTTCGAGCGCGTCGAGGACGCAGGCGGCGGCGATCACTGCCTCTTTTGGGACGTTGCTCGCATCGTCGATGCTGACCGTATAGGTGTCGCGTAACGAGAACTGCCCCTCGATGTCGCCGACGTGGTCGCCGTTAGCGTCGAATATCTCGTACTTGTTCGGGACGAGGTTCGCGACGGAGACGAGATGTCGAAGCACCGCGAGGGGTTTGCTCTTCGACCGGATGGTCGCCAGCGCGTCACCCGTGTCGGGATCGCGGATCGTCCAGTTCTCCACGAACAGTGAGAAGTCCTCGTCGAGAACGACGATCTCCTCGCCGGTACCCGCATCCGTGATGGCGTAGTTCCCGGCCACGTCCATGATGCCGCCGGCTTTCACCGTGAACGCGTCCTCGTCGTCACCAGTCACGAACGGGAACTCCTCTTTCATCTTGAACATCTTCTGTTTCCCGCGCAGGACGACCTCGCCAGTGCTGTCACGGACGACGTACTTGTTCCGTATCGCTGACTGCTTGACTTCGTATCGATCGTCGTCGAGATCGACGGTGGAGATGTCGTAAGCGGCCGCCGAGGAGTCGACCGTGGAGGGTCCGGACATGGACGAGTGATGGCTCGCGTTCGGAGAAAAGCTTTCCCCTCGGACGATCGCTCCGAGTTGCGCCTGGAAGGCACCCGAGGGGGACGCCGGATAGCCGGACCGGGAAGGGACTCCGAAACGGTACCGGGGGGGAGCGACGGGGGTGTCGTCGAACCCGGGGTTTCCGGTGACAGCTGTAGCGAATCCGGGAAAGGCGACCGGACTCTCTCTGTGGACCCGCGGAGGGTACCTCCTCGCCCCCTATCTGTCACGAAAAACAAATCAGTCTGGATATCATACCCATCTTACATGAATGGTCCCATCTCGGACTCGGTCGCCGCCAGCACAGATCTCTCGCCACTCACAGTCGGGAATCTAGCGCTTGCCCTCCTCGGATTACCAGTGGTCGTGGGGCTGCTCGGGGTGACCAACACAGACCTCGATACGATCTCTACGATGGGAATCCACTGGGCGCTAGCACTACTCGTTCTCGGCATAGCGCTGAGAGGTGAGGGTCTGTCGTTGTCACAACTCGGGTTCCGGCGACCGTCTCTCGTCGATATCGGGTATGTGATCGTGACAGCCGTCGCAATTCTTCTCGTCTACAGCGTGACGCCACCGCTTATCGAGTCGCTCGGATTGCCAGTAAGCGATACCGGTGGTCTCGTCGGTGCGAGTACCGGTATCGGCGTGGCGATCGCCTACGCTATCACAATCGGGATTGTTGAGGAAATCCTCTACAGAGGGTACCCTATCGAACGCCTCCTCGAGTACACCGACAGTTCGCTCGTCGCCGGTGGAACCACCTGGATCGTGTTTACCGCTGCACACGTGATGAACTGGCCGCTCGGGAGCCTGCTTCAGACATCGCTGGTTGCCGCTATCCTTACTGTCGTGTACCTTCGCCGGCGAACGCTGGTGCCCGTCGTTGGGGCACACGTTCTGGTGTGGGTGTTCGCAGCACTCGGACAGTTCTACGGGTAGAGTCTGGAGCGGTGTCTCGCTCACTCCCCGATTTCGCGTTGCGACTGGCGAACGGGTGATCACTGCTGGCCCGGTCCTGGGGACGTAGCGTCGTCGCCTGTGTATTCGCGGGTCAACGACGGTGATCCATCGAATCCGTTGGTCTCCACCGACGACGCCGGGAGCCCAGGTCAGCCGAGGTGCTCGCTGAGGGCCCCACGTCCATACTGTTTCAGTGCGCGGACCAGTGGCCGACCTGAGACCCGGCGGAGAAGCGACGTTTCCGGTGGAGTGCTCCCGGCGAGTGACGTGTTCCACCCCGTCTCGGTCTGGAGTCGTTCCCGTTCCCGCGTCGCTGCGGCACGAACCTGTTCGACGTCCATCGATCTGACCTCGTTGTTCTCCATGAGGATCTCCCCGTCAACGACGACTGTTTCGACATCGCCAGCAGTGACCGTGTTCGCGAGCATCGAGGGGAGATTACTGAACGGCTGATGGCGCGGCGTATCGACGTCTATCACCAGGAGATCGGCCCGTTTGCCTGCTTCGAGGCTGCCGATCCGATCGTCCAGGCCGAGCGCGCGGGCGGCGTCGATGGTGAGCATCTTCAGGAGGTCGTAGGAGGACCACTGCTGGGCGCCGTATTCGAAGTTCGACAGCAGCCTCGCGTGCTTTGCCTCCTGAAGGAGGTCCCAGGAATCGAACCAGAACGGGTCGTCCAGCCCGATAGCAACGTTCACGCCGAATTCACGGAGGTCCGGAAGCGGGAACCACGTTCGCTCGCCGGCCTGGAAATAGCTGTAGACGGTCGGACAGTGGAGCACGTGTGCTCCTGCGTCGGCGATCCGACGCGCGTCCGAGCGATCCGCGTGGAGCAGGTGAGTCAAAAGCGTCCGTTTGTCGAGGAGGCCGAACTGGTCAAGCAGGTCGAGCGGGTCGTCCGCGCCGCTCCCGGCCGCCATCGTGTCGGCCTCGGCGGAGTCGTAGAGATGCGTGTGCAGGCGGAGGTCGGGGTATTCGTTCCGCAGGTTCGCGACGCCCTCCCAGAGCGTCCGGGTACAGCCGGCCTCACCCCCGGGCGCGATACTGGCTTTGACACGTCCGTCGTAGCTGTCGTGATGCGTGTCGATGAACTCCCGGGCGGTCGCGAGCTGCTCTTCGGGTGGGTCGGGATCGAGAAAGTCCGCCAGTTCCGGGCCGATCACGCCACGCAACCCGGCGCTTCCGATCGCCTGTGCACCGAGTTCCGGCGTGAAGTCCATAGCATTGACTGTCGTGACGCCATGCGTGAGCTGGCGGAGACAGGCAAGCTGCCACGCCGCTTCGAAAAACGACGTTCCGAGCGTAGTCTCTGCGGTGTGATACAGCGTGAGGGCTTCCTTGAGCAGTTCCCCACCTTCGAGTTCGCTGAAGAGGCCCTGGACCAGCGTGAAATCCGTATGTCGATGGGCATCGATGAGGCCTGGCATCACGACCTTCCCATCGGCATCTATCGTTCGCTCCGCCGATCGACCGCGAACTGCGGATTCCGTCGATTCGACAGCTGTAATCGTTCCGTCCTCGATACGAACTGTGCCGTTCTTCAGGAGCTGATCGTCTCGATTCACCGTGAGGACGATCGCATCGTGAATCAGGAGGTCCGTCATTGCGCGGCTGAGTTCAGGTGTGAGAGGATCGGTTCTTCTCGCGGAGCAGCCCGGCCATCACCGCGAACACGGTTCCGCCAGAGATGCCAAATCCACCGCCCGAGCAGACGGGGAGACACCAGTCCAATCCCGCCGAGGACGACGGTGAAACACGGTATCGTCCGTTCAGCCTGTTTATCCGTTGAGCGTTCCGTTCGTCTCTCTCGTTGACTCCGGTCTGCTATTTCACGCATCGTCGATCACGGTCGGCCCATCCGGCGAGCGGGTTGCTCCGGCGAGCGGGTTGCTCCGGCGAGCGGGTTGCTCCGGCGAGGACAGTGCGGGAACGATTGCATGGGGCTCGATCGGTCGTCCGTCTTCTCGACGCTGGCTGGGTCGGAGCGTTCTCGCTCACGCACACTCACCGTCCGGAACTGTCTTTTGATCACACTTAATCCGCGGGCCCACGTTTCCGAATCTGAAACACGAGTCGTCTTTTTTCAGAGTGGCCATCCGTCGCTCCTGGTGTACCGAGTCGACAGGAGACATCGTCGAGGACGCCGGATCGTGGAGGTGCGCAAAACCCGGGAGGCGACGACGGTGCTGCCGAGCGAGTCATCGACGGTGATGGATTCCTGGCGACGCCGGGGCCGGTCACCGCAGATACCCACCTCGAAATGACCCGCTGATCGGTGCGTTTAGCGAGATGGGGTTTCAGCACCTGGTGGCGAACATGACGGAGTTCGTCTCCTCCAGGTGATGCCAAAGCGCGGTCCCGCCCGACTACTCGGCCGTCTAGCGATGCAGTCCGTGAAGGAAGCGGTGTCATTCGATGGGTCGCGCTAGCCCTGAGAGAGACCAGTAAATGGGTCGCGGTACACTTCCAGCCGACGGACGACCAAGCGGGAATCGACGTGGGCGGGTGCGGCAGTGGTTTCAATATCACGGCGTCGGTCCTCCCGGTATGGAGACCGAACGGACAGCGGACCACGTCTTCGGGCTCTTGTCCGACGAGATCCGACTCGACATCCTCCGGACGGTCGCCGTGTCACAGCACGAGGAGCGACGGACCGGAGTCGCTTCACTGTCGTTTTCGGACATCTACGACCGCGTGGATGTCGATAACACGTCGAAGCTGTCGTATCACCTGGGTGAACTCACGGGGACGTTCCTCAGGAAACATGACGACGGGTATGCGTTTACCCATGCTGGGGAGCGGCTAGTCCGGTTCATCCTTGCCGAGAATTACCAGTCGCCGGCGGACGTCGGGCCGATCGAAACCGATGGGGAGTGTCTGTTCTGTGGCGCCCGGGCGCTTCAGGCGACGATCGAGGAGCAGTATTTCATGATTCGGTGTGAGGCCTGCGACCGCCCCGCCTTCTCGTTCAGGGTCAGACCGGCACAGGTGCGCGCTCACACGGGGAAGGACCTGATCGACGCGGTGATCTGGGAACAGGCCGGGGAACTGCTCAAGGCGGGACAGGGCGTCTGCCCGGACTGCAACGGTCGGCTGGAGACGGAGGTGATCGACGCGGCCGACGAACCTGTCGGTGGTGCCGTTCCAGTGTCCTTTGCGGCGGTCAGAGAGTGTCAGCAGTGTCTGCGGCAACTGGGGGTCCCACTTCCGTATGCGGCTGCATACCATCCGTCGTCGATCGCCTTTCACTGGGAGTACGGTGTCGATATTCTGGGGACGGGATTCTGGGAGTTCCATCGACATCTCAACGACGGTCGATGGACGTCCGAACGCGTGGACACTGATCCTCCCGAGTATCGGGTCGAGTTCCAGCGCGAGGAGACGACGCTACGACTGTCTCTCGACGAGGACGCGTCGGTCACACGTACCGAGCGCGTGCACCGCAGAGAGCAAAGCGACCGCCGGTCGTAACAGGACAGTTCCTTCATACGCGAATTCCGTGATATGGTTCGCCGTGGCTGGACCATCGAAATTGGGGGCCTCGCGACCGTCGGACGCCCAGACCCGATCTTCGAGGTCGCAAACGAAACTCGAAACTGCGAGAGGGATCTTCTGTGCACGTGGAGATCTCGCCCTCACGGACTGCAACGGTCCTCAGATGCTTGAGATCCCTTCAGCTACCACGGCCGTCCCTCTCTCGCAGGTATCGACGGAACAGTAGCCTGCGAGATGGGTGTGGGGAGCGGCGACGCCAGGAACGATGAGGTTGCCCTCGCCGTCGAGGCACCGGTAACGATTCTCCCGCCTCTGAGAAGTGTATCGACGCGTCTCACCGATACTCCATGTCGGGTTCCGGCAGGGGCCCCTCCCCTGCGAGACCGGGGACGACGAACGGGGAGTGGATCTCGCTTTCACTGTAGATACTGGCCCGAACGATCATCGCCAACCCGGCCCCGGGGGACAACAGCGCCAGAACGACCGGGGCCCCAGTTACTGCCCCGGCTATCCCACCCAGGACGATCAGAGCGATCATCCACTGGAGGAACGCATCCATCGAAAGAAGGGTACTGGCACAAATAATTAAATCCTTCCATCTTTACTCAATATTGCCGCCCGATCTGGTTCTAATTTCTCTAACACCTGGGTCAACATGGTCTAAATAGTCTGTTAGGTGTTTATTCGTCCGAATTTAGACGAGGTTTTATGTGTCGCGGTCAACCATCCACAGGACGCGATGTCCGAAGTCACGATCGAGGCGGTAAACCTGGGCGACGTAGGGCGGTTCGTGGAGACGTTTGGCGACGTGTACGAATCGTCCCCCTGGGTAGCACAACGAGCCTGGTCGGATCACCCCTTCTCGTCTCTCGATGACTTACACCGGAGCATGATCGCGGTCGTCGAAAATGCTTCGCGCAAGCGGAAATTGACTCTGCTCCGTGCACACCCGGACCTGGGCGACCAGACTGAAATGACGGAAGCTTCCCAAGAAGAGCAAGCCTCCGCTGGCCTCGATCAATTACGTCCTGACCAGTACGAGGCGTTTCAGCGACTGAACGACGAGTATCAAAACAGGTTCGGCTTCCCATTCATCCTGGCGGTGAAAGGGAAGTCGCCGGACCTGATTCGGGAGTCGATGGAAGGACGAATCGACAACAGCCCGGACGAGGAATTCCGTACCGCCCTCGACGAAGTCCACGAGATCGCGCGCTTGCGACTTGCCGATCTGGTGATGGAGTGAGTAAATCGCTACGGTCACCCACCTCTCGTGTATTACACCGCACGTTTATACGAAAATATAGCATAAGTATTTATATGAGCGAGAATGCACGTGTTACTGCACGATGTGTAGCTACAGTGGACTGACCGACCGGCGATCCCTGACTGCTGAAAACTACCGAACGCCGACGTCTGGAGCTGTCGATAACTGATGTCGGGCAACAACGAGCAGGCCGAGCGAACGATGAACTACGGAAAAGAACACGTCGCCGTCTGTCGAACCTACGGAACTCCCCTCGAGGGGATTCGGCAGATCCCCGAGTCCGACTTCGACGGCCGGAAGAACGTTCTCTTCGGGCTCGAAGTTCGGGTTCTGGTCGAGGGTGAGGAGTTCCTCCCGTCGTTTAGCGAGGGCGACAACAGCATGGTGGTCGCGACTGACACGATGAAGAACTTCGTCCACGACCACCTCGGCGAATACGACGGGGCAACAGTCGAAGGGTTCCTCCGCTACGTGGGGGAGCGATTTCTGGAGACGTACTCCCAGATGAGTGCTATCCGGATCTCGGCCGACGAGTTGCCGTTCGAGGAGCGACCCGTTCCCGGGGACGACGGCTTCGAAGCGAGCGACCTCGTCTTCCGCGTTTCCGACGACGAATCGGCGTTCGGGGAGTTCTCTCTCGAGAGGAGCGACGAAGGGGCGACCGTCGAGGCACAGACGAGTGGCGTTACGGGCATCGAACTGATCAAGGTGAAGGACAACTCCTTCACCGGATTCGTCCAGGACGAGTACACGACCCTCCCGGAGCGTGAAAACCGAACCCTGTACGTCACCCTCGACATCTTCTGGACGTATGCCGACGCCGAGGACTCGCTGGGGACTGAGCCGGAGCGATACGTGCCGGCCGAGCAGGTGCGCGACATCGCACACGTCGTCTTCGACGAACGCGACGTGAACTCGATTCAGGATCTGATCTATCAGATCGGCCAGCGCGTGCTCGAACGCTTTCCCCAGCTCGAATCGGTCAGCTTCGAGGCCAACAACCGCACCTGGCTGAAAGTGCGTGACGATCTCGAGGACGGCGGGAAAGTGCTGCGTGAGCCCCCGCGACCGACCGGGTTCCAGCAGTTCTCGATGGATCGCGGTGATCTTCCGGAAGGTGATTCGGAGTGAGCGCCGGAGTGACCACGCACGTCCTCGACACGAGCAGCGAGGACCCTGCCGAAGGTGTCGAGGTGACCCTGCAGCGCGTACAGTCGGTGGGCGAGTTGGCGACAATCACCGGGGGTACCACGAACGCGGATGGCCGACTCGACGAAGAGCTTCTCGGACCACTGGAAATTGAGGCGGGAACGTACCAACTGCTCTTCGAGGTGGGCGCCTACTACCGAAAAGAGGGCTCGGAATCGACGTTCCTGGAAACCGTTCCAGTCCGGTTCGTGATAGACGATCCTGACGAACACTACCACGTCCCCCTGTTACTGTCGCCGGGTGGGTATACGACGTATCGAGGCAGTTAGATGGATCTGACGCCGGACGGACCGTGACGATGTCCGTGGATGGGAGTGACAGATGGACTCAGAGCGACCCTCTGCAGAACGCTTGCCGTTCCCTGCCTCTCCGGCGTGGTGCGGCTTCACCCCTCACGACGGACCGATGACTGCGTATCAGTTCCCAGTGGACGGCGAGCGCCTCCGAATGGATATCGAGCGAAACGCCCAGTTCGGCGGGATCGACACCGACGACGGGTGGGGACGGACGGTACTTCCGGGAACCGAACCGAACCGGGAAGCTCGAAAGCACCTCGTCGAACGGATGATCCACGCCGACCTGGCCGTGCGCGTCGACGCTGTCGGCAACATCGTCGGTACCTGGGCTCCCGAGGGCTGCGATCCCGGGGCGGCAGCGGTCGCGGCTGGGAGTCACCTCGACTCCGTTCCGAACGGCGGCATCTTCGACGGCCCACTCGGGGTCTACGCCGCCCTCGAATCGATTCGAGCGATGCAAGACGCCGACGTGTCGGTCTGCCGTCCGGTCGAGGTCGTCTGTTTCACCGGTGAAGAGGGGACGCGGTTCGCCGACGGAGTGCTCGGGTCGTCGGTCGCTGCCGGACTCCTCGATTCCGACACCGCGCTCGACATGACGGATGGCACCGAGACGGTCCGTGAGGCGTTGCAAAACATCGGATTCCACGGTGAGGGCCGCGTAGACGCGAGCGACTGGCACGCGTGGCTGGAACTGCATGTCGAACAGAGCGAGCGACTCGAACGACTGGGCGTTCCGGCGGGCGTCGTCACGTCGATCTCTGGGACTACCCGTCTCCAGATCACCATCGAGGGTGAGACGGACCACTCGGGAACGACAGCAATGGCGGATCGAACTGATGCACTGGCGGCTGCAAGCGAGTTCGTCCTGACGATGGAGCAGGCAGCGAACGAGGCCACAGAACGGAGTGACGCTGCCGTCGCAACCGTCGGTGAGCTTTCCGTGGAACCGGGAGCAGTAAACGTCATCCCGGGGCGTATTGACCTCAGCGTGGACATCCGAGACGTCAATCAGTCCGTGATCGAAGGCCTCGTCGATCGGGCGGAGGAAACGCTGAACGAACTCGAAGCAAATCGTGGGGTTACAACCCTCGTCGAGCGCCCGTACGATATCCCTCCGACCGATATGGCGCCCGTCTGTCGCGATGCGTTACACGACGCCGGCGAGGCCGTGGGGGCCGAAACCGTCGACGTCTACTCCGGTGCTGGCCACGACAGTATGCAGGTCGCGTCGGTCACTGATGCTGGACTCCTGTTTGCCCCATCAAAAGAGGGACACTCACACAACAAATGGGAATGGACGCCGTGGGAGGCCTGTGCCATCACGGCCGACATTCTCACGGCAGCCATCGGCGACCTCGCCGGCTGTTCCGCCGTGACTGATGACAATCACACCAACCAGACGCTATGAGCCACCACAGTACCCGTCACGTGATCGTCGGAAGGACGAACAGCGTTCTCACTGAACCTCAGCCGCTGACGGACCCCTCAGATGAGTGATATCGAACTCGTCGTCGACGGAACGGTGCTCTCAGCGTCGTTCCACCCGGAGTTAGCTCCCAATTCCGTCGACGCGGTCAGGGACCTAACGCCGTTGCATACGGAACTCATGCACGTTCGGTGGAGCGGCCACGCCACCTGGATCAACATCGACGACGTCGAACTTCCGGACGTCCCTCGCGAGAACCACACTGTCTACCCATCCTGTGGTGATCTCTTACTGTACCCCGGCTTCCGGAACGAACAGGAGATCCTGGTTCCCTGTGGCCCGACCTGCTTCAAGAGTCCGGCCGGCGAACTGGCAGGGAACCATTTCGCCACCCTGGAGACACCCCGCGAGGAACTTGCTGCACTCGAGGAACGGACCCTTCGGGAGGGAACTCTCGACGCGATCCTGCGGCTCGCCGATTGAGCGACCGTCGCGACTCAGTTTTTCAGACGACTCCCGCGGACCGGCCACACGAGATCTCTGTACGAGGTCAGGGGTAGCATCGTCGGTGACCCTCCGGGCCGCCAAACGGTTTTTTTCGTTCGGGACCCGGAAGGAACCCCCCGGAGAACGGGCGATGTCCCCGGGTTCTGAACGGAGCAGATCCCGGTAGTCGTCCTGGCCGAACGGCCTCCCGGTGCTCGCCCCCGGCGGTCTTCCTTTACAACGATAGCGTTGTAAGAGAGCTGTATTTACAATATCCGTGTTTGTGGGAGAACATTCTGGGGGTCTTCGTGCGGATCTTTCTGTCGACTTTGTCGACGCAGGTTGTCAATCCCCAACAGCAGCTTGGTTGAGCGATTCGGTGGGGAACTCGTGGACTGTTTCGAGTTTGATTGAATCGTGGTGAAAACTGGCTCCCGTGGGCGGCGAACCACCCGCTTCGTCCGTCTCATTCGGTTCGCTTGCCAGTCAGTGCGTTCAGTCCGTGATTTGAGATCGGTGACCGAACGCTCACCGGGGCAGTCGCTGTGTCGGATGCGTCGGAGATCACGACGGGACCGGGGTCGGAGTTGAACCGGGGGCTCCTCGCTGACGGTCTCATGCGCGCACCTGTCGGAATCTTCAATGCGTCTTCACATCGTTCTGATCGGGTTCGGGACGACCCCCATCGGACATCAATTGGATGCTCCGCGTGCTACGTGGGATGGTCGTCCGTCAACCGCTCCATCACGCGTTCGGGAGTCATCGGAAGCACGGCGAACTCGATGCCGAGTGCATCCTCGACAGCCGCGGCGATTGCTGGTGCGGTCGGGAACACCCCTACCTCACCGACGCTTTTCGCGCCAAACGGCCCCTCGGTGTCGAATGATTCGAAGATGATCGTCTCTGAATCATACGGGAGATCGGTCGCCTTCGGGACGCGGTATTGCTTGAAGTTCCCGTTGACGACGCGGCCTCCATCGTAGACGATCTCCTCGAAGACTGCCCCTCCGATCCCCTGGCCCGCTCCCCCTTCGAGTTGTTGTTCGACGGCCCTGGGATTGATCGCCGTTCCGACGTCCGCTGCAGTGGAGACCCGCAGAACCTCGATTTTCCCCGTCAGAGTGTTACACGCAACGAGGACGGCCTGCGAGACAGGCACCCAGTAGATGTGCTCTTCGTCGGTGTATTCGTATCGTCCCACGACCGAAAACACGTCTCCGTCGAACAGTGGCGAGTCGTCCGCTTTGCCATGCTCGATGAGGGTTTGGAGCGAAACCGACACCCCCGACTCGTCGTCGATGACCGATCCGTGCCCCAACCGCAGGGACGCCGGATCGCTCGACAGTCCCGACATCGTGCTTGCAATCGACGTGAGTTCGTCCCGGAGTGTCTCTGCTGCCTTCCGAAGGGCGTTTCCGGTAAACGGCGTAAATCGGCTTCCAGAAGGCCCCTGCATGTCGCGTTCCGTTTCGTCTGTATCCCCCGCGATGATGGCCACGCGTTCGGCTGGGGTGTCGAACTCCTCGGCAACCATCTGCGTGATAGCGGTGTTCGATCCCTGACCGACGTCGGGAGCGCCGATTCGGGCCGTGAGCTCCCCCGACGGCGCCAGGTCGATCCGTACGTTCGTCTCCCCTTGCGGGACGGATTTGTTGCCATACGCGTGACCGACCCCGATTTCCCACTCGTCGGTGGCGTACTCGGGGTACTCTGTGTCGACGGCAACGTCGTCGAGCGAGTCGATCGAGACTCGCAACACTGCCTCGTTCTGGCAGGGGTGGAGGCTGTCCCCGTTTACGTTCCGGTCACCGGCTCTGAGGAGATTCCGCGCCCGGTATTCCAGCGGGTCGATGTCGAGTGCGTCGGCAACGCGGTCCATGTGACGCTCGGCAGCAAAGTTCACCTCGGCCAGTCCAAACCCACGAAACGCGCCGTACGGCGGCCTGTTGGTGTAGATGGCTCTGGTCGTCCGGCGCACGGCGGACGCGTCGTATGACCCCAACACCGAGACCGACAGCGCGGTCGCAATGTTGAACGCCTCGACATCGTACCCACCGACGCTGATGTCGATGGTGATGTCACGGGCGACGAGATCTCCGTTTTCCGTGACGCCGTCTTTGAGCCGTACCCGAAATTCGGGTCTGCTCGGCGACGTCGTGTATTGCTGATGCCGGGACAGAGCCAGGCGAACCGGACGGTCCGTCCGGCGCGCAACCGTCAGCAGTCGCGGTTCGACGATCGGGGTTTCTTTCCCCCCGAATGCCCCCCCGGCATACGGCGTATTGACGACGATGTCGTCGCTCTCGAAGGACGGAAACAGACGCGACAGTTCGTCTTTGATCACGTGGGGCATCTGGTGTGAGGTCCGGATCGTCGCCGAGTTTCCGTCGACATGTCCGACTGCGACGTGGGCCTCCATCGAGCAGTGCTGAAGCGGGTTCACCTCGTACTCGTCTTCGACGATGAGATCGGCGTCTTCGAATGCGGTCTCGAGATCACCCGTCTCCTCGGTGACGGTCGTCAACAGGTTTGCACACTCGCTGTCCGGGTCGTCGAGGTGGAACCCCTCCTCGGACGTTCCGTACTCCCGGAGGTTCTCGTGGACGACGACAGGTGGGTCAGTCCCGCCTGCAGCCCGGAGGTCGACGACGGGCTCCTGCGGTTCGTACTCGACGTCGACCATGTCAACGGCTGCGTCCGCGACCCGCTCGCTCTCGGCTGCCACGATCGCGATCGGTTCGCCGACGTAGCGAACTTTGTCGTGAGCAAAGATCGGTTCGTCGAAGACGAACTCCCCGATGCGCGTGTCCGGCGCGTCGGCTGCCGTCGACACGGCGACGACTCCGTCCATCGCTTCGGCGCCAGCCGTGTCGACTTCGGCGAGAAGCGCGTGTGCGTGCTCGCTCGTCACGAGTTTCGCGTGGAGCACGTCTTCGGGGTACGCGTCCATCGTATAGACCGTCTCGCCCGTCAGCTTTTCGCGGGCATCCGTTCGCGGCATGGAATTGCCGATCTGCCTGAACTCACCGTCCCCGGATGCTTCTGCTCCGTGCTCCGTTCGCTCGCTTTCGGCAGTTTGCTCGTGCATACTCATCGTTCCTCCCGCCGGCGAGCGGCCTCCTGAATCGCGTCCACGATTTTGACGTATCCGGTGCAGCGACAGATGTTCCCGTTGATCCCCTCGCGAATCTCCTCGACGGTCGGCGAGGGGTTGTCGTCGAGCAACGACTCGGCAGCGAGTACGAACCCCGGCATACAGTAGCCACACTGAGACGCGAAGCAATCGACGAACGCCCGTTGTACTTCGGATAGTTCTTCCTCGGATCCGAGTCCCTCGACGGTCGTGAGTTCCTTGTCCACCACCTTTCCCACGGGAACGAGACAGGACTTCGTCGCGTCTCCCTCGACCAGGACCGTACACACGCCACAGACACCGGAGTCACAGCTCTCTTTCGTCCCCGTGAGCCCGAGTTCCTGCCGCAAGACGTCGCGCAGGGGACGGTGGGGATCGACGGACACGGTGTGTGACCTGCCGTTGATCGTCAGTTCCGTTTCACTCATTCGACGTCACCGGGGAGTTGGGTGCGAACGTCTCTGATCGCCTGAGCGGTTAGCCGCGTGAACACCGTCTTCCGGTATGTGCGCGAGAACAGGGGATCCGGGAGCAAATCCAGGTTCGACCGAAGACTGCTCACGGCGGCATCGATCTGTGTGTCAGCGATTTCAGTCCCTTCGAGAACCGATTCCGCGTCACTCGCACGCGTCGGGATGGCACCAGCGCTGGTCAGCCCGATCCGGGCGGTCTGACACAGTCCAGCCTCGTCCAATCCCAGCCTGACTGCTACGCCCGCAACGGTCGCGTCCCCGTCCCGGGGCGTCATCGACCGATACGTCCCTCCCGCCCGCGGCGGCAATTTCTGAACGTCTATCGTGGTGAGTATCTCTTCCGGAGCCAGGTCGGTGTCGCAGTGGCCGTTGTAGAACCCGGACACCGGTATCGTTCGCGTCTCGTCGCCGGATCTGGCCGTCACCCCGGCGTCGAGCGTGAGCAGCACGGCCGGCATGTCGAACACCGGATCCGCGTCACAGAGCGCCCCCCCGAGAGTGCCGTAGTTCCTGACCTGTCGGCCCGCGATATCTTCGACGGCCTCCACGAAATACGGGATCGCTGTCCGCAGTTCCGCGTCGGTTTCTAGGTCACGGTATGTCACGCAGGCGCCGATTCGCACGGCGTCCTCCGTATGGGTGATCTCACACAGTTCGTCGACGTCGCTGATGTCGACGAGCGTGGTTGGACTCATCTCACCCCGTCTGAGGTCGAGCATGACCTCCTGGCCGCCCGCAATCACCTCGGCGTCCTCCGAGTCCCGTAGGGCTCGGTGTGCATCCCGTATCGAGTCCGCTCTGTAGTATTTCTGCATCTGAACAAGAACAGACAACTCTCGATTATAATATTTTCCTTGGGTTCACTGTTTGCCTTTGGAAAATAGCGACCGATTGAACAGTTCACCTGCCGCGCGTTGCCTGGAGTGACTCTGGTGGACGTGCAATCGTCACACCGGGCGAAGGCCCGCACCACCGGGCGGTGGAACAACAATCGGTTTTCATCGGATGATACGTCCCGGTTACTGCACGAATCTATCACGATATCGGGGGATTGGGTACGATTGGTCAAATATTCGCTCGTTCGGTAAATTTTTGTACGTCGATGGGGGTAGGAAAGTACGCATGAGTGCGCAGTCCGTAAACCGCTTTCAGGAGATCGAGCGCGTCGTCGACCTCGACTTCCACCTCGTCGAAGAGGAGTCGGCGCTCGTACCGTATCTGGAGGAGCCCTTCGAGGAAATGATGACCAGACCTGGCGTCGGGGAGGGCAACAACTACAACGAGACGAAGTTCCTGCTCGACGGCATCGACGGCGACATGGGCCCCGATGTCGCAGCGTCCCCGGACGACGTCAAGACAGTCATGTCCGAACTCAATATCGATCGGGTCACCCTGAACCCGGGGCTCAATCTCAACCTCGTGACGGTGACGAACGACCGGTACGCGGTTGCCCTGGCCAGTGCCTACAACGAGTGGGTGACCGAAACCATGCTGGACAGCAGCCAGGATATGTACGGGACGATCCGTCTGTGTCCCCGGGATCCGGCCCGGGCCGTCGAGGAAATCGAACGGTGGGCCGACGCCGACGAAGTCGTCGGCGCGATGCTGGGGCCACCGGGGTTCAGGTCCCCGCTGGGGAATCCCCGTTTCGACCCCGTCTACGAGGCGCTGGAGGAGGCCGGCCTGCCGCTACTGTTGCACAACTCCGTGCTCTCGTTACAGCACGTGTTTCCGGGCCAGTTCGACGGGTTCAACACGTTCATGGAAGCCCGGGCGTTCGGGCATCCGAGCGGCCAGATGATGCATCTCACCCGGCTGCTCGTCAACGGCATCCCCGAACGGTTCCCCGACCTCGACATCGTCATGATGGAGTCGGGACTCGGCTGGATCCCCTACATGACCCGTCGCCTGGACTACTACTACTCCAGCAGGCGCGAGGACGCCCCCTGGCTGACCCAACCCCCCAGCGAATACATCAGCCGGAACTTCTACTTCACGACCCAGCCCATCGAGGGCACCGACGACCCGTCCTACGTCCAGCAGATCATCGAGTGGATCGGTCCCGACAGCCTCATGTTCGCCTCGGATTACCCCCACTCGGATTTCGACTTCACCGACGCCCTCTATCGGGCACTGCGGGACGGGTTCGACCAGGACGCAATCGATGCCATCTACGGCGGAAACGCATCCGATGTTCTCGCCTACTGACCACAACCGAAATCGGAGCCACGAATGACGACCACTGACGAACTCTCGGCGGAAGAACACCACGTTGGCGATGCGACCGACCTCGACGTCGGGGATCACCTGCTCGTCGAGGTCAACGACATCGAGATTGCCGTCTACTGTACGAAGGACGGCTACTTCGCGCTGGCAAACTACTGCGTCCATCAGGGGGGGCCGCTCTGTGAAGGCCCTGTCACGGGATCCCTCACGAACGACGGCGACGGCTCACTCTGTTATGACGACGAGAACCAGGTCGTGCGGTGTCCGTGGCACAACTGGGAGTTCGACGTCGAGACCGGCGAACATCTCTCGCGGCCACAGTACAATCAGCCCACCTACGAGGTGCGCGAACGGGACGGGGAGCTCTACGTCCGCTGGTAGGGATACGAGATGACCCGAGCCGCCGAAAACGAGGACGACACGGAGGCCGAGATCGATCCGGAACGGATCCGATCGAGGGACGATCCGTACGCCGACGTCGACGTGTCGTCACTCCCCGAGTGGTGGCAGCAGAAGATCGAACACTTCCGGGATCGCGGCATCGATCCGTTTCGCCCGCCGAGGTTCGCAGACGGCACAGTCACACACGACGTCGTCGACGGCCTGGAGACCGAACTCGAAGTCGAGATTTCGTTTCGATGCAAAAACGGAACCGTCGGTGACGACTGGACGGTGGTAGTCGATGGCGACCCGATCGGGTCGATCGGTCGCCACAGAAGCCGGAACCGATACACGGTGTACGAGTTGTCGGCCGACGAGTTCCGCGCGTTGATCAACACGACGGTCGCTGAGGAGTAAATCCGACCCCGGTGGTTATCCCGACTCCGGACGCCACCCGAAGAACCGCCGTTCGAGCGGTTCGAGAATCCCGTACTCGACGCCCAGGACGACGACCATGAACAACATCAGGTACGCGATGATGGGCGTGATCGACCCCTGCGTGAACCAGAAGCGAATGACCGAACCCATCCCGGTCGTCAACCCGATCGCTTCCCCCACCAGCACGAGCTTCCAGATCTGACCGAGGAGGTAGCGACTGCTCGCGAAAACGTAGGGCAACAGGTGGGGGAGGTAGACGTGGCGCCACATCGAGGCACTGCTCACCTCGAACGTTTGTCCCATCTCGACGATCTCCCGATCGAGATCCTGGATCCCCTCCCAGATGTTGACGATCCCGAACGGGGCAGCGAAGATCGACACGACGACGATCACTGACCCACCGTGGAATCCGATCAGGATCATGAAAAACAGGATGGCGATGATGTCCGGGATCGTCATCCAGATCGGGAGCCACATCGAAACGACGTCTTCGATGGTTTCGTTGAGCCCCATCATGATGCCGATCCCAAGGGCGGCCGTCAGGCTAATGGCGCCAATGATGGCGACCCGGCGCAGTGAATACACCAGGTGGTCGATCCCGGTGTACCCACGGGGTCCGAGCGACGTGATCGTCCCGTGGGTGTACTCCAGGACCGTGTCGGGAGCGGGCAACGCGGTCGGGAAGGCTATCGAGCCGACGTACCAGAGGGCAAAGAACGACAGGAGCGACCCGCTCGAAACGAGGACCTTCCGAAGGGAGACGTTGTCCAAACCCATGGCTAGATCGCCGAGTTGACACGCGTGTAGAAGTCGTCCATTAGATCTGCCTCGATGTCGTGGAGTTGGGGATCGTCGAAGTTGCGCGGGCGGGGAAGGTCGATCTCGACCTGGGTGAAGATCTCGCCGGAGTCGTCCATCAGGAGGATCCGATCGGCGAGATAGATCGCCTCTACGATGTCGTGGGTGACAAAGAGGATCGTCTTCTCCGTCTCCTTCCAGAGGTCGATCACGTCCGCACGGAGGTTACGGGCGGTGAGTTCGTCGAGCGCGCTGAACGGCTCGTCCATGAGGATGATGTCGGGATCCACCGCCAGGGCGCGCGCCAGCCCGACCCGCTGTTGCATCCCACCGGACAGCCGCAGCGGGTAGGAGTCACGTTCTTCGAGCAGGCCAACGCGTTCGAGCTCTCGGGTGATCCGCTCGCTGTAAGCGTCGCTGGGTATGTCCTGGCCGCGCATCGCGAACTTGATGTTTTCGCCGACCGTTCGCCAGTCGAGCAGGCGGGGCTCCTGGAACACGTACGCGGCGAAGAAATCGTCGGCCGAAACGGGCTCTCCGTCGAAGCGCAGGGTTCCCGAATCCATCTCCAGGATCCCCGCGAGTATGTTCAACAGGGTGGATTTCCCGCACCCGGACGGCCCCATGAGCGAGACGAACGACCCTTCCTCGATCTGCAACCCCAGGTCGTCGAGAACGATGTTGCGGGTGCCATCTCCATCCGGAAACGACTTGGTGACGTTTTCCATTTCGAGCATCGAGTCTCGTGTACTGGTACGCAAATCACACGGCTTCAACCTTTTTGTCAGGACGAATATTGACTTCCACTGCCTCCCCTTGGTGGATTGTGGGGAAATACCCGGATTGGGACTATGGTGCTGTCCTTTTTCTCGCGCGTTCGGACACTGACTGCTCACACGACGATTTTCGGCGATACTGATTTAATTCCTTATATTCCCTCTCTCACCTTCGCATTCTTACCACATACCGTGGGAAAAACTTTTGAAAGGTGAATGAATGTGGCTTACACGGATGAGCCGACGGTTAACGAAGCGACAGTACATGCGACGTATGAGTACCGTTCTCGGAGGCGCGGGCGCCGCTGCGCTTGCGGGCTGCAGCGGCGACGCGGATACCAGTGGAGGGGGCTCGACGACGACGGCCTCCACCGAATCCGGGGGGACCGCCGAACCCACTGAGACGACCACTGAGGCTCCGCTGGGGAGTAGCTACGAGGAAGAACTCCCGGTGTTGCTTCCGGACGGGGACATTCAGATCCCGTTCTACCTCTCGCCGGACGTGCGGGAGTATTTCAACGAACGACAGGTCAACATCGCACCGGAGGTCACCGCCTACGAACGGTCCTCGCGAGCTCTCTCGACCGGATCCGCGATGATCAACCCCACAGCGCCCGCGGAGTGGATCAACATGGTGAGTGGCGGCAACGAGATCGCACTCGTCGGCGGAGAGGTCAAGCAGATCAACGGGATCTTCACGCTCCCGGACAGTGACATCGAGGGGCCACAGGACCTCGAAGGGAGCACGCTTGGCCTTCCCTACATGAACTCCGGGACGACGAAAATGATGGGGGCGATGCTCCAGGACGCCTACGACATCGACATTCGCGAAGACGTCGAGTCACAGTCGGCGGGGCCGGCCGTCCTCTACAGCCAGATGGTCGAGGACGGATCGCTGGACGCCGTCATGCTCTGGACCGGTCACACGGTCAAGGCCCTGGCGAACGACGACGAGGTCCGACAGGTCATGAGTGCGACCGACCACTGGGTGGACCAGACGGGGGAGGCACCGATGATTCTCAACTACGGTGTGCGCCGGGACTGGCTCGAAGAGTACCCGGGCGAAGCCCTCGGTTACATCAAAGCCTGGGACGACGGCGTCAACTGGGCTTTCGAGCAGAACGCAATCCAGAGCATGTACCAGCAGTACGGCCGTCTCGCGGGACTGACGACGGAGGCCGAACGCGAAACGCTCCTCGACCTCTTCGACGAGGAACGGGTACTGATGCGCCCACAGTCCGACTGGGACGGGGATCTCGTCGACGCTCAATGGGAACTGTACGAACTCATGGAGGAAACCGGGTTCATCGAGAGTGCGCCATCTCGAGACCTCGGCATCACGCACTCCGAACTGACCGACATGGCGTGATCCATCGGCCCATGACGACTGTTGATACCGTTTGATCGCCCACGACCTGACGAACTACGTCCAACACCACACTATCTCGCCACAGATGGACCACCGGAACCTGATCCCGCATGAGCAAGCACGTTAACACCCTGCGGCCGTCGATCGATTGGGTGATCAACTGGCGCCTGGTCTCCATCGGTGCGGTCCTGGTGATCTGGCAGCTCTTCGCGATGAACGCCGATCCCCGTGTGTTCCCTGGCATCGTCGAAACCGCGTCTGCCCTCTGGACCGTTTTCAGTGGGGCCAGTGACTACGGGCCAGCCACCCACATCCCGCTGACGCTACTCCGGGTGGCCATCGCCTTCATCGCGACGATGACAATCGGCGTCCCGATCGGCATCCTCATGGGCATCAACGACTTCACTGAGGACTACCTTTCGGTGTGGGCGCTGATCCTGCTTACCTTTCCGGCGGTCGTCTGGGCCTTCCTCGGCGTCCTCTGGTTCGGGTTTACGACGCTGCTCGTGCCCGTGTTCGTCGCGACGATGACCTGCATTCCCTTCGCGATTTTCAACTCGTGGGAGGGGATGAAAGACGTTGACCAGGGGATCCTCGAGATGGCCGATTCGTTCCGGGTGAGTCGCTCCCGACTGTGGCGTGACGTCTTCGTTCCAAACCTCCTGCCGTACGTGTTCGCGTCGATGCGGATGGTCGTCTCCGTCGGGTGGAAAGTGATGCTCGTCGCGGAGATCTTTGGCTCACAGGCAGGGGTCGGCTACGTCATCAACGAGATGTTCCTCCTCCAGCGCAACGACATGATCATCGTGTGGGCGCTGCCCCCGATGCTCCTCATCTTCCTGTTCGAGCGCGGACTCAAGCGGACCGAGGAACGGCTATTCGAGTGGCGCCCGGAGGTGCGGACCCAGACCTCGTATGGCGAGTAGCGCAGGTCGGCGCCTCCATCCACCCAGTCACACAGTTCTCCCTCGTCGTAACGTCCCCACGCTGGGTTTCGGAAGGCACGGCTACGAAGTCGATCGCCGCTGCTTTTCCGGGTGTCCCCCCGGCTATCACTTCCCTTCAGAGGCTTCGCCGCTAAACAGTTCTGCCCGTTGTGACGGCTGGTCTAGTTGTGCGTAGTCAGTACGGAATCCAATCTCTCTGGGTTTCCGTGTCGACTTCTTCCTTTACACACCTATGATTGTAACTTGCTTGGATCGGAAACATCCACGCTTGGCTATACCCATAATTTCGTCGCCGGTGTTTGGGTTCCCTCCGAGACTGGGGCAGTGGTTTGCGTTTCCAGAGGCTGTTTTTGGGATTCTGGGTGGACGCCGACCGTCAGTAGGCCATGTAATTGTGCATGTCTGTGTGTCGTTCCGTCTCGAGGAAGTACTCGACCGAGGCAACCACGTCGATACTGCGGATCGAGTTGACCAGTTCGTCGGCCGCTTCGATGTCCGGAATGGTCGCTACTCCGTGGACGTCGATCGTTCCAAACCCCCGACAGACGAGCCAGAAATCCCGGTCGGCCATCCGTTCGAACACCTCCTCGGTGGCTCCTGGTTCGTTCGTCGCGGTTACGTCCAGTCGAATGACTTCCCATTCGTTCTCCTGTGGGCCTTGGAGCAGGAAGATCGACGATTCGTCGAAGAGATCCCCGACCCGGTTTCTGACCCCCTCGGCGCTCATCGAGTGGTTGGATTCTTCGAGATGTCGAGCGATGTCGGAATACGGCATCCGCGGATCTTGCATGAGGAGTTCCAGGATTTCCCGGTCGATCTCGTCGAGGGCATCTGTTGCCATGGTGCTCGGTCTCTCGTGCTTCCATATAAGTCCGAGTGCCACAGGCCGTGTCAGGTCTCACGACTTCCGACGCGGTAACTCCCCTTTTGAGAAGCGATAGCATTGGACCCACACTCCACGGGATCGATGCTTCTCCTGGGACGGAGAGTGCGTGCCGAACAGGGGTCGCTGTCGCGTCGAGTCCGAACCCCCCGAGCGGTGCGTCGTTGCCTCAGACCGACAGCGGGGCCGTGGCTCGACTGATAGATTTTCGAACCTGCGGTCCCAGCAGAGTGCGCCGATATTCGGCCGACGCCTTCTTGTTGTCCAGCATACGATCGGGATCCAGGGAGTCACCGGCAGCGGCCACGGCGTCGTCGATCGTCGCGTCGGAGAGCGTCGCGTTTACAAGCACCTTTTCGGCTGCCTCGAGCCTGACAGCACTTGGTTGCAGACCGTTAACCGCGAGCCTGGCCGACGTCACGACGGTTTCGTCGTCCCCGGTCGTGAGATCGGTCGCGACTCCGACGATAGCGTTCCCCGAGGCTGGTTCTTTTCGCTTCGCGTAGCCGCCGTACCTGTCTCCGGTCCCCGACGGCACGTGAACGCCCGTGATGAGTTGCTCCTCCGCTAGATCCGTCGTACAGGCACCGTGGAAGAACTCCCTGGCCGGGACTCTCCGTGTGCCGTCCGGTCCACGCACCGAAATCTCGCTGTTTGTCGCGAGCAACGCGCCCTCGTGGTCGTATCCCGGATGTGCTCTGGCGATGTTCCCGCCGATCGTGGCGAAGTTGTGCACCTGCGAACCACCGGTAATGTGTGCCGCCGTGTCCGGGATGACCGGGACGAGGCGGTCCAGCAGCGTCGACTTCTGCACCTCGCTGTGGGTCGTCAGCGCACCGATACGGACTCCGCCGTCGGTGGGGTGGATCCCACAGAGTTTCTCCAGGTTACCGATGTCGACGACCGTTTCGGGCGTCATTTCTCGTTTTTTCATCGCCGGTATGAGGGCCTGCCCGCCGGCCAGGAGCTTCGCTTCGGGCTGTGTCTCCAGGAGGTCGATTGCCTCCGCAACGCTCTCAGCCCGATGGTACGTGAATTCCTCGGCGTACATCGTTTAGCCCTCCCCGTTCTGATTGATCGCCCGCCAAATTTTTTCGGGCGAAACCGGCGGCGTCAGGGGCGGCGCGTCGAACGGTTCGAGCGCGTCCTCGATGGCATTCAGTATCGCGCCAGGTGCTGCGATCGCTCCGGACTCCCCCGTCCCTTTCGCCCCGTGTGGGGTGTGGGGCGACGGCGTCGTCGTACTCTCGATCGTGATCTCCGGTACCTGCTCGGCTTTCGGGAGCGTATAGCCCCCACTCGATCCGAGTCGCTCGGTCCGAAACGCGTCCGACCGTAATGTGCCGTCCTCGTCGTACTCCACTGCTTCGTACAGCGCCTGCCCGAGACCCTGGACGATTCCGCCGACGATCTGCCCCTCGACGATGGTCGGATTGATCTGAACCCCACAGTCCTCGGTCGCCACGTAGTCGTGAAAGTCGATCTCACCGGTAGCCGGATCGATTTCCACGACCGCAAAGTGCGTCCCGAAGGACCACGTCCGCGTTTCCGGGTCGAAATACGTCTGTGCTTCGAGGCCAGGTTCCATCTCCTCTGGAATCTCCGCGCCGGTGTGGACCGTCGCCGCTATCTCTTCGAACTCGATTGAGCCATTCGGTGTGCCGGGGATCGAGAACTCGCCATCCGAAAACTCGATGCGTTCGGCCGGTGCCTTGACCCTGTGAGCGACCGCGTCGCGACACTTCTCGATCACCTTTCGGCAGCTTTCGGTTACCGCACTGCCACAGAGTGCTGCCGTGCGACTCGCGAAGGTCCCGACTCCGTCGCCGACTTCCTTGGTGGAGTTCTCGACGACTCGGACGCTCTCCAGCGGAATCCCGAGTTCGTCGGCGGCGACCTGTGCTAACGTCGTTTCATGCCCCTGTCCGTGGTTCGATCCGCCGGCGTAGACTGTCACCTCCCCGGTGGGATGAACCCGGATCGCGCCGTACCCCCACGTTGGGATGTCGAGTTCGCCACAGGGACCGAGGGCCGCCCCCTCGATCCAACACGACAGTCCGATGCCGAGGTATCGCCCCTCCTTACGGAGTTCCCGTTTCCGTTCCTGGACCGCCTGATAGTCGACCGCATCCAGCCCACGGTTGAAGTTCCGTTCGTACTCCCCGCTGTCGTACACTGCCCCGGCAGCGTTCTCGTACGGGAACTGATGTGGCTCCACGAAGTTTCGTCGACGCACCTCGGCCGGGTCCATGTCGGCCTTTTTCGCGACTCGATCGACCAGCCGCTCCAGCATCATCACCATCTCCGTCCCCGCGACACCGCGATAGGCATCCACTCTCGCCGTGTTTGTCACGACGCCGGTCACGTGTGAGTACACCGCCGGGACGTCGTACAACCCCGTCATGACCGAGTTCCCGGACTGGGCGAGCCCGGGGCCACCGCGTGCGACCCAGGCCCCCAGATCATAGCGAATGTCGGCCCTGACGGCACGGATGTCCCCCGCCTCGCTGAGGGCGATTTCCCACGTCCCTTCGTAGCCCCGTCCGTCGTTCTCGGCGAGTTGGTTCTCGGTTCTGGTCGCTCGCCATCTGACCGATTGTTCCAACTCGATCGCACACCACCCAACGAGGACGTCCGCGGGATAGGGGTGTTGTCGCGAGCCGAACCCACCGCCCATGTCCGGAGCTGTGACGTCGATTGCGTGTTCAGGCACAGCTAGCATCTGCGACATCAGCCGCCGGTATCCGTGCGGTATCTGTGTCGTCGCGACGAAATCGAGGTGTCCCGTTGACGAATCGTACGAGGCAATCGTCGACCGTGGTTCAAGGGGGGACGGGGCAACGCGCTGGGGATCCTTGTGTAACTCGACCGTGTACGTGGCCTCCTCGAACTGCGCCCGGGTCCGTTCTCTGTCTCCCGTCGCGCCCTCGAATACGACGTTGTCAGGAGCGGACTCGTGAATGGCCGGTGCGTCGTCCGCCGTGGCGTCTGCGGCGGTGACCACCGGTTCGAGAACGTCGTACTCGATGTCCACGGCGTCGAGTGCGTCCCGCGCCGTTCGGCGGGCTTCCGCCACCACGATGCCGATAATCTCGCCGTGATACCGGGCCTTGTCCCCGACTACGGACCGCTGCAGGAACGTTTCGTCCGGATACGGGAGCCCTTCCAGTGGTGCTCCGTACAGCGAAAAGGGACCGGGCGTTTCGGTTTCGGCGTTCTCGATGTCCGTCGCGGTGTAGACGGCGACGACGCCGTCCATCTCCCGTGCCTCGCTCGCATCGATGGTAAAGCGGGCGTGGGCGTGTGCACTGCGAACAAACTTGGCGTGTAGCGCGTCCGGACAGTTTCTGTCGTCGACCCCGACGGAGTTCCCCGTCAGGACACGTGCATCCTCCCGCCTGTCGACGCCCCTCCCGATACCAGCCGGTGACTCCTCGACCATGAGTCTACTTCATCGCCTCTGCAGCGCGTTCGACGGCGTCGACGATGTTCTCGTAGCCCGTACACCGGCAGAGGTTTCCCTGCAGTGCCTCGCTCCGAATCTGTTCTCGGGAGGGGTCCTCGTTGTCCCGCAGGAATTCGTCGACAGCCATGAGAATTCCCGGGGTACAGTAGCCACACTGCAATGCGTGTTCCTGCGTGAACGCACGCTGTAACTCGTTGAGTTCTCCCTCGGTCGACAGGCTCCGGACGGTTCGGATCTCCGCGCCAGCGGCCTGGACGGTAAACCGCGTGCACGATTTGATCGACTTGCCATCGTATTGAACGGTACACGCGCCACAGAGACTTGATTCACATCCGATGTTCACGCTGGTACAGCCGACGCGCTCCCGAAGCGTCTGTGAGAGAAGTTCCCTCGGCTCGACAGCTACCTCGTGTGACTCTCCGTTAACGCTGAAAGAAACCGTAATTTCCTCCGCCGTCATTGACACTGTATCTCATTCACGCCACTATCTCTTAAACGTTTTCCACCAAACGGTGTGCGCTCGGGCACTAGTTCTCCAATACGGTGGTCGTATCACAATCTCTCCGGCTCGAAGTTCGACGTCCGGACGAGGTCACTGGCTCCGAACGATCGGTCGTCCTCGACGGACCGTCGACGCCCTCCAGATCGGCTGAGTCGATCCCACCGTCAGGCCCCTTGCCAGGTGAGTCCTTCGAGCAACGGTGCCTCGGACGTGATGCTCCCGTCGTCGGTGGCGAACTCCGGGCGCCCTTCCTCGGGTTCAACACATCATCTGTGTTCGAGTGGACGTTACCGTCTCGTCGCAACGACCTCGATTTCGATGTCGGCGTCGGCGGCGAGGCGGGCGACCTGGATCGCCGTCCGTGGCGGGGGATTCGGGCCGAAGTGGTCTTGGTACACCTCGTTCATCACCTCCAGGTCGTCGATGGTCGTGAGATAGACGGTGACCTTGAGCACGTCTTTGAACCCCAGGTCAGCCTCGTCCAGGATGCGCTGGACGTTTGCCAGCGACTGTGCCGTCTGTACGCCGATCGGCTCGTCACTCAGCACGTCTCCGGCGGGCGTGACGGGGATCTGTCCGGCGGTGAAGACGAGGTGTCCATCGGTTGCGCCGTGGCTGTACGGACCGAGGGCGTCTGCGTTTTCAGCGGCGTCGATCGTTCGTCGCATGTTTTCGGTGGACCGCTCTCGATTTCCGACTCTCAGTTGCTGGGCACTTCCCCGTTGATGCCCTCGACGTAACTCTGAACCTCGCCGAAGAGGAAGGAATCCGACTCGCCCTCGAACTCCGTCCCTTCCCACACCGACCTGTCGCCGTCGATGATCTCCTCGCGCTTGGTTTCGACGTCGCTGACGACGTCGTCGGGGACTTGCGGCCCGAACTCATCGAGGCCGACGATGCCGCTCTCGAGGCCACCCCAGACGGCGTCGGACTCCCACTCGCCGGCGGCGACGGCCTCGCAGGTGGGCGCGTAGTGTTCTTCCCAGTTGAAGACCGCGGACCCCGCGTAGTACTCGCCGCCCTGGTCGGCCATCGAGGTGGTGTACGTGAACGCCCAGGCTTCGTTCTCGGCGGCGGTTCGGACCGCGGCCGGCGACGTGTTATGGTTGTTGATCACGTCGGCACCGTCGCTGGTGAGGGCGTTGACGGCCTGGGTGACGGCCGGCGGGTCGAGCCACGCGTTGATCCACCGGACGTTCGCCTCGACGTCCGGGTTGACCGTGCGGGCACCGTGGACGAAGGCGTTGATCTGACGGATCACTTCCGGGATTGGGAACGCCGCGACGTACCCGATCGTGTCGGTCTCCGTGAGGTGCCCCGCAGCGACTCCACACAGATACCGCGACTGGTAGAGTCGACCGAAGTATCGCCCCATGTTTTCGTTCATCCGGTAGCCGGAACAGTGTTCGAAGGCGACGTCGGGGAACTGCTGTGACACCTCGTACATCGTGTCCATGTATCCGAACGTGGTGCCGAAGATGACGTCGAACCCGTTTGTCGCGTACTGTTCGAGGACCCGCGATACGTCCCCCGGCGCAACTGCCTCCGTGTACTCGGTGTTCAGCCAGTCGTACTGCTCGTCGATCATCTGCCGTGCGTCTTCGTGGGCACGGTCCCAGCCCACCTCACCCACCTCCGAGGTGTAGATGAACGCCGCGTCGATGTCATCGAACTCGGCCTCGGAGGCTGTGGTCGTGGACTCGTCGGTCTCCGTCGCGGTCGCGGTGTCGGTGGCGGTGGCCGATCCGTCCGAGCCATCGTCGCCGCTTCCGGACTCTCCGCCGGACCCGCCCGCACAGCCCGCAAGCCCGAGCAGCCCCGCGGTCCCTATCGCCTTGAGTGCGTCTCGTCGTGATGGTGATCTATCGTTCATTTTCGTATTACGATTGTGTGGTTTCGTAGTTGTTCTTGGTGCGATTCGGTTATTTTATCCGGACTTACGAATTACATGCTACGGTGAACGCCGGTATTGATAAAAATTGTCCATAGGACTCATATTGCCGACCCGGCTGACGGCCACTGGCCCATCGGGAGCGAAGGGCCGTGCGGGAGGGCGGGGTCAATCGGACTCTCGGCTGTAGGACTGGACCAGGCCGGCGGGTTCGGCCGACTGCTCGTGGTTTCGCCTGACCACGGTGACGACGAGCACGATCAGCGTCGCCAGATACGGGTACGTCGACATGATCGTGGGGTTGAGGACGAACTCGAGGATCGGATTCACCGCTCCACCGAGCGCCGACCCGGCCGATAGAGAGATGTCGACCGACTGTGAGTACAACTGCAGCGCGTCGAACAACCCGAAGAGGTACGCACCCAGAAGAATGCGTTCGGGACGCCACTGGGCGAAGATGACGAGCGCAACAGCGATCCAGCCGCGGCCGGCAGTCATCCCGGGCGACCAGAGCTGGATGAGACCGAGCGAGAGGTGCGCGCCGGCAGCGCCGGCCAGCGCCCCGCCGAGTGCAACCGCGGTGTACCGCATCTTGAACACGTCCACCCCCATCGTGTCCGCCGTTTCCGGATCCTCGCCGACCGCGATCAGTTCGAGTCCCACGTTGGTTCGATAGAGGAACAGCCAGACGAGGGGGACGAGCGCCAGCGCGAGGTAGTCGGTCGCCGTGCTGCGAAAGAGGGCCGGGCCGAGCACCGGAATCTCGACGAGATACTCCCCGACGAACGGGAGCGTCCGCTGGGGGAAGCCGGAGATCGATTCGCTGGCCCAGTCGTTGCCGAAGTACGTCGTCAGACCGGTTCCGAGCAGCGTCAGCATGATCCCGCTGACTGCCTGGTCGGATTTGAGCGACACCGAGAGCACCGCGTGGATCAGCGACATGGCGACGCCGGCGAGGACCGCCACGCCGAACCCGAGCCAGTAACTGCCGGTGATCGCGGTAACGACGACGCCCGAGAGCGCGCCGACGAGCATCATCCCCTCGACGCCGAGGTTCAGTACGCCGGCTCGTTCGCTGATGAGTTCGCCGAGGCCTGCGAGGATGAGTACCGTGCTCGCGTTGACGGTGGCGTCGATGACTCCGGTCAGAAAGCCCGCCATCAGGTATCACCCCCGACGCGACCGGTGTTCGGACGGTCAGTTCGGCGCCGGAGTGTCATGTCGATGCTGTAGGATTTGAAGAACTCCGCGGTGATCAAAAAGAGAATGATCAACGCCTGGATGACGTCGACGATCGCTGCGGGGACGCCCAGCGTCACGCCCATACTCGATCCACCGACGAAGATCACCGCAAAAAAGAGCGCGGCCAGCAACACCCGGAAGGCACCATTGCGACCCAACAGCGCAATCGGGATGGCAGTGTAGCCGTAGCCCGGCTCGAAGAAGGCGCGGAGACGGGTCTGTACCCCGGAGATCTCGCTGATCCCCGCCAGACCCGCCAGGGCACCGCCGACCACGAGGACGAACACGTACACAGCTCGCTTGTTCATGCCCGCCTGGGCTGCCGCCTGGTGGTTCGCTCCGATGAAGGTGATCTGGTAGCCGAGCCGGGTGTGGTTGATGAGCAGGGAGATGACCACCACGACCGCCAGCGCGACCAGGATCCCCGCGTGGACGTTGAACCACGGCAGCGTCGGCAGTTGGGCGTTGGCGGGCAAAATTTCCGTCTGGGCGAAACTTCCGGTGGGGGCCTGCATCGGCCCGCGGACGAGGAAGTTTTTGACGTCGACCGCCACGAACGTCAGCAGGAGCGTCGTGATGATCTCGTTGATGTTCCAGCGCGCGCGGAGCCACGCTGGCACGGCCGCCCACGCTGCCCCGGCGACGCCGGCACAGACGAGCATCAGCGGGAGTAGGGCGACGGCCGGGAGCGCGACGTTCAGCCCGACCCACGTGCCGACGGTGGCCCCGATCAGGAGCTGTCCCTCGGCGCCGATGTTCCAGAGCTGGGCTTTCATGGGGAGGTAGACGGCCAGTCCGGCGAGGGCCAACGGGACGGCCCTGATCACCGTCTCCCGCAGTCCGAACTCGGTCGTAAGAGTCGAGACGAACATGGCCTCGTAGGCACTGATCGGGCTCACCCCGAGTGCGACGAACGCGACTGCACTCACGGCCAACGCGACGAGCACGGTGACGACCGGCGTCGCGTAGCCCATCCACTTCGGGATGTCTTCCCGGGCGGTCAGTTCGATGTCGAAGTGCATGTCACTCGGCCGTCCGTCGGTGGTCCGGCGGGGCCCGAACCGGGGGGACCTGCTCGTCCGGTTCGGATGCCGTTTCGGCTCCGTCGGCGTCGACGCTGGCCCCGTTCATTTCGAGACCGATCCGTTCGCGGTCCCCCTTCTCGGGTGTCGTTTCGTGGACGATTTCCCCCTCGTAGATGACGAGGATGCGGTCGCTGAGGTCGAAGATCTCGTCCAGGTTCTCCGAGAGGAGGAGGACGCCGGTGCCCTGCTCGCGCTGGTCGAGCAGGCGCTTGCGGAGGAACTCGATAGCGCCGACGTCGACGCCACGGGTGGGCTGGTTGGCCACCAGCAGGTCGGGGTCGCGGTGGATCTCGCGGGCGAGAATGAATTTCTGCAGGTTCCCCCCCGACAGGTCGTTCGCCACGACGTCCTCCGTGTCGTGGACCCCCCGGACGTCGAACTCCTCGACGAGTCGTTCGGCGTACTGTTTGACGGCGTCGTAGTCGAACCGGAGACCGTCTCCGAAACGTCCGTCGGGAAACTCCTTCATGACGGCGTTGTGCATGAGCGAGAGGTCGCCCGCACAGCCGTACTCGTGGCGATCTTCCGGCACGAACGAGACGCCGTTGTCGACGTACGCCCGCGGCGACTGTCCGGTCATGTCTGTGCCGTCGATCGAGATGTCGCCGGCGCTCGGGGCTCGGACGCCGACGGTCACCTCGGCGAGCTCGCGCTGTCCGTTACCGCTGACCCCCGCGACGCCGACGACCTCGCCCGCCCGAACGGTGAGGTCGATGCCGGAGAGCGCTTCGACGCCACGCTCGTCGGTCGCGTGGACGGCAGTCGCATCGAGGACCGGGTCGCCGATCGCGGCGGGCGACCGGTCGATCTCGAAGAGGACGTCCCGACCGACCATCATTCGCGCGAGGTCGTCGCGGGTCACGTCGGCCGTCTCCACGGTCCCCACGCGGTGTCCGTCGCGCAGCACCGTCACGCGGTCGGTAATCGCCTCGACTTCGTTCAGCTTGTGCGTGATGAAGATGATCGACAGCCCCTGCTCGGTGAGTCGACGAAGCGTCTCGAAGAGCCGGTCGGCCTCGGTCGGGGTCAACACTGCCGTCGGTTCGTCGAGCACCAAAAGGTCGACGTCGCGGTAGAGTGCCTTCAGAATCTCGACGCGCTGTCGCTCGCCGACGTCCAGTTCCCGGACCGTCGCCGAGACGTCGACGTCGAACCCGTACTCGTCGGCCAGGCGACGGATCTCCGTCTCTGGACCGTTCAGGCCGAGCGTGAACCGTGACGCGAGGGTGCGGAGCAGTCGGTTCGTCCCGAGAGACGCCAGCAGCCCGCCTCCCCCCCCTGCGGCTCCGTCGCCGCCGGTCACTTCGGGGGCGTCACGGAACACGTCCGCGGGTTCGCGCATCCCGAGCACGACGTTCTTTGCGACTGACAGTCGCGGGATGAGCATGAAGTGCTGGTGGACCATCCCGATGCCGACCTCGATTGCGTCCTGTGGGGACTCGAGGTTCAGACGCTCACCGTCGAGATAGATCTCGCCCTCGTCGGCCGTATAGAGGCCATAGAGGATCTTCATCAGGGTACTCTTGCCGGCCCCGTTCTCGCCCAGCAGTCCGTGGACCTCGCCCCGGCGGACGGTCAGGTCGACGTGGTCGTTCGCCACCGCCCCCGGGAACTCCTTGTAAATTCCCTCCATCCGGAGGAATGGGCTCTCATCCATAGTTGTGTATCACGGCCCTATGTCGCTATTCCACCGTGTAACGTCTATCGGTTGCCCCAATTTTCCGGCTGTTCGTCCAGATCTGTCGAGATAGGTGGGCATTCTCAAACCCCTCTTCGTCAGCGTGACTTTCCATGGCCGACCCACCGGTCGGCCCTCTCCCGGCGAGTCCTTCGTTTGCTTGGCCTTCCCGTGTCAACCGAAACCCTGGTTTACAGTCGTAGGAATGTAATGGTCTACATATTATTAATATTGTATTCACACACCGCCTTGCAAACTCGCTGGTGATTCTGGCTCCTGTGTCCTATACTAGCGATCATCCTTTCGAATCCTCCCGGGATAGTGTGGGTACGTGAGATTCTCTCAGTCACTCAGCAGGACAACCTCACCGACTCGATCGGCGATGATTCGGGAGGGGACGGGTCGATGGGACAACGAATCCGGGCTGGCGGCGTCAGAATCGACTCATCCGGAACGGCTCGATCCGATGTTCGGTGTCACCGTTTCCGACGAGGTCGGCGAGGATCTTGCCCACGACGGGACAGAACTTGTAGCCGTGTCCCGAGAAGCCGGTTGCGAAGCACACCTGCGGATGGTCGGGGTGCGAATCGAGGACGAACCGTCCGTCCGGCGTGTTCGTGTACAGGCAGGTGTCGAGGCGCATCGTCGGACCAGTCCCGCCGGCCAGGAACCGGTCCCCGAACCACCGCAGGATCGACTCGTCGGCGTCGGTGATAGCCGTGCCCAGTTCGTCCGGGTCGACTGTTTCCCGCCGATGATGGACCCGTGCAATCTTGACGCCCGGAGTTCCGTGGTTCGGAAAGGCGGAATACTGCCCCTCGTCTGTCGTGATCGCCGAGACCGGGAACGCCCCCGGTCCGAAGCGATCCGGGTCCTGTGGCCGGAAGCGACCAAGGACCTGGCGTTCGGCTTCGAGGATGCTTCGAGTCACCGGCAGGATCGACGGTGTCCACGCGCCCGCTGTGACCACCAGCGCGTCGCCCGACACGTCGCCCGCTTCGGTCCGCACGGTGACGCCGTCCGGGGTCGGCGTCCATCCCTCGACGGCCATCCGTGCGTGGATTTCGGCTCCGTGACGGTGGGCCAGGTCGACGCAGGCCCGCACGCCGTCCCGCGGTACGACGAACCCGTCGGTGGGCTGGTACAGTACCTCGTGGTCCGCCGGAATGCGATAGCCCGGAAAGCGATCGTTGGCCTCCGACGGGTCGAGCAGTTCGTGTGGCACGTCGAAGCGGTCGGCGGTACTGGTCGCCGTCGAGATTACCTCTGTCCCCGGCGGGCCGGTGGTGAGCGATCCTTGCCGATGGAAGATCCGCGATCCCCAGGCCTCCTCGATCGACTCCCACCCGGCACAGGCGCGATCGTAGAGGGCTAGTATCGCCTGACTCTCGTAGAATGACCGGCTCACGATGCGAGAGTACCCGTGGGAGGATCCCTTTGCGTGCGGGATGTCGAACCGTTCGAGTGCGAGGACGTCGCGTCCGCGTCGGGCCAGTTCGTACGCCGCGGCGCTTCCCATTCCGCCGACCCCCACGACGATCGCGTCGTAGTGCTCCCGCGAGGGGCCGGCGCCTTCGGTACGTTGTAACATCGACTTACGATCCGTAGTTGGACGAACATCATATAATATCCCCGTATCCATTCCAACACGCACGCCTGTCGTCGATACCTGGCAACTTCTTTTGCCTCGAACTCTGATCACTCGTGGAAACGTTTATTTTGGTCCACGAGTCACCGCTCGTATGGCGATTCGTCCGTCGACAGCCGCTGATTCCAGTCGGTGTCTCGAGAAGGCCGGGGCGCGACCCGTGACCTGGTCCCGATCGGATTGGCCACGCAACCGACGTAGGGACTCGATTGCTCATTCAGATCATCGCTTCGAACGCGTTGAACCAGGGTACAGTCGCTCCCGCGACGGGAGTGTCGAGGCATGACCGATCTGCTGATCACGAACGGGCGTGTCGTCACGCAGGACGCTGACCGTCGAGTGATCGAAGATGGCGCAGTCGCCGTCGAGGACGACCGCATCGTCGCAGTCGGCCCAACCGAGGAACTTGCCTCGGCACGCGATCCCGAGCGGACCGTCGATGCGGACGGTGGCGCCGTCATTCCCGGACTGGTGAACCCACACACGCACGTGTCCGACATCCTCCTCCGGGGGTCGTTCGCCGAGGACCGCGGCCTGCTGGACTGGCTCTACAACGTCAAGCGGCCCGGGGCGCTCGCGATGGACGCCGACGAACACGCTCTTGCGGCGACGCTCTACTGCATGGAGGCGATCCAGTCGGGCGTGACGACGTTCGTCGAGAACGACACGGAGGTGCTCTGGGACGACTGGTCGCCAATCGAGGCAAAACTCGATGTCTACGACCGGTCCGGCATTCGCAACGTGTACGGCGCGGGTATGGTGGACCGTGCCGCGGACGCCACGTTCCAGAAACTCGTCACCGACATCCAGGCTCGTGAGGAAAGCGTCGATCATCCACCGCTCGATGCGTTCGTCGAGGACACCGACGACGTCGTCGCCGAAGTCGATGCCCTGATCGAATCCTACCACGGTACTGCCGGCGGGCGCCAGTCCATCTGGCCGGCCCCAGTCGTCGTCGAGACCACGACGAATCGGGGATTCCAGGCTGCCTACGAACTCGCCGAAAAACACGACGTGATGACGACCGCACACGTCGCTGAAGCCGAGGCCCAGGAACAGCGGTCCATTTCGAGCATCGAGTACCTGCGCAACGTCGGCTACCTCGGCGAGCGGGCACTGCTCGGTCATTGCGTCCAGATCGACCAACGTGACGTACGTCTCCTCGCCGAGACCGGGACCTCCGTCGCGCACAATTACATGGCGAACATGCGTCTCGCGACCGGGTTCGCTCCGGTGAGTTCGATGCTCGACACTGGTGTCACTGTCGGCCTGGGGACCGACAATTCGATTCTGAGTGATACCGTCAACCCACTCGGCGATGTCCGTGCCATGGCCTCCGGCCACAAGGGGTATCACCGCGATGCAAGTGTCGTCCCTGCCCAGACGGCTTTCGACATGGTGACGATCGATGCGGCAGCAGCCATCGGACGCCAAGAGCATCTCGGCTCGCTGGAGACGGGGAAACTGGCAGACATCGCGATCGTCGACCTGGACTACCCACACCTCACGCCGTGCTCCGATCCCGTCTTCGCGCTCGTTCACGCTGCACAGGGCTTCGAGGTCGACACCGTTATCTGTGATGGCAACGTCATCATGGAAGACCGCGAGATCACGTCGTTTGAGGTGTCGGTTGACAGTGTTCTCTCACAGGCGACTCGGACGGCGGCGGACCTCGTCGAGCGGACGGGATTCGAATGACTGGGTCGATTTACCCGACACGAACACCAGCCGAAGGTCGATCAACAGTCATGTGGTGATTGCGATCACCACGGCGGGTCGAGTCAACACTGTCTCCCGGGAAGTTTTACACGACTGCGGCCTTCGGTCAGCCGACTCCACTTTGGTCCGTCGGACGGTCGGCACAAGCGCTCACCGGTATTCGGGTGGTATCGAACGTGGAGGTGCCGGAGGATGGATGATAGTCAACTGAGCAGATGACTTCGGGAATTCCAACATTGTTTCGCATATCGGGGCTATAGTCGACAGTATATGGTGCAAATCCGGGAGAAAAAATTATATAATTTCGGCTTTTATACTAGTTCGTGGAGTCACGGAAAGTACAGCGACTGGGTCCGTCTACCCTAGCTACGACTCTGCCCGCAGACTGGACCGCAAAAAACGATGTAGCCAAGGGAGACGACCTCTCACTGCGGTTGTCGGACAGAGGTACCATCACTGTGTTTTCGAAATACGCGACTGCAGAGGACAGAGAAATCACGATTGCTGCGGACCCACTCGACGGAGAAGCCCTCGAACGGGCCATCGTTGCACAGTACGCGCTCGGGCGACGGGTGATTCAGATCGAAACGGCCGGGGATACGCTGCGGGACGAACACGTATCCGCCGTACAGGAAGCCGAGAAGCGATTGGTTGGCCTCGGTGTCATTGACGAGACGTTGGAGTACGTCGCTCTTCGGTGTTCTGCTGACCCCGGGGACTTTTCGCTTCCCTCCCTGCTGGGGCGTCTCAATACCACCGCTACGAGGATGCGTACCGAGGCCGTTCTGGCGTTCTCCAACCAGGATTCCGACCGAGCAGCACAGGTCCTCAACCGTGAGCGACGAGCCAACAGAATATTCGTGCTCATACTTCGGCTCATCTTCATGGCCCATTCCGACCTTCGCCTTACGGAAACTATCGGTCTTGACGCTGGACTGCCCCTTGTCGGATACCGTTCGGTGGCGAAAAACCTGGAGCTGAGTGCTACGACTGCAGAGGACGTCGCTAGAACTGTCGTGGACACTGGCGGCACGGAAGTGAGTGACGAGATCACAAACCAAATTCGAGAGCTGAACGAAACCGTCGACGACCTCACGAAACTAGCTCTGGAGGCCACTCTCGACCCGGACTTCAGCAAATCCATGCACGTTCGCGAGAACTTTGCCGCAATCACTGATCGGGAACGCGAGATTCTTGTGAACGTGCCTGAACTGTCGAACGATGAGGTGTTGGCAATCAGAGAGGTCCTGGTCAGTCTTCAACGGATAGCAGAGTATGCAATGCGGAATGCAGAGATCGCTGGGAACCTCAGTCTGAACCGGGGGAGCGAACACCTTCACATCGAAAGTCAGTGAACGAGAGATCGCAGTCCCTGAATTCCCCTCGAATGACCGACTGGCGACCACTCCCACCCAACTCCGATTGTCCGACCAAGGGGGAGGCGGCGGGAGTTTCGGCTACTGGGCCGAGAGTTCCGCCGTCCGTGGCTTCTCATCGAACGGCGCCGTAAGCCGAGTTACCGCCAACTGAAGTTGGGTGGACGTCCCGTCGACCTGTTCTACCTCCCCAGCGATAACCAGGCCTGAGTGTGGTGTCGGGCCAACGATCACTCCATCACCGACCGTCACATCCTGGACCGACTTTCGAAAGGTCACCTGTGCCTGACAGTTATTTGGGTCGTGGACGTTGACGAGGTCGATTGCCTCCACGGTCACATCGATCCGGTGGTGATCATGTGCGAAAACGAGTTGTTCTCCCTCGTCCGCGTCGAACATCTGGTCATCGAGGGCCGTATATGCATCCACTTTCGGTTTGTATCCACCCTTGGGGCCTGCGATACCCTCTATCAGATTCAGAGCCGTGAGTGTCTGTAACGTATTTCGTATCGCCCCAGGGCTGTGGTCGACGGCTTCGGCGATGTCTTGAGCAGTCATGGTCGACGCTGTCTCCGTACCGTCAACCAGTACACCGAGAATCTCTTTTTGAAGGGACGTGAGATCCATCTCGAATAACGGCTCTTTGTGCAGGCACATATACGTGTCTCTTCCCACAACGCGAAGCTGGCCGATGATACGTCTGGCGTGGTGGGAGGGTCAGTACTGGTTCAGTCAGCGGTTATACAATGCCCCGGCAACGCATCGCCACGCCTGCTCCCCGAGAAACAACGGGGGGTACGCTTCGGTGGGAGATACGTTCAGTTGCCAAGCTTCGGTAGGGGGGTGTAATCACTCGTGAGTTCAGTAACGTCGTTGGGCAGCCGGTCCGCGTGCCGATCTCGAACGTCGGTGGAGTCACTCACCGATCTATACGGGTTGCCCGACCACAACGACGTGGCCACGTCCGAGTCAGTTGCAGAACCCCAGCGCGGACTTGCGAGCGTGGACCCTTCGGGCGGACCAAACGGGACCGTGTCCTGCTAGAGTGGCTGTTAGAAGTAATTGTACACCTCATTGCGAGAGCGGATCACGGGCGTTGTCGATCGAAGCGGTCACGTACACTTCGAATCGAGCGAAAAACCGATCGCCGTCTCCGGTGGTCACGCCGAGCGGACACGTCCACTCACGTTGGCCCGGGAACGCACCCAACGTCCGTGTGCCCTTTGGAAACCACCCGGCACGCGGGTCAACGCTGACTGTCTGGCTGGCTGATCGAGACAGACTTCGGTGGCGTCAATGTCCGGTCGCTCTGTTCGACGTGCCGAAACCTCCTCGTCATTTCCGTTCAGCCTCTGTGGCGGTGCTTCGCGGTTTCCGGTAACGACATCCGGCCTTTCATGCCCCCGAGAACTCGGCCGACAACATTCGATTTCGAAGGTGTCAGGGGGGAACTCTCGGAGGGTACCGGTAGCCACGTCGATGCATCACCCCTGATTCAGTCGGTGGTTCGTGGTGAGTGTTTTAATTTATTTTGTTTGTTTCAGTGGGATCGAAGTTCCTAATCCATTAGTGACAGATGTTGTCTTGTCACCCACACTAGTTCCCTTTATTCGTAAATTCGAACTCAAATCGTGCTCCCCCGTCCGTTCCGTCGGTCACGGACACTCTCCAGCCGTGGGCTTCGACGATTCGGTTAACGATAGTCAGCCCGAAACCAGTGCCACCACGAGCCGACGAGTGTCCCGGTTCGAACACTTCGTTCCGTTTGTCGGCTGGAATTCCTGGTCCATCGTCTTCGACGTAGATCCCCCGTTCATTGTGGCAGCCGACACGGACAGTCACGTCGGACCCACCGTGTTTCACAGCGTTCCGGAACAGGTTCTCGAACACGTGCCGTAACCGATCGGGGTCGCCCTGGAAGGTCATCTCGTCGACGATTTCGATGGTTGCGTCGTCCGTATCTACTGTTGCCCAACATTTCCCGACGAGGTCAGTCAAACTGATCGGCTCCGTTTCGCTTATCGTGTCGCCTTGGCGCGCAAGCGTCAACGTGTCCTCGACGATCGCCTCCATCCGGTCGAGCGCCTGGAGGAGTGGATCGAGATGCTCACTTTCCGTTTGCTCGGCGAGGAGCGTCGCACGACCCTGTGCGACGTTGAGCGGGTTGCGCAAGTCGTGTGAGATAACACTCGCGAACTCGTCGAGGCGCTCGTTCTGCTGACGTAATTGTCGCTCCTGCTCGACGCGATCGGTCACGTTCCGAGTGATTCCAACGAGGCGCGTTATCTCACCATCGGTGACGACCGGCGCAAGCTTCGTTTGCCAGAAGCGTGCCCCCTCGTCGACATGCAGTTCCTCCTGGTACGAGATTGGCTCCCCAGCGTTGACACAGCGGTGGTAGTTCGCTTCGAGCTCTGCTCCCTGCTCGTCACCAAAAACGTCTCGTGGTGTCCGGCCCCGTACTTCTTCGGTCGTAATGCCGGTCTGTCGCTCGTAGGAGGGACTGAGGCGTTCAAATTCGAACCTGATATCGTCGGCCGTTCCGTTGGCATTGACAAGAAAGATAGCGTCCTCCACGTTGTTCAAAAGGGCCTCGTACTCTTCGGCGAGTTCCTGGACTTCGGCCTCGTACTTCTTTCGCTCGGTGATATCCCGACTGCTGAGGAGAATCCCATCGATGATGTCGTCGTCGAGTCGATTCCGTATCGTGGCATCGATCCAGCGCCACGAGCCGTCGGCGTGGCGGAACCGGACTTCGACGGTCTTGGATTTGGAAGGGTCCGATAGAACGGCCTCCAGCGCTGCGGCGTTTCGTTCCCGGTCCTCGGGATGGACGAACTCGTATCCCTCGTGGCCAATCAATTCGTCTGGGTCGTAGCCGAGAATCCGTGTGACGGCCGGACTGACGTAGGTTATCGTCCCATCGGTATCGACGACTGTTGCGATATCGTTTACCTCCTCAACGAGCGTTCGATACCAGTCAGACTCGGGTACACGATGTCCTGGGGGAGTCGTATCGTCTTCCATTGGTAGTAAGTACGTACGGGAGGTTCCGAACTCAGATAAAGGGTATCGAATCACCCCGGTTGCGGATCGGCAGAGTTCCACATGCTGGGTGCGACACCGGTCTGCTGAATGGCGTATACTGGGCGTACGTTGCCGTCCTGGCTTAGTGGTCCCCGGAGTTTGAGGCCACGTCGTCGGTTGTCAGCTCACAGTACCGTCTGAGAAACGTCTTGCGATCGACTCGACCCGCGTCGGCTGCTATAAGCGTCTCCTCGAGGTCGTCACGGTTCTGGTGACAACAATCACGATGGCAGGGCTTGCAGAGATATTCGAACTCCTTTCCCTCGCGACTCCAGCGGTCGCCGTGTTTGTCGTACTCGCGGGCGTCCTCGCGGTCGAGCGTCTCGCCGCAGGCGATACACGTCACCTCCTGGTCCGTGCTGTGCCCCCAGAGCGACGAGGCGGTCATCGGTCGACCTCCCCCATGATGGTGTCGAGGCTCCCGAGCGTGGCGACGAGGTCGGGCACGTACTCGCCCTCCGCCATCGCCGGCAGCGCCGACAGGTTCGAGAACGACGGCCCGCGGATCTTGAACCGTGCGGGGGTCTCGGTGCCGTCTGCGCGGATGTAGATGCCGAGTTCGCCCTTGGCGCCCTCGACGGCCCGGTAGCACTCGCCGGACGGCTTCAGCGTCCGCGGCACGTTGGCCTGGCAGGTCCGCTCCTCCCGTGGCCAGTCCGCAAGGAGATCGACACACTGGTTCACGATGGCCGCCGACTCCTCGATTTCCCTGAGTCGAACGAGCACCCGGGCGAAGTTGTCACAGCCGTCCTCGGTGACGACGTTCCAGTCGAGGTGCTCGTAGTAGCCGTAGGAATCGTCCCGACGGAGGTCGTAGTCGATGCCCGAGCCGCGAGCGACCGGCCCCGTGGCTCCGTACTGCTTTGCGACCTCCGGGGGGAGCTCGCCGGTCCCGACACAGCGGACCTGGAAGGCTTCGTTGCTCGTCAGCAGCGTGTGATACTCCTCCAGTTTCCGCGGCAGGTCGTTGGTGACGGCACGCACCTTTTCGAAGAACTCCTCGCGGGGCTCGGGGACGTCCCAGACGACGCCGCCGACCCGGAAGTAGTTGAACATCATGCGCTGGCCGGTCAGGTCTTCTAGGATGTCCTGAACGACATCCCGGTCCCGGAAGCCGTACATGAAGGTAGCGTTGAACTCCCCGCTGACGTCCAGCGCGTACATCGCAGTCGCGAGCAAGTGCGAGAGGATCCGCGACAGTTCGGCACCCATCGTCCGCAGGACCTGAGCGTACTCGGGGACGTCGATGTCGGCCAGGTCCTCGATGACGCGAGCGTAAGCCCACTCGTTGAGTAGCCCCGCGCCGCCCCAGTCCCACCGGTCGGGGTAGGGCATGATCTGGTGGCGGTAGGTCCCCTGCTGGCACATCTGTTCCTCACACCGGTGGATGTACCCGATGTCCGGCTCGACGTCGGCCACCTGCTCGCCGTCCAGCGTCGTCTCCAGGTGGAGGACGCCGTGTGTGGACGGGTGGTGCGGGCCGATGTTGATGAACATGGTGTCCGTCTCCGTTCCCCCATCGCGGTGATCTTCCTGCAACGGATTTGCGTGTTCACGCAACGGCACGATCTGTGGCTGGTGCTGGTCGTAGTCCATCGACAGCGGATGGCCCTGCCAGGTCTCCGGTAACAGGATCCGTCGTAGATCCGGGTGGTCCTCGTACTCGATGCCGACGAGGTCGTACGCCTCCCGTTCGTGCCATTCAGCGGTTCGGTAGACCGGTGCGGCCGACTCGCTGACCGGATCCGTTTTCGTCGTCGGGACGACGACCGACAGTTCGCGCGTCCGGTCGTCGTAGCTAGTGAGGTGATAGATCGTCTCGAAGCGATCCTCGTACGCCTGGGCTGTCACGCACGAACAGTGGTCGAGTGCCACGTCCGATCGAAGCGTCGAGAGTACCTCGCGGACCTGGTCGGCCCGGACGACGATCGCGGGGGCGTTCTCGTGTGATTCACGGCCGACGATGGCGTCGTCGGGGAGGGCTGTGACCGCCTCGTCGACGAACCGGTCGGCGGTCGAGCGGTGTTGCTGGTGCATCGTCCACAGGGGATCAATTTGCACGGGGGACGGTAGGCACGCTGCCTCACCAGTGGTGGAGTATAAGTCACCCCCGTCGGTGGTGATTTATTCTCCCGTACTCCAAGCCTTCGTATGCGGTATCTCACGGTGTTGGTCAAACCGAACGAAAGCGGGGCGTTTCATCCCCTTGGCGAGGAGTTGACCGCCGCCCCGTCTATCGAGCGGCGGGCCATTCATCACGTCGAGTTGCTTGCTGACGATACCGTGTTGCTGTTCGCCGAGGCAAGCGGCAGTCAGGACCGGTACAGGCAAATCATGGCGGAGTCGCCTCACGTGATCAGTTATCTCACCGCCGGAGAGGACCGCTGGATGGCCGTGAGCCAGTTCGAACCGACTGATACGGTTCGCCGGGCGCTGGACCTCCAGCGGGAGTCGCGTCTGGTACTCGATACGCCGATCCGCTTTACGTCCGAGGACCACCTGAAGGTAACGTATCTGGGGACCGACGAGGTGTTCAGCAAACTGTACGACTACGTTGCGGGGGTCGAATACATGACCGTCGAGGTGCTCGAAACGGGTGAGTACGAGAGCGACGGCTCTTCGTTCAGGATGATGATGACGCCGCGACAGGAGGAAGTTCTCGAGACGGCAGTCGATCTGGGATATTATCGCGAACCTCGACAGGCATCACTCGAAGACATCAGCGAGGTGGTCGGGATCACGCCCGGAACGGTCGGCGAACACCTTCGGAAGGTCGAAGAAAGCGTGTTCGGCGAGATAGTCCAGTGACGCGGTACCCCTCCGCCAGTGACGACACCGCAGCCAGGCAGCGACGTTCGCCGCACTCGTTCTTGCGAAAATGGATGCTGCGCCGGAACGACATGAACAACATGGTCGCTTCGCTGGAAATCACTTCGAATCCGGGACCGTTCGATCACGAGCGCCAGGAAGTAACGGCAGCGCTACTCGGTCATCTCTCCTGACCGCTTCGCTGCCCTATCGCCGGCGGCATCTGAGCGGTGTGCTCACAGTTCCGCAGACCCTCGTCGAAGCAACCGAACCGAGTCAGGGGATCGAAGACGACGAACACCGGCGGGCGTCAGCGGAGAGCCAGCTGGGTGAGGAGTCACTCGGTCGTCAGGTCGGACGCACGGGTCGGTCGACCCGGCGACTTCCGGCCGCTGTCCAGGTCGACATTGCGCGCTCCCGGGTCCCCGATCGTTTTTGCTGTGGGTGCCGTACCCCGAGCGGTGTCCCGGTACGACGCGGTGATCTTCGACCTCGACGGCACCCTCTGCCGGAACGTCCAGGACCTCGACGCGGCGTACCGGCGCGCGTTCGACGCGGTCGGCCTCGATCCACTCGGGGAACCCACGGAGCTGTGGGGGGCCCTGGAGGGCCCGCCCGATCCGGACGACCGCGTCGGCTACCTGGCGACCGGATTCGCGCGGCTACTCACCCAGCACGGCGTCGACGGCGATCCCCTGGACCTCGCCGCAGCGCTGCTCGCCGAGTTCGACGCCACCCAGGTCGCCTTCCTCCCGGACGCCGAACGCGTCCTCGACCGACTCCGGGGGCGCTACCGCCTGGGCGTGCTCACGAACGGGCCGCAGCGACACCAGGCGGCGAAAGTCGAGGCGCTGGGGCTGGCCGACAGGGTCGACGCCGTCGTCTACGCCGGCGACCTCCCCCGGCGCAAGCCGCTTCCGCTCCCGTTCGAGACGATCTGTGACCGTCTGACCGTCGAACCGAGGCGGGCGCTGTACGTCGGCGACTCGCTGGCTCACGACGTCGCCGGAGCGGGAGTCGCCGGTCTCGACGCCGCCTGGATCCGGACTGACGGGGCCGAGCCGGCGCCCTACCGGCCGAGGTTCGTGCTCGACTCGCTCGGGGACCTGCTGGACGAACTCGCGTGAACCCCCGGTTCAGGGGAGCCACTCGCGGGCCGGGGGGAGTATTTCCAGCGCCGTCGCCGCTAGGTACAGGCCGAAGCCCGCGACCGCCAGGCTGGCGGCGAGTTCGACGAGCGAGTTCGCTTCGGTCGCCGCTCCGGCGCCGACGACCAGGAGTACGAAGGCGACGCCGACCAGGAGCAGGGTTCCGATCACGTCGAGCAGCGCGTCCTTGACGGCGGCGCGGATGACGGTGAACAGCGCCGCCTCGTCGAAGCCGGGGTCGTCGCTCGCTCGTTGTGCGTTGGCCGATGAGTCGTCCGGGGGGCGACTGTCTGGGGGGACCATGGGTTGGCGTCTCGTCGACCGATCGAAAAACCTGGGGTTGGGCGCCGCCCCACTCGACCCGGCTGTGGGCTCCCCGCCGGTCCGCGAGGCGGTGTCGCGGCCGCAACCGTTAGGCGATCCCAGGGAGAACGTCGACGCGTCAGATGCCCTCCACGAACGCTGATCACCCCACGAACGCTGCCCCCGCCATCGAGGCGGTCGACCTCCGGAAGACGTACGGGTCGACGGTGGCCCTCGACGGCCTGTCCCTCTCGATCCCCCGTGGCACGGTGTACGGCTTCCTCGGCCCGAACGGCGCGGGCAAGACGACCACGATGCGACTGTTGACCGGGCTGGCCCGCCCCACGGCCGGGGGCGTCCGGGTCGCGGGCGTCGACGCCGGCGACCGTCGGGCCGTCGCGCCCCTCGTCGGCTACCTGCCCGAGACGCCGCCGCTGTACGAGGAGTTCAGCGCCAGAGAGCAGCTAGAGTACGTCGCCGACCTCAGGGACGTTCCCCGCGAACTGGCCCGCGAGCGGATCGAGCGCTATCTGGACCGGTTCGATCTGGCCGGCGACGCCGACCGGCGGATCGCCGGCTACTCGAAGGGGATGAAACAGAAGACGGCCTTCGTCGGGACCGTGCTCCACGAGCCCGACGTGCTCTTTCTCGACGAGCCCACCTCGGGACTGGATCCGCGGGCCGCCCGGACGATCCGGGAGTCGATCACCGAGTTCGCCGAGGGCGGTACGACCGTCTTCCTCTCGACGCACATCCTGCCGGTGGTCGAGGCCGTCGCCGACGAGGTCGGCGTGCTGTTCGAGGGTCGCCTCGTCGCCGAGGGATCCCCCGGCGCGCTCCGGACCCGCGCCGAGACCGGTGAGGGGACCACCCTCGAGGATGCGTTCCTCGCCGTGACGAGCGATCCCCAGGGGGACGTCGATCGATGAGCACGAACCTCCGTTCGGACCTGCGTCACGCGGCCCGGATCGGTCGGGCCGAGTACCGCCGGAGCCTCCGCCGGTACACGCGGGACGTTCGTCGGCTGCTCGGGCTGGCGATCGCCGTGCTGTTTTTCGGGGGGTACACGCTGGTGTCGCTGCCGTCGGTGCTTTTTCTCGGGCGGTCCGCCCGCTCGCTCGCATCGATCCCGTACGTCGGTCCCGCCGCGACGGCGGTGCCGGTCGGGCTGCTCGCGCTGGCAGCGTTCCGGACCGTCGAGCGGCTCGGCGCCCCGGACGAGCCCGACCTCCTCCTGACTGCCGTCCACCCACGTGCGGTCGTCATCGGCCTCATCGGGGCCGAGATCGCCCGGCTGGCGACCTGGTTCGGTCTCCCGCTCGTCGCGCTCTCGATCGCCTTCGCCCTGGGGCTGGGGGCGCTGACGGTCCCCCTGGCCGCGGCGCTCGTGATCGCCCCGGTCGCCTGCTGGGCGGCCGTCTGGGGGTACGCCCTGGGACTCGCGGTCCTGTGGCTGCTTCGGCGGCTCCCGTCCGTCCGGCGCCTCGCCAGGGCGGGTGGCGTTCTGGCGCTGGTCGTCCTCGTCGTCGGTTCGCAGTTTGCCGCCCGGTACGCCGTCGAGGCCGACCTGCCGGTTCGGTCGCTGCTCTCCGCGCTCACCGTCGGCCCGCTGGTCGACTACGCCGCACTCGCCTTCCTGGGCACGCCGCTCGAACGTCCGGCGTCGATCGGCGCCGTCGCCGTCCCGGTCGCCGCCCTCGCGCTGACGCCGGTCGGGCTGGCGGCCGCGACCCGGGGAGCCGAGGTGCTCTGGTTCGCCGACGATGTGCCTAGGAGCGACGACTCGGGGGCGACCTCGTCGGGGGGGTTCGACGCCCCACGGCCCTTCGCGTGGCGGAAATCCGGGCGGATCGCGTGGGGGTTGCTCGTCCGCGGGGTGCGCGATCCGACCTCCTTTGGCCACCTCATTGTCTACCCCTTTTTCGTCGCGCCGCTCGGGACGACCATCCTCAGCTCCTCCAGGGACGCGCTTGGCCCACTCCTGGCCGGCGCAGCCGCGGGCTTCGGGGTCTACCTGTCGGGGGCGACGTTCGGACTCAACCCGCTCGGGGACGACCGGCGACAGCTTCCGCTCCTCCTCCTCACCGCGACCTCCGAGCGGACGCTGGTTCGTGGCCGCCTGTTTGCCGGGCTGGCCGTCGGCGGGCCGATCGCCGCCCTTGCGCCCCTCGCGACGATCCCGCTCGGGACGACCCCGCTTGCGGCAGTCGCACTCTCCGCGGCCGGCGTCGGACTCTGCGTGGCCGCCGGCTTTCTGGCGCCGGGGCTCGGGGCCGCGTACCCGATCTACGAGCCCCGCGAGTTCTGGGGGGGCGAGGCGGTCGTCCCGTCCACGCTCGTGACGCTGGTGTACGTGTTTTTCTCCGTCGGTGGCTCCTCGCTGGGGCTACTCGCGGTCTGGTACGTCGTTACGAGCCACCTCGCCGTCGGCGCCGACGTTGCGGTCGCCCTCGCCGTCTACGTCGTCCTCACCGCCGGCGTCTCCTACGGCGCCTACCGGTATGCAGTCCGGCGCTATCGTCGCTACTCCCTGGAGTAGCGCGGCCTGTCGCCGCCGTGCGAGTGGTTCATTGGCGTCCGGGGCATACCCGCACGCGACTCCACATGACCTACCGAACCCAATCGATCGAGGGGTTTCTGTCGGCGGTCGCCTCCGAGCGCGTGGCGCCGGCGGGGGGAAGCGTCTCCGCGATCGTCGGTGCGGCCGGCGCCGCGCTCTGCGAGATGGTCTGCATCCACACTGTCAACCGGAAGGGAGTGGAGTCCGCGAGGGAACTGGCCGAGATCGGGGACGGCCTCCGGCACCGGCGGGACGGCCTCCTTGCCCTCGCTGACGGCGACGCCGCGGCCATGGAAGCGCTGCTCGGCCTCGAGGGGGATGACCCCGGTCTGCGAGAGGCAAAGCGGGCCACGGGTGTCCCCCTCGCCGTCGCGGAGGGCTGCCTGGAGGTCGTCGAGGTCGCGATAGTCGTCGCCGAACGGGGGAACCCCAACGCGGCCCCCGACGCAGTGACGGGCGCCCTGCTCGCTGACGCCGCGCTGCGCGCCTCCACCGAGACCGTCCGCAGCAACCTCGACGGCGTCGACGACGAGGCGTTCGTCGGCGAGATCCGCCGGCGAGCGGCCGCGGCCGAGCGGGACGCCGAGAGCGCGATCGATCGACTCCCGGACGCCGGCCAGCGGCAGTCCTGATCGCCCCGCCGACCACACCGTCGGTTCCGGGTTCTCCGCCCGCGAGTGCGTAACGCAGCGTTTAGGCCCGTCGAGACCCTCCCAGAAGCTGTCCCACCGACACCACCCGCGAGACATGACCCAACAGACAGACCGGAAGTCCTACTACTTCCCCGACGGATCGAAAGTCGAACTCACCGCCGAGGCCGATAGCCCGGCGGTGCTGCGAATCTTCGGCGCCGACCTGGCAAAGCGGATGCGCCGGGTCAGGCTCGTCGTCGTCCAGGAGAGCGCCACGCTCTCGGGGTTCGGGTCCTGCGTCCCGGACGCCCGGGTGGATGCACGGCGGTCGAGGACGACCCACGCGCTCCCCCAGGGGGAGGTTACGGTCTCCATCGACGCCAGCGGGAAGGGTATCCACGGCTACCTCTATCACCTCGTGACCGCCGCCGTCGCCTACACCCGGGCGGTCACCCTGGACGAGGGCCGGGCGACGATGCTCTCGGCCGCCTCGTTCGCGGGCGGGGCCGCGCTCCTGGCCACCGGGTACGGGGCCCTGAGCCTCCCGCTTTTCTGCCTCGGCCTGGTTTTCGGGCTTTACCTGTGTCTCTACTGGCTGTCAGCGCGAGGACTGGTCCCGAGCCTCTCTCGCGCGCCGATTCCCGGCAGCGACAGGCCGTAGCCACGGCCTGCGCACTGTGGGGCGTCGCTCAAAGGGGTCATTCTCGGTGTTGCCACCCACCGCGTTTAGGGGGCTCGCCGGTCTCCCGCACGACGTCGTCGACCTACCCGCGGTCGCTTTCTCGTGGTGCACTCTCGCCCGTCGATTAGTAGGAACACTCGCGATCTCGTCGATCGAACTCACGAAGTGGCTGGCTCGCAGGAGGACCACCGAGGCACCTCCCCAGGACCGTACAGAATTATCATATAGGAATATATCATATACGACTGGAACTTCTGTTGCCCACTGCGAGCCGACGCGGTGTCTCGCTCCGAACTCGTGCGGTCGAGGTGGCCGGGTCAGTGCCCTTGACTGGGTCCAAACGACTGTTAGCGGCTCTTTACTCTCGGTCTCTCTTCGCCGCCAGTCGAACGACACCGTATTTTTCGGACTCACAGATAATATAACTGAGCTTACTTTACCGAATACAATTCGTAAAGCTGAGAATAGTTTCACTGGCCGTATCTCCGAGTCGCCGTCGTCCCAAGGGGGGGAGACCTGCGGTCGTAGCCGCCGGAAGCGACCCGGAAGTCGTATCAACTTTTAGGGAAAATATTTATTTAAAAGAACGGAGAACGTCAACATATCCCGGTCATGGGTATCATTGACAATCTCAAGGAACGACTCAACCAGGAGACCGTCTCCAGCGATGGAGAGGGAATGGAGAAGGCGCCAGGCGTAACGCGGATCTTTTACGCGACGGACCTTCACGGGTCGACGGTCTGCTGGCGGAAGTTCGTCAACTCGCGGGAGTTTTACGACGCCGACGTGCTGGTCCTGGGCGGCGACACGACCGGCAAGGCCATCTTCCCGATCGTCCGGGAGGGCGGCCAGTACCGGTACACGAGAGGCGACAGGGAGCGCACGGTCGAGAGCGAGGAGGAACTGGCGGACACGATCGAGAACTTCGAGAACAGGGGCTACTACCCCTACGTGCTGGATCAGAAGGAGTACGACCGCCTGCGCGAGAGCGACGACGCCCAGGAACGCCAGGACGAGATCTTCGAGACCGAGATGGTCGCCCGCATCGAGGAGTGGATCGAACTCGCGGAGGACCGTCTCGATGCCGGTGTGCCCGTGTACGTCTGTCCTGGGAACGACGACCCGCCGTTCGTGGACGCGGCCTGGGAGTCCTCGGACCTCGTGGAGTTGGCCGAGGGGAAGGAGGTCCGGATCGACGACGAGTACAGCATGGTGAGCTGTGGCTGGACCCAGCCGACCCCCTGGGACACCGACCGCGAGTTCGACGACGACGAGCAACTCGAACGCCGGCTGGAGGAGGTGATCGGTCAGATCGAGAACGTCGACCGGTGCATCTTCAACTTCCACGAACCGCCCTACGACTCGGGGCTCGACGAGGCACCGGAACTCGACGAGGACCTGCGCCCGAAGTTCGGCGCCCAGTCGACCGAGCCCGTCGGGAGCAAAGCCGTCAGGCGGATGATCGAGACCTATCAGCCGCCGCTGTCGTTGCACGGCCACATTCACGAGTCACGCGGCGAGACCCGTATCGGCGACACCACCGCAATCAACCCGGGCAGCGTCTACTCGGAGGGATCGCTTCAGGGTGCCATCATCGACCTCGAACCCGAGGTGAACGTCGTGGGGCTGGTCCGCGGATGATTCCCCGGCGTCTCGCTGCCGTCCGCTCTGGGGGTGTGGGTCCGTGAGCGACGGTCCGCTGGCGGATCCGGTCGAGGAAGCCGACCGCGTTGTGACCGCCGCCGACGAGGCCGACCTCACGGTCCGACAGATCGGCGGCACCGCGATCTGGGAGCACGCGGAGACCGTCAGGTCGGGGCCGTTCGAGCGCGACTACCGCGACGTCGACTTCGTCGGGACGACAGCCGAGGAGGACGCCATCGTCGATCTGATGGTCGAGGACCTGGGCTACGAGGCCAACCGCCGCTTCAACACGATGCGTCGGTTCCGACTGGAGTTCCTGGACGCCGAGCACGAGCGGAAGGCCGACTTCATCCTCGACCGGTTCGAGTTCTGCCACCGCTGGAGCCTCACGGATCGGCTGGACCTGGACCATCCGACGATTCCGATCGAGGACCTGCTGCTGTCGAAGCTTCAGATCGTCGAACCAAGTGACCGAGACATCAGGGACATCCTGGCGATGCTGAACGACCACCCCGTGGAGGCAGACCCGGACACCGAGGCGATCGATCCCACCTACGTCGCGTCGCTTTGCAAGGGCGACTGGGGGCTGTACCGGACGCTCACGCTGAACCTCGATCGGATCGAGGAGTACGTCGACGACGCGGATCTCCCGATCGAGGCATCGCGGATCACGGGTCGGACGGGGGCCCTCCGGGAGGCCATCGAGAGCGAACCGAAGACCCTTCGCTGGAAGCTCCGGTCGCTGGTCGGCGAGCGCAAGCAGTGGTACGACCAGCCGGAACTGACCTGAGCGACGGCGCCGGGACCTGACCGATCGACGCGTCGGGCTCGATTTCTCCCGAAGGAATTCGACTGCGATCGAAAACGGGACGCCAGCGTCGGGCTCACCACCCGCCGAGGCGTCCCACGTGGGGGCGGACCGATGTCGCTGTCAGTCCTTCGGGATCTCCGAGTGCACCTTGTCGAGGTCCACACCCTGCCGGGCCCGGTAGCGCTTCATGCCGAAGTAGATGACACCGGCGAGGGCGTACAGCAACACCAGGAATCCGGCGGACCGGGGGTTGTTGATGCCGTACACGGATTCGGTGGCCCAGAGCCAGAAGACGACCAGGAGAATCAACGCGTACAGCGCTCCCACGATGGAGACGACCGGGACGCCCGCGACTTCCCAGTCGGCGACCGGGTTGTTCGAGAACAGTTCGGGCCGGCGGTAGGGGAACAGCATGCCGGCGATCGTCGACCCGAAGAACGTGATCGCGATGGCGAACGTCGCGTTGAGCGTCAGCGTCTGGAAGCCCGGGAGGAAGAAGTAGATCAGCGTCAACACGATCGAGGGCACGGCCATCAGCAGGATGGCGTAGAGCGGCGTGTTGTACCGGCCCCTGACCTCGGCGAACGTCTCGGGGATCGACCGGTCGAACGCCGTCGCGAAGATCACGCGGGTCGAGGACATGAACACCGTCCCGGACCAGGCGAAGAACCACCCGGCCATCAGGACGACCTCGATCATGCCCAGCGCGCCGCCGCCCAGCGACAGCGCCGCGAGGAACGTCGGCGAGGAGAGCCACATCTGCTCGCCGGAGCCGACGAAGTAGTTGTAGTTGAGCGCCTGGTAGAACTCGTAGCCGATCGCCGAGTCGAAGATGGGCCACATGACGATGGCGAAGACGCCCGCCGCGATCAGCGCGGCCTCGAAGACGCCGAACATCTTGCGCCACTCCCCGGCTTCGCGGACCTCGCCGAACAGCGTCGACCCCCAGACCGTCCACATGATCCAGAACAGCAACATGGGGACCAGCTTGAACGACGCCCACCAGTTCAGGTTCCACATGGGGGCGAAGCTGACCTCGGTTCCCTCTAGGATGCCGCCGTAGGTGACGTCGGCGCTCAGCGACGACGTCGCGAACGCGTCGAACGTCGACTGGAAGCTCGTGGGGTTCGTCGTCAGCAGGCCGCCGAGGAATACCAGCAACCCGACCACCCCGACGTAAAACAGCGCCTGCTGGATCCGCGCGTACCACTTCATCCCCAGGCTCACGTAGACGAACGCGAACCCGGCGACGATGATCGAGGAGGTCAACAGCCCCATGCTCGAACTCCACCACTGGGCGAGCGCGACGTTGCCCGCCAGCGCCGACAGCGGCGAGAAGACGAGCCAGGACAGGATCGTCCCGTAGATCGGTACCCACAGCCAGAGGATGAACACCCACCCCGGCCAGGAGAGCAACATCCCCCAGAAGCCGCCGAGCAGGCGGCTCTGCCACACGTAGTCCCCGCCGACCCGCGGCATCGACGAGACGAGCGTGGCGTAGACGACGTTCTGGAGCGTCAGGATCACGACCGCCATGATCGTCGCCAGGATGGGACTCGCCTGCGGGATGAACGCGTTGAACGTCCAGATGTAGAACCCCAGCGTGACGACGTTCACCGAAAGGAACGCGTACACCCATGCGTCGTACGAGGACCAGTCCCGTACGAGACCCGTTGCTTCCCGGACGAATAGCCTGTCGTCTCCTGACATGCCATTTGGGACCTATCCCCACAATACTATTTAATTCTATCGACAGCATAATAATATTTACACGTATTTGCAAAAACGGAAGGCCCCACCGCTACGGGCCCGGCGGTCGGCCGCTCACTTCGCCATGAGCCCGGCGTCGACGGGCAGCGCCGCGCCGGTGACGTACCGCGCCGCGTCGCTGGAGAGCCAGAGGTACGCCTCGGTGACGTCGTGTGGTTCGACGGGCCCCTCGTCGATGACGTTCCAGCTACCGGTGTACTCGCCGAGTTCGTCGATGGCCTCCTGGCCGTACTTCTCGACCAGACCCCGGGTCATCGGCGAGTCGATGCCCGTCGGGGAGACACAGTTGACGGTGATCCCGTACTCCCCGAGTTCGATGGCGAACGATCGGGTGAGGCCGACGACGCCGTGCTTGGCGGCGGTGTAGTGGCCGCCGCGGTAGCTCGCGCCGTGGCCGGCGGTCGACGCGGTGCTCACGATCCTGCCCCCCTCCCCGCGCTCGATCATGTGCTGGGCGACGTGTTTGCTACAGAGCCAGACCCCTTTCAGGTCGGTGTCGAGCATCTCGTCCCACTGGCGCTCGCTCATCTCGTGGAGGTACTCGAGGTTCCAGATCCCGGCGTTGTTCGCGAGCACGTCGATCCGGCCGAACTCGTCGACCGCCGTCTCGACTGCGGCCTCCACTTCGGCCTCGTCGCGGACGTCCATCCGGATCGACAGGGTGTCGCTCCCCTGCTGTTCGACCAGCTCGGCCGTCCGTTCGAGGTCCTCCGGCGTCGCGAGGTCGTAGTCGGACGTGTCCATGTCTCGACAGATGTCGGTGACGACGACGTCCGCGCCGTGTTCTGCGTACCCTACAGCGTGTGAGCGGCCCTGGCCGCGGCCCGCCCCGGTGACGAACGCGACCTGGCCGGTGAAGTCGTACTCTGGCATGGTCGTGGTGATAACGCGACCCCAGCATCCGCTGGACGGCCGGCGTGTTCTCCTTCGGGTGGATGAACCGCGGATCTGATAAATGTATCCGTCGTCCCCGCCCGTCAGTACGCCCCGTCCGCCGCGAGGCGCTCCTCCAGCGACTCGACCACGTCGACGAGCGTCTCGGGGATCTCACGCTGGAGCACCGTCCCGTCGATGCGGTAGGTGGGTCCCGACACGCTCAGCGCACCCACGACGCTCTCGTCCGGCGCGAAGACTGCCTTTCCGACGCTGCGCATCCCCTTCGTGTACCCCTGATCGTCGACGGCGTACCCGCGCTCGCGGATCCGATCGAGTTCAGCGAACAGTTCCGCGCGCTCCGTGATCGTGTGTTCGGTCCGGGCCGGCAACCCCCAGGTCTCGACGATCTCCTCGACCCGCTCGCGCGGGTACGTCGCGAGGATCGCGAGCCCCGAGGCCGTCGAGTGGATGTGGTAGTACGACCCGATGCGGGCCCGGTACTCCTTCGACGGCCCGCTGACCGACCCGTCGTACTTCACCCACTTGTGATAGGACTCCTCGATGGTCGTCACCTTCCCGTGGTCCTCGGCGACGAAGTCACACTCCTCCTCGGTCCGTTCGGTGAGTTCCGCCACGGCCCCCTTGATGTGCTCGAACCCGGTCCAGCGCTCGCGGGCGTACTCGCCGAAGTTCAGAAAGCGCAACCCCAGGTGGTACCGTTCCCCCTCCTTGCGCAGGTAGCCGTTTTCCTCCAGGGTCCTCAGGTGCTTGTGCGCCGTGCTCTTGGCGACGCCGAGTTCGTCGGCCACCTCGACGAGTCGTGCCCCGTCGAACTCCTGTAACACCTCGAGTACGGCCAGGGACGTCTCCGTCGTCTTCACGGTCGTCCGTTCGGTCGGGGCTGCCATACCTCCCGCAACGATCATGATACACTTAATAGTTCGCGTGCGAGAAACGAATAAATGGGTGATGCGCCCCCTCGGGTGGGTTTCGCGGGCGATCGACGGTGTCGGCGCCGGTGCCCGGTGCCGACAGGCGGGACTGCGTTCGACTGTGCGAAACGGAGGCAACGCGGGCCGTTTTGTCCGTCCTGGTTTTCGCATCGCCGTCACGCACCTGCAATTCACACAACTGCCCACAGCGGCCCGCTCAGCCCCGGCAGGTCCGGCTCCGGTCGTCCGGTCGGGAGGCACGACTGCGATGCCCGCCCTCATTTAATAGTCCGAGCTTACTGAACGACCCGTCCCCGTTACAGAGCTATGAGTGTAAAGGGGGGAGGGCGGCGACCCGACCGATCGCGCACGGGTCACCCGTCACGATCCGATAAATTTATACATATAATTGGACAAAGGGCCTAGCGGTGTTCCGTTCAGAGGTCCGCCAGGGTGCCCAGTTCTGCCCCGCCGCTCACCGTGTCTGGCGGCTATCCCGGCGGCGATCACGGGGTAACATCCGCTTTCGAACCGTGGACCCTATCCCACAGGCGGAGCGGTCGGGGGGCGAGGGGGCGGTGGCGGGCTCGGTCGCCCAGAGCCTCCTGTAAGCCGTCAGTATCGACGTCTTTGCGCTCGACAGGGGGACCGATCGGTCAAGGGTTCGAGGTGCGAACGAACTTCCTGTTGAATTCAACGTAATATGTACAAAACGGTCGGCGACCGTCGTCCGCCTGCCGCCATGAACATCTTCGGGGGTATCCATACCTCCGCGGGGCCCCACATTCTTTCCATGCCTTCGTTTCCGTCCTCCTTCGGCGGCGACGACGACCAGTTCGACTCGTACGACGAGTTCGTCGTGGCGAACGCGCCGACGCCGGGTCGGTTCCTCGACGGTCACGACGTGCTCACCGGCAGCGACCACCTCGCCTTCCACCGGCTGACGCGGGAACTGTTCGAGGAGCGCACGGTGTACGACATGACGTTCAACTACAACCTCGCGCGGCTCAACCTCGACTCGCGACACCGCGAGGCCGGCTACCGCTACGCCGAGGAGCGGCCGGACAGCCCTGACGCCCTCGACGCGGACGGCGTGGAGCGCGTGCTCCGGGCGGAGTTCACGCCGACGACGCCGTTCTGCCCGCAGACCCACACGCTGACGATCGGGTCCTTTCGCGCCTGGAACGGGCTCGCCGACCGACACGAGTACGACCTCGTCCGGGTCCGGGCGGCACCGATGCACCAGCGAAGCGACGCCATCAACGACCGGCTCGTTGAACTGGAGGAGTCGTTCGTCGAAACCGGGGACCTCGCCCCGCCCCCGGGCGAGAGCCTCGACGTCGGCCCCGAGTCGCTGTCACCGGACGCGGGGCGCGGCATTCCGGACGGCGGGGCCGACGACGGGTCCGGCGACGCCCCGTTCTGAGCCGGCTTCGGCCCGCTTCCGGCTCAGTCGTCGTCGGTCGGCGGCAGGGGCACCGAGACGCCGGTGAGTTCCTCCGAGACGGTCCAGAGCCGTCGCGCCCGGTCGGCGTCGTAGGATCGGTCGCTCGACTGCTGTTTCTCCGGGGCGCCCCGCATGTTCATGAACCCGCCGGGGCCGACGTAGTCCCCGCCGTCGACGTCCGGGGCCGTGGCGGCATACAGCATCGGCAACGCCCCCTGCTCGGGGGACTGGCCGAAGAGGGTGTTGGCGGCGGCCATCCCCCAGCGCCGCAGCGTCGACCCCGCCATCTCCGGGCCGCGAAGCTGGAGGTTCGTCGCCGCGTACCCGGGGTGACAGGCGACGCTCGTCACGCTCTTTGACGCCGCCCGGAGCCGCCGATCGAGTTCGTAGGCAAAGAGGAGATTCGCCAGCTTGCTCCCCGCGTATGCGTCCCACTTGTCGTAGGACTCCTGGGACTGGAGGTCGTCGAAGTCGAGTTCGCCACCCTCGTGAACGCCGCTGCTCTGGGTCACGACCCGCGTCTCCCCCGGCGTCGCTTCGAGGCGGTCGAGCAACAGCCCCGTGAGCGCGAAGTGACCGAGGTGGTTGACGCCGAACTGGGTCTCGAAGCCGTCTGTGGTCTCCCGGCGCGGAATGGCCATCACGCCGGCGTTGTTACAGAGGACGTGCAACTCCGAGCGCTCGCGCTCGAACGTCGTTGCGAACGACCGGATCGACTCCAGATCGGCCAGGTCCAGTTCCCGCACCGACAGCGAGGCGCCGTCGACGGCGTCGTGGATCTCGTCGCGCGCTTCCTGTCCCCGCGCGACGCTCCGACAGGCCATCACGACGTGGGCCCCGTTGCGCGCAAGCGTCTCGGTCGCCGCGTAGCCCAGGCCGCTGTTGGCCCCGGTGACCACGACCGTCCGTCCAGACTGGTCCGGTAGATCCGCCTGCGTCCAGGATCCTGCTGTCATCGGGTTCCCTTGGGTTCCCAGCCGGGTAACTGTTGATGGATGGCCAGGTCGAAGTTATATGTCGGGCGGCGCCCTCGGCGGACTCATGTCAGAGTCCAACGGGGACGGCGTGGTGATCGACGGAGGATCGATGACGCTCGAAGACGTGGCCGCGGTCGCCCGGGACGGGGATCGGGTGACCCTTTCGGAGGCGGATTCGGTCCGCCGGGCGATGGCCGAGAGCGTCGCGCTGCGCGAGGAACTGATCGACAGCCGGGTCCCGATCTACGGGATCACGACCGGGTTCGGCGACTCCGTGAACCGGCAGATCCCTCCGGAGAAGGCCGCCGAACTCCAGGAGCACGCGGTCGCCCACCAGGGCGTCGCCACGGGGCCGACGCTCCCGCCCGCCGGCGCACGCGCCGTCGCGGCCGTCCGCGCCAACAACCTGGTCCGAGGCCACTCGGCGATCCGCGCCGAGGTGGTCGAACTGCTCTGTGCGATGCTCAACCGCGGCGTCACGCCGGCGATCCCGGAACAGGCCTCGGTCGGTGCCAGCGGCGACCTCGCGCAACTGTCCTACGTCGCGGCCGCGCTGACCGGGGACCGCGAGGTACAGTACGAGGGCGCGGAGCGCCCGGCCGGCGAGGCGCTCGCTGACGTCGACCTCGACCCGGTGACCCTGGAGCCGAAGGAGGCGCTCGCGCTGATGAACGGCACCGCGTTCATGACCGGGATCGGCGCCCTCGCGGCCGTCGACGCGCGTCGGCTGGCGACCCTCGCTGACGTCTGTACCGCGATGGCCACCGAGGCTCTCGGCGGGATCACCAGCCCGTTTCACCCGTTTATCCACGACGAGGCAAAGCCCCACGACGGCCAGGTACGGTCGGCGCGCAACGTCCGGTGGCTGCTCGAAGGGAGCGACCTCGCCCAGCCGTACGAGCGCGCCGTCGACGAGGCCGGCACCATCGACGACGACGGCTACCGGGAGCTGTCGGTGTCGATCCAGGACAAGTACTCGCTGCGGTGTGCGCCACACTTCACCGGGGTGCTGTGGGACTCCCTCGACTGGGCGACCGACTGGCTCGAAACCGAGATCAACTCCTCGAACGACAACCCCCTGTTCGATCTGGACTCCCGGGGGGTGTTCAGCGGCGGCAACTTCGCCGGCGGCCACGTCGCGCTTGCGATGGACAGCCTGACGACCGCCGTCGCCAGCGTCGCAGACCTGCTCGACCGGCAACTGGAGTTGGTCGTCGACGAGAAGTTCAACGGCGACCTCACCCCGAACCTCGCGCCGGACCTGCCCGAGGACCACCCCAAGCGGGCACTCAACCACGGCTTCAAGGGGATGCAGATCGCCTGCTCCGGGTTGACCGCCGAGGCCCTCAACCTCTGTACGCCGATGACGGCGTTCTCCCGGTCGACGGAGGCACACAACCAGGACAAGGTGTCGATGGGTGCGACCGCCGCGCGGCAGGCCCGGGACGTCGTCGAGATCGTCGAGCGCGCGGCCGCTATCCACCTGCTCGCGCTGTGTCAGGCCGCCGACCTCCGGGGCCCGGAGCGCCTCGGGCGAACCAGGCGCGTCTACGACGCCGTCCGCGAGGAGGTCGAGTTCCTCGACGAGGACCGCCGCATGGACCGCGATGTCGAGGCCGTCCAGGCGATGCTGCACGATGGCCGACTGCTTGCGGACCTCCGGGCCGACCTCGACGACGCCGGTGACGTTCCCGTCGGGGAGTAGGTCCCGTCCCCGCTGTCGGTTGGTTCCCGTGAGAAGTCGGGCCACGTCGAGGGCCCACGGTCGAGGATCCCCCGTGCAGGCTCCCTGCGGTCCCTCTGGTCGAGGGAGCCCGCCGGAGCCTTCACTGTCCTGCCGCGTCTCTAACCGTGTCCGTCGCTTACCGGGGGTGATGTCCCGACAGCAACGAGCCGACAGCGGCGAAGCGCTCCTCGACGCCGACTGGAACCGACTGTACGTCGACGGCGAGTGGCGCGACGGGACGGGGGAGGCGATACGCGTCGAGGACCCCTCGACCCGACGATCGATCGCCGAGGTACCCGCGGGTACCGACGGCGACGTCGACGACGCCTACGAGGCAGCGGCCCGCGCCCAGTCGGCGTGGGCCGATCGATCGCCCGCCGAGCGCGAGGGGGTGCTCCGGGAGTTCATGCACCTGCTGGACAGGTACAGCGACGCCGTCGTCGACCTGCTCAAAGCCGAGGCCGGGGGATCGTCGATCATGGGGGAGACGTCGATCAAAATCGCCATGGACCACGCTGGCGAGGCGGCGACGTACCCCCGTCGGCTCGGGGGCGAGTACAAGCAGTCGAACATCCCCGGCAAGGAGAACGTCGTCCACCGGGAGCCCGCGGGCGTGGTCACGGTCATCACGCCCTGGAACTTCCCGCTGAACCTCACGATGCGGGCGGTCGCGCCCGCCGTCGCGACCGGGAACGCGGTCGTCCTCAAGCCGGCGACGAACACGCCGATCTCCGGCGGCCTGCTGTTCGGCAAACTGTTCGACGAGGCCGACCTCCCGCCCGGGGTGGTGAACGTCGTCACGGGCCGGGGGTCGGAGATCGGCGACCGGGTTGCGGGCCACCCCGAGAGTGACGTGGTCACATTCACCGGGTCGACGCCGGTCGGCCGCGAGGTCGCCGCCGTCGCGGCCGAGAACCTCGCGACGCCGGTGATGGAACTCGGCGGCAACAACGCCCACGTCGTCACCGCCGAGGCCGACCTCGACGCGGCGGTCGACGCCGGGGTGTTCGCGTCGTTCGTCCACCAGGGCCAGGTGTGCATCTCGATCAACCGTCACGTGATCCACGAGGACGTCTACGACGAGTACGTCGAGCGGCTGGTCGAGCGCGCCGAGTCGCTGCCGACCGGGAGCGCCCACGACGCCGGGACGATCGTCGGGCCGATCATCGACGAGTCTCAGCGCGACCAAATCCTGGGGTACGTCGCGGACACCGTCGACGCCGGCGCGACCCTCGAAACCGGCGGCGACACGGTCGACCTGGACGACGTTGGGGACTCGCTCGTCGTCGAGCCGACCGTCCTCTCGGGGGTCACGAACGACATGTCCGCGGCCTGCAACGAGCATTTCGGGCCGGTCGCACCGGTGATCCCGTTTTCGGACGTCGACGAGGCCGTCGCCATCGCCAACGACACCGAGTATGGACTCTCCGGTTCGGTCCACGCGGGCGACGACGAGACCGGTCGGGCGATCGCCGAGCGGATGGACACCGGCAACGTCCACGTCAACGACCAGCCGATCAACGACGAGGCCCACGTCCCGTTCAGCGGCACCAAGGCCTCGGGGGCCGGCGGGTTCAACAGCGACCTGATCCTCCAGTCGCTGCTGGAACCGAAGTGGATCTCGGTCCAGACCGAACCCCGCGAGTACCCCTTCTGAGCGGCTGGGGACCCCGCGAGGGGGCTCGACGGCGCCCGCGCGACACCTACCCCTTGCGCCGCCTGTCGAACCGGGAGAACCGGAGCAGGCCACGCTGCTGCTGATGGGGCAGACTCCCGCCGTAGCGCCCCGAGGCGTCCGAGATCCGGATCTCGTACCACCGGCGGTCGACCCCCTCTGATTCGCTCCACCGGAGTTCGCCGGCCGCGTCGTCGGCCTGGGCGAAAAACTGGGCGGCCGAGCGGTTGGCCACCTCGGCCGGATCGATTTCGTGCAACTCCCCGGTCACCACGACGCTCTCCCAGGCGTGCTCGTCCTCGTAGGTGTACACCGTCAGCGTGACCTCGTCGCTCTCGGCGGCGAAGGCCTCCTTCTTGCTCTCGCCGGCGTTGACGAACTCCAGGATGAGCCGGTCGTTCGGCCCGTCGTAGGCGAACGAGATGGGTAGTCCGTACCCCCGGCCGTCGGCGGCGAGGCTCAACACCCCGTGGCCGGCCGATTCGAGCAGCGAGGTGACCTGCTCCTCGGTCATCTCCTCGCCGATTCCTTCCCCGGTCATGGGACGCCCCCTTCGGCGGCCGGTCCCTTGGCTATACCGTCGAGCGCGTTCGCGCCGGCGTCGGCTGCCGCCGTCGGTCCCCGGTTCGGGCTCAGAGGTACAGCGCGCACCCGATCTGTAGCGGCAACAGCACGAAGATGGTCACGAGCGAGATGGCCGACGTGACCCGGATGAGGTCGCCCGGTTCGACGGGGTCGTACCCCAGGATCGCCACGAGGACGACCGACTGGTAGGGGAAAAACAGCGTCCCCAGCGCGACGGCCTCGACCTGGACGGCGGCGGCCATCGGGATCCCCGTCTCGGCGGCGAAGGAGGCCAGGATTGGCGTGAGGACGCTCGCGGCCGCGAGCCCCTCGATCACAAAGAGCAGGGCGAGGGTCACGCCGAAGACGCCGAGCAGCGCGATGGGGGTCGACGGGTCCGGCGGGACGACCGCGAGCAACGATTCGGCCGCCACCGCCGTGAACCCGGTCTCCGAGAGCCCCGCCGCGATGGCGAACACCCCGCCGACGAAGAAGACGATCGAGAAGTCGACGTCCTCGACGGCGTCGCTCGACACCGTGCCGACCCCGGGCAGCAGCATGAGCGTCGCGACGACGAAGGCGCCGAACACCGGATGCAGGCCGTGGAGGAAGTCGGTCGCCCAGATCGCGACGCCGACGGCGAGAAACGCCACCGTCCGCCCCACGCCGCCGTCGCCGGCCCCCGCCGACTCCTCGGCCGCGAAGGAGAGTCCGGAGTCCGGCGAGGGCCGGTAGAGCAGGTAGACGACCGCGACGACGACGGCCGTGCGCCCGAGCCCCATGACCGGGAACATCGAGAGGAACCACTCGCTCCAGGCGATCGACAGCCCGGTCGTCGACTCGACGATCCCGGTGATGACAATGTTCGGGAGGTACGCCGTGAGCACCCCGAGGGCGCCGTAGATCGTCGCGAACAGCGGCCCGAACAGCAGCCCCAGTCGCGCCGCCGGCGACTCGAAGACGCGGCCGATGTCGATCAGGATCGGCGCCATGATCAGCACCCGCACCAGCGACGACGGCACCATGAGCGCGAAGGCCAGGCCGCCGAGGCTCAGGACCACGAGCAGCCGTCGGTAGAGGCGGACCGGGTTCGTCTCCCGGGCCGCGTCCGCCGCGATCCACCCCAGGATCGCGCGTTCGATCACCTCTGCCGTCCGGGTGCGGTGGATCGCCTCGCCGATGATCAGGCCGAAGACGATCAGCCACAGCACCGGTTCCGCGAACCCGCCCAGCGCAAGGTCCGGCGAGAACCCCACGCCGATCAGGCCGATCCCGAGCAGCCCCGTGAACCACGGCGGTATCGGGTTCGCGACCCAGAGCACGATGCAAAACAGCGTGATGCCGAGGATCAGCGGCTGCTCCCCCGGTAGCGGCGCAGCGGCGAGCGTCCCCGCGCCAAGCGCAAGCGCGGCCGCGACGGCTGCCACGTCCCCATCGATCCGTCCCGTCAGTGTAGACATCATCTCTCACGTCACGACTCCGTTGTCCGGCGGTCGATCCCCCCCGCGTGCTCGCGGACACGGGTCGCGGCCGGGGGCGACGGCG